>Ga0315280_10004004_pt1 | contig 22107 bp, 20 predicted proteins | sample YL17G06_40_MG_FD_203697 | JGI IMG/M metagenome (GOLD analysis project Ga0315280, IMG submission 203697) | Sediment microbial communities from Yellowstone Lake, YNP, Wyoming, USA - YL17G06_40 | ecosystem: Environmental > Aquatic > Freshwater > Lake > Sediment | place: USA: Wyoming | collected...
CGCAGCCAATGCTGCAAGGTTCGGCGATCTGCCTCCTGCAACGTGATCACGGGGGCATGAGCAGGCATGCCTAAGCATATCATGCCCCCATTTGTCTGTCAAGTCATTTATGTTACTGAACACTAGGGGAGCGGCGAGAGCTATTTGTGGACGAGTTTCTGATCGCGGAGATGCGCGGCGCGCGCCTTGAGCTGAGCAAGCCGGAGCGGCGCGAAGCGGTGTTCGCGGCGGATGCGCCGTGGGAGGACAACGTCGCTTTCGCCCAAAGCGTCTTTGAAGACGGCGGTGCGGTGCGACTCTACTACCGGGCGGCGACGCCGGACCTGGTCAAGGAACAGGAGCAGGTCTGCGCGCTGGCCGAGAGCACCGATGGCGGCCTCAGCTTCCAACGGCCCGACCTGGGCCTGGTGGAGTTCAACGGGTCGAAGCGCAATAACATCCTCGCCATCGGCGGGCCGCCGCACGTCCCACCCGCGTTCCGCGACACCAACCCCAACTGCGAGCCGCAGGAGCGCTACAAGGGCCTGAGCTCGAAGTGGCAGACGCTGTATGCGATGTGCTCGCCGGATGGCCTGCGCTGGCGCCCCATGAGGGTGGAGCCGATCGAGATGGAAGGCACCTTCGACACCGTCAACACCGCTTTCTGGGACTCGCTCAGCGGCTGCTACCGCTGCTTCACGCGGTTCTTCGAGAGCGTGCCGGCGCAGGAGACCGGGGTCGAAGAGCCGACTGTGACCCCGACCGAGGTGCGCCGAATCCAGAGCTCGACCTCGGCGGATTTCCTCAACTGGACCAAGCCCATCCCTCACCAATACAACGACCAGGCGAACCTGACCCACCTCTACACGAATGCCACGCTGCCCTGCCCCGGCGCGGAGCACATCTACATCGCTTTTCCCAACCGGTTTGCGGAGACGCGCGTCACGAATCCCGATCACCCTTATGCCGGCTGCAACGATGCCCTGTTCATGGCGAGCCGCGACGGCGTGCACTGGACACGTTATCTCGAAGCGTGGGTGCGCCCGGGTCTCGATCAGCGCAACTGGACCGAGCGCAACAACTATCCGATATGGGGCATCGTGCAGACCTCGCCGGACGAGTGGTCAATGTACATCAGCGAGCACTATCGCCAGCCTGACGTTCCCGGCCGCCTGCGGCGGCTGGCGATTCGGCCGTACGGTTTCGTGTCGGTGCGTGCGGGTTATGACGGCGGGGAGATGGTGACGAAGCCGTTGAAGTTCAGCGGGCGAGAGATGCGGCTGAACTACTCGACCTCGGCCGCGGGGTCGCTGCGAGTCGAGATCCAGGACGAATCCGGCAACCCGATGGCCGGCTATGGGCTCGCCGATATGCAGCCGCTGTTCGGTGACGAGCTCGACCGGGCCATCGCGTGGCGCGGTGGCGGCGACCTATCGAAGCTTGCCGGCCGACCGGTGCGGCTGCGATTCCGCCTGAAGGACGCGGACGTCTTCGCGTTGCGCACGGTGACTCGGCCTTGAGCCGAGACGGCAAGTTCTCGCCGGCGCCGCTGGATGCCCGCTACTTGCGCTTGCTCACTATGGCGATGCTCTTCGCGACCTGGGTGTCGAGCAGATCGCCCGCTTTGATGTGCACCTGCTTGCCGTGGATGAACGCGCCGCCGACGAGGCCGATTGGGCCAGCGATAATGGCTCCCCCGGCCGTTGCCGCGGCAGCCTGCCCGGTCTTCTTGCCCGCGAGCTGCTGACCCGTGGTCCGCGCCTCGATGTTGATCGGCACCCCCTGGACCGACATCACCGGGTTGAGCGCAATCCTGATCTTGGCGTTGATGCCGTAGACCTTGCGGTGCTTGACGGTGCCGATGATGCCCCCGACCGGGGTGCCCTTCCTGATGACCAACTGGCTGCCGACGGCGACATTGTCCCGCACGTGAAGCTTGACACGGTCGCCCACTTTCGCGGTCTCGGACTTCACCGGCTGGTCGAAGACCAACACTACCTGGGTCCCTTGCGGCACGACGATTGACTTGCCGGCGGTCGCCGCCGACGCGAGCGTGCACGCGACGAGCAATGCGAAAGTTGCCGCCATGATTCTGATGGCCAGTCTCATGCTATCCTCCCTTTGCCTTCGCAGCGTCGCGCGTCGCTGCAATTCACTTGAACAGCGGTGCGCGCTGCCATACTGTACATTACGCAGCCGTGGTTGGGTGTGGATCCTGCACAACAATAATCATTGAGGATTGTTCGCGCCGGCTAACAAACTCCTCGATATGGAGTGCGGGAGCTTGCTCCCGCTTTCAAAGCGGCGGCATGCCGCCGCACTCCACATATGCTGCGGGCCGCCTGAATGCGATTCCAAGCCGCCCGCAAAGACAACTTCCCTGTTCGCCAGCGACGCCGGGCAACCCGCCCACAACGGGATCGTCACGCCCACCACATAGCGGTCGGCTTTTCGCCAATGACGACCTGCTTGAGGAACGCCACCGCCTTCTGGAAGCCCTCGTTGACGCTCATCAGGCTGTCCTCGTGCTCGATGCTGAGCACGTAGTCGTAGCCGACCATGCGCAGGGTGCTGACGATGTTCTTCCACACGTCGTAGCCATTGCCGTAGCCGACGGTGCGGAAGATCCACGAGCGGTTGATCTCGTCGGAGTACGCCTTGGTATCGAGCACGCCGTTGACGCGCGTGTTCCAGTCGTAGATGCGCGTGTCCTTGGCGTGGACGTGGAAGATGCAGTCCTTGAGCATGCGGATGGCGGCGGTGGGATCGATGCCCTGCCAGAAGAGGTGGCTGGGATCGAAGTTGGCGCCGATGTTGTCGCCGCACGCCCCGCGCAGGCAGAGCAGCGTCTCGGGGTTGTAGACGACGAAGCCGGGATGCATCTCGAAGCAGAGCTTGACCTTGTGCCGCCGCGCTTGCGTCGCCTCGGCTTTCCAGTACGGGATGACCTTCTCTTTCCACTGCCACTGCACGACCTCGGTGAAGTCGGGCGGCCAGGGGCAGGTGACCCAGTTGGGCGACTTGGCGCGGTCGCTGTCGCCGGGGCAGCCGGAGAAGACGACGACGCGATCGACGCCCAGCTTCTCCGCCAGCTCCATGGTCGTGCGCTGCACCTCGTGATGCTCGCGGGAGAGGCGCTTGTCGGGGTGCAGCGGATTGCCGTGGCAGGAGAGCGCGCTGAGCATGAGGCCGCGGCTCTCGATGGCCTTGAGGAACTCCTTGCGCTTGCTGGCGCTGGCGAGCAGGGCCTTGGCATTGCAGTGGGCGTTGCCGGGGTAGTTGCCGGTGCCGATCTCGACCGCCTCGACGCCCGAGGCGGTGATGTAATCCAGCGCCTGCTCCAGCGGCTGCTGGCCAAACAGCACGGTGAATACGCCGATCTTCATCTGTTGCTACCTCCTCATCAAGCCCCAGGGCACTCTTGCCTGGGCCGCCCCGTGTCTATTTAACCCCGGCGGCGAAAATCCTGCCGATCTACACCCGCACCTTCTCCCACGCGCCGCTCTTGACCGAGCTGGCTGCCGCCTCGAGCACCGCCTGGCATTTCAGGCCGTCGTAGAAGTTGGGTGACGGCAGCTTGTTGCGCGCGATGGCGCTGACGACGTTATAGACGGTGTGGATGAAGGTGTGCTCGTAGCCAATGATATGCCCCGGCGGCCACCAGGCGGCAACGTAGGGGTGTATGGATTCGGTGGCCTGAATGACGCGGAAGCCCTGGAGGTGCGGCGGGTCGGCGCGATCGTAGAACTCCAGCTCGTTCATGCGCTCGAAGCAGAATCGCAGGCTGCCCTTGCTGCCGTTGATCTCGAAGAAGTTGTAGTTCTTGTGGCCGGGCGCGAAGCGGGTGGCTTCGAATGTGCCCACCGCGCCGTTGGCGAAGCGCGCCAGGAACAGGCTGGCGTCATCGACCGTGACTTTGCCCATGCCCTTGGCCGCGCGCGCAGCCAGGCCGCCGGCGGTTTCCCTCATGCGCGGGCGCTCTTTGACGAAGGTCTTCATGTCGCCCACGACCTCCGCGATGTCGCCGACGAGGAAATGCGCGGTGTCGATCAGATGGGCGACGAGGTCGCCGTGGGCGCCCGAGCCGGCGACCTCCTTTTGCAGGCGCCACACCAGGGGGAATTTCGGGTCAACGATCCAGTCCTGTAGGTACTGCCCGCGCCAGTGGAAAATCTGGCCGATGCGGCCTTCGTCTATGATCTGCTTGGCCAGGGCGACCGCCGGCGCGCCGCGATAGTTGAAGCAGATGGCGTGCTTGACGCCCGCTTTCTCGACTGCCGCCACCATGCGCCGCGCCTGGGCGAGATCTATCGCCAGCGGCTTCTCGCAGAAGACGTGCTTGCCCGCCCTGGCGGCAGCGATGGCCATCTCGGCATGCATGTTGTTGGCGGAGGTGATGTCAACCAGGTCGATGTCGGGACGCTTGATGAGCTTGCGGTAGTCGGTCTCGTATCCCTGCCAGCCCAGCTTCTGCGCGGCCGCCCTGACCGCCGTCTCGTCGCGGCCGGCGACGGCCCTCATCACCACCTCGACCGGCAGGTTGAAGAAGCGCCCGACCTGGCGGTAGGCGTTGGAGTGGGCGATGCCCATGAACTTGTAGCCGATCAAGCCGACATTGAGCTGCTTCTTAGGCATAGACCTTTCTCCTCCGATGATACCGACCGCGAGAAAAACGGCATTCCGAGGGGCTAGGCGGCTTCGCCGCCGCCGTGGCGGTCGCGAGAGCGACCTAGCCACGAAGCGAGGAATCCGCCTTCCCGGGCCACGATGTAGGGGCACGGCATGCCGTGCCCCTACGCAGGACGAAGGCGTCCGCTATCACCCTGGAGCACGGGCACCCCTGCCCGTGTGCCCCAGGCCCCTAGGCCCTTCGGGCCGGGGTGGCGGCTCCGTGGCGGCCTAGCACCTCGTGACATAAGAACCATTGCGCGTTATTGAGCGTGGCAAGTGTCCGACCAAGCTCAGCATCGCATGCGCCTATCTCTGTCACGATGTACTAGCCACAAGAGTGCGCTGGGCTCCACAGCCCCGCGGGAGACCCCTCGCGTTGCTCGGGGTGACATCAAATGCTCGGTGAGCATGTCGCGTTTGGTCTGCATCGTCTCGGTTAGTACTTCACCTCCGCCCACGCCTTTTTCCTACGGCTTTCGAGTACCGCCTCGACCATGACGATCTCGTTGTGACCGTCCTGGAAGGTCGGGAAGTCGGGGGCGTCTTTCGCCGGGCGTTTGCCCTCGGCGCAGTAGGTGTAAACGTTGCGCACGAAGTTCTTCAACCCGTCGGGGTAGCCCTCGGGATGACCGCCGGGAGTGTGCATGTACCTGCGCGTCTCGGGCGCCAGCAGCGAGGGGTCGCGCATCAGCACCTCGTTGGGGCGCTCGCGATGCCCAATCCACAGCCGCTCGGGGTCCTCCTGGTCATAGGCCAGCGCGCACTTGCTGCCGTCGATCTCGTAGTAGAGGCGGTTCTTTCGCCCCGCCGCCACCTGGCATACGGTGAACACCCCGCGCGCGCCGCCGTCGAAGCGCAGCAGCACCGTGCCGTAATCCTCGGTCGTGATCGGCGCCGGCTCGTAGTCCTCGGGCGTGAGCTCCTTGCCGGCGTAGGTTTCGACTGCGCGCTTGGGCTTCATACGCTTCTCATGGATCACCGCGAGGTCGGCGTACACGGAAGTGATCTTCTGGCCGATGATGAACTGAACCAGGTCGCACCAGTGGCTGCCGACGTCGGCTACCGCGCGGCTCTCGCCGCCCAGGTCGGGCTCGACGCGCCAGTTGTAGTCGGTCTCGAGGTAGAGCCAGTCCTGAAGATAAGAGCCGTGAACGGCGTGGATCTTGCCGACCTCGCCCTTGTGCACCATGGCGCGGGCGTGCTGGTTGAGGGGGTAGAAGCGGTAGTTGAAGTCAACCGCGGCAACGCAGTTGGCCTTGCGCGCAAGCTCCATCAGCTCGCGCGACTCGCGCGAGCTCATCGCCAGCGGCTTTTCGACGATGAGGTTCTTGCCGGCGGCGATGGCCTCCCTGGCCATGGGATAATGGCCGGTGTTGGGGGTGCAGATGTGCACCAGCTCGAGGTCGCGGTTCGCGAGCAGCTCGCGATAGTCGCCGTAGGCGATGGGGATCGAGAGCTGATCGGCCTTCGCGCGGGCGGTGGCCGCGTCCACTTCCGCGAGCGCGATCATCTCGACGAAGCCCAGACGCCGCACGGCCTCGACGTGCATGGGGCCGACGAAGCCGGTGCCGATGATGCCGGCCTTGACGGTTTTCATGCCATCACCTCCCGCGGCCTATAGAGTCTCACCCGCTGCCGGCGCGCTTGAAGGGGCATCGCTGCGAGAACCCCGCGAGCTACTCGAAGCCGGTCAGCCGCACGGCGCAGCCGATGCGGCTGGAGCGATAGGCCGCCTCCAGAACCAATACCACCTCGCGCGCTTGGGCGGGCGTGACGGTCAGCGACTCGCCCCCGGTCAGGGCCTTGTGCAGGTTGGTGTAAAAATCGGACGCGTCACGCTTCACCACGCGCACCATCAAGTCCTTCTGCCGCGACAGGGTGCCGGTTTTGCCTTTGAACTTCTTGTCGTCGCCGTGGATGGTGCCCTTGGTGCCGACGACCAGCCACGATGCGCCCGGGGTCCACACGCAAGCGCTTGCTTCGATCACCGCCAGCGCGCGGTTGCGAAAGCGGATGGCGCAGGTGAAGTGGTCGTCCACCTCGGTGGCCAACTCGCGCGCCTGGGCATCGCCGAAAATGAGCTCCGGCTCGCTCGGGATCAGGCGCAGCACCTGGTCCACCAGGTGATAGCCCCAGTCGTAACCGATGCCTCCGCCATAGGCGCGCTTGAGCCGCCAGGAGGGCTGCTTGGAGTTCACGGTCGGCGCCCATTCGGAGCCAACGATGTACGCGTGGCGCTGGATGGAGAAGACGTCGCCCAACTTCTTATCATCCAGCGTCTTGCGCAGGGTCAGGAAATCGGCGTCCCAGCGATGGCTGTGAAAGACGGCGAGGGTGCGACGATACTGGCGTGCGGCGTTGGCGATAGCATCGGCGTCGTGGACCGTGAGGCACAGCGGCGCTTCGACCACCACGTGCTTGCCGGCGCGTAGGGCGGCTATCGCCTGCTCGGTGTGGAAGATGGTCGGGGTGGCGATAACGATCAGCTCAGCCTCGGCGCGCGCGATGAGGTCCTCCGGCGAGGCAAAAGCCGCCACCTTGAACCTGCGCTTGGCGCGCGCGAGGACGGTGGAGTTGTTGTCGCAGATCGCGGTGAGGTCGAACTTGCGGGACTTAGATAGGTAATCGGCGTGGAAGCCCGCGCCCATGTGGCCGGCGCCCACGACGCCCACCTTTACGGCTCCCTTAGCCCTGGCCATTACGCCCTCCTTTTGCCGGGTCGCAGACTCCAACCCGGGTTAAGGCAAGGCTCGACTCGATCCCCCAGAGCCGAGCCGGTGAAGGCTGAGCCGGTGCGCCCGGGAAGCGAGCGCTACCCGTGCGCACATGCGGCGTGCGCGCGGGGCCTATGAAGCGAAGCTAAAGTCTCGGATATTACAGTGACACGCAAGACGCCAACGGCGTCTTTCCGGAGCGCGGCTTTCGCCGCGCCCAACTCTTCCGGAATGGGGTTCGTGAGCACGATTTCCTCGTCTGGGCATTGCTCTGGCGGCGCGGTACGCCGCTCCGGAACGCGCCGGAGGCGCGTCAGCGGTAATACGCGAACCCCATTAAGGCTGCCACTTGTGCTCGATGGCGGCCTGCTTGCGCGCGTCAGCAAGCCATGCCACCCAGGCCTGCCGGACTTTCATCTCTTGCAGTTGCGCGCGAATGACATCCTTCACGTCATCGAAGCCGCGACTCGAGGCGGCGCTGCGAGCCTCCACCTTGAAGATGTAATAGCCATCAGGCGTTTGCACCGGCTTGCTGTACTTGCCGACCTCGGTCACCCATGCGGTTTCGCCAAGCGCGGAGGAGAGATTCGCGCGCGTCACAGGCGCCGGCAACAGGCCGCCCTTGCCTGCGGTGTAGGGTTCCTCCGAAAGCGCCTTGGCGACATCGGCGAAGCTCTCGCCGGCGTCGAGCCGCTTCATCGCCTGGTCGGCGCGCTCCTGGGTCTTGCTCAGGATCATGCGCAGCGTTGCCGTCTCCGGCGACTCGAACGACGCCTTGTTCTGGTCGTAGGTCTCCTTGACCTCGGCGTCGGCGACTTTGGTCTTGTCGGCGAGCAGCTTCTCCACCAGGATCCTGACTCGTATCTTCTGGCGCAGGCCGGCGGCGGTTATCTCCTCCTCGGCGAGGTAACGGTTGAAAGCGTCATCGCTGCCCTGCCTCTTCCTGACGTCTGCGATCCGCGCGTCAATCTCGGCGTCGGATGCGCTCAAGCCCTGCTTCTTGGCGGCTTGGAAAAGCAGGGCCTCATTGATCATCTCTTCGAGTTGGGACTCGCCGGCGGTGCTAAGATCCAGCACGCGATGGATAAGGGCGTCGCGGTTGATCGCCTCGCCGTTTACGACGGCGAGAGGCTCCTCGGCCGCCACCGCGGGCGCCGTCGCAACAGCCGCCAGAATGATTGCGGCGAAAAGGCACCAACGCGGCGGCATCAACGATGCTCCTTCTGTGACATTGGGCGGTGACGCTCCGGCGTCACTCCGGAGTCGCGCTGCGCGCGGCGCGGTGTGCGCCAAAGATCGCGCGCTGCTCCGGACCAGGCGATGCTTCGGGACCGCGCCGGCGAGACGCGGGATGAGATAACAATGCTTGATATTCGTCGGCGGGGGAACAAGCACCTCTTGCGGATTATTGAGGTGTAGCGAACGGAGGGTTTTCAGGCCAAAAAGCCCGCGAAGTCACACCCCAACACGATCACAGGCATAGAAGATAGATCCGCGTGGTGCAATAAGAACGGACTTATTGGCCCAAAATAATGCAGAATGCGACTTTACGACTACGCAAACGCCGCTGCTAAACCTACACCCGCTTCATCCGCGCGCGAGAAAAAGTGCCATTGGCCGAACAATATTGTCTTATCCACACCCTGTGGATAGTGGATCGACAGCGATAGTCTCCTAGCTTTCGGGTCGGGTCCCGCCGCCCGTACGAATTCGGGTTGGCTGGCGGCGCTCCATTCTCGCGACGAGCGCAAGCATGCCCAAGACCGCAACGCCCCATGCAATGACACCGGGGACAGTGTCCATGTGGTTGGCGATCGCCACTACGATCGCCAGGGAAGCCAAAATGGCGGCACTGCATACAGTACTGCATACAGTGCAGAGCGCTAATGCGGCCATAGCGGTTACCCCCAGGGCGGCGCGCCAATCCAAGATCGCGCCGACGGCGACCACGGATGCAACAAATGGCGCCGCCAGCCACAATCGGCGGCCCAGGGGCGTTCGCAACGGGCGTGACGACGGAGGCGACTGGACGACACGAATGAGGAGAAGGCTCACGGGCCAAGACAACCCGGCGAGGGCGGTGGCGGCGATCGCGGCCCGGCGACGAGGCAGGCTCCTGCGGCTCATCGAGTAAGCCCAGGCCAGGCTCCACAGGTAAAGCCCGGCCAGGAGCCCGAGGACACATCCTGCGATCACCCATTGCGCACTGGTTGCAGGCGTGAAGCGGTGCAGGAGCCGGACGAGGGAGTGGTCGTTCATCGGGCGTCGCCCTCGGTGTGCGCGATGCCGCCGTTAGGTTTCGTCAGCCAGTAGAGCAGCACGCCCACCGGCCAGGTCAGGACCACGAGCAGCAGAATGAGGCGATGGGGAAGCCCACGCGCTTCGGCGTCGTGCTGCACCTGGAGCACACTCCAGCCAAAGGCCAGAATGGTAGGAAGAGACAGGGCAATCCATGCCCATTGCAGGGCGCCGGTCGCGGCCATGGTGAACCCTCCGCGGTCGTCCTTTAGCCCGCATTATTCATGTCATTCCGAACGGAGCAAGGCGGAGTGAGGAATCCCCTACCAGGAAGCGCCAACGATAGGGGATTCCTCGCTGCGCTCGGAATGACAGTGTGCACCCGCCACACGCTGGTGGTGAATAATCCAGGTTAGGCCCTCACCTCCACCGGTTTGCCGGTCGCCGCCGATTCGTTGGCGGCGAGGGTTGCGGCAAGGGTCTTGAGCGCGTCGGAGTAGTCAGATTTGATCGCGTTGCGCTTGCCGGATTTGACGGCGTCTATGAAGGCGCGGTTTTCCGCGGCATTGGCGTTGGTCTTGCTCTCCACCTGCTCGACCTTGTCGCGCTCGACAATGCGCGCGCCGCCGCCGACCTCCATGACCAGGTTGCGGGAGACGATATGCAGGCCAACGGTGTAGCCGAAGTCGAGGCAGCAGGTGTTGGAGATCGTGCCGATGGCGCCGTTGGCGAACTCGAACACCGCGGCGCCGACATCGGGCACATCGAGGTTCGGCACATCGGTCATCGCGCGGAGTGCGTACGCCGTGCACACGCGCCGGATGTCGCCGACCAGGTAGCGCGCGAGGTCGAAGATATGGGTCGTCTGCTCCACCATCTGGCCGCCTGACTGCGCCATTACTCGCCACCAGGGCACGCCTGGCAGTCCGCCCATCCAGTAGCCCAGCACCATCGCCACCGGGCGATCCGCCAGCCTCGCCTTCGCCGCCGCCGCGCCGTCCTGGTAGCGCCAGTGATAGCCGACACAGCTTATGACGCCCGCCTGCTTGATCGCCGCCTCGATCTCACGCGCCTTTTCCACGGTGAGGGCGATAGGCTTTTCGACGAACAGGTGAACTCCCTTCTTCGCCGCCATGATCTCAGCGTCGGTGTGAAACCCCGGCGGCACCACGACATAGAGCGCGTCAAGCCGCTCGCGCTCCAGCATCTCGCGGTGATCGGCGTAAGCAGCGCCCTTGTGCTCCGACGCGGCTGCTTCCGCGCGGTCGCGCTGGACATCACAGAACGCAGCCATCGTCACGTCGTTCATCTGCGCGAGCGTGCCCATGTGCGCACGGGCCATGCCGCCGCAGCCCACGAAACCTACGCGAACGGCCATTTGTTATCCCTCCTTGCTCAGCATTTCGCGCGCCCCCCGGTTGTCCCGGAACCGTCCGGCGCTCAGACGCCAGCAACATCGTCCTGTCCCCCCTTCAGTACCTCCCGCAGCATAGATGCAAGAGGCGGCAGATCCTCCTTGATGGTTCGCCACACGATGGGCACGCTCACACCCGAGTACTCATGAATGAGCACGTTTCGGATTGCGACCATTCTCTCCCAGGGGACCGCGGGATGATAAGCCCGCACAGGTGGCGGCACGTTGCGGGCGGCCTCGCCGATGATCTCCAGGTTCCGGACCACGGCATCGACCGTCTTTTGGTCGGCCTGGAAAGTCTCGAAGTCCATGCCGGAGGTGTACTGCGCTATGTTCGAGATTGCCTCCAGGATGTCCTCAATTCGCAGCCTCCACTGTCTAGAGGGCATGGACAGCCTCCTGGAGGATCTGATCCCGCAGTTGGCGCTTGAGCGCGTCCGGGGTCACCAGGTCAACCGGACAGTCTAACACGCGTTCCAGGAGCTCTTTGACGTGAATGAACTCGAACAGCCCCACCGGGCGGTCAAACTCCACCAGCAGGTCGACGTCGCTCGCCTCGCCGGCCTTGTCGCGCGCCGCCGAGCCGAAGAGGGCGAGAGACTTCACGCCGAGGCGCGTCAGGTCTTCGCGGTGTTCGCGCAGGATGCGCAGCACTTCATCTCGTGTCATCAGGGCCTCCCAGTGGTGCACCCGTACCCGCCTCGCGAGGGGCAAAGCTTTTTCCGGGGACGGGGCCTCGCCGCCTCGACCGGTAGGGGCCAGTTGCACGACCGATGGCGAGTGCCGCGCGCATGTGGAGCGGCAGGACGACCAAGTCGCCTTCCTTGATGCGCTCACGGAAGGCCCAGACCTTTCCCACCCAGTTGGCGATTTGCCTGTCGCTTGCGTCGGGGTAGGTTCTTCTGCAGAGCGCAGCCAGATCTTCCCTCGTCCTGACCCCGGACAGGTCTGGTAAACCCCTCCAATCTATGACGGCCGCGCCGTTCTCCAGCGCAATCGCCTCCTGCTCACCATATGCTCCTGCCCTCACCATCCAGACGGCCATTACGCACCTTCCTCTACGCCGTGGGGATGTCGGGCGCCTGTGCCCCACCGCGCCGCTAAGTGCGTGTCCCCCTTTAGCCAGCCACTTCGCCACCACGTCGCGGATATGCGGCTCGACCTCGGCGCGTACCTCGAAGGCGCCTCGCCAGCGATCCGGCAGAAGTCCATTACGGCCTTGTCGAGGGATTCCCGCACGATGTCGGCGAACGCCGCGATAGGGACATCTTCGCAAAGCCGCGTCATGGGGTGTGACCTCGGAGAGTGGGGATCGGGCGGCGCACCCTTCGACAGGCTCAGGGCAGGCTCTGTGGGAGCCCGGGCCGCGCCAAGCGCGGCGCCCCCGGGCGATCCGGATCGCCGCGAGACGCGGCTCCCACATAGACGCCACCCACCGACAAAGGTCATACCCGCGTCACGAGGTATGCTATGATTGCGCGCCTCTCGTGAAAGCGAAAATCGCAGAGCCTTGTTCTGCCGGCGGTTGGGCACGCGCGCGCTCGACGCGCCGGCGACGGCGCGCCATCACATCAACTTCGCCGTCACATCAGCTTGCGCAGGTGCTGCGCCGTCTGCGGCAGCAGCGTGGCGCGGTCGCCGGGGATGCCGCACTCCAGGGCCATGTATCCCTTGAACCCGATGTCTTTCAGCGCCGCGAAGCCGGACTTGAAATCGGTGTGCCCCATGCCGGGCAGCACGCGGTTGCTATCGGCGAGGTGCACATGGGCGAGATACTTGGCGGCCTTGCGGATAGACGCAGGGATGTCGGCTTCCTCGATGGCCATGTGGAAGAAATCGGCCATGATCTTGATGTAGTCGCTGCCGACGCGCCGCGCCAGGCCAACCGCCTGCTCCAGCCGGTTGACCCAATGCGTCTCGTAGCGGTTGAGCGGCTCAATGAGCACCGCGCACTTCGCCTTCTCGGCGACTTCCGCGAGCTCTTTCAACTGCGCCAGGAACATCTTGCGCTCGAACTCGCGCGCATCGAACAGCGGGCTGGCATCGGGCAACCGGGGGCTGCCGAAGATGGGCACCACGATCAAACCGACCACGCCGAACTCGCCGCCGACGGTAAGCAGCTCCTTGATGTCGCTCAGCGCCTGGTTGCGCTCAGTGGGGTTGGGGTCGAGCAGGCAGCCGCGGTATCCGGCGCAGATGCTGCCGAACTTGACCTTGCGCCCCTTGAGCGCCTGCTTGATCTCGGGCGCGCGCGCCCTGAGGTTGCTGCCCCAGATCTCGATGCCATCGTAGCCCCAATCATCGAGCCGCGCGAGCTTGTCGGCGAGGGTCTCGCCGGGCACCATGCCTTCCTGACATGCGATCTTCATTATGCACTCCTCCGTTCGCGGTTTGGCCCTGCCGCCGCCGCTCAGCGGTGCAGGGTGAGCGTTCTTTCGACGCGCCCCCGGCGACTCCTTTGCGGGGCGGCTACGGGGCGGCTAGATTCAACGTCAAACCCGTCTCGCAAGACCCATCCCGCGGCAGCGCACCTCGACCGGCTCGTCGCCGCGAAGGTCGAGCTGGGCCCCGATGAGTTGGCGCGCCACCTCCGCCGCCGAGACGAGGTGGTCGGTGCGGCGAGGAGCGAGGTATGCGCTCCCGCCGTCGGCCATGGCGACCCAGGCGACGAGCTGGTCGGCCATATGCGCATCCACCGCGGCGCCCGATTGCACGTCGCGCCGCAGCGCTTCGGCGGCTTCGACGCCGACCTTCTCCGCGGGCTTGCCGCGCTCGCCAAGGGCGTCGCCGGCCATGATGGAATGCTCGAACTCGGCGGTGGCGATGATTCCACAGCCCGGCCCGGCGGAGGGCGTAGCGGTGTCGAGGCCGAACTCGTCGCAGGCGAGACCCGTATTCTGCAAGCGCTCGCGGCAGGAACGCGCCATGCGCTGCGTGATATGTTCGGGGAGGTTCGAGCTGTAGCTGACGCCCCAGACGCGCCTGAGGTCGCCGCGATCGAGGAGGGCGACGGCCCGTATGCGCGGCGACGGCTGCGTACGAAGGTGAACCTGTCCCCCGCCCTTGGGGTAGAAACCTCGGGCGATCAGCTCAGCCTGCACCTGTATTCCCATACGGCGCAGCGTGGGCAACAGCACCAGAGAGAAGTACTCGAACGGCGGCGCCCAGGGGTTGTTGGTGCCGCCGGTGAGGGTGAGCTCCACCGGATGCCGCGCGGCGACGAGGCAGGGCAGCAGTGCTTGCAGCAGCAGCATGACGCTGCCGGCGGTGCCAATGTCGAGGCGCCAGGCTGCGGGCGGCTCGAGTGGGCCGGGGGTGAACTCGATCTCCGTCGAGCCTTTCTGCACGCCGGACACGCGGGCGCCGCACAGCTCGGCAATGGCGTTGACCGCAAGCAGATGCTGGGGCTGCAATCCGGGATTGGGGCGAGCGCCGCGAATGTTGGTGACGCGCACGGCGTGCCCGCTCAGAGCGGAGAAGCTGATGGCGGTGCGCAGGATCTGGCCGCCGCCTTGAGCGCCGTCAATGGTGAGCATGGGAGTGGTTATGCCTTCACCAGAAGTGCAGGAAGCCTGCCGGACACAGCCGCGGGCGGCTGTGCCACATTGGCTAGCCGAGAGCGTTACGGGTTGGGGAAGATGTTATGCGCGCGCAGGCCGGTGAAGTAATCTATGATGAGCCAAACGGCGGCGGCGGTGAACTCGCCCAGGATCAGGCCAACAAACAACAGCCGCAGCCGCCGATAAACGCGCAATCCGCCGTACTTGAGAACAAAGCCGCTGGCGATCCAGCCGATGAGCACCGAGAACCAGATGTGATTGAGGGTGCCGGTGCTGCCCATGAGATAGCCGAGCGGGTTCAGGCGCCACCACAGGAAGTTGCGGTTCATGTTGAGCATGAAGAGCATGAAGGCGGCGCCGAAAAAGGTCGAGCCGATGCCGAGCGAGCTGGGCTTGAGCGGGGACTCGATGAAGGAGTTGAGCTTGTCGAAGGCCCAGGTCGGCGCGCCCTCCATGATGCCCTTCTCGAGGCCGACCCCGCCATGATGGTAGATGATGTTCATCGCCGTGTAGTACGAAAGCCCGACCGAGAAGACCATGGACATGCCGACCGCGGCGGCGAGGTGGCTGCCGCGCAGGTTGATGGCGTGACCCATCTTGAAGCTATTCATCAGGTAGGGCCACCACGTGACCTCCTGGTTGAACATGAGGATGCGCTGGTTGAAGGCGAGGATGGTGAGGTTGCGGTAACCGAGGCCGCGCGTGCCGAGGAAGTTGTTGGTTATGTCCTGGGGCAGAAAGGAGCATTCGACGTACATGATGCCGCCGGCGCTGACGAGGCGCGTCAGACCGAGCACGACGGTGTAGAACAGCAAGACGATGATGAGCGAGGCCCACCAGTTCATGCCGAAGCCGATGCCCCACAGGCCGAGGCCCAAACTGGCAGCGATGAACCCGACGAGCGCCCAATGCACCGGGATGGGCTCGGTGGGGTCGCGCACGCCGCGCCAGGACTGGCGCAGGGTGAGCGCAAGCTGCTTGCGCGCGCCCCAGAAGATGAAGAAGGCGACGGCGATAAACGCGCCCGCCTCCTGGCCGCGGAAGAAGACGGTGGAGTTGAAGCCGCTGCCGGAGCCGGGCTCGCCCAGGCCATAGGCGCGGATGATGACCGCCTGGGCGCGGTTGAAGAGGTAGAAGAACCACAGGCTGGCGGCGACCTCGGTGCTGATGAGGAAGGCGATGCCGATGATCGAGGGATAGATATAGAGCTGCTCGCTTTTCAGCGCATCCCACGGGCGGGCGGTAAGCCCGGCGCCAATGGGCAGACCGGTGAGCTTGAAGTAGGGGAAGATGCCGTAGTACAGGTAGAGGCTGTTGCTGGTGTGCAGCAGGAAGACCGCGAAGAAGCCGATCCACATCAGCTTGTCGCGGAAGAATGCGCTGAGCGCGGAGGGGAAGGGATCGTCGCCGACGATCTCCAGCGGCACCTGCGCCAGCGGGAAGACCAGGCGCTCGTGCTCGATCCACTGCCGCCGCAGGATGACGCCGAGGCAGAAGTAGGCGAACCAGAAGAGAAAGGCGTAGGTGCTCCACGAGATTATCGGCTGGCTCCAGGCGGCCCAGGGGATGGCATGGTGCGGGGGCAGGCGCTCGTAGAACCACGTCACCGCCGAGCCGCGATGCGGGACGAGGGCGTTAGGGACATAGGGCTCGATGAAGCGCGACGTCCACTTGTTCTCGTCGGTCGCGTAGTAGAGCAGCCCGCCGGGAACTGACAACGCCAGCAGCACGTAGCCCACGCCGGGGATGGAGCTGGCGACGAGCATCATGATGAGGATCAATATGAGCTCGGCGCGGGTGAAGGCCCAGCGGCGCCCAAGCCACCGCAGCACGGTATTGACGAAGAAGATGAGGATGAGAAAGATGAAGGTGACGCCGATGGGCAGGTGGTTGGCGACGATGCCCGAGCCCTGCATCACGAGCTCGGTGTAGGGCGTAACCACGCACAGGATGGCGACGCAGATCAGGCCTACTAGCGCGGCTCTGAGGGTCATGTTAGATCGCAGTGGTCGGGCCGGCGACCGGACGTTGACTTGGTCTCATCGGCGTTGACACCGAGGTCGCCCTTCGACAGGCTCAGGGCGGGCGGGCTGGTCACGGCGCCGGCGAGACGTCCTGCAACAGCCCCACCGTGCTTTCGACCGCCTCCCCCAGCGCCGAGATGACGTGATCGAGGATCTCGGTCTCGATCATTAGCGGCGGTTCGAGGCGGATGACGCGCGGATTGTTGAGAGTATAGGCGGCGATGATTCGACGCTGCGCGAGACCGGCGATGACCAGGCCCGCGATGTCCTCGTGCGCGAACTCGACGCCGATGAGCAAGCCGCGCCCGCGCACCTCCGAGACGGCGGAAGGAAAACGCTGGCGTAGATCCGCGAGGCGCCGCAGCGCACGCTCGCCAAGGTCGCGCGCACGCTCGGACAAGCGCTCGTCGATAATGGCGTCGATGGCCGCCAGCGCCGCCGCGCAGGCGAGGGGATTGCCGCCGAAGGTGCTGCTGTGCAGCAGCGGGTTGTCGCGGAAGACCTCCCACAGCTGCGGCCGCGCGATGAACGCGCCGATGGGCATCACGCCGCCGCCCAACGCCTTCGCCAGCGCCATAATATCGGGCGTTACGCCGTAGTGCTCGCAGGCAAACAGGCTGCCGGTGCGACCCAGCCCGGTCTGCACCTCGTCGAGAATCAGCAGCGCGCCCGCGGCGTCGCAGATCTCGCGCACCGCCGGCAGGTAATCGTCGGGCGGCAAGATCACCCCCGCCTCGCCCTGGATGGGCTCCAGGATGACGGCGGCGGTCTGGGAGGTCACGACGCGGCGCATCGCCCGCGCATCGCCGAAAGGCACATGCGAGAACCCGGGAACCAGGGGCTCGAAGGGCTTGCGATAGACGTCGCGCCCCGAGGCGCTCAGCGCGCCGAAGGTCTTGCCGTGAAAGCCGCCGACGGCGCCGATGATCCCGGTGCGCCCGGTGGCGACGCGCGCCAGCTTGAGTGCGCCCTCGACCGCCTCGGCGCCGCTGTTGCAGATGAACGAGTATTGCAGATCGCCCGGCGTGATCTCCGCCAGGCGCTGGCACAGGCTCGCCTGGCAGGGGTTGAGCAGGATCTTCGAGGACAGCGGCATGCGGTCGAGCTGCGCCCGCACCGCCGCCACGACCTTGGGGTGGTTGTGCCCCAGCGACAGCGCCCCGAAGCCGCCGAGGCAGTCTATGTACTCGTTGCCCTGCGTGTCGCGGATGATGGCGCCGCGGGCCGAGTCCTCGACGGCGTCGAAGCCCATGAACTTGACCAGCGCCGCCAGGCCGGGGTTGACATGGGCGCAGTACTGCTCGAAGACGCACTCGGCCGTGGGCATCTGAGCGCGATCGGTCATGACTTGGGCTTCTCCATGGGCGGCGACATCCTGAGGGTCGGCGTCTCGGCCGGCGGCTGCCATGCCCCGACGGCGTACTCGAGGTCGGCCGTCGCTGCGTTGTAGTCATATACCGCCTGCGCATAGTTGCTGCGCGCCGCGGTGAGCGCAGCCTCCGCATCGAGGACTTCGACGCCGATGCTGACGCCGGCATTGTAGCGCACCGTGGCGATGCGATACGCCTCTTCGGCCTGGGCGACGCCCTTGGTCGCCGCGACCACGCGCTCGCGCGCAGAATTGATGCTCAAGAAAGCCTGGCGCACCTGGAGCGCTATGCCCTGCTGCACCTGCTCCAGCAGCGCCCGGGCGGCCTGCTGCTGGCTGCGCGCGTGGTCAATGGCGGCGTCGGTCTGCTTGCCGTTGAAGATGGTCAACGACGCCTGGAGCGCAAGCGTCCAGTTGGTCACCTGGACGATGCTGGCGTTGATGACCTTGCTGTAGATCCAGGCGACGCCAAGCGTGGGCTGCTTGTCGCTGCGCGCGAAATCCACGGCGCCGCCGAAGGCGTTGATCTGCGCCTGCGCCTGTCCGACCTCGGGCCGCGCGGACTCGGCTTGCTTCACCAGCGCATCGAGCGGCGTCGTCTCCGGCTGAGGCAAAGCAAGAGGCGAGGTCAACTGGTAGTCCCGCGGCTGCGGCACACCCATGGCGTTGTTGAGGGCGGCGCGGGCGAGATTGAGGCCGTTGCGCGCCTGGATGCTGCCCTGCTCGTTCTGGGCGACCTGGGCCTCGGCGCGCAGGACGTCGAAGCGCGGCGCTGTGCCGGCGGCGAGATTGGCCTCGGCCACCCGCAGGTGCTCGCGCGCGGCTGCGGTAGCCTGGTCGGCTACCTTGACCAGTTCCTCGGCCAGCAGCACCGCGTAGTAGGCGTGCTCGACGTCGTTGTTTACGGTCTGGTAGGTGCGACGCAGGTCCTCGCGCGAAGCGGAGACGCCGGCCTTGGCCTGGCGTACGGCGGCCGGTATGCGCCCGCCCGTCCACAGCGGTTTGGCGACGGTCACCTGGGCCTGGGTCTGCTGCGACTGGCCGAAGGAGACGGTCTCGAAGGTGACAAACTGCGGCGGCGGGGCGGGCACGGGGAGTGTGAAGGTCGGCACCGCGCTCACCTGGGTATGCGTCAGCTGGATGTTGGCGGTGAGCGAGTTCTGGGCGTAGGCTTCGGTGACCAGCGCGCGCGAGGCCTGGAGGGTATCTCCCGAGCCCGTCACGCGCGGGTTGAACTTGACGCCGGTGGCGACCGCCTGGTCGAGGGTCAGGGGCTCTCCCGCCGGCGCGGCCGGGGCGAGCGGGGCCGCTTGCGGAGGCTGTGCGGAGGGCGTTGGCGCCGCGGGGGCAGCGGTCTGCGGGGCTTGTGCCGCGGGCGCCGGCGCGGTTTGCTGCTGCGCCCAGGCTGGCGATACGAGCCCGCTGAGCGAGGCGCCGATTACCAGCATAGACAGTCCGGGCAATATCCGGCGACGCACCATGAGCATCATGCGCTCCTTCATCATCGCGCCCGCAGGGTTAATGGGCGCAACAACTGACCGCTCGAGGTTCGACGCGAGCGAATCTGCGGCTTCGCGCCGCTGACCTTAACGCGACCGTTTTGGGGGCGCGCTCCATGAGCGCGCGAGGTTTCACGCGACTTCATGGAGGTCGCGCCCGTTCGGGCCGAGCGTCCGCGTCTGTTTCTGCGCTGCCTGGATTTCCTCCTCTAGCGGGGCAAGGGAGGGCTATGAACTCACAGCGCTGACGTAGCCGCCGATCGGGTTCCCCTTTGGTAGGCCAGGCGTCTCGCCTGGCCTCACAGCCGAGGCTTGCCCGCAAGCGGCGGGGCGGCTGTGCCACACTATGCCAGCTCGGTCGTCGCGGCGATCTTGGGGGCTTTACGGCTGCGCGCCGGGGTAGCCCCACTCCTCGCGCACGCGCAGCATGTGGCGATAGCTGGCGATGGGCACGCCGAAGAAGATGCAGTTGCTGGTGGCGTAGATGTAGCCGCCCTGGTTAACGCCGCCGTGACGCAGGCAATAGCGCGCGCTCTCGGTGATCTGGGCGGGGGTGCCCGATTGCACGTAGGCGAGGTTGACGTTGCCGATCAGGCACATGCGGTCGCCCACCAGCCGCTTGACCTCGGCGATGTCAACGCCCGCCATGGGGTCGAGCGAATGCAGCGCCCGCGCGCCCGAAGCGGCGAGCTGGTCGAGGATGGGCATGATGTCGCCGTCGGTGTGCTTGACGGTGTATGCGCCGGCGGCATTCCACGCCGCGCACTGCTGCTTCAAGAACGGCGTCACGTATTCGGCGAACATGGCCGGCGACAGGAACGGCCCATCGTTGAAGCAGTAGTCCGCGCACATGAGCACGATCTCGGCGCCGCCGCGGATGAGCTTGAGGCCGTGCTCGATCGCCGACTCCACGCGCTGCTGCGCTTGCTCCAGCGCCTCTTGCTTGCGCTCGGTCAGGAAGACGACGTGCTCCATCATGTTCTCGCCGCTGGGGATCGAGAAGGTGCCGTCAACGAAGGCGCTCAGCATGTAGGTGTCGCCCGCGATCTGGCGCATATACTCGAAGCTCGCGAGCTGGTCCTCCATGGGCAGCCAGTGCAGCCCGGTGATGACGGAGTAGTCGAACGCCTTGGCGACCTCGACCCAGTGCTCGACATTGCGCTTGAGCATATCCTGGCGCTTGACGCCGGTCACTTCCTTGAGGTCGTCGCCGCGTAGGGCGCGCTTGCCGAAGACCTGTTCGGACAGTTGAAACTCCAGTTCCAGGTGCGGCACGAGGCCGTCGGGCACCCGCAGCTCAAGCGCCTCGATGGCGCGCTGGCGGGGGGTCATCGGTGCGCCCCCTTGGGCGCGGACACAGCCGAGGGCGGCTGTGCCACATGCGCTGCGTTGTCGCGCGTGATCAGCGTCACCGGCACCTGCACGGTCTTTGCCACCGCCTCTCCTTTCAAGGCCTTGAGGGCGATGCGCACGCCCATGCGGCCCATCTCCTCCGGCTGCTGGGCGACGGTCGCCGCCATCTCGCCTTTGCGGATCGCCGCCAGCGCATCGGGGTTGCCATCGAAGCCGACGACGATCACGTCTTTGCGACCCGCGGGGCGCCCGCGAAGCGGGCCCAGCGCGCGCGTCGCCCCCAGCGCCATCTCGTCGTTCTCGCAGAACACGGCGCGAAGGTCCGGGTGCGCCTGGAGTATGTTCTCCATGACCTCCATGCCCTTGGCGCGCTCGGAATAGGCGGTCTGGCTGGCGACGATCTTGATCCCGCGCTCCTTCATCACCTGCGCGAAGCCCTCGCCGCGCTTACGGGCGTTTTCGACGCCGGGCTGAGCGGAGATATGGGCGACCGGGCCTTCGCGGTCAATCTTGCTCGCGATAAACTCGCCCGCCAGCCGCCCGCCGGCGAGGTTGTCGGAGATGATGAGCGCCGCGTAGTCGCCGCCCTTGACGCCGATGTCAACGATGACCACCGGGATCCTTGCCTTGTTAGCCGCGAGCACGGCAGGCACGATGGGATCGCTCTGGTAGGGTGAGATGAGGATGGCGTCCATGCGCTGCTGGACGAGATCCTCGATGTCGCTCAGTTGCTTGCGGGCATCGCCCTGGGCGTCAACCACGCGCAGGTCGGCGCGGGCTTTGGTCGCCTCGTCGCGCGCGCCCTTGGTCACGCGCTGCCAGAAGACGTTCTCCAGGCTGGCGGTGGAATAGGCGAGGCGGAGAGCAGGTTTGGCGGTCGGGGCGGTGCGCTGGCAGCCGAAGATGAATGCCAGCCCGGCTGCCAGCGCTGCGAGTAGTATGAAACGATGGAGAACCATAGCGAGCCTCCACTAACCGAGATTATGCATATCGAGCGTGACACGCTCACCCAACGGGTGATGTCACCCCGGAGCATTGGGGACAGTTACCTGTTTCCCGCAAAGAACCGAAGGGGGCAGCAGAAACCCTTGGGGAAATAGGTAACTGTCCCCAGCGGCCGGTCCCCTACCGGGGTTGCTGAAGGGGCGATAGGGGATTCCTTCGTCCGCCGACGCCTTCGTCCGCCGGAGCGGAACTGCCCACTTCGCCGAAGTAGCTTCGGCTACGAAGGCTGAATCGTCGCCCGCGAAGGCGGATTCCTCGCGGAGTCTACCCTGAGCGAAGCC
>Ga0315280_10004005_pt1 | contig 22100 bp, 18 predicted proteins | sample YL17G06_40_MG_FD_203697 | JGI IMG/M metagenome (GOLD analysis project Ga0315280, IMG submission 203697) | Sediment microbial communities from Yellowstone Lake, YNP, Wyoming, USA - YL17G06_40 | ecosystem: Environmental > Aquatic > Freshwater > Lake > Sediment | place: USA: Wyoming | collected...
GTACTCAGGCACCCAGGTACCCAGGTACTCAGGCACCCAGTCACTCAGGCACCCGCCGTTCTACGCTTGCGGCCCCAGAAAATCGTCGCGGCGGTCCTGGAGGGTCTGTCGCAGGCGCTCGACAATCGAGGAATGCATCTGGCTGACCCGCGATTCCGACAGGTCGAGGGTGGCCCCGATCTCCTTCATGGTCATTTCGGTGTAGTAGTACAGGATCATGATGAGCCGCTCGTTCTTCGAGAGGCCCTTGGTGACCAGCCGCTTGACGTCTTCGTGGTGGATGGCCCGGAACGGGGTGGGGCTCTTGCGGTCTGCCACCGGGTCGGCCTGGCGGACCTCGTGGGCGGATTCGCCGTCCTGGAAAGTGCGGTTGAGGCTGATGACGCCGACGGCGTGGGCGTCGCGGATGAGTTTTTCGTATTCGGCCTCCGAGAGGCCCATGAATTGGGCCAATTCGTGGTCTGCGGGCGTCCGGCCGAGTTTCATTTGCAGTCGCCTGCGGCCGTCGGCCAGTTGGTTGGCCCTGGCCCGCACGAGTCGGGGCACCCAGTCCTTGTTGCGGAGGGCGTCGAGGATGGCCCCGCGGATACGCGTGGCGCAGTACGTCTCGAACTTGACGCCGCGACCCAGGTCGAACATCTCGATGGCGTCGCGCAGGCCGTCGAGGCCCGCCGAGATGAGGTCGTCCACTTCGACCTCGTCGGGCAACTTGTTGGCCAGACGCTCGCTGTTGACCTTGACCAGCGGCAGGTAGTGTTCCATGAGGATGTTGCGGATGGCATCGGCGCGAGTTTTGCGGTATTCCTGCCAGGTGACGGTGAGTTCGTCGTCGGAAAGCGTGATGCTGGGTTGCCAGGTCCGAAGGCCGTCGGGCATGCGTGCCATGAGAGGTTCCTTACCAGTTGAGTTCCCGTGGGCGGGCCGGCCGCACGGGGCGGCCGCCCGCGACTGCAAATATCGTCAACCCGGAACGAAAAAATTAGCCAGACGCCTGAAAAAGCCGAAACGGGCCGGTTCAGGCGCGTCGATGCCCTCCAGGACCGCCCCGGAGAGCCGCTTGATGCACCACGCCGCCTGAGAATGCGGAAAGGCAAGAAGAAGCGGTTCCTGCCTCTGGACGGCCCGTCCGACGTGCCCGTCGCAGAAGACGGAACCGAGGGAATCGACCTGGATGCCCAGGAACTTGCGGGAGGTTTCGGCTATCCGCCGCCAGACGGTGTCGCCATCGCGGCGGCAGGCGACCATGTTGACGATGAGGCGGACTTGCCCGATCGCTTCGGCCCCAGCGGCCGCCATGGCCTTCAGCAGGGCATAGGCGTCGATCATGGCGGGAGGCTCGGGCGTGGTCACCAGGAGCAACTCGTCGGCCTGGCGGGCCAGGTGCAGGACCCCCTGTCCGACGCCGGCGGGGGCGTCGAGAAGCACGAAATCGTGCTCGGTTTCGAGGGCCGTCAGGCGTTCCAGGAGTGCCTCGCGCCGCTTCTGGCTGATCCGCGAGATCGCCGGCATGTACGAGGCCCCGGGGATCCAGCGGATGCCGGCCGGGCCTTCCTGGACGATGTCCTCGAGGGCCAGCCGTCCGGCCAGAACGTGGCCGAGGTCGCCCCGGGGCCGCAGGCCGAGCACAAGGTCCACGTTCGCCAAGCCCAGGTCGGCGTCGACCAGGAGTACCCGCCGACCGGCCGCCGACAAGGCGATCGCAAGGTTCACCGCCAGGTTGGTCTTGCCGACGCCGCCCTTGCCGCTGGCCACGGCGAGGACGCGTGCCCGCGGCCGCAGGTCGCGGACGATGCGGCGGATGGGCTCCGCCTGCCGCTGGGCGGCAGTGGGAGGGGGGGCGGGGGATGCCGGCGCGGTTGGCGCGGAACCCCTCGCGGCCGTGCACGCGGCGTCCGCAAGGACGGGCGGGGCGGGGCAGGCCGACGCGGTTGGCGCGGAACCTCTCGCGGCCCTGCACGCGGCATCCGCAAGGGCGCGCGGGGCGGGGCAGGCCGACGATTCCGCCTCGCACGGACGCATAACGGCGATTGGGTCAGGTCTGGTGCTCGTCACGGTTGCGATTCTCTTTCTGGTGCGGTGCGGCACTGTCGATTTCGGCGCCCCCGGCGCCGGCCTCGCGGGCGTGCGTGGAAGGGCCCAGCGACGGCCGGGCCGCCCCCGCGGCGTCTTTATCGGCAGGATTTTGCGGGCGCGGGCGATTTTGCTCGGCAAGAAGGCGGCGGATTTCGGAAAGCCGGTGCATCGGCTTCAGGCGCTGGATGAGGAAGAGGCGGCCGAAGACGGACTCGTCGAAGAGGCGCTGCCCGCCGGGCGTGCGGTCCTCCTCGGTGATGAGGCCGATGGTGGCGTAGTTGTGGATCGTCTGGCGGGTGATGCCCAGGTGCTCGGCGATCTCGGAGACGCGGTATAGCCTCTGCGGGCGGTAGGGTAGGGTGCCTGCGGGGTCCCCCGCGCCGAGTATGGAGATCTGGCGGAGGTATCCCCCGATCCTCTCCCGACCCCGCCGTGACCCTGTTTCGCCCATCTTTGCACCCCTCCGTATATATGGGCCTCTGGCGCGAGAATCTTGACGGGCACGTTATAAATGATTTTGACAGTCCGTTAAAACCTTTTTATCGGACGTTCGTCAAGAGAAAATCTGGTGCGGAATGCAGATTTTTTTGTGCTTTGCTGTGGACTACTATCTGTTGGGGGTTATCGGGCGAACAACACAGTGCGTGACTGCCTGTGTGCCTGAGTGCAGAAGGGAAAAATGAAGGAAGGCAGAATGGAAACCGCGGCAGCGCCGCGGCGCCGTTTGTCTGATTGTCTGAGGACAGGAAAGGCGGTTCAGTCAAGGCGCAAAGATGCAAAGCAAGAAAAGGCAAGAGTGGGCCGTGCGTACTTGGCCCTTGGCTTCTTGTTTCTTGGGGTGAGCCCGTTGTTGGCATTTGCCGTTGCCTCTGGTCGGGAGCCTCCAGCCTTCTTGTGTTCGTGGCTCGTGGGCGGCGTAGACCTGGGGTTCACGCCCTGCGGTTGCTTTTCGGATGGGCTTCGGTGGCTTCAATCACGAAGTAGCGCTGTAGTATTGGACTCTGCGGAGACCCAGGCGGACAGCGGAATCGGCCGTGCAAGGTCATGGCACGGCCAACGGCTCGAACAGGAGCCTTGTCTCTTTCTTTGCGTGTTATCGTGCTCTACAATATCGTGAGATATGCCCCGTCCGCCACGGCGGGTCTTCGACAAGCGTGGCGGCCAAGTGGCGCGATTCCTGCGGAGGCGGCAAGTCATGGGATCAAGACGCTTCAGTTCCCGATCACGTTGCCTCTTGGCCGTGGTCGTGGCGAGTTTGCTTGCGATCAGCCTGGGAGTGATGCTGCGGTGCGCGCCTGGCGGCGAGAGCAGCAGACCGCCAGAGGCGGGAGCATCGGGCGCTGAGGCTGCGGCGGAGCCGAAAACACCCGTCCCGGGCGGCCCGGGGCCTTCGGAACCGCCCGCGGCCCAGGCCCCAGGTGCGCGGGGGAAGGAAAGCCCCGCCGAGGACGCGAAGAAGAAGTGGTCGCCGCCAACGTTCACCGCCCGCCAGGAGGAACGGGACGACATGGTTCGTACGATCAAGTCCTACGGCTTGACCGACGAGGCGGTGCTGAAAGCGATGGCGGGCGTGCCGCGTCACGAGTTCGTCCCTGAAGGACAAACCAGGCGGGCCTACGGAGATTATCCCCTGCCGATCGGATACGGCCAGACGATTTCGCAGCCGTACATCGTGGCCGAGATGACGCATCAACTGATGCTCAAGCCTGATTCCAAGGTCCTGGAGGTGGGCACGGGTTCGGGTTACCAGGCGGCCGTGCTGACGCACTTCACGCCGCACGTCTACAGCATTGAGATCGTCAAACCGCTGGCCGAGGCGGCCGGGAAGCGCCTGAAGAGGCTTAGGTACGACGTGGTCGAGGGCCGCCAGGGAGACGGGTATTACGGGTGGCCTGAGAAGGGGCCGTTTGACGCGATCATCGTGACGTGCACGGCGGGGCAGATTCCGCCGCCGCTGATTGAGCAACTCAGGCCGGGCGGTCGGATGGTGATTCCCGTCGGCGGGCCGTTTTCCGTCCAGTACCTGAAACTGGTCGAGAAGAACGCGGAAGGCCAGATACGAACCCGCTCGTTGATGGCCGTGCAATTCGTGCCGCTCCTGCGCGAAGACCCCACGGGCAAGTGATTCCATGCCCTTGCTTCGGACACGCCTGGCGGTGGGCCTGGTCTCCCTGGCGGTCATCGGGGTTGAGTTGGGCCTGATGCGTTCCCTCTCGCTGCGTTACTGGCACCATTTCGCGTACATGGTAATCAGCGTGGCGCTGGCGGGGTTCGGCGCCAGCGGGACTGCCCTGACGCTGATGCGTCGGTGGACGGCGGGGCGGGAGCGTCTCTGGCTGGCCGGGCTGGCGTTGGCGTTTGCGGTCAGTATTCCCTTGATGCACTGGACGGGCCGCCAGGTGCCCCTCGATGTGCCGCTGCTTCCGTGGAACCTTGGCCAGGCCGGCTACGTGCTCGTCCTTGAGTTTCTGATGATGGTGCCGTTTTTCCTGGCGGGGAGCGTGATCGGGCTGGCGTTGATGGACCGGCCCGCGCGGATCGGCGGCCACTACGCCGCCAATCTCATCGGCTCGGGACTGGGCGGCGCTGGGGCGGTGCTCCTGATGCATGTCCTGCGGTCGGACCAGTTGTTCATCGCCATGACGGCCGCCGCCTTCCTTGGCGGGGCGCTGGCGCTGCCGTGGAGGCGCTGGGGCGGGCCCACCGCGGCTCTCATGGTTGCCCTGGTCATTGGCCTGATGGTCTGGCTGATGCCCCAAGGGCCGGTCATGTCGGAGTACAAGATGCTGCCGCAGGTTCTGGCCATGCCTGGGACCCAGGTGATCTATCAAACGGAGGGTCCGCTGGGCCGCATCGACGTGGTGGCGGGGCCGGCGATTCATTTCGCGCCCGGGCTCAGCCTTCAATACACGGGGCCTGTGCCGAACCATGTGCTTCTGATTTCCGACGGCGACGCCACCAGCGCCGTCTACGATTGCCCCAAGAGGGAGGCCTGGGCGTTCCTGGATTACACGACCAAGGCTGCCCCCTACGACCTTCGCGCCGGCCCGGCGGTGCTCGTTATCGGCGCGGGGGGAGGCAGCGATATCGGCCTGGCCCTTTATCACCAGGCGGCCAGGGTGACTGCGCTGGAGATCAACGCGGATGTCATCAGTGCGATGACAGGCCCCTTGAAAGACCGCGGCGGGGCAGTCTATGAGAGTCCCAATGTCCGGGTCGTCCGGCAGGAAGCCCGGGGGTTCCTGGCCTCGAGCGGGGAGAAGTTCACGCTCGTCCAGTTGCCGGAGATCGAGGCGTTCGGCGCATCGGGCGCGGGCCTGTACGCCACGCAGGAAGCCTACCTTTACACGGTGGAGTCGCTGGCGGCGATGATGGATCATCTGACGGCCGACGGCATCCTGTGCATCACCCGCTGGGCCCAATCGCCGCCTCGCGAGGGTCTTCGGGTGTTTGACACGGCGGCCGAGGCGCTTCGCCGGCGTGGTGCGGATCCCGCCCGGCACCTGGCCATGATCCGGAGTTGGGCGACGGTCAGCGTGCTGGCGTTCAAGCAACCGATCGGCGCGGAGGAATCGCAGCGGCTTCGCGCGTTCTGCCGGAAGCGGAGTTTCGACGTGTGTTTCCTGCCGGACATCCGCCAGGGCGAGGACAACCGCTTCGACGTCCTGGACCGCCCTTACTACTACGAAGGAGCGCGGGCGCTGCTCGGCCCGGATCGCCGCGGATTCCTGGCCCAGTATCCGTTCCAGGTGGAAGCGACGACCGATGACCGGCCGTATTTCTTTCACGCTTTCCGCTGGCACAGCCTGCCGGTTCTGTGGGATCAACTTGGCCAGCGGGCGCGGGCTTACCTTGAAGTCGGGTACCTGATGCTGATAGCCGCCCTGTGCCAGTCGATGGTGTTGTCGGTCGGCCTGATTGTCTTGCCCCTCTTGCCGGGCATCCGGGGGATTCGAGCCGCCAAGGGCAAAGCCGCGGCGCTTGGGTACTTCCTTGCGATTGGCACCGGCTTCATGTTGCTGGAGATGGGGTTCCTCCAGAAACTGGTCCTGTACCTGGCGCACCCGATTTACTCGGCGGCCGTCGTCATCAGTGCGTTCTTGATCTTCAGCGGCGTGGGGAGCCTGGTGAGCAGCCATTGGCCTGGATCGCCCCGCCGCACGGGCGCGCTGGCGGCCGTGGCCGTGATGATTGTTGGCGGGACATGCCTGGCGGTGCTCGATGGCTGGCTGGGCCTGACGCAGGGCTCGCCCGCGTGGGTTCGGTTCCTGGTGGCCGGTGGGACAATCGCGCCGCTGGCGTTGGCCATGGGGCATTTGTTTCCGTCGGGCTTGCGCCAGTTGGGCGTGGGATCTGCGGCGCTGGTGCCCTGGGCGTGGGCGGTCAACGGATTCGCCTCGGTGATCGCGACCGTTGCCGCGCCGCTCCTGGCGATGCAATTCGGTTTTACCCGGTTGGCGCTGGGGGCGATGGCCTGCTATGCTCTGGCGGGGTTGCTTTGTCGCTTTCTGCCGGAGCAGCGCGTGGACTCCGAAGCAGGGCCCCTCTGACCGTGCGGGTGGCGCAAGGGTTGCCGGCAATGACCATCTCGAACGAAGAGAAACAACGCGTCTGGGACGCCTACCGGAACCGCAAGCCGATCCGCGTGCCGGTGACGTTCGGCGTCAACGCCCGCGTGGTCCTGCTGGATTCGCGGTTCAACCCCTGCGGCATCAGTTTCGAAGAGTACTACAAGGATGCCGGGGCCACCGTGGATATCCAACTGAAGTTCATGGACTACCAGGCCGAGCATCTGAACCGCTACTGCGACAACCCGACGGGTCGGCCCAAGGAATTCACGTTCTCAATCGACAATCAGAATATCTACGATGCAGCCTATTTCGGCTGCCCGGTGCACTTCCGCGACGGCCAGGTGCCCGATGTCTCGCCTATCCTGAGGGGCCGCGAGAAGAACCGCATCTTTGACTTCGATATCGAGCACCCGCTGGAGAATCCGTTCATCAAGGAGTGCTTTGCACGGCAAGAGGCGCTGACGGGCGCGGCCGCGAAGGCGCGCCTGCCGGGCCTCGCGCTGAAGGTGGCGCCGGTCATGTTGGGCTGGGACGGGCCGCTGACCATCGCCGTGCAACTGCGCGGAGAGGAAGTCCTGACCGATCTGATCGAGGCCCCCGACTACGCGACAAGACTGATGCGATTCCTTCAGAAAGGGGCGGAGATCCGCAATCGGGCCCTGGCCGAGAAGGCCGGGCAGAAAGTATTCCAGCCGCCCGGTGGATGGCTGGCTGACGACTCCATTCAGTTGATCAGCCCCCCGATGTACCGCCAGTTGATCCTGCCGGTGCATCGCCAGTGGTACTCTCTGTTTGGCCCCGGCCCGCACAGTATCCATTTGTGCGGCGACGCGACGCGGCACTTCGCAGCCCTTCACCGCGAACTCAACGTCTGCTCGTTCGACACGGGCTTTCCGGTGGACCACGGGGCCTTGCGCAGGGTGCTGGGGCCCGACGTGGAGGTGCTGGGCGGCCCGGAGGTGGCGATCCTCCTTTCCGGCACACGCGACCAGGTCTACCGGCGGACGAAGGAGATTCTGCAATCGGGCATCATGGAAGGCGGGCGGTTCATCCTCCGCGAGGGCAACAACCTGCCGCCCAAGTGCCCCGAGGAGAACCTGGCCGCGATGTACCAGGCCTGCCTGGACCACGGCAACTACCGTTGAGGTGATTCCAGACCCGAAGCAGCAAGGGCTGCCCTGCTTCACGTCCGCAGCGACAGACGGCAGCCGACGGCGTGAAAGTGGCCGCAAGGCAGCGTTGGCGCGTCAACTTGGCCTGTTCACACGCGCCTTGTGCTATGGAATCCTGCCTGTGAAAGCCTGGGCCATCGACGGGGCGAAGGTTGATTCCCATCGGATACATGCTATAGTTGCGGGTGCTCTCGCCCATTCGCGTGCCACTGCCCCGGCCTTCGGACGGGGCAACGAGAGCGAAGGGGGGAGTTCGTGCCACGGGCAACCGCCGCCCGCCGGGCGCCCGGTCCTTCCGTGGAGCCGCTTGACGCCTGCGGCGCGGCAAGGATGTTCCCGCGGCGGAGGCCGCCCGAATCGAGGTCGAGCCGTGGCCAGTTCGATGCCAGGTTCCCCTGTCCTGTTGGCTGCCCTGGTGCTGCTGGTCTGTTGGGGAGGACTGTGGATGAAGACAACCGAAGCGGCAGAGCGGCGAGTCGAGGCCAATCGGGTGATCGAACTGGCCTTCACGGCGGACAAGGCCTATGGCGATCCGTTTAACGCAGTCGAACTAGTGGCGGTGTTCCACCCTCCGGTCGGCGGGGACCTTCGCGTGCCGGCCTTCTGGGCCGGCGGGCAGGCATGGAAGGTGCGGTACAGTTCGGCCGCACTCGGCGTGCATGCCTTCCGGACCGAATGCACAGACCCCTCCAACGCGGGTCTGCACGGCGTGACCGGCCAGGTGGAAGTGGTCGCCTATGGTGGCGACAATCCGCTGTATCGTCACGGGCCGATCCGGGTGGCGGTGGACCGCCGCCATTTCGAGCACGCCGACGGCACGCCGTTCTTCTGGCTGGGCGACACGTGGTGGATGGGCCTGTGCAAGCGCCTTCACTGGCCGGAGGAGTTCAAGGCCCTGGCGGCCGATCGACGGCAGAAGGGCTTCAACGTCATCCAGATCGTGGCCGGCCTGTACCCCGACATGCCCGCCTTCGACCCGCGCGGGGCGAACGAGGCCGGCTTTCCCTGGGAAAACGACTACGCCCGCATCCGCCCGGAATACTTCGACCAGGCCGACCAGCGTCTCCAAGACCTGGCCGACGCGGGGTTCGTGCCGTGCATTGTCGGGGCGTGGGGCTACCATCTGCCATGGATGGGCCTGGAGCGGATGAAGAAGCACTGGCGATACCTGGTCGCCCGCTACGGCGCCCTGCCGGTGGTCTGGTGCGGGGCAGGCGAGACCACCATGCCCTACTACCTGTCGAAGGACAAGCGCCGTGATGAGCAGTTGCAGAAGGACGGGTGGACCGCCGTCTGCCGGTACATCCACGAGGTGGATCCCTTCCGCCGCCCGCTCAGCCTCCACCCCGCCTGGCGTGTGCCGAGCCGCGGAAGCGTCAGCGACCCGAGCGTGGTGGACTTTGAACTGCTCCAGACGGGCCACGGCATGCACGACATGGTGGCGCCGACAGCCGCCCAGGTCCGCGCTGCCCGTGAGACCCCGCCCGCCGTTCCCGTGATCGACGGCGAACCGTCTTACGAGAACCTCAACGGTCAGATCCCGGCCGAGGTCTGCCGCATGCTGTTCTGGGTCTCGATGACCAGCGGTGCCGCCGGGCACACTTACGGCGCCAACGGCATCTGGCAGGTCAACCGGCCGGACCAGCCCTACGGTCCTTCGCCGGGCGGGCACAACTGGGGAACGCTGCCGTGGACAGAGGCGATGAGCCTGCCCGGCTCGGCGCAGGTGGCCCTCGGCAAGAAACTGCTCACCGCGCACGAGTGGTGGCGATTCGCGCCGCACCCGGAATGGGCGCAGTGGGCGGACCGCGCCGCGGACTCGAGCGGCCCCTACGCCGCAGGCATTCCCCAACAAATCTACCTGATCTACGTTCCACAACCCCGACCGGTCCTTGTGCGGCAACTGGCTCCGAACCGGGAGTATCGGGCCTGGCGCATCGATCCGGTCAGCGGCGAGCGCAAGGATTTGGGCAAGGTGACGGCCAAGGACAAGGATTCCTGGAACTGCCCGCCCGGGGACATCGGCCACGACTGGGTTCTGATCGTCGAGGCGGGGCTCTAGAAGAGGGGCCGCCTGCGACAACCGCGACAAGGGGCATGTGACGGCCGGCAACCCGGAATGCGGCGTCTGCGGGTTCGCGGTGAACCCCAGGATTCAGGATTGTTGTGTGGGGACGAGGCGCAGGCTCATCGCGGGCATCTGACCGCAGGGCAGCGGCTCGGGGAAAACAAGCGGCTCGACTCGAACCCTGGCGGGTTAAAAGCGCAAGGACCTTTACGGAGGTGAACCATGAGCGATGCCTTGACACGACGGCAGTTTCTGGGGGCCACGGCGGCAGGCGCGGGGATGTTGATGAGCGGTTGCGTGGCCGAGCAGGCCCGGCCGCTGGAGGCGGCAGCCGCCGACACCGGCTGGCCCAAACTCCCCCCGGTGAAGATCTACAAGGTCTTCGCCGGCCGCACCGGCGACGCCTATCTGACGCATCCGACCGAGGAAATCGGCAGGTTCGAGAAGTACCTGTCGGACCTTGAGCGGAGGCTCGGCGACGTGACGTTCATCGGCGGCGACCTGATCCCGCCGGTCAAGGTCGACGAGGTGGCCGCCAAGATCGCCGAGGCCGACGCGCTGCTGATCATCCACCTCTCCGCTCACGAGGGCGACGCGCCGGTGCTGACCAAACTGATCGACGTCGGCCTGCCGACGGCCCTCTTCTCGCAGCCCTTCAGCGGCCACGGGTGGATGTACTTCAACCAGTGGCACAAGCAGGGCAAGAAGGTCATGCTCATGCCCACGAGCAACTGGGCCGAACTCGACCAGGTGGCCGGCCTGATGCGCGTGCCGGCGCGGATGAAGCAGACGCGGATTCTGGCGATCGGCGGGCCCCACGGATCGCCCGCCGCCTGCTCGGCCGAGGAGGTCAAGAAGCGGCTCGGATCAGACCTGGTGACCGTTCCCAACCAGCGCGTCATGGAGATATTCAAGTCCATTGACGACAAGGCCGCCGAGGCCGAGGCCCAGGAGTACTGGATCGGCCCGACCCGTGAGATCGTGGAGCCCAAGCGGCCCGAGATCGTCAACTCGGCGCGGCTGTTCCTGGCCGTCAAGCAACTGATGATCCAGGAGAAGGCCCAGGCGATCTGCAGCGTGCACTGCATGGGCAACCCGCGGGGGTGCCTGACGTTCAGCAAACTCAACGACCTGGGCATGGTCGGGGCGTGCGAAGGCGACATCGACTCGACGCTGACGATGCTCATCTTCGCCTACGCCTTCCGCGTGCCGGGCTTCATCAGCGATCCGGTGATCGACACCGCCAAGAACGCCATGGTCCACTTCCACTGCACGTCGGCGACGAAGATGGACGGGCCGGGCGGCAAGCGCCTGCCGTTCCGCATCCGCACCCAGACCGATAGCAGGGGCGGCGTGGCGGTGGAGGTGGAGAACCGCATCGGCCAGCCCGTCACCTGCGCGAAACTCGTGAACCTCGACACCATGCTGATGGTCACGGGCAGGATCATCGAGACGAGCCGCAGCCCCCTGGCCTGCCGGACGCAGTTCGCCCAGAGCGTGCCCGATGCCCGGCGGCTGTTCCTTAACTGGGGCGCCGGCGTGATCAAGGGCGACGTGATGACCCTGCTGCATCGCGACGTCTTCTACGGCGACTACAGTCAGCCCATGCAGATCCTCCGCGAGTTGATGGGATTCAGGATCATCGAAGAAGGGGGCGCGGCGTAAGAGGCCGTTTTGTGGCCGCCGCGCCGGCGGCTTCCGGACTGTCTGCCTGGGTCGCGTTTGCTCTGGCCCGCGGCGTGCCCGCCCGCCGCGGGCCGCCTCAGCCGCCTTGGTCTTCGGGCGGCACGGACGGCCTATGACTTGCCCGGTGCGCCTGACCGGCGCGCCAAGCCAGGACTTTCCTTGTCGGACCAACATCTCCTCCGTATAGTCATCGGTGCGATTGGGCAGGTACCGGCTGCAAACAGAAACTTGAGGGAGGAGCCACCATGGCGAGCGTGAGGAAGGACATCAGCCGCAGGAGTTTCATGAAGGCCTCGGCGGCAGTCGCGGCGCTGACGATCGTTCCGCGGGACGTGCTCGGCGGCGAGGGGAAACCCTCCGCGAACGAGAAACTCGGCATCGCCGGCGTGGGCGTCGGCGGCATGGGCGGCAGCAACCTGGCCGCCTGCGAGTCCGAGAGCATCGTCGCCCTCTGCGACGTCGACGCGGGCGGCTACGGGGCCAAGACCTGCGGCAAGTACGCGAAGGCCAAGACGTACAAGGATTTCCGCGTCATGCTCGACCGCCAGAACGGCATCGACGCGGTGATCGTGGCCACGCCCGATCACACCCACGCCGTTATTGCCATGGCGGCCATCGAGCGGGGCAAGCACGTTTACGTTCAGAAACCGCTGGCACATTCCGTCTACGAGGCCCGGATGATGACCGAGGCCGCCCGCAAGCGCAGGGTCATGACCCAGATGGGCAACCAGGGGCATTCCGGCGACGGCGCCCGCCTGGTGTGTGAATGGATCTGGGACGGCGCCATCGGCCCCGTGCGCGAGGTGCATTGCTGGACCAACCGGCCGGTGTGGCCCCAGAGCGTCGAGGTTGACAGGCCCAAGGAAGCGCCGCCGGTCCCGCCCACGCTGGATTGGGACCTCTGGATCGGCCCGGCGGCCATGCGCCCCTATCACCCCACGTATCATCCGGGGACGTGGCGGGCCTGGTGGGACTTCGGCACCGGGTCGCTCGGCGACCTGGGCTGTCACATCATGGACCCCGCGTTCTGGGCGTTGAAACTCAAGTACCCCATCAGCGTCGAAGGCTGCATCTCGACCTACTGGCAGGGGCTGTGGCAGAAGACCGAGCCGAAGAACGAGCAGTACCCACGGTCGACCATCGTCCGGTACAAGTTCCCTGCGCGGGAGGACATGCCGGAGGTCAAACTCACCTGGTGGGACGGTGGCATGATGCCGCCGCGGCCCGAGGCCCTCGAAAAGGGCCGCCGCATGGGCGATGACGACGGCGGGGTGCTCTTCATCGGGGACAAAGGCCTCCTCATGTGCGGCTGTTACGGCAGCGGTCCGAGGCTGATTCCCGAATCGAGGATGAAGCAGTACCAGCAGCCGGCCAAGACGCTCGAACGCGTGCCGGGAGGCAGGCACGAGCAGGACTGGCTCCGGGCATGCAAGACGGGCAAGCCGGCCTGCTCGAACTTCGATTATTCCGGCCCCTTCGCAGAGACCGTGCTCATGGGGAACCTGGCGATCCGCTACCCCAACCGGGAACTCCTGTGGGACGGAGAGAAGATGGAAGTGACCAACGATAAAGACGCCAACGCGTACGTGCGGCGGCAGTACCGCCAGGGATGGACCTTATGAACCGAAGACAGTTTACCGGCCTTGTGGCGGCAGGGCTGGCGGCCGGGGCCGCAGGCTTCGACAAAGCCCTCCTGGGCGACGGCGCCGCCGAGGCCTGGAATCCCGATCGCACGCTCATCGCGATCGGCGAAAAACTGAAGGTCCAACCTGTCTTCATGTATGCGACCTATAAGCCAAGCCCCAAGACCTCCTGGAAATCCTGGAGCGGCATCAACACCAGGCAGGCCGCCGAGGAGGAAGCGGCCAGGATTTCCAAGGAACTGGCTGCACTGGCGGCCGGCGCCGATTTCCCGCTCGAGATCCTGCCCCTGGCAACGGTAACCACGCCCGCCGAGGCCCGAAAGGTGCACGCCCCTGGAGAACGTCCACGTTCTCAATAACCTCCTGGTTCGCAACACGATCGCCGAGGAAGGCCACGCCCGCGGCTGCGGACTGACGGTCTTCATGGGCTGCCCCGGAGACTCCTACACGCGCACCGTGGCGAGCAACCACTCCGACTGCAACATCTACGCCGACACGGGCGGGACGACGCCGACGATGCGGCATTCGTGGAACCCCGACAACACCCTCGCCGAGTGGCAGGAGCGTTTCGGCGAGGACCGGCACTCGAGGCTGATGCCCGTCCGGTTCGACTTCAGGGGGACGGGCTTCAAACTCCTCTCCCGCGACGGCACGAACGTCGCAGGCCCGCTGCCCGAGGCGTGCGGACGGAAGCCGGCCGCCCCCGGCCTGGTCGGCGCCTCCATCACGCAGTGGCCGCTATCCGCCGGCCAAGTACAGGGCGGGCCAGTAACGTGGGCGAATGAGAATACCCTTGCAGGCCACCTTGCAGATCATGGTGCGGACTTCAGGAGTTCGGGTGACACACGACTTATCTGCTCCTCGGTCGCCGAGGGCCCTGGCGCCGCCGAGGATCACCCCAGGTTCTCGAACGCGATGGGAATCTTCTTCAGGCCGTAGCCTGCCTCGCGGATGTAATCGCCGTAAATGGTAATCCAGTGGAAGCCCGGCATGTTCCCGGCGATGCGGGCGTCGGGGCACTTGTAGGCGACGTCGATCTGCGAGCGGCAGATCGGCAGGAACGGCGCGTCGGCGATCTTAAGGTCCTTGTCGATGCCGCTGAGTCTGAGCGCCAGGGTGCTGAGCGCCGCATCGGGTCCGGTCCGAAAGAACACGGGGTTGTCCGGCGCCGCCTCGTCGAGTTCCCGGCGCGTCGGGAACCGCTGGTCGCGCAGCCGCGTGATGAACACCTGCTGGATGCCGATCCACTGGCCCGGCCGGAGGGCCTTCGCCCGCGATCTTACGTAGGCCAGCACGTCGGCGACGGTCTCCATCGCGGGCACCGGGTGGTCGAATTCGTACATGGCCGCGTCGGGCGGATGCGAGTGGGAATCGATCAAGCCGGGCAGCACGACCTGCCCTTTCAGGTCGAGGCGGTCCGTCTTCGGCCCCGCCAGCCTGAGGACGTCGTCGTTGCCGCCGACGGCCACGATGCGGCCTGCCTTGACGGCCATGGCCTTCGCGACCCCGAACTGCGGGTCCACGGTCACGATCTTGCCGTGGTGCAGAACCAGGTCGGGGTCCCGGGCCTCGGCGGGCATGGCTCCGTTGGCAAGAAGCGGCAGGAGGAAGACCAGTGCGCCCATCGCTGCAACTCCTTTCAGGCCCGCGCGGGACCGGGCCTGCCTCTCGGCGCGTCGCCGGCGGGACGCGTGCGGACGTCTTGTCGACCGGCTCAAGGCCGGAACATAGCAAAGGCGGAAACTCCCCGGCGCACAAGTCCGGCGACGCGGAGAATCGGAACCAAAGATGTTGGCGGAAGGGCGGCGGCCCGAATACAATCGCGTCCGGCCGCCCGCCCTTTTCGGCAGGTGCATGAGGAGTTTCCATCCGTGATACGCAAGTTCCGCCCATCGGACCTCGAGCGGCTCCAGGAGATCACCATCCGCGGCTTTGAGGGCGTCTCCATCGACTGCGCCGTCGAGCAGCGGTTCGGGGTGATCGCCGGCAAAGACTGGAAGTGGCGCAAGGCCCAGAGCATCCAATGGGACGTGGAGGCGAATCCTGAAGGCGTCTTCGTGTACGAGGCCGGCGGCAGAGTGGTCGGCTACATCACCACGCGGCTCGACGGGCGGTCGAGAATAGGATGGATTCCAAATATCGCCATCGATCCGGCTAGTCAGGGCCGGGGCGTCGGGAAGGCCCTGATGCAGGCCGCCCTTGACTACATGAGGGCGTCGGGCATGCTGTACGCCAAGATCGAGACGCTCGAGCAGAACAAGAAGGGCAGAAAATTCTACCCGAGCGTCGGCTTCAAGGAGGTCGCCCGGCAGATCCATTACCTGATGAGACTGTGACGCGCAGGGGGGGCTGATCCTTACTGCGGACCTGAACTCAACGGGACGGATCGGCTGCGAATTCCAGATGGCGATCCTGCCCGTCGGCGGGGGCGACCGAAACGACGTGCACCAGATGCCGGCACGCCCTACGCGGCCATCATCGGGCCGCCGCCGAACACTGTTGCGCAGGTGACCGCCGCCGCGGCGCATCTCCGCACTGCTGGAAGCGGATGACGGCCTTGGGGAGGGTGGGATGGGCCGGCCAGTCTGGCCAAGCGGATCCGGGGAGAAACCGTTTGACGCGCGGCCGGAAATGGTGTACACTCCCACAATAGAATGCCACGTTAGAAGGTTTGTGCTATCCGGAGGGGGGGCCGGGCCGTGTGGGCCGAAATAACAGTATCTGGCGGCCGGGGGAGGAACCCTCAGGCCGCTTTATGTTTGCAGTGGATGCTCCGGGGAGGTCGGCCAGAGAGAGGCCGCTCTCCCGTTCTTGTCCACACGGTTGCTGTACTAATGGGATGCGACCCAACGAGGTGTACGATGGAAGCACGGAAATGGCTGTTTGTTGGCGCCCTTCTGTTGCCATTGCTCTGCGGCAAGGCGTATGGCGACCTGCTTGCTTTCGCCTCTGACAGGGACGGCAACTATGAGATCTACAGCATGAACTTGGATGGCAGCAACCAGCAACGACTCACCAACGACCCGGCGAGCGACTTCTGTCCGGTCTTTTCTCCTGACGGGACGAAACTGGCGTTCATATCCTACCGGTCTGGCGCAGATGGGATCTATACTATGAACTGGGACGGTACTGGCCTCCTCAAAGTGCCCAATTTGGGTTCCTTCCATCCCGGGGACTCCACTGCTGGCCGTGAGTTAAGTTGGTCCCCAGACGGCAGGAAGATTCTGTTCACGCCTACTCTCGACTCCCTTGCCACTATCAACGTGGACGGGACGAACAAGCAGATCCTGCTAACCGGAGGAGTGGGTGTGCACAACTTCATACAAGGAGTGGAATGGGGGCCAACAATGAACGACATATATTTCAACGCACAAGAGTATGAGTGGGGTTATAACCAGCACATCTTCAATCTGAAGATAGACACCGGGGAGATAACCCAAGTCACTGCGGGTGAAAATGAAGGTTCAGGGATGGTCTACCAGGATGTCAGCCAGGCACCTCAGGTTTCTCCCGATGGCTCGCGAATTGTGTTCCAACGCCAGCCAGGCTATCCTGGGTTCAAGAACATCTTCACCATGGACCTGGATGGCAGTAACGAGGCTCCACTAACCTTCGATTCGGTAGTAGGCACAATGAATCTTAATCCAGACTGGGTTGGGCGCACGGGTGAGGTCGTATTCTCTTCGAACAGGGGTGGGACTGGTTACGACGTATGGGTCATGGACAGTGCCGGCGGCAATCTACGCCAACTGGTGGGTGCGGGAAATGATACCATGCCCACTTGGACACCCATACCCGAGCCGGTCTCGCTTGCCTCGGGCGCTATCGGCCTCGTGTGCGTAGGGGCTTACCTGAGGCGGCGAATCGGCTTGCGATGATTGGCACTTAGGGCCAGCCTCATTGAGCATGAGGAACCTCATGAGCCTTGTGAGGCACGGCTTGAGGCGCCACACGGACATCCGGGCGATTATTCTCTGAAAGAAATGCACAAGAGGACCTTCGCGGAGTACCAGGGGGGGCGACTCATCCTCCGCCGGTCAGGCCCGGCTTCGTCCGGTAGGACTACGGCGGACACGTCCGCCGCTCAGGCCCGCCTTCGTCCGGTGGGACTACGGCGGACACGTCCGCCGGTCAGGCCTTCGCCCGATAAAGGGCTTCGGCTCGCAGGCGGGCCTGGCGAGAGAAACGAATGGCTGTGCAGGGGCCTGCACCTCCTCGCACAGCCTTCTTCTTTTTCCGCCGTCGCGGCTGACGCCGAGAACCTGACAGAAGCGCCGAATTTGAGTCGGCGAATAAATCGTCAACTCATCGTCAATGCACTCGATGTCCCAGAGCGATGCCGTCGAAATGCCCATGCGGGACGCCGCCTCGTCCGGCGAAAGACCAAATCCCTCGCGGGCCTCGCGGAACCTGACGGCATTTGGAGCGGTGGAACACACGGTGGCCTTCGACCCAGCATAACGCTGGCATCAGCGGCGCGGTTTGCCGCGTCCGCTGGATGCCTTGGTTCGGCTCTGGTCTGCTCTCGGATCTCCAGGCTTCCGCGCAACGGCGATCAGGCGCTGAGCACCGGGACCGTACTCATCGCCGTCAAGGCTGCCGTAGAGTCTCACGTCGACAAACCCGACTTGCTCCAGTCTGCCCCTCATTTCCTGACCAGAGTAGAGTGTAAGGTTGAACTTGAAACTCCTGGCCTTGCCCTTGCGCAGGAGTATCCATTCGTTCCGAATCCGCGTCCAGTCGTCGAATATCTCGTGGCGCTGCACGAGCATACTGCCGTCAGGCAGAACATCCGATGTGGTTGGTTGGAATATCTTCGCAAGTCGTTCCTTACCCATGACCTCAACGAGGAAGACCCCGGTGGGACGCAGGGATGCGAAGATGTTCCGGAGAACGCCCACGTCCTGTGTTTTGTCCTCGAAGTAGCCGAACGACGTGAACATGCTCAACCCCAAGTCGAAACAGTCTGGTCGGACAAAATCGCGCATGTCCATCTGGACCCACTCCACCTTAACCTTGGCGGTTCTTGCCTTCGCACGGGCCTTGTCCAGCAGGTAACCGGTCCTGTCCACGCCCGTGACGGCGAATCCTTGTTGGGCGAGTGCAATGGCGCACCGTCCGGGGCCGCAGCACAGGTCGAGAGCGGTCTTGCCGGCTGGCGTCGTCAGCGAAAGGACCTTCTGGATTTCCCCAGGTGTGTCAGCGAAGCGTCTGTCTGGGAACATGAAGGGATAGAGTTCCCGCCAGAACGCATCATCATCGAACCATTCGCGTTTTCGTCTTGTGGCCATCGTTGTCTCCCGCCGAACGTTGGCGATCAGCCGTTGTGGACAGACGGCCGCGAAGCGGGCGGCGGTACACAATCGGCTGCATTGCCTGGTTCGGTCAGAATCTTACATTCTTGCCCACAAAAGACGTGTGCCACACCTTCCCGCTATCGTTCAAGAAATACACCGAGAAAGTCCCCTTCTTCTGCGTGTAGTTCCAGATTTCGATTTTGTCCCCGTCCTTGAGTTGATCCCACCAGGTTTCGATGACCCCGAAAATCGCCTTCTTCTCTTTGATCATCTGTTGATTGGACAGGCTGTATAAACCGGCCCAGGCAGGCTGTGCTTTTCCGCCTGAATCGGGCGGCATCCGATGGTCGTTTGCTGCAACCCCTTGCAACATCGCATCTTGCCTCCGTCATCCATTTTCGAGGCCTTGTTTTATGCAGCCTGTATAAGACGGTTCACGGGCCGTCGATTGGCGCGATGGAAGTGCCCCCCGACGCCGCATGAATGACGCGCTTGGAACCCGAACCTGTATGTCACCCGGAAGTATAGACACCGAATTCGGCCTTTGCCATTACATTCCGGTTCCACTCTTGCGTCCACGCCAGCCGAGACGTATAGATCAGGTGACGGACAACTGAACACGCGACGGGAGCGGCGGGCGGGGAACCATGGTCGGCACCTTGATCGGCGCTGTCATCATCGGCATCCTGGCCAAGGGCCTCAACCAGGCCGGCGTCCGTTTCTCGCTCCAGCACATCGTCAAAGGCCTTGTGATCCTGGCCGCGGTGTACGTGGATGTTCGCCGCAACGGGTAACGGCCCAGGGGGTAGGCGCAGGGGGGGAGGAGCAGTATCCTGCAGGCTGAACGGCCCGGCGGCGGAGCCGGGCAGCGCTATTTGGAGAATCCCGGATAACAGGGCATGGCGGGCGCCGAGCGCCTGCCCAACACGGCTGACAAGCCGGGGAAACCTGCCATGACACGCCTGCGCTGGATCGTCGTTGCCGTGGTGCTTTCGGGCCTGCCCCTGTGGGCCGCCGAGGAGAGGGTCGTGTTCGAGGATCGTTTTGACGGGAAACTTGGCGAGGGATGGAGTTGGCTGCGCGAGAACCCGCCGGACGCCGAGCACTGGATCCGGTTCGATGATTTCCGAGTTGTGCAACTCGCCGAGGTGGCGGCAGAGAAGGAAGAGGGTTTCAGGGGCCTCTTCGACGGCAAGACGCTCGACGGCTGGAAGGCCGCCGGAGTCGTGGACAACAACCCCAAGCAGCAGGACTTCTCCGGTATCCTCGGGCTGCAACTGCACAGCGGGCCGCCGACGACGGCACAATTCAAGGACATTCGCATGAAGATTCTGAAACCGACGACCGCGGCGCCCAAGCCGCCCGCGGCAGTGAAGCCGGCCGCAAGCGCATCGGCCGGCGCGGCGAACCTCCGCGACAAGACGTTGGTCGTCTGGGTCGCTCCGGCCGACCTGACTCAGCGCGGCGGCAGCGCGCTGACGATCGACGACGTGGCGTCGCACTTCGACGGCATCGTCTTCGGCGAACTGGCGCCGAAACGGTGGATGGCCGGCAGCGACTTTTTCCGCCGCACCGAGCGCGATCAAGGCGGCTGGCCCGAAGAAACGGCCGACTCCAAGACCGTCGTTCAAGTGGCCGTTGCCTACAAGGGGCAGGGGGTCACGATCTATCGGAATGGGCAGCGATACGCCCAGTACACGATGGCGTCCCCGCCGCAGGAGTTCGGGCCGCAGAGCGTGGTCGTCCTGGGCAAGCGTCACCTGGACCAGGCCGACAGTGCCTGTTTCGGCGGGGCCATCGAGGACGCGCGGATCTACGACCTGGCCCTCTCGGCCGAGCAGATCGCCGCCCTGAAGCCCCGCGAGCCATCGGACCCCAAGCCCTGGGCGTGGTGGACCTTCGACGGCAAGGAGCCCAGGGACCGCACCGGGCGGTTCGCCGCCGCCAGGCTCGTCGGCGGCGCCAAGGTGGAAGGCGGCCGGCTGGTGCTCGACGGCCGGACCGGCACCATGCTTGCCGCGCGCCGCGCCGAGGACTTCGCGGCCATCACCGGCGTGGAGCCGTCCGACATCCAGGCCGCACGCCGGATGCGGGAGCACCTGCTGGCCGACCCGCACCGGCCGGCGTACCACTTCGTTATCCCGGAAGGCTACGGCATGCCTTTCGACCCGAACGGGGCGATCTTCTGGAAGGGACGCTATCATCTCTTCTACATCTTCCAGGACCCGCGGGGCCACAACTGGGGCCACGCCTCCAGCGCCGACCTCCTCCACTGGCGGCACCATCCCACGGGGCTGGTTTCCGGCATGTTCAGCGGCAACTGCTTTGTCAACAAAGAGGGCCGCCCGACCATGTGCTACCACCAGGTGGGCCAGGGCAACGCCATGGCCGTCGCCCTCGACGACGAACTGAACGCCTGGGAGAAACTGGCGTCGAACCCCATTACTCCCAAGACCGAGAAGGGCGACCCGCATCACGACAAGTACCGGTCGTGGGACCCGTACGGTTGGCTTGAGGGCGACACCTACTACGCCATCTTCGGCGGGGAGCGGCCCGCCGTCGCCAAATCCGCGAGCCTGGGCGGCCCGTGGCGGTACGTCGGCGATCTCATGGCCGGGGCCGTCGATGGGGTGGACATCCACGAAGACGTATCCTGTGCCGATTTCTTCGACCTTGGCGGCAAGCGCATGCTGCTGTGCATCAGCCACCGGCTGGGCTGTCGTTACTACCTGGGCCAGTGGAAGAAGGAGCAGTTCCACCCCGAGTTTCACGAGCGGATGAGTTGGGTGGATAACGCCTTCTTCGCCCCGGAGAGCCTGCTGGACGCCAAGGGCCGCCGCATCATGTGGGCGTGGATCTTCGACCAGCGAGGCGAGCGCGCCCGCCGCGCCAGCGGCTGGTCGGGCGAGATGTCGCTAGCGCGGGAACTGATGCTGGGCGAGGACGGCCGACTCCGCATGCGACCGGTCGAGGAACTCCAGCAACTCCGCTGCAACGAGAAGATGGTCGAGAACGTCGCCGTCGAGGCCGACAAGGAGGTCGTGCTCGACAAGATCGCCGGCAACACGATCGAACTGCTGGTGGAGATTGAGCCCCAGGGCGCCAAGCAGTGCGGCGTCAAGGTCTGCCGCTCGCCCGATGGTGCGGAGCAGACCCTCGTCTACTACGATGCCGCCGACAAGAAACTCAAGATCGACGTCACCCGGGCGAGCCTGGGCGAAGGGCCGAAGAACGTCGAGGCCGGGCCGTTCGAACTGAAAGAGGGCGAGACGCTCACGCTGCGGGTGTTCGTCGACCGGTCGGTCGTCGAGGCGTTCGCCAACGACCGCCAGGCGGCCATGCGGCGAATCTATCCAACGCGGGCCGACAGCGTGGGCGTGTCGCTGTTCTCTCAGGGCGGCGCGGCCAAGGTCCGCCGGGTCAAGGCCTGGGATATGGCTCCCTCCAACCCTTACTGAGAGGGGCGAGAGTTCATCCGGGAGACTCCGGCTCAGATGTGCGGCCCTCCGCGCATGAAGGGGAGAGACGAGATGACGAGAACTCCTGTCGCCGGAAGCCGGTTGCTTATCTTGTTTGCCGTTGGGCTGCTC
>Ga0315280_10004006_pt1 | contig 22100 bp, 21 predicted proteins | sample YL17G06_40_MG_FD_203697 | JGI IMG/M metagenome (GOLD analysis project Ga0315280, IMG submission 203697) | Sediment microbial communities from Yellowstone Lake, YNP, Wyoming, USA - YL17G06_40 | ecosystem: Environmental > Aquatic > Freshwater > Lake > Sediment | place: USA: Wyoming | collected...
GCCCCTGAAAGGCAAGCAGGCACAAAAGCTGCTGGAGCAGGTCAAGCTGCTGGAGAGCCGCGGCTTCCAGTATGAGAATGCCGAGGCATCCTTCAAGCTGCTGATTCACCGGGCTAAGCCTGATTATCAGCCCCCGTTTGAGCTGGTTGATTTCATGGTGGTGGTGGAGAAGCGGCGGCGTCCCCCCACCCAGGAAAGCCTTGAGGGGCTGCTCTCTGAGGCAATGGTCAAGGTAAGGGTGGGCAGGGAGGTCATGCATACCGTGGCTGAGGGTAACGGCCCGGTTAACGCCCTGGACCAGGCACTGCGCAAGGCTTTATTGCGGTTTTACCCCAACATAGCGACCGTCAAACTGGTTGACTACAAGGTACGCATCCTTGAAGAAAGTATCGGCACCGGCTCTCAGGTCCGCGTCCTCATTGAGTCCAGCGACGGGGTTGATGAGTGGCGGACGGTGGGTAGCTCAACCAACATCATAGAGGCGAGCTGGCTGGCACTGGCTGATAGCCTGGAATACTGGCTACTAAAACAGAAGCGCTAACTTCAAGCCGGTCTGCCCAGCGGCATAATATATAATGGCTTGTACTCCTCACCCAGCCGCAGCACTTCCCTAACCTGCTCGTCGTGGAAAGCACCGACGGCTACCGTCGCCAGACCTAAAGCAGTAGCCTGAAGGTAGATATTCTGCCCGACATGCCCCACCTCCACGTGGACGTACCTCTCCCCCCTACCCCCATAACCCGAAAGCGTCCGGCTATATGCCGCGCAAATTATTATGTCAACCGGGGCTTCATAGATGAATTCCTGGTCCAGTGCTGCCCGGGCAAGCTCCCCTCTGACATCACCCTTATAGCGCAAGGTCAACGAGTGACTTTCTACATTATATTGGTATACACCTTCACTAATCCCATCAATGCCATTTCCGCCACAAACAACGAAGATTTCAAGCGGATAGGTCGCTCCGGCGCTGGGGACAGTCCTATATCTCCCCCTAGCATTGCTGAGACCTTGAGCCGCCCACAGTATCTGCGATAGCTGTGATTGGGAAAGAGGCTCAGGGGCAAAGTCTCTTATAGACCTCCGCCGGGCAATGGCTTCCTCCAGGGACACACTGCCCTTCGGGGATGGCGGCGGCAGGTGGATTGTTGCTTGTCCAGTCATCAACCCTTAACCACACCCATCGGCCTTGCCCTTGCCACCTTGCGGGAGATACCGGCATTGTGGGTTACCTCAACCACCTCACTCACGTCCTTGTAGGCTTCAGACGCCTCTTCAGCCAGCGACGCCATGCTTTCCGCCTTAACTATAATCCCTCTTTCTGCCAGCGCCTTAGCAACATCAGAGCCCCGAAGACTACGCTTGGCTGCCGACCGACTCTGCAACCTGCCGGCACCATGGCAGGTGGAGCCAAAGGTCTCCTTCATCGCTACCTCGGTGCCCACGGCGACATAGGAGAAGCGCCCCATATCCCCGGGAATGAGGACCGGCTGGCCCAGACTCCGGTAGATATCAGGGACATCAGGATGTCCCGCCGGGAAAGCCCTGGTCGCCCCCTTGCGGTGGACACAAAGCCTCTCCTTCTTGCCATTAACGGTATACTCCTCAATCTTGGCGATGTTATGGCAGACGTCGTAAATCTGCCTCATTCCCAGCTCCGGCTGACTCTTGCCGAAGACCTTGATAAAACACTCCCTGACCCAGTGCAGGATAAACTGCCGGTTAGCCCAGGCGTAATTAGCGGCGCAGGCCATAGCCGCCAGGTAGTCCTGCCCCTCCGGAGAACTCACCGGGGCACAGGCAAGCTGGCGGTCGGGCAGACTGATAGTGTATTTTTTTACCGCCTGCCCCAATAGCTCGACATAGTCAGTACAAACCTGATGACCGAAGCCCCTGGAACCGGTATGTATCAGGATAAGCACCTGCCCCAAGTCCTCAATACCCATCGCCTTAGCCGCCTCCCGGTCGTAGAGCTCATCCACCACCTCCACCTCAAGAAAGTGGTTGCCCGAGCCCAGAGTGCCCAGCTGGGGAATGCCCCGCTTCTTCGCCTTAGCGCTGACCTTATCCGGGTTAGCCCCCTTCATACAGCCGGACTCCTCGGTGACAATAACGTCCTCAGCGTCACCATAACCCTTCTCCACCGCCCAGCGGCTACCCCTCACCGCCACCTCACTCAGCTCTTTTTCGCTCACCCTTATCTTGCCCTCTGACCCCACCCCGGAAGGGATATTAACGAAAAGCTCGTTGACCAGTTGCTCAATCTTGGGTTTGACCTCAGCCTCGGTAAGATTGGTTCGCAACAGCCTGACGCCGCAGTTAATATCAAAGCCGACGCCACCGGGCGATACCACCCCGTCCTTAACCCTGGTTGCCGCCACCCCACCGATGGGGAAGCCGTAGCCCCAGTGAATATCAGGCATCGCCAGCGAGTGCCCGACAATGCCGGGGAGAAAGGCAACATTAGCCACCTGCTGGAAGGCATTCTCCCCCAGGATATGGGTGAGCATGGACTCGCTGGCAAAGATGAGACCGGGCACCGCCATGCCCGGCTTATAGCTGGTCGGAATCTCCCAGCGGTAGTCGTCTATCTTGTTTAGTATTCCCTGCCAGGGTGCTGCCATTTTCGCCTCACTAAATATCAAATAATACCTGAACCTTACCGCCGTCACTCCGCTCCACCTTCAGCATATGGTAGGTGGCGGCCTTGACCCCCATCATCAGCTTGTGCCTTGACCTGTCCACCTTCTCCCCATAGCCCCTCGCCTTAAGGCGGGTATTATCAAGCTCAATAATATCAAAACGCTTGAAGATAATCCCCTCGGTGTCAAACTGATAGATAAGCTCGTTCAGCCATTCCACGAGCAGGCTCTCCTCGTCGGTGGCGGTCAGCTCGGCGTCCCGATGAAGAACCTCCTTTACGTCGTCAAGGTCGGTTATGAGGCTAAATAGACCTTTAGCCGCATTGGCAAACGCCTGCTTCAGGTCAGCCCCGTAGGCGATAATGCCGACGTCGGCGGTATGGTCTAGGATTTCAAAGCCTTTCTTCTTAGCCATCCGAAAATTAAATTATACCACAATCGTTTACCCCTATAAACTTTGAGCTTTTCTTACCATCCAAGTATAATAATAACGGAGACTGAGATGGGTGATATAAAGAGTGCCGCCGAGATAGCCCGGGAAAAGGTAGAAGAGCTGGAGAAGGCAACCGACGAGGAGCGGCTAAAATGGAAATATGTCCCCGAAGGGGAAAAGCTGGCCGCTAAGTATCTGAAGCAAAACCTGAACCTGGTCGCCGAACTGGCTAATTACGAGGAGAAGGTGCGCCGATATATCAAGGATGGTGCCAGCGAGATACTAATCAGGAATATCAACCTGCCCCGGAACGACCTTGCCCGCAAGGCTAATAAAAAGGTGATGGAGGGCTTAAAGACCCTTAAGGGCGATAAGGTAGGTGTGGAAAATATCTTCAGCCAGATGAGGAACATCTTTAAGCACTATGCCGATCAGGGCGAGCAACAGAGAAAGCAGGCTTATGCCAGCCTGAAGACTGAGTTTGAAGCCAAGGTCAGACAAGCAATGCAGCAGCAGCTAGGTCCCGTCATCGGGTTTAATATAGACGTGGAAAGACAGCCCCAGTTCCAGGAGGAGTGGCGCCGACTCCAGATTCAGCTGGATTCACAATACCTAAGGCTCCTGGATGAATATAAGCAGAAGCTACTAACCATAGCCTGAACTATATTGAGTATTAAAGGCAAGGCGATGGACGTTGATGATGAGAGGATAAGAGAAGCAGTCAGTCGCACCGAGATACTAAGACCGCCCAAGCGGAGCCTGGCTACCTTCGGCACGACCAATATCCACTACTACCTGGTCACCGAGCCTGCCTACTCGGAACTGGTAAAGAGCAGCCGCGAGACGGTGATTAGGGAGGGCAGGGTGATTGCCGAGAGACCGAGGATTGTAACCCCGTATTACCTTTCCAAGATTGAAGGATTCAGCTCAGACGCCAGGAGATACTTTGATATACTGATTAAGACCCACGGCGCCAATGCCCCGGGGCTGTTTTACAGCTACAAAAATGAGCCGGAGGAGCTTACCATTGTCTCTGATAATCTGCTGGCGGTAGTAGATAAGCTAAATCTTGACATTGATAAGAGCGGCAATCCGCTGACCTCTATTATCAAGGGAGCGGACGAACTGTGGGATGTATCACTGCTCAAGTTTATCTACGAGCTGACCAGAAGCTCTCTGCCCGATAACCTGTTACAATTGGGAAGCCGGGGGCTTCTGGATATAGATTCCAGGGGTGTCCCCGCTGAGGCAAGGGTAAGGATTGAGGAGCTTTTCCGCCTGGCTCATAAAGGCGAAACCGCACCCGGCGAACTGAAGGATGAGCTTGACCGCTGGGGTCTGTTTGAGGAGTACGAGGACAGATTTTTCGCTATCTTCAAGAGGAGACGATAACATCATATGTACCAAGAGCGAATGGTAATAAGACCTCCCAGCGAGGCCAGTAGCTTCCTGCTTCCGGTAACCATCGGCTGCTCTCACAACAAGTGCACCTTCTGCGGCACCTATCCCGGCGTCAAATTCAGGATAAGGCATCTTGAGGATATCAAGCAGGATATTGACCGGGTAGCCCAGAACTACAGCTGGAGCCTGAAGCGGGTATTCCTGGAGGAAGGGGACGCCCTGATTGCCCCCCAGCGCATACTGGCCGGGGTGCTTAAATACCTCAATGAGAAGTTCCCCAACCTGGAAAGGATTGGCACCTATGCCACCCCCCGGGCGGGGCTGGTAAAGAGTGTTGACGAACTCAAAGAGCTAAACCGGCTCGGGCTTAAGATTGCCTATATGGGGGTGGAGAGCGGCGATGAGGAGCTGCTCAAGAAGATTAACAAGGGGGCCAGCTACGACCAGATAGTTGAGGCGGGAAGAAGGATAAGGCAGGCCGGGATTACCCTCTCCGTTACCGTAATACTGGGTCTGGGTGGTCCTGAAGGCAGCCGGAGACACGCCCTGGGGACAGCCAGGATACTCTCCGATATTGACCCTGAATTCGCCGGCACCCTCACCATACTGCTCGTCCCCGGCACCCCCCTACATAAGGAGTGGGGGGAGGGGAGGTTCACGCTTATCTCACCGTTTCAGTCCCTGGAAGAGCTCAAGCTGATAATACAAAACTCCAATTTCACCAATTGCTTCTTTACCGCCAACCACGCCTCAAACTACCTGCCCATTAAGGTGCGGCTGCCCGAGCAAAAGGCAGCGATAGTTAAACTCATAGATGAGGTCTTAGCCGAGAAGGATATGTCCCGGCTCCGCCCCGAGTTTACCCGGGCTTTATAAAGGGGAGCAATGGTAAATATTTCTGTAATCCAAGCCAGAGACCTCTCCGAGGCATGGTTCCTCTGCCTGCGCCAGACCCTGAGCGAGGGACATGAATATAAGATTGACCGCGGCAGCTACGCCGGCCAGCGGCGCAAGGAGCTTGACTTTGTTGTTGTCCAGGTCAGGAATCCGGGAACAAGACCCTTAGTGCCAACTGTGCCCCAGGGGGTGCCGCCGCCTACCTCCATGGAATATGTTGAAAGCTACCTTCCCTACCTTATGACCGCCCATAAGGGCAAGGGCGAGCAGTATACCTACGGTCAATATCTAGAAAGGCAGATACCGAAGGTAATTAAGATGTACAAGGAAGACGGTTTTAACACCAACCAGGCTTTTATGGCGGTGGGCGATGCCGACTCTATAAACCTCGCCGACCCCCCGTGTTTAAGGGGGATAGATACCAGAATCCACGAGCAGAAGCTTCACTTTTTTGCCTATTTCCGCTCCTGGGACCTGTGGGCTGGCTTCCCCTCAAACCTAGCCGCCATCCAGCTGTTGAAGGAGTATATGGCAAGCGAGATCGGGGTTAGTGACGGCGAGCTGATTGCCTCAAGCAAGGGCTTACACCTCTATGAATACTCCTGGGAGCTGGCCAGGGCGACAGCCAGAATGGAGTAAAGCAGATGAAGGACATAGTAGCCCGGGAAGTACTCGCCAGGTTCCCCAATTACATTCGGGGGGTGGTGGTTGCCCGGGGGGTCAATAACAGCGGCCAGCAGGAAAAATTACTCCAGCTTCTACGGAAGGTTGAAGATAATGCTACCAGGGACGAGTCACTTCTGGAGATTAAGAACCACCCCAGAATAGCCAGCTGGCGGCAGGCTTACTCCGATTTCGGGGTAAACCCGAATAAGTTTTACTGCTCTATTGAGTCTCTGGCGCGGCGTGTCCGGCGGGGTGACCAGCTGCCCTATATCAATACCCTGGTCGCCCTGTTCAACTACTTCTCCCTCAAGCATATGGTGCCCAGCGGCGGTGATGACCTGAACAGGGTTGATGGTAATCTTTGCCTTACCCTGGCTAAGGGAGATGAGCCGTTTACCCCATTTAACTCGGAGACAATTGAATACCCGGCAGCGGGCGAGGTCATCTATGTTGATAATTCTAAGGTAATGTGCCGGTGCTGGAACTGGAGACAGGGCGACCAGACCAAGCTTACCCCGGCGACAACCAATGTCGCCATAAATGTGGACTGCCTGCCACCGGTATTAAGGGGTGAAGCCGAGGCGATAACCAGGGAGCTGGCCGATTTAGTCCGGGAGTTCTGCGGCGGCACGGTTGCCTATTTTCTTCTAGATGCCAGCCAGGGTGAGGTTGAGGTCTAGGCTAAGCAAGCACGCCAACCTATCAGTCCCGGTACCCCCAGAGCCAGACCTCGTCATTCTGAGGCTCAATAAAGTAGATTTCATTACCGATAAGGGTGCTGTTTAGCATGTGGCTGCCCTCTATCTGCAGGGAAACCGCGTAACCATCGGCAAGGGCGTTGTGCACCAGGGCTACCGCGTAGTCGTCACAGTCATATTCCGATATGCAGCCGGAGCCAAGGATATAAAGAGTGCTTTCAGTATCATCCTGAGCCAGCCAAGCCTTGAGTTCATCAACAGACCCAAATTCCTCGGGGTGTGCTCTGTCCCACCAGTAGGCACCAAACTTCTCAGAGTCGGCTAGCTTTTGCTCTAATCTTCCGATGCTAGCATTGGCTTGCTCAATTTGTTGATTGGTCTGCACGACTTGCTCATTGGCTATCCCGAGCTGCTGGTTAGCTTCCTCCAGGGAGTAGGTGTACTGCTCATTTTCAGTCTTTAGACCCTCACCCACCGTCTGGGCAGCCTCCAGGTTCCACCTGGTAGTGAGCCAGCCCACGCCAGTAAAGATACAGGCTAAGAATATAATTACCATCCAGATTCTCAACAGCATGACCCCGCCTCCTCCCCCGAGACCCCGGATAGCTGAAACCAACCGCCCAGAAGTCCATCTTGACAATATCCCCTATCTGCATTATTATTGACAGTAGTCAAGGGTTGTTCCTTTGGCTGAACGCTCTCTGGACTTTGGTTGACCGCCGGGCTCAGGGGCGTTCGTTATTTTATAGCCCACTCTCCGTCAGGGCTTGGTGACGTCAAAGCGATAACAAGTATATCCAGGGCGATAACAAGCATATTAAGCATAGCTTTAAACACTTCTATCAACAAATTAGCCTAAAATAATACTCCTGTCAATATATAGATAGTCATAGGACTAAAGAGGGTTACCAAGAGGCGGAGGCGGGAAAACCGGCAAAATAACCTACTTGCCAAGCCTCCCCAGCGCTGCTAAAATAGGAAAGTAGATACAAAAACGGGCCGCTAGCTCAATTGGTAGAGCAGCTGACTCTTAATCAGCAGGTTACAGGTTCGATTCCTGTGCGGCTCACTATCCAGGTATCTCAGCCAGCCTCTTCACAAGACCAGGTTTAATATCCCGCCGGTGATTAGCGCCGCCGCAATCATAATCCCGGTTGACTTCAGCATATCCACCACCCCGAGCTCCCTCAGAAGGACAACAAAGGTGGCAATGCAGGGGAAGAACATGGACAAGACCACGCTACCGACGACCAGTTGTTTGGCACTGAGCGCCAGTGGGGCCAGCATGCCGAGAGCCACATCCTTGCGCAGGAAGCCGATAACCACCGCCGTTACTGCCTCCTTGGGCAGCCCCAGAAAATTGGTCACTACTGGCGCCGTAAAGCTGGCAATAGCCTCAAAAACACCGAAGAAATAGAGTATGTTGATTACCAGGACAGCGCCGAGAATGATGGGAATTGCCTCTGCCAGAAAGCCGTAGACCCGCATCCAAACCTTCTGTAACATTGCCCGCCACTGCGGCAGGCGATAGGGCGGTATCTCAATCAGCAGCTCGGGGGTGAACCCCCTGACCGTATAGCGGAGTATAGTGCCCAGAATAATCCAGACGACGAAGAGCGTCCCGTAGACGATAACCACATATTGTGCGCCACGCGCGCCAACCAGACCGAAGATCATCGCCTGCAGAGCGGCACAGGGAATGGCAATGGAAATAAGCGTTGCCGCGATGAACCGCTCCCTCTTGCTTTCCAGGATACGGGTAGCCAGGATAGCCGGTACATTACAACCAAGCCCAAGCAGGGTGGGAATAATAGCATATCCGTGCAGCCCCAGGCGGTGCATGATAGTATCCACCATGACCGCCAGCCGCGGCAGGTAGCCAACATCCTCAAGGAGGCTGAGCACCAGATAGAAAGAGACAATGTAAGGCAGGACCACGGCAAAGGGTATATATAGCCCGCTGGAAAGCAGCCCGAAGGACTGGAAGAAGTCAACCTGACCATTAATGAGCTTGCCAATCACGATATCATGGAGGAAACCACCGCCCCCTAGTATCGCGCTCAGCCTCGTCAGCACCGGTGCCCACAGGTTATTGAACAGGGGCTCAAAGACATAGCCAATCAGCCCCTCGGCAATAAAACGGACGACGATAAAGGATACCGCCAGAACCGCCAGGGCGATGATGCCCCCAGACAGCGGCTTGACGCTGGCATCGGAAAGCCTTTCCCGCCAGGTATGATGGCGATGGGTAACGTGCTGGACCTGATTAATAATCCTGCCCACCGCCGCCCAGCGCTGGTCACGACGGCGAGAGGGGAGGTGGGGTGAGGTAGCCTTGGGGATATTTTCCACCAGCTCCTTTATTCCCTCGCCGGTTACGGCGACGGTGGGGATGACCGGCACCCCCAGGAGCTCTCTCAACTTATCCAGGTTGATATCTATCCCCTCGTGCCTGGTATCATCCCACATATTCAGGGCGACTACCACCGGGACACCCTTCTCCAATAGCTGCAAGGTCAAATAAAGGTTCCTCTCCAGATTGGCAGCATTGACCACATTTATCACCACGTCCCCACTGCGGAGCATCTCTAAGGCTACTTCCTCGGCTTCACTCGTTGGCTCCAGGGTATAGGTGCCGGGCACATCAATAACCTCAGCGGTGCCCTCCCCCAGCTTCGTTTCCCCCCGGGTATAGCTCACCGTAGTTCCGGGATAATTGGAAACGATAACGCGCACCCCGGTGAGACGGGAGAAGAGGACGCTCTTGCCCACGTTAGGATTGCCCATCAGGAGTATCTTCATTTTGTTGACTCATCGTCCAGCTGAACCAGTATCCTGCTGGCCATGCCGAAGCCAATAGCTACCCGTGCCCTATCCACCTCAATGGTTACCGGTCCTCGCATAAGGGTGGAGCTAATCTTGGTTATTCTCTTCCCCGGTATAATACCCAGGGCGCTCAGGCGGTTCACCAGGCCATGCCCGCCTTGAAGATGCGCTACTACCCCACTCTGCCCTGCCCGCATCCGGGCCAGGGTTGTCTGCCCCCCGTCAGGCATAAACTCTGCCCTTCCCCTTCGTCTTCTCATCAAAGAATCATCCTTTCTTCTGGCGGCACCGGGAGCAGTAACCGCTCAGGCGAAGCTCAGCATCAACAATCTCGAAATCTTTAACCTCGGGCACACTCCTCTTCAGGTAACGAGCCAGCGAGTACTGGAACTCAATGACCTTGCCGCAGCCAAGGCATACCAGATGGTGATGCTTCCTGGTTGACTTCATTTCGTAGTGATGGTGACTGTCATCGAAATGAAGCTCCTCTATCAGCCCTGGCTCCTTGAACGCCCTCAAGGTGCGGTAGACCGTTGACAGGCTGAGGCGGGGCTGAACAGACCGCGCCCGGCGATAGATTTCATCGGCATCAAGGTGCCCTTCCCCCTTCTGGATAATCTCCAGAATCAGGGCACGCTGGCTGGTAACCCTCCTGCCCGACTTCCTCAGGGTGGTTCGGCTGCTTTTCACCTGTTTTTGACTTTGATTATTGCTAATGCCTTGCATTTGCAACTATTATAAACCATAGTAATCCCTTTGTCAAATCCCTTTCTCTGCCATAGTCGGGGTTGGTCACCCCCTGTCTTTCAGGGTGCAGGAAACGGAGCACTGGTCGCACTCAGTAGTGCAGGGCTCAACGTGAATAGTGATGTGAGCGCGAGGTAGTCTATTCCTTATATCTTTCTCCAGACGGTCGCACACGCGGTGGGCTTCTTCCACGCTCTCACTCTTAGGCATCACCAGGTGCAGGTCAATATAGCGATAGCTCCCCGCCTTGCGAGTGCGCAGGTCGTGAAAGGCAACCATCCGATAGTCATACCTCATAATACAAGCCCTTATAACACCCTCTTCCGCCTCAGGTAATTTGACATCAATCAGCCCGCCAAACGACCTTCTCAGCACGTCATAGCCTGTTTTCAGGATGAGCAAGGCTACTGCCATAGCAATAATGGGGTCCAGAATATTCAGCCCGGTAAAACGAACCACCAGCAGCCCGGCCAGCACCGCCGCCGTGGAATAGACGTCAGTGGCAATATTGTGAGCGTTTGCCTGCAGCGCTATTGAATCTACCACCCGTGATACCTTGAACAGGTAGCGGGAAAGAAAGATGCTGGCTATCATAGAGACCAGCATTACCCCTATCCCGGCTTCAGCCAGTCCCACCGCTGCCCCCACTATTATCCTGTGCACCGCCGAATAGATTATCAAGCCACCGGCAGCAAAAATCAGTGCCGCCTGCACCGTAGCGGCAATGTTCTCCACCTTGCCATGACCGAAGGGATGCTCCCTATCGGCGGGCTTGGTGGCGACTCTAATAGCAACGAAGGTAACGACTACCGCCAGCAAATCAAGGGAGCTATCCACTGCCTGAGCCAGAATGCTGATGCTACCGGTGATAACCGCCACCACCACCTTGAGCACTATCAGCCCGCTGACCACGATGAGCATGAGTTTGGCGGCATAACTCTGCCTCGCTGCCGTCGCCTTTTTCCTGCCCATCTCACTCCTGCCCATATCACTCCTGTTTAAGACGATTAAGACGAAAAAAACCCGTGGTGCCTGGTCCCACGGGTTCAAGTCCCGCTGCTGCAAGTCCAGCCCGGCTCTATAAAGACCTGTTCCAGGCTTTTTTAGATTGTAACCTGGCAGCGGGGTCGTGTCAAGGCTGGCTATTGTCTTGCCCGCAAAGCTGGCATATAATTCAGCCGATGTTATCAGCAATATTACTGGCTGCCGGCGAGGCAAAGCGCATGGGCAAGCTAAAGCAACTGATGCCCCTGGGTAAAAGCACCATTGTCGAGCAGGCAATTGATAACCTCTCAAGTTCGGCAGTAAATGAGGTTATCGTGGTGGTGGGGCACAAGGCGAAAGAGATAACAGAGACCATATCCGCCAAGCCGGTAAAAATAATGTTTAATCCAAACTACGGGGAGGGGATGAGCACCTCGATAATAGCCGGACTCATTCTGGTTGACCCCCGGGCTCAGGCGGTTATGCTCACCCTGGGCGACCAGCCTCTGGTGGACAGCCAGACGATTAACCGCTTAATAGACGAGTTCCATAAAAGTGGTAAGGGTATTGCCGTCCCCACCTACCAGGGTAAGCGGGGACACCCGGTCATCTTCGCCACCAGATACAAGCCGGAGCTGCTTGAGCTAAAGGGTGATATCGGAGCCAGAGAGATAATTAAACGCCACCCCCAAGACGTCCTTGAGGTCGCCGTTGACTCGGCGGGCGTCATCAGCGATATTGATACCGAAGATGATTACCCTGCTTGACAAGATGCTATATCGCCTGTAATATAGCGTAAAGGCAATGGTAACCAGGATACCAAGGTTCCGACCCAAAAAGCCCTCCCGCCTTTCCCGCCACCCCCAGCCCGGCTATACCGTAAGAGGCAGGGTATGGCTGGAGAAGGACGGCGAGCTCTATATGGGCTGGGGGAGGGCAATGCTCCTGGAGCGCATTGAGCAGCTTGGCTCAATAGCCGCCGCCGCCCGCTCGATGAAACTGGGCTACCGCAATGCCTGGCTCTGGATAGAATCCGCCAATCGCCTGGCGCCATCGCCCCTGATAGAAAAGACCACTGGCGGCGCCGGCGGGGGACATGCCAGACTAACCGATGAAGGGAGAAAGGCAGTTGCCCGCTATAAGAACTTGCGGGCTAGGTTCGAGGAGTTTCTGAAGGAAGCGGAAGAATAATAAAATAATTTTTTTAGCAAACGCTATATCAAATGCAATATAGCCACTCAATTTAGAAAGGGGACAGATAAATGAAAAAATCACTAGTTTTACTCTTGGCAGTAATCTATTGGTATGTTGCTGCGTCTAGTTTGCTGTTCTGCCCGCCAAGCGTCAGCAGCCAGCCGGCATCTATTGGCATGGCGAAGGAACCGGTGGGCATGGCGGTGGAATTTATAAACCATGCCGCCGGTGCCTATATAAGCCAGGATAAGGGGTGGTTTGAGGAGGAAGGGCTGGAGCTAACCGCCTACGAAAGCTATGCTACCGGCATGGCGCTGGCGGCGGCTTTAGCCCGGGATGATATTCAGGTTGGATACATGTGTTTGATACCGGCGATAAATGTCTACGCCAACGCCGGGGTGCCCATAAAAATCGTCGCCGGGACGCATAAGTACGGCTACGGGCTGGTGATTGACCCGGACAAGATAAAAACCGTCAACGACTTAGAAGAGCCTGGGATTCGCCTCGGCTGTGTCCAAGTAGGCGGTGCCGTTGACGTGCTCATGCACAAGATGATAGATAAATATAATCTTGACGAAGACAAGATTCTGGCTAATGTCCAGCGGATGAACCCGCAACAAGCAACGCTGGCGGTCAAGATGGGACAACTGGACGCCGCCTTTCTCCCCGAGCAGTGGGCGACCATGGCTGAGGAATTTGGCTTCAGCATGCTGCTGATGAGTCAGGACATCTGGCCCGATATGCCGGGCAGCGTCCTGGTGGTCAAGCAGAGCCTGATTGATAACCACCCTGAGGTCGTTGAGAAGCTAGTGAGAGTATCGCAAAGGGCAACCGATTGGTTAAATCAGCACCCTGATGAAGCCGCCGAGATAGTGGCTCGACAACTAGGGGGCGTTGGTAGTAATCTTTTACCGGCGGAAGTAGCCGGGGTGGTTGCCGAGCTAGAAATCACCCCCGAGGTGATGCTGCGCTCTATGGGCAGGCTGGATTATACCACTGATATTGACCCCGAAGAGGTCCAGGCGACCATAGACTACATCGCCGGGCTGGGCTATATAAAGAGCCGCTTTAACGCTGAGGACATTCTGGATTTGAGGTTCCTTGAGGGTGAATAATGCTTAAGAAACTAAGACCGGGGTGGGGGCTATTACCGGTAGCCATATTTCTGGTTATCTGGGAACTGGCGGCTAGACTCAACCTGGTCCCGGGGCACTTCTTTTTCCCCCCATTCTCGGTGGTGGTGATTGAATTCTACAACCTTGCCGCCAATGGCGTGCTGGGGGATAATTTTCTTGCCAGCCTGGCAAGGGTTCTGATTGGCTTCAGCGCCGGCTCCGTAGTCGGCATAGCTATGGGCATCGTAATGGGGTGGAGGGAGAATTTTAACAAGGCGCTGCACCCCATAATCAGCCTCTTCTACCCCATACCCGCCCTCGGCTGGCTGCCCCTGCTCATGCTGTGGATTGGCATAAATGAGCTCTTGCCCATCGCCATCATATTTATCTGCTCCTTCTTCCCTGTCCTCTACAATACCGTCACCGGCATCAGAGGCGTGGACAAGGACTATATTCGGGTAGCCAGAACGCTGGGGGCATCCGACGCCAGGATTTTAGCCACCATAGCCGTCCCCCTTGCCCTGCCCAACATCTTCACCGGGCTGAGGCTGGAAGCGGGCATGGCGTGGCGGGTAATAATCGCCGCCGAGATGGTGGCAATACCCACCGGCATCGGCGCCCTGCTCATGAAAGCCGAAAGCCTCATCCGCATCGACATCATCATTGTCTGTCTCATCGTATTAGCCGTGATGTGCCTCGCCTTCGAAAGGTTCTTCCAGTATATGGAAGCCAGACTGACCAACAGATGGAGATGATATGCCCTCTATTGAGCTAAAGAATATATGCCAGTACATCTGCCGCAATGTGAACCTGAAGATAAGGGATAAGGAATTACTGGTTTTACTGGGACCGAACGGCGCCGGCAAGACGACGCTGGTCAATATTATCGCCGGACTGACTGACTATGAGGGGTCGGTGCTGTTTGACGGGGTACCGGTGGATAAGCTGCCGGCTAGCAAGCGAGAGGCGGGTTACCTGTTTCAGGACCTGCTCTTATTCCCCCACCTTGATGTCGCCGCCAATATCGCCTACGGGCTAAGAGCCAAAAAACAACCCCCAGCCCAGGTAGAAGCCAAAATAAACGAGCTGCTCCAGATGATGAAGATAGAGCACCTGGCATCACGCTACCCAAAGCAGTTGAGCGGCGGGGAAAAACAGCGGGTGGCTCTAGCCCGAGCCCTTGCCCCCTCACCAAAAGTACTGCTTCTTGACGAACCCTTATCCAGCCTCGATGTGCCCACCACCAAGTACCTGCGCACCGAGCTAAGGCAGCTTCAACAAAGGCTGGGGATTACCACGGTATACGTAACCCACGACCTCCAGGAGGCGGAGGAGATGGCGGACAGGATAGCCATCCTCCAGGACGGTCATCTGGAACAGGCAGGCAAGCCAGAGGAGGTATTCTTCTACCCCCAGAACGAAAGGGTCTCCGATTTTATCGGGGCGCCAAACATCCTAGACTGCGACTACTGCCGCCGTCTGGGGAGGGGGGTTATGGAGGTTGGCTGCGGTGGACTGGTGATAATCGTCCCCCACGACGGCAATCCGGTTAAAAGGATTGCCATCTTCCCCCACGACATCCATATATCTGAAACCAGACCGCCGGGACCGGCGGTGAACCGCTTTAAGGGGACTATTACCAGCATCAACCCAGCCCGGGAGGCAGTTAGCATCGGGCTCAAGGCGGGAGCCAAAGAGCTAATCGCCAGGATGCCCCACCACATATTTGAAGATATGAACCTAGCGGCGGGCAAAGAGGTCTTCGTGATTCTGAAGCTGAGAAGAATAAGGGTCTATGAAGACAAAGGGAATGACTGAGCCAGCGGTCGGATTCGAACCGACGACCGGCGGTTTACGAAACCGCTGCTCTACCCCTGAGCTACGCTGGCTCAAAAATAGTATAACATAAAATTAAATTGTTTATTAACCTCACCCCCTTTATCCCCCTCGGTGTATTGGATGCAATTGCTCACCCAGAGGAATGATGGTTAAAATCTCAACACTTTGTCCATTATAGAATATCTTTTCTACCAGAAGCCTTAGCAGTTCTTGTTTGCCAGTAAAGTCGAGGTTGTCTAACCCTATGCTAATCTTCTCTGCCAGGCTCTTAATATGGGTCTCTTGGCTTTGTGTCAGAAACTTTTGGGCAAGTTGCCTTTCCAGTTCAGCCTTTCGCCTCTCTAATTCACCTTGCTCTTTCTGGATAAGCTCCATGTCCTGCCGCATCATAAAATCGGCGTAGAGACCTTTTCGGTAGCAGCGGTAGTAGGGAATACCATGAATGGTATGCCCACCCATTCGCCCACCACATTGGGCGCAATACAAAAGACCAGACAGCAGGTACTCCCTCTTCGTGTTTCTCTTGGAGAATTCCGCATTCGTCTTAAGCTTCCTCTGCACGGTCTCAAACAGCTCTATCTGGATGAGGGAAGGTACCCTCACCGGTATCCATTCTTCTCTGGGGTGTAGAGCAGTGGAAGTCCTTTTGCTCTTGGCTAACTTCTAAAGGCTTATTAAATCCTTTATTAATTCTCTAGCCAAGCTGACACGGTTACATGACAGGCGTGGAAGATAATCAGTCAGGATGTATTATTTACCCATGTCCCTCCCTACCCCTGAATCTATTTCTTCGTGTCAACAAAATGATGAATTGTGTCACCCTACCCTGTGCCCTAGAGCAGTGTGGCCACTCGATTCCTGGGTTCCGCAACTTGAGAGGCATTCTCAGCTGAATGCCACGGCCAAACAGAACTAGGAGACTTATCGCTCTAACAGTATTAAAACTAGATAGTATTTATCAAATGCAGTATTATATATTAACTGGAATAGTTAGAAATTGCTAAGCTAGACGACTAGACAAAGAGGTGAGGGCAAAGTGACTGAGTTTGACCTTGAGGTATTTTATCAGACAACCAATGGAATACGGGAAAGGGCTCTTGTCGAAAGTAGGCTGACCGAGAACCCATTGGACGAAGAGCTGAGGCGCATTCTTGAGAAGGAGCCAGGGATAAGGAAGACCGTGTACGGCAACTTCGTGGCCGAAAGCGAACCAACCTCCCGCTCGGCCATGTTCACCAAGAACAGCGTAGAACATCGCTTTGGCGAATCAGAACTGAAGCTTCTGCGCCAGTGTGAAGAAGCTCTCGCCAAGGAGAGGCTCATTTCCGTGGACTGCTTGGTGGGTAGCGGGGATACTGACACTACAGTGCGGCTTATCGTCCCGGAGCGTTTTGCCCACGTTGCCTACGGTGGCAGAAATCTGTTCATACCGCCCAAATTGAGGATAGCGAGGCCAACCTATCAGATTGTCTTCTTTGCCGACGAGGCCTTTGAGACCAACAAGGCGAAGCCACTTCCTCAGAAGGATATCACGATCCGCCTGGCCATGCTGGAGGATGGTCGGTTCGTCAAGATCATCCGTAACGGCAACTATATCGGCGAGTTCAAAAAGGGGGTCTTCGCCGCCGAAGACTGGGTGGCCAAGACTCGTAGAGGTGGCATCTTCCTGCACGCCGGCTGTCGGGAAGACTATCTACAGAACGTGCACGGCGACTATCATCGGGTGCGCACGCTCCTAGTGGCTCTCAGTGCTAACGGAAAGACGACCACCACCTCTCGTATCCTTGCCAGGAAGGGTAAGGAAAAATCCTGGGTGGTACAAGACGACGGCGGAACGCTAATGCCAGATGGCTCCTTCCACGGCTTTGAAGCTGGAGGCATCTTTGTGAAGACGGAAGGAGTAAACCCCGGCGAGCAAATGGAGATCTACTACGGACTTCTCCGGCCAGAGACCGTCTGCGAAAATGTCTGGGTCAGCGATGATGGGGACTTTGACTTCTACAATTTCCAGAGGACCTCCAACGGCAGGGCGGTCATACCGCGCAGATATTTTGTGCACGCTAGTTCCTTTATCGACGTCGAGCAGGTAGACAACCTGATCCTCATCACCCGAGGTCCCCTCGTTCCGGCCATATCTAAGTTGAGCCACGAGCAGGCGGTAGCCTTGATGGTCTTAGGACAAGCCATGGAATCCTCGGCTGGAGACCCCACCCAGGCTGGGAAAATCCGCAGTGAGTTCTTCTATGACCCCTTTGTAGCTGGCGACCTGGCTCAGCACGCCAATATTTTCTACGAGATTACCAAGGGGCTTCCCCATCTCAACTATTACCTCTTGAACACCGGCGGTATCGGGGATGCTGAGCACTATCTTGATATCCGGCTTGAGACCACCATGGGCATCTTGGACTCCCTGCTGAGAGGTGGGTTGGAAGACTGGGTGGACTCTCCCACCGGCTTCCAGGTGCCACGAGCCATACGGGTCGTAGATGATATCTTCATGCACCCCGAGAAGCTCTTCTCGAGGGACGAGTTCGAAGAGAAGCAACGGGAGCTCAACAGAATACGCTACGAAGCGGTGGAGAGGATTGGCCCGAGCCTTCACCCCGCAATCCGAAAGGTTTTTAGCCCTGCTTAGGAGGCACGCCTAGAGGGATCGGAAACCACTTCCCCGTTGGTTCCGCAGGGTCTTAGACCACACAAATTGGCTTTTTGTGTAACATAATTGCGCCTCCCCAGCCCCCAACCTTTGACTCTAGTTTATTATGTAAAACTGGTAGGTAAAGTTAGGTTTAGACACTTGACATTCAACATTTAGCTAAAGTATACTGTTTCGCTATTACTTTAGTACCATTACCCATCGCTGATAAGAAGGGTCAGCGATAGATATACGTTTTGATAATCAAGGGCAAAGGGGGTGGAGATGCGGGCAGGTTCGGAGGGAAGGAGTAGAGGCTAACCGGATGTAGAAAACGGCGGTTAGCCCTTTTTTGTTTTTTAACCGCTATCTGGCGGATTAGCCAAAAAGGGGGATTAGAAGATGAAAAGGAAGATTTTTAGTATCGTATTTGCCCTGGTTTTGGCGGTTGGCTTAAGCCTGGTGCCAGCACTACCGGCGGCGGCCGCTGCGACGGTGACTCCGGCAACCGGTGGAGAGGGAATCTCGGCGGATACCGCCGGCGGAGTCTGGACAACTTTAAGCCCTATACAGATAGCAGAAGGGGCTGCCGGAGATTTTTGGATGGAGGGTTTCGACCTGACTATCCCGTCTGGATTTGAGTTTAATCCGGCGTCTCCCCCTGATGTTATTAATGTAGTGGGTGACCTGGATGCCTATCTATTCGGGATTACAGCTACAACAATTCGCGTTGTTACCGCACGGGTAAGTACAGTTGCTAGCACGTTTTATATAGGTTCAGGAGAGCATCCCATTCTGGTTCGGCCGACGGCAGGAACACTACCGGCGGGCGGAAACATTGTAATGACTGTCGGGGGTATCACCGGTGTGACAATAGGTGAGACCAACTTCGGCACCCTCGGCATGATTCCTGGCGCCGCACACCACTTTGGCTTTGATGCCATAGACAGTCCTCAGACTGTTGGAGCACCCTTCGGAGTTGCCATTACTGCCTATGACCAGTTCGGCAACCAGGCTGTCAGCTACGCAGGAACAGCCGCACTGAGCGACCTGTCGGGTAACATTGACCCTACTACTACCGCGGCTTTCACTGGTGGTGTCTGGGAGGGTACTGTCACCATCGGCGCAGCCCAGTTGGCTGATACCATCATCGCTACTGATGGCTTGATAACCGGCACCAGTGACCCGTTTGATGTGATAGCAGTCTCCCCCACCGAGGTCTGGGTGGATAATGACTGGCAGACTGAGTCCTCCCCGCCATACGCGGAAGATACGGATGGAGACGAATATTTTGCTACCATCCAGGCGGCTATTAATGCCGTTGACCCCGGCGGCACGGTGCACGTGGCGGTGGGGACTTACACGGAATGGCAAGACAATGGCTCTGGCGAAAGTGCCGGAATCATCATTAACAAGCCCTTGCACCTTCAAGGTAGTGGCGATGACTGTATAATCCGTGGAAAGACTGGGACAACTTCTTATATGTCCTATTCCCCCATCGTCTGGGTCAAGGCGGATAATGTCGAGATAGACCATTTCAAATTCGATGGAGCCACCGTTACTCAGGCAGAGCCATATGGACTCAGGAGTTATGGCATTAACAGTGCTTGGAAGGTCGGCTCAGTTGACCACGCCGCAACCAACCTCAATGTTCACCACAACACATTTGTATTTATCGGAACGGCCGTCACTCAGGACCGTGCCGGTGGTGGGAACATTACGGTGGCCTATAATACTATCGTTCGTGAAACACGGAGTGTATGGTATAAGCCAGCAGGTGCTACCCCAGGGTCGTATGTTGATAAGACGCTTGGCGGGGGGGCATTAAGTTTGATTATGTCATTGGTGGAACAGTTCATGACAATACCGGCATCGAAACCCCCGGCGTCGGCATTTTCTTGCATGGCTGTGAGAACCTCACCATTGGGCCTAACAATGTAGTCTCTGCTCCCAACACCACCGACCCATCTGATGAAGGCATTCACATCCAAAGCTGCGATAACATCACTCTTACCGGCAACACCGTTTCGAATTTCACACGCGGGGAAGACCCGATGTACAACCATGGTAAGAAGGGTGCTGGAATCTGGATATCCGGCGGCTGCGATACTCTTACTATTGAGAACAACAACCTGACGAACAGCAGTGTAGGAGTTTATATCGGAACAACGGCGGCTTCATCTTCACCGACAAATGTCAAAATTACCTGTAATAATATAGAGGATAATGATGACTACGGTGTTCTTAATATTAAGTACCCAGCGAGTGGCTCCTGGAATGAATGGGATTATGATTTGTTTGGTGTCGCGGATGCCACGGTTAATGCCACCTGCAACTATTGGGGGCATGTCACTGGACCGGCTCACGCCAGCAACCCACACGGTGGCTCAGGAAACGCCGTTAGTAACAATGTAGACTTTATGCCTTGGTATGCCACGGCTACCACCACCCCCACTACCCAGTATGTTTCGGTGGAGCATCCGAGCAGCTCTATAATCGCCTTCTCTGACACCATCCAGGGTGGTATTGATGCTGCTCTAGCCAGCGATAACGTCAATGTGGCGGCGGGGACTTACAAGGAGCATATCACTATAGATAAGTCTAACCTCAGCCTGATAGGAGAGGACAAGGCAACAACTATCATTGACGCTACCCAGGACTCGTCGTGGGATTATCCAAAGCCGGGAATCCTCATCGGGAATGTACAGGGCAGCGTTTCTGGTGTCACAATAACCGGTTTTACTATTCAAGATGCGGCCATGCAGGAAGGGGGGACTTATTGGGATAAGGACACGACTGGTCCAGGTCCGCAAGCACTGACGGGAATCCTGATTTACAACAGTAGCAACAACGCTGTAGAAAACAACATCCTTGATAATAACTACTGGCAAATCTTTGTGTGTGCAGAAAACCGCCAGACACCAGACACCGCGTGCATGAATAATCGCATAGCCAATAATGTCATACAGAATAGTGAGAATGACGGTGTCTATCTCTATTCTGATGGAAGCGTGTTCGTCGAAAACACAGAGATTGTCAACAACAAGATTAGCAACGCTTACGGGAATAATGCTAGTGGCATCGAGTTTTGGGGATGCCCAGAAGGAGGTCCCACTCCAACCGTCAGCGGTACAGTCATCAGGAGCGACAATATCACCAACTGCACATATGGCGTGAGGATTAGAGAGGACGTCAGTGATATTACCGGAACTTCTATCAACTTTAATAACTTTATCAGCAACACGAACTATGGGGTCTATAATGGCAGCACCGATAATCTTAATGCCACCAACAACTGGTGGGGAAAGAAAGATGGACCTAGTGATGGTGAGGGAGTAAAAGACCCCGTTACTGGTAAGTCAGCAGCTGGAAGCGGTGATAAAGTCTCGGCTAAGGTCTATTTTGACCCATGGACAGGTGCCGAGGTTAAGACAGAAACTGTAACCGATAATGGTACTGTTGATGCCAAAATTGAGGCTGATACTGAGGTAATAGTAACCGGTAGCACTACAGTAACAGTGGCTAAATACTCCAGCGACCCAGGCACCGGCGGCTTTACTGGAAGTACCGGTAAATACATTGATGTCAGCATTAGTGACAACGCCAATGTCACCGAGATTACAATCAAGCTCTACTATACCCAGGCCGAGCTTGACGCCTCCGGGCTGGTTGAATCATCACTGAGACTGTGCTGGTGGGATGGCGCCAATTGGGTACAGTGCTCACCCTACAACGGCGTAACCTATCCGGAGGGTGGACCCACCTACCGCGGATATATGTGGGCGGTGATAAGCGATAATACCACACCAAATCTGGGTGATTTAACCGGTTCTGTGTTCGGTGGAAGTGGAGCAGCGGCAGGGGTCGGTGTAGTAGGTGGGGGAGGTGGGGGAGGTGGGGGAGGCCTCACCCTGCCTACCGTTAGAGGTCTGGTGGCTACACCGGCGGTAAAGCTGGACGCCGAGGGCAAAATCACGGCAGGATGTGTGGTGCAGACCACCGACGGCAAGTTGACCATTGATATTG
>Ga0315280_10004007_pt1 | contig 22094 bp, 19 predicted proteins | sample YL17G06_40_MG_FD_203697 | JGI IMG/M metagenome (GOLD analysis project Ga0315280, IMG submission 203697) | Sediment microbial communities from Yellowstone Lake, YNP, Wyoming, USA - YL17G06_40 | ecosystem: Environmental > Aquatic > Freshwater > Lake > Sediment | place: USA: Wyoming | collected...
TCCTTTCTATTGATTCTGCGACAATGGTACTAATTCATTCCCCGAGTGGGTCAAAGATCCTGGTGAGGTGGGTCAATGTTGGTGGTAAAAACCCTTTTTAGTGGGTCAAAGTTCGCGGTTTTTTACAGCAAGAGCATCTGCATTGTATAGAACTACGCGTGAAAATATACTTACGAACTTAATTACCGGGATGGTCATTCACGCAGACGAAACTCAGATAAACTTGAAAGGCAATGTGGGATACGTATGGACGTTCGCAAATGCGGAAAACGTCTGCTACATCTACGCATCTTCACGAGAAGCAAATTTGGTTCAAAGCGTGTTAAAGGATTTCAAAGGAGTGCTAGTCAGCGATTTCTACACTGCATATGATTCCCTGTCTTGTCCACAGCAAAAATGTCTGCTTCACCTGATTCGGGACTTGAATGATGACTTGATCAAAGAACCATTCAATGATGAGATCAGACTTCTGACCAACGATTTCGCCGAATTACTTAGGCCTATCATTACAACCATCGACCGATTCGGTCTGAAAACCCGCTATCTCCGCAAACACAAGATTGAGGTCTACCGATTCTTCAGAAAGCTCACTCGGAGAGAATATTTAACTGAAAGCGCTACTAAATGGAAAAAGCGTCTTGAAAAGAACCGTACCAAATTATTTACCTTCTTGGACTATGATAATGTACCGTGGAATAACAACGATGCTGAGCACGCAGTGAAAGCTATTGCAGAATTAAGAAGAGGCTTGAGTGGGCTATCGACCGAGACTGGCATTAAAGACTATCTGGTTCTTCTTAGTGCCCAGCGAACATGCAAATTCCAGAGCATAAGCTTTCTTGAGTTCTTGCGCTCTGGCGAAAACGATTTGGATGCCTTTGTCGGCAGAAAAATTAGGGCACCTCAAAACGCACCTCACCTTCATTGAGTGCGACATCTGATAAATCTAAGAAGACTCGAATCATTGTTGATTCCGTCTTAAATTGAACCCTATGTTATGACTCGCTGACCACTTGGTTACCTTGCATGTCACAGAAATGTCAAGTAAAATTTGACTTATGAGAGACACAACAAGAGCAACTAGAATATCGAGGATAGAGCAAATTCCAGACCGTAGCAAGCTTTTCGAAATTGCCTCAGAGCAAGGTGGCTATTTCACATCAGAGCAGGCTAGCATGTGTAGATATAGTCGTGCGCTTCTATCCCATCATGTCAAAAGTGGCACGTTTATACGAGTTCGGAGAGGCCTTTATCGCTTTCGCGAATACCCATCATCTTCTCGTGAAGATGTACTTGCTGCTTGGATGGCTGTTGGAAAAGATAGTTCGATGGTGTCACATGAGAGCGCACTTGATATCCTTGGTCTCAGCGACATTATCCCTGATGTAGTGCACCTCACTGTGCCTCGCTCAAGGCGGAACTTTCCGTCCATCCCTGGTGTCAAGATACATACTACCACTAGGCCATCGCAAAAGGAGGACACAATAGCTCGTGATGGGATAATCGTTACCTCAGCTAAGCGAAGTATCCTTGATGCGGCAGAAGCAGGGACAGCCCCTGAACAAATTGAGATGGCGGTTATCCAGGCAATAGATCGTGGACTGGTAACACCACAGAGTCTTCAAAAAGAAGCAGATAAAAGAGGACGTCGAGTCTCTAAGCTTATTGCGGATTCTCTTCATACGGTGAAACAGTGAAATATACGACAGCGAGTGCATTCCGTAGAGCCTTGGAGCAGCGTCTTGCAACACTCGCTAACCAGTTAGCTGTTCCTCTTGCCCGTTTACGCAAGTTGGTGGTCTTTGACCGCTTGATGGCTCGTTTACGTATCGTCGCACCAAGCGGGTGGTTTCTGAAGGGAGCTGTAGCTCTTAACTTCAGAGTAGGGCCTCGATTCCGTACCACCAAAGATTTGGACCTTTGCCGTTATGACAATGAGAAAGCTGCAACGGCAGATTTCCTAGCAGCGCAATCGGTCGATCTCGGTGACTACTTCACGTTTGATATCGAACGAACCGGAAAACTCGACCCAGACACGGAAAACGCAACTGTTCGGTACCATGTGACGGCGCAGCTTGCCGGTCGTCGATTCGATGATATCACAGTTGATGTAGGTTTTAGAGACCCTATTATTAGCGAGCCAGAGATTGTGCGCGGCCCAGATTTATTGAGCTTTGCAGATATCCCTCCTGTAGAAGTACCAACATTGTCCTTAGAACAGCACGTTGCGGAAAAGGTTCATGCCTACACCCGAAGATATGTTGGTGGAATGACGAGTAGCCGTGTCAAAGATTTGATTGATCTGGTTATGATATCATCGCTCTTTGCTCTCAATGCTGGACGACTGCGACAGGTATTGAAAGCCATTTTTATTGCTCGTGGAACCCATCCATTGCCAACAGCATTACCTCTACCACAATCCTTATGGCGTACCGCATATCGTAAAATAGCATCTGAAGTCGGGCTGGATGTTGATATGGCTGCTGGCTATGAACAAGTAAGGACCTTCGTTGCTCCAGTACTAGCGGGAACAATCCCCGATGCTGCGCAGTGGGATCCGGTGAAGCATAGATGGCAAAGAATGAAGTAGTTCTTTATACCGTACAGTATATGGTCTATTTTTGAATCTAAGTGGGCCATTGTGGACTCGAACCACAGACCCCGGTCTTATCAGGACCGTGCTCTAACCGACTGAGCTAATGGCCCCACCGAAGAAGTATAACTTTTGCCACGAGCGAGTGTCAAGGCTATGGCGGGGCTTTGAAATCAATTACATTATTCGGCGGCTCTTCGGGCTTCTGCGTATTTGACCAAGGCGTACATGGCACGAGCACATTGTTCAGGAGTGTCATAGACAGGTATCCCGGCTTCCTTCAGGATGTTGATGGTGGGGTCGTCAGTACGGCGAAAGCGTAAGGTAATTATAGGCTTGTTATATTTCTTAGGTAGCAAGGCGAACAGCTTAGCGGCTTGAAATGCAGCCTTAATTGCATCAGATAAGGGCTTGTCGGCATCCGCTGAGGTGGGCTTGAGGCCCCAAACCATGGGATTAATAGGAACGTTGGTTATCACACCATCGATGTAATCCAAACTGAGGAGTTTTTCTATTACTTTTGTTTCATCAAGGGCGGTGCGGTAGCTGCCAGCGAAATCAACCGGATTTCTGGCTGGTGGGGCGTGAGGTGGTAAAAGCTTCTTCAAGCTGCTTACTGTCTCTTCGTCGAATTCGGGAACTTCAAGTCCTAGAGAGGCACAGGCATCGGTAGCTACAACACCTTGGCCACCGCTTCCCATAATGGCCACCCTTTTGCCTCTGGGTAAAGGTTGTTCTACAAGCGCTTCAGCCATCTCGAAGGAGTGTATGGCTTCGCTGGCCCTTATGAGACCTACTTGCCGACACATACCTTCAAACACGTCTTCAGAACCAGCGAGAGACGCAGTATGAGATAGTGTGGCTCTGGCACCGGCACCCGTGCTACCGCCTTTATAAATCACGATCGGTTTCCTCTTTATCACTTCCTTGGCGAGCTCAAAGAATCTCTTGCCATCCTTAAAGCCCTCCACGTAGAAGACGATGGCCTTTGTCTCCGCATCTTCGGCTAGATATTCCAGGTATTCAGAAGCAGTGATGTTTGCCTGATTTCCGATGCTTATGAATTTGCTCAGTCCATACCCTTTGGCGTTGGCTATTTCGGATAGGTATCCGCCGAAGGTTCCGCTCTGAGAAACGAAGGCAATGGCTCCTGGTTTAGGTGCTTGTTGAAAACACAGATTGAGATTCCCGGCAGCGCTCCATATTCCCATGCAATTGGGTCCCACAAACCGTATCCTCCCTGCTCTAGCTATCCTCACGACCTCGTTTTCAAGTGCTTTTCCCTCACTGCCAGCCTCGGCAAATCCACCGGGGATTAGGATTGCTCCCTTCACTCTTTTCTTTACACATTCTCGCATCAACTGAGGGGTAGCAGGGGCAGGAGTTGTCATCACTGCAAGGTCAACTTGGTCTGGGATATCCAGGACACTTCGATAAGATCGGAGACCGAGAATTTCATCTTTATTTGAATTCACGGGATATATGGCTCCACTAAATCCTGTCTTTAATGGCCTGTCCACCATTATGTAGCCCCATTTACCAGGTCTATCGGAGGCGCCTAATATGGCAATCGATTTAGGCTTGAAGATGGGGTCGAATTGCTCTACGATGCTTTTCAATTGCTTAGCTCCTTATTTGCAAAAGCAGTGCTTAAATCTGACGTGGCCTATTATTATACTCGATTTATTACTATCGCTGCTCCCTCCGTTTTGTTGACTTTGCGACTCTCGTGAGTTTATTATAAAGGACGGCTATATCTAGAAGGGGGACAAATAATGGCAAGAGAGATCGTTGCGAGCCCAATGCCGGGGATAATAAAAAGCGTTGATGTCGCTGTGGGTGACAAAGTCAACGAAGGTGACACTTTGTGTATACTGGAGGCTATGAAGATGGAGAATCCCATAGTGGCTCCGGCAAGTGGCAAAATCAGCGAAGTAAATGTCTCCAGTGGCCAGTCAGTGAAGCGCGGGGACATGTTGATTGTAATAGAGGCTTGAGACATTCTATGAGGTATGGAAATGGATATGAAATCGGGTCTAGAAGAACTTCATAGGCGGAGGCAGAAGGCACTCCGGATGGGGGGCAAAGCCAAAATAGACAGGCAGCACAAGCGTGGTCACTTGACTGCTCGGGAGAGGATAGATAAGTTGCTTGACCCGGGAACTTTCTTAGAGATGGGCATCTTAAATCAGTCCGACATTTCTGGCATGGAGGATGAAACACCTGCCGATGGGAATATCGCTGGTTTTGGGAGAATAGATAATAGAACGGTGGCCGTCTGTGCTGCTGACCGCACAGTGTTGGCGGGTGCCGAAGGTAGGGTAGGAACTTTCAACAAGGAACGACGGATAACAAAAATAGCTCTTGAGAAGGGATACCCTATTATTAATCTGGGCGATGGTGGTGGGGCTCGCATGCCTGACATTATGGGTTCGGATGGTCTTAGCTCTATGACTTTTCCCGTCGAGGGGCTTAGATACCCCAGAAAGGTGCCATTTATAGCTACTATTATGGGTGATTGTTTTGGTGGCCCATCATGGATGGCAGCCAAGGCGGACTTTGTGGTTATGGTTAAGGGCACCTGTATGGCTGTTTCTGGGCCCAGGGTACTTGAGATTGCAATCGGGGAGAAGGTCACTCCTGAGGAGCTTGGCGGCTGGGAATTGCATGCTGAAGTCACCGGGCAGGTAGATGCCTTCGCTGAGGATGATGAGCATTGTCTCCGCATCGTCAGGGAGTTTCTAAGTTACATGCCTTCGCATTGTGATGAGGAACCACCATACGTTCCTACCAATGACCGCCCCAATAGGAAGCTGGATGAGGTGATGGATATTTTACCTGACGATCCCAGCAAGTCTTACGATATGCATAAGATCATTAAGTCTATAGTCGACGAGGGCAAGTATTTCCCTCTCAAACCTTATTATGATCCGAGCCTGATTACCTGCCTGGCTCGGATGAATGGTAGGACTGTAGGGATTATAGCCAACCAACCTTTGTTCTTTGCTGGGGCAGGAGGAGCAGGAGCCTGTGAAAAAGCTGCCAGCTTCATTGTGTTATGCGATTCCTTCAATATACCTCTCATTTTTCTCCACGACACCCCTGGCTTTTTTGTGGGTAAGGAGGCTGAAAGGCGAAAGATGCCGGGCAAGATTATAGTATGGATGGAGGCATTGGCTCTCTCCACCGTGCCCAAAATATCCATAGTAGTCCGCAAGAGCTATGGTATGGCCTATTCCAACATGGCGGGTACTAATTGTGGTGCAGACTTCCTCGTTGCATGGCCCACTGCCGACATTAGCTTCATGATGCCTCAGATCGGTGTAAACGTGGTGTATCACCCTGTGATACAGACGGCCAAGGATCCGCAAGCGGAGAGGGAGAGATTGGTCAAGCAGTGGGAATATCAAAGCGCTCCCTGGAGGGCTGCAGCTAAGCATCTGCTTGATGATGTAATAGACCCGCCGGACACGAGAGGATTCATTATCACATCGCTGGATATACTGCGCAGTAATGGTCGGGGTTTTATGAGCAAGAAATACCTACAAGCCTGGCCTACCGTACTGTAAACAGATTAACTTCCTAGCTGGTTCCAATAGTGACATTGTATTCCGGCGTTGAGCTACCGATAAAGCATTGGTGAGATTTCGTTCTAATCAAGAAGCTCATTGAGGCCGGTGTAACTGTCGGTCTGCCGCCGAAGCTGGTAATCAAGTTCTCCTATGGTCACTTCAGCTGTAGAAAACACAATTGCCTTGGCAAGATGACCGCCGGAGCAGGTACTCTGTCCTGAAAGTTGAATGTGTATGTGTATGTGGATGATGGGTGTGTCATCCTTCAGAGCTATTGAGCCCTGAGCACAGACAATTTCCAACGGACCAAGATAATCCACACTGTCATATTTCCCTGGGAGCGCTTTTAGGAAGTTGAGTTGGGCATTCTCCACCGAGCCGATGATGCCGATGACTACACCTGAGAAAATTTCACGCTCATGGCAATAACGTACTATTTCGTTAAGCAATTCTTGCCCCGGTTTGACCCTGAATACATGTATCTTCTTGAACAATATGTTGCCTCCTCTTTATTGTCTCTTCACTTTCTTAGTTTATCATAGCCTCAGCCTGGTTTTCCTCCATATTTTGTCTTTTTGTTGACATGCTGTAGTGCCTAATTGTGGTAAGGTTTTGGCCAGGTGGCTCGTTAGGTTAAAGTTATTTAGGCCGTGTGCTATACTTATCGAGCATAAGGACCAGAGTAGAAAAAGTGAGGCAATGATGGGATTCAGACTCTATAAAGAACCGAGGCTGGATAACCCGGTTTTAATAGCCTGTTGGCCAGGAATTGGGAACATCGGGATCATAGCGGTCGACATTCTAAGAAGGATGGTGGGCGCAGAGGATCTCGGCGAGATAGAATCGTGGGACTTTTTCTATCCGCGAAGGGTTTTAATCAGAGATGGTGAATTGAAAGATTTAGAATTTCCGAGTAACAAATTCTATTTTAAGAGAACTGAGAAAATGGATTTGCTGCTCTTTATTGGAGAAGAACAGCCTACTGATGGGACGAAGGCTTATGCTGAGGGAACAAAAGCTTACAGAATGGCTAATCTTGTTCTAGATGTGGCGCTGAAGTTCGGGTGCCGGAAAGTTTATACTTCGGGAGCAGCGGTTGCTCCCATCCATCACACCGCTAGGTCGAGAGTCTGGGTGGTGCCTAATAGAGAGGACTTAATTGATGAGGTAAAAAGCTACGAGAATACAGTGTTAATGTCGGACATAGAAGGCAGGGATGGGCAAGGCAACATTACTGGATTAAATGGGCTACTGCTAGGCGTTGCCAAAAAGAGAGGTCTGGAGGCTATCTGTGTGATGGGTGAGATACCAATTTACATTCATGGTTTCCCCATTCCTTACCCCAAAGGATCGAAGGCGGTGCTAGAAGTGTTGAGCACTGTCTTAGGAATTGAAGTTCAGATGGATGAAATTAACGCTCTTGTTCAGCAAAGCGATAGAGAGATTGAGAGTGTGTATGAAAGGCTTCCTTCAGAGATAAGAGAGCAACTGGATAAATTAAAATATGTGGCTTATGCCAGACCTAATGAGCCAGGACCTATAACGGAAGAGGACAAAAAGAGAATCCTGCAAGAAATCGACAGGCTGTTCAAAAAAGAACCTGGGAGAGACTAGTTTTGAGTGGAAGACAGCCATTTAAACTCTTTATTAAGCCCAAGTTAGAGAGTTCGTCCTTGGTGATAGCCTGGAATCAAGATGCCGGTAGAGTTGGGCCAAAAGTTGCTGACTACCTAAACAAGGAGCTGGCGAGCAGGGAGTTAGCCGAGATTGACCCCGAGGGCTTTTTCTCGTTGAGCGGAGTGTCGGTAGAAGATGATATAGCGCAATTTCCGGAAAGTAAATTCTACTGGTGTCGGGGGAAAAGTCTGGTGATTTTTAAAAGCGACATACCCAGGTACGAGTGGTACGAGTTCCTGAGCCTCGTCTTGGACATAGCCGAGAAATATTGTAAGGTGAAGGAAATATACACTGTTGGTGGCATGGTTTCTCCAGGTGCTCATACTACACCACGATTGTTGCTATCCGTGGCCAATTCGACAGAGATGAAGAGGATGTTAAGAAAGTATGACCTCATCAGCGATATGGATTATGAAACCCAAGATGGTCAAAGACCAACCTTCAGCTCTTTTCTCCTCTGGGCTGCCAAGAGGAGGAATATTGCCGGGGCAAGCCTTTGGGTGCCGGTGCCTTTCTATTTATTGGCAGTTGAAGATCCGGGAGCCTGCAAGAAAGTCACGGAATTTTTCGATAGGCGATTCGAGTTGAATATTAATTTCGCCGACATGCATGATGAGATTACGAGACAGGATAGGAAAATAGCTCAGATAAGAAGCCAGCTTCCTGAGCTTGACGGCTACATCAACAAGCTGGAAAACGACCTCGGTCTGACTGTGGACGAAAGTGAAAAACTGGTTAAGGAGATGGAAGAATGGTTGAGGGGAGGATATTGAAGCTGAGCATCGCAATGGTTTCGATTGTATGAAGGCAAGCTCTATTTTGCTTTTTTGGCGATAGTGACTAAAGCTCCAGGACCGCCATGTACTCCCAGTGCAGGCCCTAATCTTGATATTCGTGGTACCAGATTGGGAAAAAGGGAACGCGCATAGTCGGCAAGTATTCGGGCATCGTCAAGTGTAGTGCTATAGACTATGGCTAAGTCCTCTATGTCTAATGCTGATGCCATGAACTCGCGTAGTCGGTCTATCCCTTTCACTCGGGTACGTGTCAACCCAGCTGGGCGGACTTCGCCATCATGCAGAGTGATTAATGGCTTCACGTTGAGTATCGATTCTATTGCAAAGATTGTATTTCCGAGGCGTCCACCTTTGACTGCATATCTTAGAGTGTCCAGAAGCGCCAAAGCACGCAGTTGGCTGATAGTCTCGAGGGCTTTGTTTACCACCTGTTTTAAGCTATATCCGGCTTTGGCGGTATTAGCTGCGGCTATAGCAACGAGACCTTGCCACATTGTTATGCCTCGAGAGTCAATGACTTCTATCTGACATCCTTTCTTTTCAGCAATCTCCTTACCCACCAGAGCAGAATCGTACATGGCGCTATGCTTGCTGGTAACATGTACAGAGACAATCTCGTTGGTTTCTTTGGCTATCTCCTCATAGGCTTTGGCAAAATCCCCCGGTGATGATGCTGCAGTAGAAGGGTGAATCGGGTTGGTTACCAGTTTGTGATAGAATTGGTCGCAGTCAATATCGACTCCGTCACGATAGACTTCATCGCCAAAATGGACGTATGCTGGCACTACAGTAATGCCTAACTTTTTAGCTTCTTCTTGTGTAATATCTGAGCAACTGTCAGTAACAACTTTAATTGTCATAAATTACGCCTTCCTAAGAACTATAGCTCGTGTGAGATTAGCCCAAAGTATACTGTGTGGATGCGGCTGTGTAAAGTGGTTGACTACCAGCGAGTAGTTTCGAGGCTGAGTCTTCTGATAAATACGTTTGACTTCTTGAGCTTATGGCTGGTGGCTTGAAGTATAAGCTTTGGCAGGTTAAAATGGGTGTTGGCGTTTCAGTATAATGTCTGAAGATTCAGAGCATGGGTTTAGTTTAGATAGAAGGCGGTAATAGATGCAACAAATTTTTTTCTGCCCTACGTGCGGTGCACAAAATGTCATAGGTCAAGAATTCTGCCAAGCATGCGGGCAGGCTTTCCAATACAACTGTCCCTTTTGTGGTGCCATTGTTGACTCTACATTGATAAATTGTCCGGGGTGCCGTGAGAGTCTCTATTGGCCAACGCCACAGAAGGTGAAGCCTTTCCCAAAGCAGCCGGCAGCCTATCAAAAACGTGGAGAAGGTGGAGAAGAGGAGGAGAAAGCAAAGAAGAAGTCTGACCCGTGGCTTACGGGATGTCTTGGCTTGGTAATCATCCTTTTCCTGGCCGTTGGATTCTATGTTTTAATCTATAAACCTTTCATTGAGAAACCGTTAGCTATTCCTCAATTGCCGTCTTATTCAGGTGAAGAAATAGCTTTCAAGCCAATGCAATCTCCAGGATTTGAGGCCCTGCAAGATGTGAACACGGTCGCCTATCAGAAGAATGAGGCGCAAAAGTGGTTATAGCTCTGCTGTCTTTGTCAATTTAACTTGCTGTGGTGTTCAGAAAGTGAGAATAGACGAATGAGAATTGGGTTGATGTCGGATACTCACGATAGACTTGATGCCATTGAAGCAGCCATTGACTTTTTCAATCGTCAAGGGGTTAATGATGTCTTGCATGCAGGTGACCTAGTATCTCCACTTGCGGTGCCTAAGTTTTCAAAGTTGAAAGCGAAGCTACACTATGTTTGGGGGAATAACGAGGGCGACCGTGAGTTTATCAGAGTGAGATTCGGAGAAATTGGAATCGTCCCCTTAGGTGACTTTGCTGTACTCGAGATGGATGGGAAGAAAATTGCATTTCTTCATGGCACACACGAGCATATTGTCGATTCACTTGTAAAGTGCGGAGTTTTTGATGTGGTTGTCCGAGGGCATAATCACAAGGCGGAGATTATTGAGGGCAAAACGCTTTTGGTGAATCCAGGAGAGGTCTGTGGCTACCTCAGTGGTTGCCGAACGGTTGCGCTACTTGACTTAGACAGAATGTATGCCGAGATAGTGGAACTATAGTAGGAGGATTTATGATACAGCAAATGCTTGCTTTCTTTGTCTTTTTCTTCCGCAACCCCAGTGTCCTGGGTTATGGTATGGCACTAGTTTTCGGTGCAATCTGGCTTGCTTGCTACCGACCGCCGTTGATTACTAAGCCGTGGCTCTGGGCAGTTCTTGCTGCCGGTGCTATCCTTGCGCCAATTGCTATCGCTGTTACTATGTTTCCGCTCAGGTTTGGAATTTCGTGGGCATATGGCTCCTTTTGGAGCCAGGAAACTCTGGCGCAATGGGCTTTGCTTGCAAGCTTACCATCGATGTACCTTTTTGGGCTGGTACGAGAAGGATTTAAGCTGTTACCGGTGGTTGCTTACTGGTGGCGTAAAGACAGAAACATCGAACCTAAATTAGGGCTTGCAGCCGGTGCTGTATCCGGGGCTGGATTTGGCATACTTGAGGCGCAATGGACGCTCAATTACATCATTTCTTCTGGTTGGAGTTGGGAGACTGTCCAAATTCAAGGGATTGTGGCTCTTGCTGGATTTTGGGAAAGTTTTTTTGTAATAGGTGTTCATGTAGCTTCTTGTACATTGGCTGGTTGGGGATTAGCCAGAGGTTGGGGGTGGAAGTTCTATCTCTTGGCCGCTTTCGTGTATCTCTTTCCAAACTATAGCTATGTTCTATTGACTAAAGAGCTTATTACTGGCGTGCAAGCAGAGTTTCTTATCGCTGCTTGGGCGTTGATAGCAACAGGAGTAGCTCTTTGGCTTCGTGAGAGGAAATCAAAGACTTAGGCTGAAGAAAATATAGAAACGGGGGTGTTGCTTATGGATATTGTATGGTTTAGGGATCTAGTTATATGTATCTCTGGGTTGGTGATAACAGGGGTGGTCATCTTCATCGCTGTGCTATCATATTTGCTGTATAGTAGGGCGAGGTTTGTACTGAATTCAATAGAGGCTACCTCGACAACTATACACGAGATTTCTTCGGCGGTGAAGGATGAGATAGTCAGGCCTGTAGCTCAGCTGGTGGCTTTAATTCGAGGTATACATCAGGGCATTGATTTGGTCAGTAGATTCTTCGGAAAAAAGGAATCGGAAGGAGGCAGAGATGACTGATAGAAACGGAGGTAGTGGATTTGCTGTTGGGCTTATCGTGGGTGCAGTCCTCGGTCTAGCTATTGGATTGCTTTTTGCCCCGCGGCCGGGGGAGGAGACGCGGCAATTATTGAAGGAAAAAGCTGGGACGGTTCGAGAACGGGCAGCCGAGGTTGCCAGAAAAGTGAGGGAGACTGCTGGCGAGGCCGTTAAGAAGGCACAAACAAAGATGTAGGAAGGATAAACAAAGAAGTCCTGAGTAGTAATAGAGTTGTCGTTTCTGTAGTTTTGGCTGAATCTATCGAGGCATGGCTATTGGTCACAGGATTGGTTTTGGTTGAAAGCTTTGTAATTTTTTTCCATGAACTAGTTCTGCTGTCAGCATCACTTGTTCAAATCCACACTTCTAGGAATTAGAACCGTTGCTCTGACAAACCGCACTGATGAGAAGGATTAAACTTGGACACAGCAGGTAGTATTTTCAGAAGAAACTGGCGCTTGATACTGTTCGTATTGGGCATAGTCATAACTTTCTGGCTCCTCTATGTTTTCAGAAGTGTCTTGCTTCCTTTTATTTGCGGCTTGGTGTTAGCTTACCTTTTGTACCCTGTCATTTCTTGGCTTGAGAGGAAGTTGCCAGGTCAAAGCAGATGGCAGTCAACCAAACGGATCTCTTTAATCATCCTTATCTTCATTGTGGTTCTTGTGCTGATTGGCCTCTTGATTTTTTCTATTGCTACAGGTGTAGCTGGTTCCTTCGAACTTCTGATACAAAATGCTCCTGACTATTTTTCTAAAGGCTTGTCGACATTTCAGGAGTGGCTCAGGAGTTTCTGGCAATGGTTTCCTCCCGAAACACAACAGCAGGTAGAAAGTATTGCTCATGATGTAGGTACGGCATTGGGTAATGCTATGCGAGATGCCTTCGTGAAGGGTGCTTCATATGTACCGAGCACTTTTGGCTTAATCCTCGGTTTTGTTGCATTGCCTGTGTTTCTTTTCTACGTCCTAAAGGACTGGGAAAAATTAGGCAGCGGCTTTTATTCAGCTTTCTCGCTGCAGATGGCTGTACATGTCAGGGGTATTGTCTCGGTCTTAGACAAGGTGCTGGGGCGATGGATTCGTGCCCAGCTAGTGCTTTCTGCCACCGTGGCTGTTCTGTGTTTCATCGGGCTATCTATTCTGGGGATAACACTCGCCCCAGCACTTGCTGCTCTTCAGGGGATAATGGAGTTTATCCCCATATTGGGGCCTTGGATTGGAGGTGCTGTTGGTGTGATTGTCATACTGGCTATAGCACCACAAAAAGCGATCTGGGCAGCTATTGTCTATTTGGTTGTTCAGATGTTGGAAAATATTCTGCTTGTGCCCAGAATTCATGGAGGTTATCTACGGATACATCCGGCACTCATTCTGGTTCTGCTCCCTTTGGGAGCTTACATTGCCGGCTTGTGGGGAATAATACTGATTGTCCCTTTGACGGCCGCCGTCGTGGAGATTTACCAGTATGTGCGCCAGAACCTCGTGGCGCAAGAGATACAGCAAGCCTCTGAGTAGTGAGTGGGTTTTTTCTGGGCAAGTGAGGTGAGATATCCGGCGGGCTGATTCGCAATTAAGTGAGCTCTACTCTACATTCTAAAGTAGGGCATCATCTAATCGGACAAGCAACTATTATGTGGCTAAAGAGTACTCTTTCTGTTGTTTCTCTAGCACATTGCGAAGATATTGGCCGGTGAACGAGGTATCTATCTGAGCAACTTCTTCAGGGGTACCTGTGGCTATAACGTAACCGCCTTCATCGCCAGCACCGGGCCCAAGGTCTATAATATAATCAGCGTTTTTCATTACATCTACATGGTGCTCAATGATTACTACGGTATTTCCGGCATCCACCAGTCGCTGAAGTACCTGAAGCAAGCAGGCTATGTCGGCAAAAGATAGCCCTGTTGTAGGCTCGTCGAGGATGTAAAGGGTCTTGCCTGTGGAGCGTCGCGATAATTCAGTGGCTAGTTTGACCCGTTGGGCTTCACCACCGGAAAGGGTAGGGGCTGGCTGTCCTAGACGTATATAGCCTAAGCCAACATCACGCAATGTCTCCAGTTTGTTTCTGACCCTGGGAAAGTGTTCAAAGAAGGTCAGGGCTTCGTCCACGCTCATATCTAGAATGTCAGCTATATTTTTTCCTTTGAAGTAAATTTCCAGAGCCTCTCGATTGTAACGCTTGCCTTTACATATTTCGCAGGGCACAGTAACATCGGGGAGAAACTGCATCTCTATCTGGATATAGCCTTCACCTTGGCAGGCTTCGCAGCGTCCACCTCGGACGTTAAAGGAAAATCGCCCGGGCTGGTAGCCGCGCATACGGGCTTCGGGGACAGTGGCAAAAAGCTCTCGAATGGGGGTAAAAGTCCCGGTATACGTTGCTGGGTTACTGCGTGGAGTGCGGCCGATAGGTGATTGGTCAATATTGATGACCTTGTCAATATACTCAATGCCGATGATGCCATCACACTTTCCAGGTCTATCCTTTGCCTTGTAGAATAACTGAGCCAGCTTCTTGTATAAGACTTCGTTGACAAGCGTGCTCTTACCGCTGCCTGATACCCCGCTTATGCAGACAAATTCACCCACTGGTATGGTGACATCAATATTTTTCAGGTTGTTTTCACTGGCACCGTTGATTATTAATTCCTTATCGGAGCCTGGGCGGCGTCCCTGCGGCAAAGGAATTTGTTTTGTCCTGCTGAGGTATTGCCCGGTTATTGATTCAGGGCAACTCATGATGTCTGTCAATGTTCCAGTGGCTACTATCTGCCCTCCATGTTCTCCAGCCCCGGGGCCCATGTCAATAATATAGTCTGCCGCCCGCATCATGGCTTCATCGTGCTCTACGATAAGGATTGTATTGCCCAGGTCACGCAGTCTCTTCATTGTTTCGGTAAGGCGATGAATGTCAGCCGGATGCAGACCAATTGTAGGCTCATCACAAATATAGAGTACACCCATGAGACCGCTGCCGATTTGAGTGGCCAGGCGGATTCTCTGGGCTTCGCCGCCGCTTAAGGTTGCCGAGGGACGGTCTAAGGTCAAATAGCCCAGTCCGATATCTATAAGGAAGCCAAGACGGGTGATTAGCTCTTTTAGGATTTGGTGGGCTATCTTTAGTTCGTGGGGCGTTAGGCGGGGTTTGCTATGGTCACCATTAAGCAGACGCATCCAGCGCAGTGCTTCCGAAGCCGACAGTTCGGTCACTTCTATTATATTCATGCCATCTATCGTAATAGCCAAAGATTCAGGCTTAAGCCGCTTTCCATTACAGGCTGGGCAGGGATAAGAAGCCATGTATCGTCCAATTTCAGCACGGGTGTTGTTAGATTCGGTGTCTCGATAAATTCGCTCTAGATATGGGATTGCCCCTTCATAGTTGGTAAAGTATTCTTTGATTCGACCGTAGCGATTTCGGTATCTAACCAGTTCCCCATCTTCACCGTAGAGGATGAGCTTGAGGTGTTCCTCGCCGAGCTTGCTCACCGGGGTGTTAAGTGAGAAACCGTGGTGACGGGCTAAATCATGGAGCTCGCTGGCATGCCAGGAGAACCATCCCCAGGCACGGATAGCGCCTTGAGCCAAGCTGATGTCATTGTTAGGTATAAGTAAATCTGGGTCTATTTCAAGCTTTACGCCGAGTCCGCTGCATGCCGGACAAGCACCATGGGGGCTATTGAAGCTAAAGGTTCGTGGTGCGATCTCACCGAGACTTATGCCGCAATGGACACAGGCGAAGTGCTCAGAGAACAGCAAATCCTCTCCATCAATGATTGAGATTAGAACAACACCAGCACCAAGTTTAAGCGCCGTTTCCACTGAATCGGTAATGCGACTGTTTTCGGCCTCACCTATCTGGAGTCGGTCAACTACTGCCTCAATAGTGTGCTTCTTGTTCTTATCCAATCCGAACTCTTCGGAAAGGTCACGGACATATCCATCAACCCGAACCCGGACAAACCCCGCCTTGCATAAGTCGTTAAAAATACCCTGGTGTTCGCCTTTCCGGTCTTTGATTAACGGTGCCAGAATCATAATTCGGCTGCCGGCGGGTATTTCTCGTACCGCATCCACGATTTGTTGTACTGTCTGCCGGGAGATCTCACGTCCGCATTTAGGGCAGTGGGGATGGCCAACACGCGCGAAAAGGAGACGCAAATAGTCATAAATCTCAGTTACAGTGCCGACCGTAGAACGGGGATTGTGAGATGGCCCTTTCTGGTCAATTGAGATAGCTGGGCTCAGGCCTTCGATGTAATCAACGTCAGGCTTCTCCATCCGCACCAAAAACTGGCGTGCATAGGCAGACAGCGATTCTACATAGCGACGCTGTCCTTCGGCATATATGGTATCGAAAGCTAAAGAACTCTTGCCTGAGCCGGAGACGCCGGTGATAACCACCAGCTTGTCTCGTGGTATAGACACGTCTATATTCTTGAGATTATGCTCTCGAGCCCCTTTTATAATTATGTTTTCTAAAGGCATACCTTATCCCCGGGAAGTAAATTCAACCATTTATTTTAACATTTAATTGAGGTGGACTGCATTTTAGGTTTAATTAGAGTGTTTAGCAGAGGCCTAAATGTCATCCTGAGCGCAGCGAAGAATCTTACAACAGCACTTAGGACAAGCAATGCCGATAATCGGTGAATATGGCCCAGCCAATGTAGCTGTGACCCTTTAGGGTCACCCGGCGTTGGGCTGCTTTGGCGAGGCTGAGGCCTTGCGCTACTTCTTTGCCTTGCTGATAGTAAAGGCGGTAATGGGTATGGCAACGAGCAAGAGGGCAATCATAATCCATATCCACATGGGGATATTTACTATCCAAGATGAAAGTTTTGTTTCTTCTTTAGCGCCATTTGGCGGACTTGCTGGAGCAGGGCTAGGTTGAGAAGTCTCCTCTGGTGGTGGCGATGCCACGCTGAATGACATGACCTTTGACCAGTCACCATCTCCCTTTTCGCCCGTCGCTGCCTGGCTGACCCTTATCTTCCAGTAATACTTCTGGCTCTTCTCCAAGCTGATTGTCTTAGGCATTGCCCACGTGGGCGTTTGCCGGTTTTCGGGCTTTATATTTTGCTGTAATACCATCTGGCTGAAAGCTTCATCTTTGGACAGCCAGAGTTCATACTCTACAGCTACCGTCAAGTGTTTCCATTTGAACACAATATCGCCGACATCTCCGGTTTCCAAATATATTGGTATTATCTCATTCATAGCTGGCGAAGTTGGTGTTGGAGCCTGAAATAGTACCTCCCGGCTTAGTGGAGGTGGTGGCGTATATTGAGGGCTCGGCGACAGGCAGTCGTAGAAATTCCAGAGCCGTCCAGTGGCGACAGTGTAAGGCCTGTTGTCGATTGCCCAGAGGTTGATGCCCGCTGAGACTTTCAAAGAGACGGGTTCTCTAGTGAAAGCAACTCCAGCAGCTAATCCAGCGTTCAGGCTATCCCATTCGATGTAAGGAAGCACGAGCTTTTCTGGTTCCAGGGTGCGGTCAACGGCGGTGACGCCGCCACTGGACCAGGCACCGTATAGGGTTTCGAGCTGAGTCAGACCGTAGAAGCTGCGACCGGGTGACCCCATTGCTGCCCAGCCGAAGTTCGAGCCTACAACCCAGTTATAGATTTCGCTTCCGGCACTGTCGCTGGCAGCATACATGATTATGGCATTCCGGAACCTATAGTCGGCACTCACATGCATCTTACCCGGCTCCGGGATAGCCAGGGTTCGCTCAAAGGAAGTACCGCCGTCCAGCGAATAGGCAACCATGCCGTCAGCATTGTCGCCGACTGCAATGACGCCAGTTGGTGTAGCGGTTATGCTGTGTCCTGTGTCTAAAGTTGTGTTTGCCTTTGGTGCCCATTGCCATGTTTGTCCATTGCTGGTCCCTTGACGGACGTAGTTGTTATCCAGGACATACATGTGAGGTACATTATTAATTCTGGTAACAGCAAAATCGGTCACATTAACACCTGGCAGAGTGTTGAACCAGGTCTGGCCTCCATCCGGTGATTGCCTTAAATCGCTTGTTAAGCGGGAAGCGAAGAATATAGCCGGGTCATTGCCGGCATTGCTGGTACGCAGGATCAGGTCGTTGGTTGTAGACAGAAGGCACAGGACTCGTTCCCATACTTTCCCTGTGGGTGGGCCTGTTGTCCGCCAGATGCTGTCGAAGTTGTTTACCCCAGCGTGGTTGTTGATAGATGCCAGGTAGATGGTATCCGAAGCCGGTGTCACTGCCACATCCGAGAGAAAGCTTATCTCGGTATCAATCAGGCTGAGCTGATTCCATGTTCTGCCGTTGTCTAAGCTTAGAGACAACGCTGATTCATCCAGTTCGACGCCCGTCAAATAACCGCCGGGCCAGCTTGCAGGGGTGTTGAGCAAGGCGGAACTGGTGGCGCAGTAGGCACGACTGCCATCAGGACTCCAGATTACCTGAGCATTGGCAAAGCCAGAGTTGCCGCCACCGGTAGGTGCCTTTTGGGTTTGGTACCAGCAGGGCTCCGGGCAGGTTACGGGTGCATCAGTAAACCAGATTATTACTGCAGCTGTGTTGGCATTGCCGCGAACCTCGCCTGCCAGCAACTTGCCAGAGGTATAGGTGCCATAATAAGCGATGCTTGAAATCCTTAAGGGAGCAGGGGCAGGCATCAGCAGATAGCCGACGGTGTCATCGAAGCGGTAGATACCAGCATTGGCTGTTGGGGCGTCTATGCTGACATACATACGGCGCAGGCTTGGAGCTTGCCCTGAGAAGTCGGCGGGCAGCTCAAGGTCAGCGGTTATGACTTGAGCTACGGTGGGTGAGGGGCCGGCACCTGTGGTTGTAACCTCCACAGGACCCCAGGTGCCCCAGTTGGTGGTGTTGGTAATCATGTCGTGAATACCAAGATTGATGTAGGTACCGGCGACATGGGTTGATACGGTCACCAGGCTGAAGTCGGCTCGATAAGTGGGTGAGAACTTGACCGCCAGTATATCGCCGGTAAAGCCCTGAGATGCCCAACTGCCAGCGCCAACCGCCCTGAAAATATAAACGTCTCCGCCGCCAGCTCCTGTTCTGGTGCCGATGGCTATATCATAGCCGCTGTAGTTCGGAGAGATGGCAATGGCACTGATGTTGCTGGCTGCCGGGCAGTTGGTATCCTGCCACTGACTACCGCCATTGGTTGAGATAAATACATTCCCAGGTAAGCCGCCGTCGCTGGTGACCACGGCTACAAAGTTCGGGTTATCTGGAGCGATGGCTATATTCCAGGCAGGCAGAACAGCGCCATCACTTGTCAGATGGTTGCTCAGGTCATCCCAGGTAATACCGCCATTCAGTGACTTGTAGACTTTGCTGTTAGGGATGTCGATGGCGTAGAAGGTTCTGCCGTCGTTGCCGATGGCGATGGCGTTGATTTCCGATAGACTTAGTATGACATTGCCCATATTGCTCGGCGTATCAATGGTGCTCCACTTCATTGTTCCCGGGTTGGCTGAAGCTGGCCTAGCGGGAATTGCCAGACAGATGATTACGATTAATGCCAGACCAAGCCCTAGTCTCAGGAGATTATTAGTGAGAGTTTTCATCAATCTTCGCCTGCCATTGCGAGCCCTTCGCCTTTTGCTATTCTGAGCGAAGCGAAGAATCTGCATCGAAGCGACCGAAGAATCTCGCTCAGGGGGAACTCCGTGCAGCAGTTCCACCCTCACCCTACCCTCTCCCTTCAAGGGAGAGGGGGATTATTCTGGGGCTTCTCATGGCGTGGTTTCGGGGGGCAGCTTGTCGGGTGGGACAAGCTCATTGGCTGCCACCTCTACTCGTGGCATGCCGTCGGTATAGTGAGGTGCAGGTGGTTCGAGTTCCTGCCCGGGTGTATAGATTTTCTCCTCGGTGATGGTGTTGAGCCGGCTATAGGCTATCTCTACACTGCCTTCGTGGGATTCTTTGTGGCCGCGTGGCAGCCAGCAGGTGAGGATTTCCCATTCCTGGTATATATCCCGTGCCCAGGTTATGGCAAGGCCGGTCGTGCCTTCGGTTGCCTTCTTGCCAGCGGATGGCAGAGTTGTGGTCCTGGTTTCTAACTGTCTCCAATTACTGGCGACTGTTCTCAGTGGCCTTTTCGAGGTGTATCTGCATGTTGTGCCTTCTTCCCCCGGGGTGACCTCTGCTTCTACTACTGTTGGTGGTGTTTGTTCGGGTGCTGGCAGTCGTTTCTCATGCTCAACAGTTTGAGCTTGGGGCAGTTCTTTGGCTGATGTTGTAGATTTAATCTCATCTTCATATTTCTGGAGAAGCTCGCCAAACTTTTCCATGAGCTGATCTTTAGTTGTCGGCGGACCTAGTTGTTGCTTATCACCACCTATCATAACCACTGTAGTTTGAGGGGGTGGTATAGGCTGGGGAGGGGGCATATACTGATATGGTGGTGGCATATACTGATATGGTGGTGGCATATACTGATATGGTGGTGGAAGTGGTGCTGGCTTTGGTTGGAGGCTGCGCAGTAATAGGTACAGGCCATAGCCGCCCAAGATGAGCAGGATAATTGTTAGAGGTATCATAATGAATGGCATGGTGTAGTCAGGTTCCCAATCTATAGTTATTGTCTTAGGGCTATCCATAGGCGTGGTGCCGGTGGAGTTGACGGCATTTAGCTTGCCGCCGAAGACGCCGAGAATGCCGGGCATACGGACTTGTGGATTCGTCATGCTCCATTCAGCTGTGCTGCCAGCCTTGTACCAGTCGCTCCCCTCTGCTTCGCCATATGGTGATGTCAGGGTTAGTCTGTAGTAGGTGTCATAGTAGGCAAGACAAGTTCCAGATGCATTAACGGTTAGGCTCAGTTCTTTACCGGAAACTGTTTCGCCAGTAGGCAGTTTCCAGTCGGCAAGGCGGTATTGTATGCCGGGGTCATTGGGGTCATTAACCTCGTTCGGGGCGCTAGCTCTGAGCGTGTAGCCCTCCTTATACCAGCCAGTGCCTGATAGCTGGCCGACCTTGGAAGGCTCGGTTTTTAGCTCGATGGAATATTCGGCGTAGTAAGGGAAGTTGGCATCAGGTGAAGCTTCACTCACTGTTATTCTATCCACCTCGGCTTTGAATCTGACAGCGGAATCGGTCGGATGCTGGACAACTGAGTCTACGCTTACCGACCGGCTTATGCCGATATCGAGGCTGAGTTTCGTAGACTCGCCGCCTCGCAGCGTAGCCAACGGGCTTCCCGATACGTATACCTTTGTTTCGCCGACTTTGAGACCGTTGCCGATGGTGATGGTAGCTTCATACCCGCCCTTTTCCACGGTGATGCTGAAGCTCTGTTGACCGGAGAGAGATGGGGCAGAACTGTCAGTGACCTCGATTATGAAACTATAGCTGCCGACTGTACCTTTGGCTGGAATGCCTGAGATATAGCCAGTGCCCGCATTTAAATTTAGCCCTGTGGCTAATGTACCGCTGGACATAGACCAGGTATATGGTGTTTTACCACCGCTGACTCTTATCGTATCAGTGTAGCCTTCGCCCTCTTTTGCTAGTGCCAAAGTGGTTGTAAGGAACCTTAATGGAGGTTGAGCAATGGTGATAATAAATGGTTGGCTGGCGGTAGCAGGCGTGGTGTCGGTAACCCTGGCCGTGAAGTTGAAGGTACCGGCCAATGTCGGTGTACCTGAAATAACACCTGTGGCGGCGAGGTTTAGCCCTGTCGGTAAGCCTCCACTGATAATATCCCATGTATAAGGCGGCGTACCTCCAGCAGCTTGCAGCGCTGCATAGTAAGGGCTGCCCATCTGGCCTTGTGGTAAAAGTGGTGGGGTGGTGATAACAGGTTGTGCTAGAACAGGACTGACAAGCATGAAGGTGAAACTCAGGAGGACAAGCAGGCAAATCAGTGTCAGGCAAAGCCCTTGACCAATGCCCCAACTTAAGAAGGAGCGTTTATTCAGGCGGACAGTTTTCATCTGTTTATACCTATTATAATGGTCAGACCGCCGTTTGTCGATATCCAGTAGCTGGCCTTGTGACGGCCGAGGCAAAAAACGGGCAGTTTCACAAAACGATGAATTGTTCAGTTTCTTTCTGACTATGCGAGGTTACCCTCTAAAAATTTGGCTGTTGACGGAGGCTTATTCGCCACCCGAAATGGCCTTACTTCTGACTTTCTCCAGTCACTCTTCTGAGATC
>Ga0315280_10004008_pt1 | contig 22093 bp, 16 predicted proteins | sample YL17G06_40_MG_FD_203697 | JGI IMG/M metagenome (GOLD analysis project Ga0315280, IMG submission 203697) | Sediment microbial communities from Yellowstone Lake, YNP, Wyoming, USA - YL17G06_40 | ecosystem: Environmental > Aquatic > Freshwater > Lake > Sediment | place: USA: Wyoming | collected...
CTGTCGGGGGCGCTGTCGGGGCCGTTGCCGCCGGGGACCCCGTGTGCTTGGCTTGAATCGCTTGGAGCTTCGCCCACTGCTGCTCGCTCAGCAGTTGCTCCGCCCGGGCCTTGGCCTCGGACTGGCTGCGGAACTCGTCGAGCTTCTTAGTGCGGTCCGCGGGGGCGAGACTCTTCATGCCGCGGTCCAGCTCGAGGGCCTCTAGCTCCCGCGCGTTGATCCAGGCCTGGAGTCTCTCCCGTTGAACGGGCGTAAGTCCAAGCTGGTCTGCGATCTCGGGTTCGGTGGCCAGGCCGATCGTGCCTGCCGCCACCGTCAGATTGGACCCCTCAGCGGCGGCAGCGTAGGCGGGCGGTCCCCAAACCAACGCTGCCGCACAGCAGGCAGAAACCCAGCCCCAGGCCGGACGACGAGAAACAATTGGCGTGTTCAATGGTCATACTCCCCATTCATCCAGATTAAACCCCCGGCCGGGCTATGAGTGTCGTGAGAATCCATGCCCCCAAACTCTTATCCTAGTTGCCTTTTCTCCGGCCAACCAGCAGATTTCGCGAGCTGCACCCGTTCGTGGGGGCAGCGGACGGCTTTTCCCACCCTGACGCCCTTCGCGTCCCACTGAATGAGGGGATTGGAGGCTGGCTCATCGGCGCACAAGTGCAGCTCGACGCCGACAGCGCGCTCGGTAGGGCCCCCAACAAGGCCTAGATTTCCAACCGGTCGAAGGCCCGGAAACCGATCACCAGGGGCATGACCGTGGCGATAATCCCCAGCAGGATGCTCCCGGCGATGCCCGCAAAAAACCACACCCGGACCCACTCGAAAAAGCGGAGCGACACCCCGAATATCTCGCTCAAGTTGGGCGCACTGCCGACGACGTAGAAGTGACAGGGGATGGCGGTCAGGACGACCACGGCGAGGATGTACAGCGTGCTCACCACCAGGGTCAGCGTCCCCCCGAAGCCGGCGGCGATCCTGGCCGGGGACTGCTCGCGGAGGTTGGGCATCTTGGCTCCCAGGCCCACGGCGATTCCGGCCAGCCCCAGGCAGAGGACCACGCAGGTCAACTGGTGGCAGGCCAGGATCGTCGCATCGACGCGGAGGATCGCGTCGCTCAGGAGGACCAACAAGGACGAAGGCGCCAGCGAGGCCCCCACCGCGAAGGCGAACTTGCTCCAGAGGATCGTCCGGCGGCGCAAGGGGAGGAGCCCCAGGACCCAGAAGCGGCGACCCTCCAGACTGATCATGGGGAATATGAACCGCGTGGTGAACGTCGAGAGCAAGAGTCCCACCACCGAGACGTTGAGGAAGCTGACCACGTTCACCCAGCTTGCGTAGGCAATGTCGTAGCTGAAGCTGCGGATATTGAGGAAGTAGAGGACCAAGAGGCCGGTGAAGATCAGGAACTGCGACCACTGCACCGGGTCCCGGCGGAAGAGGCGGAAGTCCTTGACGATCAGCAGGCGGACCTGGGAGGGGAGGAAGAGGGTGAGGCGGAGCAGGACCCGGTCGATCGGCGTGGCCGCCGCTTGCCTGCGTGCGAAACGGCGGCCGTGCAGGCTGCGGTAGGCGGGGCGATAGATCCGGGCGGCCGTCCAGAGGGCCACCTGCCGGAAGAACAGCGCGTTGGCGATCAACAGCGCCAGGAAGAGCACGCTGTCGGCCACGAGCCGCAGGTCGCGCTGGGCCGACTCGAGCAACCCGGCGCTCAGCCACCAACTGGGCAGCAGGCGGTTCTCGGCGATCCGCAGCCGGCTGAGCATCTCTTCAAACCAGCCGGGAGTGAGGAGGTTGCTCTGGGTGCCGCGGGTCAGGGACCAGAGGAACCACAAGGCGAGCGCCGCGCCGGCGACGCAGGCCGCAACGAGCACCTGGGAGGGCCGCTGCGGCAGCCGGTGGACGATCACCAGGCAGGCCAACGCCCCCAGCGCGGCGGGAACGTACACGAACGCGATCAGGAACGGCACGAGCATGGCATAATAATGCCACGGCGCCGGGACGACCATCCCGTAGGCCACCAGCATCGGGCTCCCCAGGAGAATGAAGGCCCAACTGCTCATCAGGATCGCTTCCTGGAACTTGTTCAAAAACACCCGCTCCGCCCGCCCGGGAAGCGCCAGCAGGAACGGGACGTCCGCGGCCTTGAAGAGCGAGCTATAGAGGATGATCGCCGTGGAGAAAACGAGCATCACCATCAGGGTCACGAAGAACATGCCGAAGATCTTGCGGACGGTCTGGTCGTGGAGGTACGGGTCGGTGATGGCGTTGTCGAGGAACTGGAAGCCCTCGAAGAACAGCCCAAACAGCGCCGCCCAGAGCCCGATGCTCAACAGGGCAATCGTCGAGATCCGGAACCGTGCCCCGGAGAAGGTCTGCACGAGCAAGGTGGAAACCAGCCGCCGCCGCATCTGGAGGAATGCGCGGGCTTCCTGCTCGGGCGAGGTCAGCGGGGGGAGCTGCGCGGCGAGGGCCGCCGTCGCGGCGGACCGCCGGCCGGCCGGCGGTTCTGCGGGCCGGGGAGCGCGTTGCGGCGGATTGTCGGCGGGCCTACGGTGCACGCGTCACCTCACGGCATGTGCTCGGGCAGCGGGCCACCGGCCTCCATTTCCGCGCCGGGGGAAGGGTTGGTCAGCTCCAGGAAAAGCTGCTCCAGCGAGGAGTGATCGCGGGACATCGCCCCCCGCAGCTCTTCGAGCGTGCCGAGGAAGCCCAGCCGCCCCCGATCGATGATCCCGATCCGGTCGGCGATCTCCTCGGCCACGGAGAGGGTGTGGGTGGACATGAAGACCGCCGTGCCCGCCGCGGCCCGCCCCCGCAAGAGGTCCTTCACCAGCCGAGCGCTTTTCGGGTCCAGGCCGACCATCGGCTCATCGAGGACCAGTACGGGGGGGTCGTGCAAGAGCGCCGCGGCATAGACCACCCGCTGCCGCATCCCGTGCGAATACGTCTCCGTCAGATCATCGAGATACTCGTCGAGCTCGAAGACCTCGCTCTGCCGGGCGATCCGCGCGGCGGACTGGGCCGGGTCGTAGCCGCGCATCCGGGCCACGAATTCGAGGAACTCCCGCCCGGAGAGCTTGTCGTAAAGGAACGGCTGGTCGGGGACGTAGCCGAGGAAGCGGGCCGCCTCGCGGGAGCGGGCGATGCTGTCGCAGCCGCACACCGACGCCGTGCCCGCCGTGGGCCGGAGCAGGCCGACCAGGATCCGGATCGCCGTCGTCTTTCCCGCCCCGTTCGGCCCCAAAAAGGCAAATAGCTCCCCAGGGGGAATCGACAGGCTGAGGTCGGCGACGGCCAGCTTCTCGCCGAACGTGCGGGTCACGTGGTCGAAACGGATCATGGCCGGACCTCGTCGGAAGCTGCCAGCTTCTTCGCCAGCCCGGCGGCCTCGTCGTCCGCCAGACGGACAAATGTCAGCACGGAGCCGAGGATCGCCCATTCCTGCTTGAGGATTGCCCCATCCTCCTGGCAGACCCAGAGCTTTCCCCGTATGCTGTTGCCGCTCTCCGGCGCAGACCCGGGGTCTCCGCGGTAGACCACCAACCAGGTGTTCTTGGTCTGGGTGTTCCACATCAACTTCATCCTCGCCTCCACCCTGGCGTGGAGGATTTCCGTGGGACTGGTCGGGGGGCGCAACGGGCCGTAGGTCTGCATCGTCCAGCTCTGTCCCTCGCGGAGTCCCGGCAGGCGGCTCTGCGGCGAGAGCGAATCCTGGAGCAGGGCATTCCGCGGCACGTCCAGCTTCCACTGGTAAGGAGTCAGGTCCCCCACCCGAAACCAGAGATCCAACGACGGCCCGTCGATCGTCCCCCGGATCTTCAGCAGCGATTGCTTCGGCCCCGGCGGCCCGCGGGCGGCCGACCACGGCGGGAAGTCCATGCTCGACTCGAACCGCGACAGCCTCCCCAAAGGATCGAAATCGAGCACCGTGTCCGACTCCAGCCGCAGCCGGCCGCCGAGCTGATCGGCCGGCAGCATGCCGCGGAGCCATTCGGGCGACATCTCCCGCAACGGCAATTTGTCGAAGCGCACCTTGCTGCGAACCTCGGTCAACTCTTCCGGTAGCGTCGAGGTCGCGCTCACCGCCCACCCTAGCCGGTGCTCCTGCCACCAGATGCTCCAGCCGACCGGCGGCTCGTTCTTCTGGGCTTCGAGGATCGCCGGATAGCTGGGCGGGTCGCCCACCAGGATCGATGGGAGGACCTTGTTCCCCACCAGCCAAGCCATCGTCGACAGCCACAGAGCGACCACTGCGACGTTGTACCAACGGCTGTGCATGGGTCGGCCTGTTCCTGGAAGCCCTGTTGAGGAGCAGCAAGCTGTACTCCATTGTCCAACAGGTAGGGGGAGTAACTCAAGCGGTTTCACTGGGAGTGTTGACCGAGCGATGCCCGATCCAGCCCTATAGAGGGGTCCGAGCCGGGTTCGGCGGCGGATTCCGCCGACGTGAGCCGAAAGCCGAGTTGCCCAACCTTTTTTGTCTTCCCAGACCTCCAGGGATTGGGAAGCAATCGGCGTTGCAAAAAAATGGCAATTCCCGGATGATACTACGAGCTTTTCCGCCCTGTCTGGGGCGGTCTGGATAAAGGCGACGTGGTGAGCAAGGAGGCCGGCGCCGGCTCACTCCACACCGGCGCGAAGCAGGGAGGCTGCTGGGCATGCGAAACGCTACTGGGCTCTTGGTCGCGTGGTTGGCCGTCGGAGGGGCACTTCTGGCGGCGGGCTGTAACCGCGGCAGCGACAACACCTCGGAGGCCCCGGCGGCTTCCATTGCCGGGACCGGCAGCGAGCTGGGCAAGAACCCGTCGCCGCCCCGCACCCCCCGGGAGGCAAACCCCGGAGTCCGAGACACCGGCCCCAGCCATCCGATCGTCGAAATCAAGACCACCCTGGGCACGATCACCGTCGAGCTATACCCGGAGAACGCCCCATTCACCGCGGACAACTTCTGCAAGTACGCCCGAGACGGGTTCTACGACGGGACCATCTTCCACTCGGTGGTCAAGGACTACGTGATCATCGGCGGCGGGTACACGCCGGAGCGGCAAGCAAAGCCGGCCCGCACCCCGGTGGACAATGAGGCCGCCAAGAATCCCCTCAAGAACGTCCGCGGCACGATCGCCATGGTGCGAAAACCCAATGCCCCCCACAGCGCCACCTCGCAATTCTTCATCAATGTTGCCGACAACCCGCACCTGGACTACCGCGGGCCCTCTGACGAACAGTACGGCTACTGCGTGTTCGGCAAGGTGGTCTCCGGACAGGCCATCATCGACCGGATCGCCGGCGTCTCGACGCACGACGAAAAGGGGACCGACAAGGACTTCGATCGCATCCCCGACAAGGACGTGGTAATCGAGTCGATTCGCCAAATTCAGTGAATCTGGCAAAGCGGGGCCATCTGGGGCAGATAGCGGGTTGCCGCACGCTAGCACCCCTTTGGCAGCGACTTGGCCACAGTCGCGATCGATGCCGGCCCTCTCCGCGCGTTATGTCTAGCCCCGCGGTCCGCCTCTATCCGAAAGAGTATCTGGTTGCGATTGTAATTCTCTGGCAACAGCCGTAAGATGGCGGGCGTGGAACGGAGGACCGCTCAGGAGGAGGGAGCCCGATGTCCAACTCCGCGTGCTTCGTCCAGGAGTGCCCGACGTGTGGTCGCCGCTTGCAGATTCGGGTGGAGTACCTGGGGCGGAAGGTGGTCTGCGAGCATTGCCGCGGGCAGTTCACCGCCTGCGACCCCAGTAGCAATCGGGTCATGGACGCCGAATCGGCGGAGGCCCTGCTGCGCCGCGCCGAGGAGCTCCTGCGATTCGCCTCGCAGCGGGCCGGTCGCATTCAGGCCCAGCGGCCCCGCTAGGCCTCTCCCGGCCCGGAGCCCGTCAGCCGCGCCAAGTCCGCGAAGAAGCCGGGATAGGTCTTGGCCGTGCACTGCGGGTCGCGGATGACCACCCCCGGCACGACCAGTCCCGCCAGGGCCAGACCCATTGCCATCCGGTGATCGCCGTAGGTTTCGATCTCCGCGCCTCGAAGGGCCGCGGGGACGATCCGCAGTCCGTCGTCGCGCTGGTCGACGGTCGCTCCCAGTTTGCGCAGCTCGGCGGCCAGCGCGGCGATGCGGTCCGTTTCCTTGTGGCGGATGTGAGCGACGCCGGTGATCGTCGTGGGACCCTCGGCCACCAGCGCCACGGCCGCAAGCGTCTGGACCGTGTCGCTGATGGCGTTCATGTCGACGTCGATCCCGCGGAGCGACCCGCCGACCACGGTGATCGAGTCGGGGCCGTACTGGACGTGGCAACCCATCCGGGCGAGGCAGTCGCAGAAGGCCACGTCCCCTTGGAGGCTGCGGCGGCTGAGCCCCGCGACGGTCACCCGGCCTCCGGTGATCGCCGCGGCGGCGAAGAAGTAGCTGGCGGCCGAGGCGTCGGGCTCGACGGCGTAGTCCCGCCCCCGGTATGGCCGGCCCGCAGGGACTACGAACCGCCGGAGGCCCTCCTTCGCGACGGAGACGCCGAACGCGGCCATCACCGCCAGGGTCATTTCGACGTAGGGCTTCGAGACCAGCTCGCCGGAGACCTCCAGCTCGACGGGCCGGTGCGCCGCGGGCGCGGCCATCAGCAAGCCGCTCAAGAACTGGCTGGAGATGCTGCCGGCGACTGTCGCCCGCCCGCCGCGGAGCCCGGCCGCACGGACCACGACCGGCGGGCAGCCGTTGCCGCGCTCGCTGGCGGCGTCGGCCCCGAGTTGCTTGAGGGCCTCCAGGAGATCGGCGATGGGGCGCTCCCGCATCCGCGGGCTGCCGTCGATGCGAAACGTGCCGTGGCCGAGGGTCACCAGGGCGGTGAGGAAGCGCATCGTGGTGCCGCTGTTGGCCACCAGCAGCTCGGCCCCGCGGGCGGGCGGCACGCCGCCGCAACCGCGGACGCGAATCGCCGCCGCCTGGGGATCGTGATCCACCTCGATGCCCAGCCGGCCGAGGCCCTCGATCATCACCCGCGTGTCTTCGCTGTCCAGCGCCCCGGTGAGCAGGGACTCGCCATCGGCCAGGCCCGCGCAGACGAGGGCCCGGTTGGTGATGCTCTTTGAGCCGGGCGGGCGGATCATGCCGCGCACCGGGCCGCTGGGCCGGACTGCAATCGACTCGGTCATGGCCGCGCGATCTTCCAGAGGTAACGGTTGCTGCGGAAGTAGATCGCCCCGTCGGCCACCGCCGGCGAGGCGAGGATGCCGCCGTCGATCTGGCCGCGGCCGACCAGCTTTCCTTGGGCTCCCAGGCGCACCACCTGTATCAGCCCGTCATGATTGACCAGGTAGGCGTGGCCGCCGGCGATGACCGGGGTGGCCCAGATCGGCCCTTGGAGCCGCAATTGCCAAAGGACCTTGCCGGTCGCCGCGTCGCTGGAGACGAGGATCCCCGGCGACTTGAGCGTGTATAGGCGGCCCTCGTGGAAGACCGGGCTGGCGTTTTCGGTCCGCAGCCGGGGCTCCTCCCAGAGCAGGCCGACGGAACGCTTCTGGCGATCGAAGGCCAAGGCCACCAAGCCTCCGCCGGCCGGCAGATAGACCCGATCGCCCGCGCAGGCGGTCGAGGAAAGGGTCGAGCAGGGGGCTTCGTAGCGCCACACCTCGCGGCCGGTCCGCGGCTCGTGGGCCGAGAGCGACGACTTCGACTGGAGCAGCACCAGATCTTCGGCCGGGGTCTTTCCCGGCAGCAAAGTCGGCGACGTCCAGGTAGCGCTCTGTTCCCGGGCGATCCGCCAGCGGGTCAGTCCGGTGGCGGCGTCGATCCCCGCGGCGAACGACTCCCCCTGGCTCTCCATCTGCACGATCACCGCAGAGCCGACCACCAGCGGCGAGGAGGCCATGCCGACCTCGTTCCGCGTGTGGGGGCTCTCATGGGTCAGGCCGCGGAACCACTGGAGGTTGCCGTCCAGATCGAAGGCGGCCAGGTCGTTGGAGCCGAAGAAGGCGTAGACCCGCCGGCCATCGCTGGCCGGGGTGGGGGCTGCGATGCCGCCGAAGGGATTGCAGACTGTGCTCCCGGTGGCCCAGAGCTGCCGCTCCCAGCGGAGCTTGCCCGAGGCGGCGTCGAAGGCCAGCACGTGGAGCCGGTCCTGGCGCGGGCCGGTGGCCGCCGTGACGATCACCCGGCCCGACACCACGATCGGGCTGGAGGGCCCGGTGCCCGGCAGCGGGGCCTTCCACGCCACGTTGCCCTCCGCGCCGAACTCGGTGGGCAGGCCCTGCTCCGCCGAGACGCTCCTGGTATCGCTGCCGCGGAAGTGCCGCCAGTCGCCGGCGGCGGAGAGAGTGCCGGCCAGGGAAGCAATCGTTGCGGTCAAGACAATCGGGCTTAGTCCGGCTCGCATACTGTTCCTACTTTGGTCGCCAAACGACAACGCGTGTTGCCGACTAGCGGCTCTGACCGCGAGTGGCCGGCCAGAGTCCACGGCGGGCAAGCCCGCCCGCTACCCGCTATTCCACGGCGGGCAAGCCCGCCCGCTACCCGCTATTCCACGGCGGGCAAGCCCGCCCGCTACCCATCCTGTTCTCGGATCCTGAACCCTGAACGCTGAACCCTGAACCCTACTGCCTATTCCTTTCCCGAAAGCGCCGCCCCGCCGGTCTCGTCGCACACGCGGAGCTTGAAATCCCACACCCGGGCCCAATCTTCGGTCTGCTGGTTCTGGCAGACCTTGACCAGGATCAGGTTGCGGCCCGGCTGGAGGCGGACGCGGTTGACGTACTGGTCCGGCTGGGTGCCGGCGTGATAGACCTTATGCTCGTCCACCAGCCGACCATTGACCCAGAGCTTCACGGCGTTGTCGGAGCTGAGCCGCAGTTGCACCTCGCGCTGGCCGTCGGCGACGAACTCCGCCAGGGCGTAGCCGGTGACCTCTTTTTCCTCGACGAGGGCCTTGTTGAAATCGACCGTGCCCCGCGGGTCGGGGCTGGTGTAGTCGATCCAGCGGACCGGCCCGTGCTTGCCGGGATAGGAGGCGTCCAGGCGGATCTCCCGCTCCGGCGGGTAAACCGCGTCAAAACCCTTGCCGCCCGTGTTGTTCAGCGGGCCGATGAGCTTCCAGCGCACGAGGGCCCCAAGCTGCCGGCGCAGATCCACCGAGACGCCGAGCGTGCGCAGCCGTCCGACCAGCAGGTCGACCTGATCCAGGTCGCGTGCGGCGGCAAGGGCCTGGCGGTAGAGGGCAACGGCCTCCGCCTTTTTCTCTGCCGCCTGAAGCGCCGCGGCTTGATCGACCAGCCTCGCCACCGCGTCGCGCCGCAGCTCGACGCTGGGGTCACTGAGCATCCCGGGAATGAGGCGGTCCTTGGCCGCCGGATCGACGCGGAGGAGCCACTCGTAAGCCAGCCGCCGTGCCCGGGGTGCGTGGCGGCGATCGCGGACGAACTGCTCCAGGCCCTCGGCCGGCAAGGGGCGGCCTTGCCTTAGCTGCCGCTCGGCGATCGCGTCGACGGCGGTGCGGATCCAGTTGGCGGCCAGCGGGCCGGCCCCGTCCAGGCCGGCGAGGATCTCGGGCAATTGGGCGGCATCGGCCTGGGCCAACTGCTGCCACGCCCGGGCCGCCTCGACGTGCCCGGCGCCCTGAGGCCCAACGCCCTGCAACGTTTTCAGCAGCGGGGCCACGTCGGCCCCGAGTGCCGCGGCCGCCCAGCCGGCCAAGAGAATCCCCAGCGGAGGTGTGAAAAAGCGATGATTCATCCCGTAAAATACCAATACGCCACGGCGATGGCGACCACGACCCCCGCCGAGGCGGCAACGTCGCGCCAGCGCCAGCTTTCCCCCGTCTTACGGCGCTGCTCGGCGGTCGCGGTGCCGTAGGTCAGGCCCCGGATCTTCTCCATCGAAGGGGGCGCGGTCAGGTAGCTGACCACGATCATTACGATCACCGAGACGATAAAGATCAGCAAACTGTAATACTGGAAGTAGATGTTGTTGACGATCCAGAGCAGCGAGCCCGGCTCGTACTGCTTGATCAACTCCAGCTTCACGGGCGTGTCCACGGCCAGGCGGAACACGCCGAGGAGGAAGCCGACGATCAGGGCCGCCAGGCACCCCTTGCCGTTAAGCCGCTTCATGAACACGCCCAGGAAGAAGACGACGAAAATCGGCGGCGCCAGGTAGCCCTGGACCGTCTGGAGATAGTCGTACAGCCCACGGGCCCCCTGGATGACCGGGATCCAGAGGAGGGCGATCAAGACCATCACCGTCGTGGCCACCCGTCCGATCCAGACCAACTGGTGCTGCGAAGCGCCGGGGCGGAATTTCTGGTAGAGGTCCATCGTGAACAGGGTTGAGGAGGCGTTGAACGCCCCGGCCAGGGAACTCATCAGCGCCGACAAGAGCCCCGCCACCACCAGTCCGCGGACCCCGACCGGCAACACGTCCCTGACCATCAGCGGGAAGGCCCGGTTGCCCTGCAAGACCACGCTCTTGAGATCGGGGTCCTTGTTGGCGATCATGGCCTTGAGGGTCGCGCGATCGATGGGGACCTTCACCTCGTCGCCGGTGTTCGAGTCGATCCTTCGGATCGCGGCCATCCCCGTGGCTTCGTCCAGCGCCAGGCCCTCCAGCTTGTTGTTCTTCCAGAGGGCGAAGCAGATCATGCCCGGGATGATGAAAATGAAGACCGGCAGGAGCTTCAGGAAGCCCGCGCAGATGCTGCCCCGCCGGGCGATCGTTTCGTTGGGGGCGGCCAGGGCCCGCTGCACTATGTACTGGTCCGTGCACCAGTACCACAGGCCGATGATCGGGGCGCAGAAGAGCATCCCCAGCCAGGGATAGCGGCCGTTGAAGTACCATGCCTGCTTGACGATCTCGCCGGCGGAGTCTTTTTCGAGCACCGGGGCCCAGGTGCCTTCCACGCCCGCCGGCACCAGCGGCTTCCAGAGGTTGAACATGTCGGAGCCGCACTGCTCCCGGAGCACCTGCCAGCCGCCGAGCTTGATCAGGCCGAATACCGTGACCAGGGCCGAGCCGAAAATGAAGATCACCGTCTGCAAGGTGTCCGTGTAGGCCACGGCCCGCAAGCCCCCGATCACCGTGTACAGCCCGGTGAGCACGACAACCAGGAACGAGCCGATCCAGAAGGCGTCCAGATCAACGAAGCCGAGGTTGAGCCGCAGCTCGGGCAACAGGACGCGGAACACGATCCCGCCGGCGAAGATCCCCACGGCGAGCTTAGTGAGCACGTAGGCCACTAGGGAGATGATCGAGAGCACCCAGCGGGCCGTGGGGGTGTAACGCTTCTCGAGGAATTCGGGCATCGTGAAGACCATCGAGCGGGTGTAGAAGGGCACCATCACCCAGGCCAGCACCAGGAGGCACCAGGCGTGGAGCTCGTAGTGGGCCATGGCCACGCCGTCCGTGGAGCCCGAGCCGGCCAACCCCACGAGGTGCTCCGAGCCGATGTTGGAGGAGAAGATCGAGGCGGCGACCACGAACCAGCCGAGGCCGCGGCCGGCCAAGAAGTAGTCGTCGGCCGTGTCCTTCTGCTTGCGGAACCCCCACCAGGCCACCGCCATCACGGCCAGGAAGTACAGGCCGATCACTCCCAGGTCGACCCCGCCCAGCGCCCTGGTGCCGGCCGCGGGGACGGGGGCCGCTTGTGCGCCGGACGGGGAGGCCGGTGCCGCGGCCGCCGCGGCGGCCGTGCCTGTCTCATGAGCCGCAGGCGTGGAGGCGGCCCCGGCCGGCCCGCTCGTGGAAACGATCACGATCCATGCTGCCAACGCCAAAGCTGCCCTGCGGACGAACATGCATCGATCTCCTTTCACGAAGCCGGGGTGCAGGCACGCCGATCGCGGGTCAAAGGCGCTTATCGTAGCGTGCCCCGGGGGCGGTTTCCAGTCACAGGTCGACCACGGCCTTGACCACCCCGTCACGATAGCCGGCGGCCAGCGCGAAGGCCTCGGCAGCCCGCGGGAGGGGGAAACGGTGCGTGACCAGCGGTCGGAGCTGGACCGGCCCGGCCACGGCCAGGCGGATCGCCCGACCGCAGGCGTGCTTCATTCGCCGGACCACGAGGATCGACAGCCCTTTACGTCGGGCCACGGAGTGCTTCACGCTCAGCCGGTCGTCCTCGGAGATTCCCACCACGACCAGCCGCCCGCCCATCACCAGCATCTCGGCCGCCTGGTCCAGGGACTGGTCGCACCAGGCCGCCTCGATGGCCACGTCCACCCCCCGCCCGCCGCTCGCCTGGCGGACCGCCGCCACGGGGTCGACGTCCTCGCAGTTCCAGGCCATCGTAGCCCCGAGCCGGCGGGCGAGCTTGACCCGCCAGGGGAGTTTATCGGCTACGAAAACCGGGTAAGCCCCGCTCAGGCGGGCCAACTGGAGGATGCACAGCCCGATCGGGCCCGCCCCCAGGATCGCCACCGACCGGGCCACGCCGATCTTGGCCAGGTCCAAGGTGTGGACGGCGATCCCCAGCGGCTCGAGCATCACGGCCGTGAGATCGTCGATCTCCGCCGGGAGCGGAAAGCAGGTCCGCGCGGGGACGTGGATCCACTCGCACAAGGCCCCTTCGTCCGGAAAGAGTCCGCAGAAGCGGAGATTCTCGCAGAGATTGGGGTGTCCCCGCTCGCAGAGTTCGCAGCGGCCGCAGGGCTGGGCGGGGTCGACCGCGACCCGCGTGCCCGGCTCCAGCGGCTGGAAGTTCCCGTCCAGCGAGTCCGGCGCGGCCGCCTCGACGATCCCGGCGAATTCGTGGCCGAGGATCAAGGGCCGCTCGACGCGGATCCCGCCGATCTCGGCGTGGCGGAAGACGTGCAGGTCGCTGCCGCAGATCCCGACCGCCTTCACGCGGAGCAGCACCTGCCCCGGCCCCGGCAACCCCGGATGGGGCACTTGCTCCACCCTCACGTTCGCCGGCCCGTGCAGCCGGGCGGCAAGCATCGTCGGCGTTGAACTGGAAGATGGGTGTGACATGAGAGGGTTCAGGGTTCAGGGTTCGGGGTTCAGAATTCAGCGTTTAGCGAATCGACCGTGTAGCGGGCGGGCTTGCCCGCCGCTCTCCCCATCCCCACGCTCCTGCGTTGGGAAGCACATCGGGACGCTCTGCGCCCCCGTCCCCTTTCGAGTCATCAATCCTCCCCACACTCTGCAAGGCGTGGGCACGAGGAACACACTTATCGTTGACCACAAACGGCGGGCGAGCCCGCCCGCTACCCGGGCCTGGCCGCTTGGCCCTTACCCCTCGCACCTCGCCCCTAACCCCTCACCCCTCCTAAAACGGCAGCATCGACGCGTACAGCCCCGGCGTCTCCTGCGTGGCGTGATACACGTGCATCCCCAGGTAGTTCCCCAGGGCCTCCCACAGGACGTTGGCCACGTGGGTCGGGGTGATCGCCACGTGGTGGGGGAAATACCGCAAGAGCACGTCGCGGTACAGCCGCTGGAGGTTCTTGATCCGGCACCAGCCGTAGCCGCCGAAGGTCTCGGCCTTGTTGGGCTCGACGGCGCCCTGGGCCATCACCGCCCGCCAGGCCCCCTCGGCGTCCTGCGTGACCCGGCACAAGGTGAGCGGCGTGGGATCGACCACCAGCTCGACCGTCCCCAGCGCGTCCTCGCGCTTCGCCCCGCCGGCGGCAACCATGATCTCCTGGAGCCCGATCCGCGCCCTTTTCCTGGTGAACGAAGCGGGAAATACGCCGCAGTGCCAGACGTTGGCCAGCTCGTCGTCCTCGTTGTGCAGGTTGTTCCAGTCGGCCAGGGCCGCGGGGCTGCCGCTGGCCAACATCGCCGCGTGCATCGAGAGCGTGCCCATGATGTCCGACTCGCAGGCGCTGGGCCAGCCTTCGTCGTCGAAGCGGGCCATGGTCAGGCAACTGCACACGCCGTAGTTGTTCTGGATCGAGGTCCAGCACTGCACGGCCAAGGCGTCCACGGCGTTGGCCTCCCGCCAGCGGCGCAGGAAGATCTCCAGCTTCGCGCTCCGCAGGAGCGACTCCGGCCGGATCCCGGTCGTGTCGGCGTACTGGGCGATCGCCTTGAGCGTCTTCTCCACGTCGGGATCGGAGTCGGCGACGGCCTTGGCCCCCGCGATCGCCTCGGAGAGGTCCAGCACGACGGCGGTGGGGCCAAGCCGCTGGAGCTGCTTCTCGTCGTAGCGGCAAGTCCAGAAGGCGTCGGGCCGGGTGCCGATCTGGCCGTAGCGGGCGTTGCGGATGCCCGTGACCACCCGGCATACCCGGCTGAAGAAGTCGATGTCCTGGGCGAACGAAGGGTCGGAGGGGAAGCAGATCGGCCGCCGGGCCACCGTGTATCGCACCCCCAACTGCCGGAGCACCTCGCCGATCGACAACAGCCCGCAAAAGGCGTCCCGCCGGGCGGTGCTCCTGGTGAGCGTCTCTTCCTCCTGGCAGCCGAAGATCATCACCGGGACGTCGAGCTTCGCCTTGCGGACGGTCCAAGCCACCGCCTGCTCCTCGCCGAAGTTGACCGCGCCCACGACGATCCCCTGGACGTTGTGCCGGCGGAACAGCTCGGCACAGACCTCGGCCTCCTGCCGGTTCTCGACGCAGCCGACCTTGGTCTGGTCCGGCGAAGGGACGACGACCTCGACGCCGGCCTCCTTCATGGCGGTCACGGCCAGGTCGCGCATCTTGGCGGCCAGCACGTCGCTGAACGAGCCGCGGTTGGCGGGGATGAATCCCAGGGTGACTTTCTTCAAGGACAAGGGCATGGGCTGCGCTCCTCCATTGTTTTCCGTTGCTTGACCTGGCCGCCCGCCGCACTCAAAACAGCAGCGGCTTGCCGAGCTTGCGGCGAATCGGGACGAACTGCCCGGCGTGCATCAGCCAGTGGCTCCCGAGGATGAGCAGCCCCGCTGCGACCGTGGGGGCGTACTCGCGCATCTCCTCGGGCCCGGGCTGGTCCAGGGACGCTTCCGGCGTGGCGTCGATCGCCGCCAGCGTGGCCGCTTTCACCTGGTCGGCCAGGGCCAGGCACTCGGCCTTGCCGGCAAACTGGGCCGGATCGTCGGAGGCCGCCGTCTGCTTGGTGTACTTCTGGGCGAAGCCGTCGGGGAGCGGCGGCGGCGAATGACCCAGCGAGGCGATCATCTGCTGCGTTCCCGAGATCATGTGGCCGAGCTGCCAGGCGATGTGGTTTGCGCCCGGCACGGCCCGGACCATCAGGTCGCCGTCGGACAGGTCGTCCACGTAATAGCGGACCACCAGGTGCGAGAATTCGGCCACCTGGCGGATCACGTCCTTGGCGTTCATGGCGCGTTCTCCTCGTGCAGGTTCACTGCGGTTTCACGTCGCTCACCTGACCGTATCCGTAGCGGTAGCGGTCGTACCATTTCTTGACTTCCTCGGGGGCCAGCTCGCGCGGCTGGCCGAGTTGGAGCGCGAGGTGGACCGTCTTGGCGACGTCCTCAGTCATCACGGCGACCTTGAGGGCCTCGCGGGGGGTTGGCCCCCAGGCGAACACCCCGTGGTTGCCCAGGAGGATTGCCGGGGCGCGGTTGCGGTACCTGAGGATCGCCTGGCCGATCTGATCCCCCTCGTTGTCCACGTAGGGGGTGCAGGGGATCTCGGCGCCGAACTGGTCGGCGATGGCCGTCAGGTAGACCGGGATCGGCCGCCCCAGGGCGGACAGGGCGGTGGCGTAGTTGCTGTGGGTGTGGATGATGCCGCAGACCCCCGGCATGTGCCGGTAGAGGTAGCGGTGATGGGGGAGGTCCACGCTCGGCCGCAGCTTCGAGCCCACCACCTCCCCCGTCTCCAGCACGACCTCCACGAGCAGCTCGGGAGTGAGCTTGTCGTAGTCCACGCCGGAGGGCTTGATCACCAGCCGGCCGCTGCGGCGGTCCAGCCCGCTCGCGTTGCCCGAGTGCATCGTCACCAGGCCCGCTGCGGGCAGCATCCGGTTCACCTGGCAGACCTCTTCACGCAAGGCGGTCAAGTCCATGGGGCGATTGGTCCTCGGTCTCGATGACGCGGCCAGCTATCAGCCTTCAGCTATCAGCTTTCAGCCTTCAGCTTTCCGCTTTCCGAAGCTGACTGCTGAGAGCTGAAAGCCTATCTCCCTTTCCGTACGCCGTCGCGAATCGCGATCAGCTCCTTCATCACGGGGTGCAGGTTCCCCTGCCAGCCGGCGGTGCCGAAGGCGTCGTGCAGCGTGCGGTACAGCCCGTAGAGCTTCGCATAGACCTCGGCGGCGGCCCGGTTCGGACGGTACACGGTGGACCGCACTCCGGTCATCTTACGCTGGGCCTGCTCGGTCGTCGAATAGGCCCCCCCGACGACGGCCCCAAAGATCGCCGCCCCCAGGGCACAGGTCTGCGCCGAGCGGCTGATCTTCATCGGCCGGTTGCAGACGTCGGCGTAGATCTGCATCACGAACGGGTTCTTTTCGGCGATGCCGCCGCAGTTGACCACCTCGTTCACCCCGACGCCGTACTCCTCGAACCGCTTGATGATCGTCAGGGCCCCGAACGCGGTCGCCTCGACCAACGCCCGGTATACCTCCGGGGCGGTGGTGTGGAGCGTCTGGCCGATCACCAATCCGCTCAGCAGGGGGTCCACGAGGATCGTGCGATTGCCGTTGTTCCAGTCCAGGGCCAACAGTCCGCTCTCGCCGGGCTTCAGTTTGCCGGCCGCGGCGGTCAGATTGGCATGAGCATCCCCATTAGCGGCATACTGCTTGGGAGCCAAGTGGCCCGCGAACCAGTTGAAGATGTCCCCCACCGCCGACTGGCCTGCCTCCAGCCCGTACATCCCCGGGACGATCGAGCCGGGGACAATCCCGCAAAGGCCCGGGATGTCGGCCAGCGGCTGGTCCATCGGGGCAACCATCATGTCGCAGGTGCTGGTCCCGATGATCTTGACCAGTGTGCCCGGCTTGATCCCAGCCCCAACCGCCCCGGTATGGGCATCGAAGGCCCCGACGCCGACGGGAATCCCCGCCGGCAGCCCAACCTTCTCGGCCACCTCGGCCGTCAACTCGCCCGCCCTGTGATCCGCCGGGACCGCCCGCTCGGCATACCGTCGGCCGAGTTTCACCAGGTCCGGGTCGATGGCGGAGAGGAACTTCTCGCTGGGCAGCCCCCCCCACTGGTCATTGTACATCGCCTTGTGACCCGCCGGGCAAACGCCGCGGGCCATCCTATCGGGATCGAGATTGCCGGTGAGATAACCCGGGACGAAGTCGGCCAACTCGACCCAGGCGTATGCCGCCGCAAAGACCTTGGGCGCGGACCGTTTGCAGTGGAGGGCCTTGGACCAGTACCATTCCGAGCTGTAGGTCCCGCCGCACTTGGCCAAATAGGGGGTATTGAGCTCCTTCGCTTTCCGGGTGATCTCGGCCGCCTCGGAGTGCGACGTGTGGTCCTTCCAGAGCCAGGCCTGGGCCGCTAAGTCCTTCTGGAACCTCGGGTCGAGGGCGAGGGGCATGCCTTTCTGGTCCACCGGCATGGGCGTGGAGCCGGTGGTGTCCACCCCGATGCCGACCACGTTCTCGGCTGCGAAGCCCCGATCCTTGGCGGCCGCCTTCAGCGCCCCGCGAACGGACTTGAAGAAGCCGACGATGTAATCGGCGGGGTTCTGCCGGGCGAGATTGGGGTCCTTCGCGTCCAGGAGGATGCCGTGGTCGCCGCTGGGGTAGTTGTAGACGTACGAGCCGACCTCCGACCCGTCCGCCACGTCGACCACCAACGTGCGGACGCTGTTGGTTCCATAGTCCACGCCGATGGCGAACCTTCTGCTTCGCGATTTAGCCATACTGTGAGCGCTCCTGTGGGGAGAATGGCGAAAACCGTGATCGCGGTGCCAAAGCAGGTCCAACGTAACGGGTTCCGGCTGGCTCGACAAGGACCCGGTCAGCCGCTCGCCTCGGCCACCGGCCGGTTGAACCGCCTGGCGACGAAGGCGAAGGCCAGCGTGACCGGGATCATCAACAGGGCAAACAGAAGGAAGTAGCGGCCCGGCGTCAAGTGGATCCCCAATACCCTCTCGTTGTACCAGGGCGTGATCTGGGCGTTCAGCAGGTCCCCGAAAAAAACGGCCAGCAGCCAGCAGGCGGTCACGAAGCTCTTCATCGTCGCGGGGGCGGCCGCAAAAGCCAGCTCCAGGCCCACCACGGAGATGCAGATCTCCGCCGCGGTGATGATCAGGTACGGTATCAACTGCCACCAGACGGAAATGCGGGCTTGGGCAGCGGCCTGCTCGGTCCGGATGACCTCGCTGGCGACTTCCGTGTCGCGGGCCGCGGCGGGGGCCCTGGCGACCAGGCCAACCGCATCGGCGGCCGCCAGCACTGCCACCGCGGCGTGGAGCCGCGCCGCTTCGGGGTTCCGGGCGCTGGCGGCATCGGCGGCCTTCTTCGCAGCAGCAGCGGCGTCCTTGGCGCGGTTGGCGGCGGCCGAGCACTCGGCCAGGTCCACCTTCGACGTTCTCCCGGGGCTCTCCTTCGCCGCGGCCTGGGCGGCCTTGACGGCCTTGGTCGTGCTGGGCACCGCCGCCTCCACGGTGAGCGCCGCGGAGGAGGTCTCCGCCGCGGCGGTGGATTGCGCCTCCCCTTCAGAGGTGGCGGCGGCCCAGGCGGCGCGGGCCGTGCGCACCGCCGCGCGGGCAGCGTCGCCGGCTGCTTCGAGCGCCGCCTGAGCCGGATCGCCTGGCCCGACTTCCCCGCCCGCGGGGAGAAGCTGGGCCGCTTGTTCCGCGGCGGCCAGCGCGGCGGGGGCGCCGGCGATCGCGAAACTCTCCCCGCGGAACCCGGCCCAGGCGGTGATCACCATCGTGACCAGGGTCAGCACAAAACCGATCAGCATCTTGCCCGTGGGCTTGAGGCCCAGGCCCACGTTGGCCAGGAAGTGCCAGAGCATCGTGATCGGCGGCAAGAGGACGACGATCAAGACCGGGTTGATCGCCTGGATCTGGTCCGGAGAGATCCTCAAGCCGAACAGCTCCAGGTGCATGTGGTCCCGCGCGAAAAGGATCCACGTGGATACGGACTGGTCGTAGATGCTCCAAAAGACCGCGACCACCAGAAACAGCCCGTAGAGCCGCCCGAGCACCACGAGCCTCTGCCGCCGCTCCTCGGGGCTGAGATGAACTCGCTGGATCCTCTCCGCGGCATAAAACGGCTTTCCGGCGGCGAAGACGATGAAGGCCACGATCATGAGGGCCGCGGGGAGGAGGAAGGCCATGGCATAGGCCCGGCTGTCGCCGCCGTAGTGGTTGCGGATGGCCGGCACGGCGAAGGACGAGATCGCCGCACCGATGTTGATGGCCCCGTAGAACATGGCGAAGGCATCGCTGCGGAGCCTGGCCCGGCCGGGGCGCTTCTGGTCGTACGTCAGCCCCATGAGCGTGGAGATGTTCGGCTTGATGACGCCGGTGCCCATGGCCAGCAAGCCGAGGGAGAAAAGCAGGCAGGTTTCGTTGTGCAGGGCTTCGATGCCGAGGATCGCCTGGCCGATGATGTAGGGGACGGAGAAGTAGACGATGGTGCGGTATTTGCCCAGGTAGTTGTCGGCCACGTAGCCGCCCACCAGCGGCAGGAAATAGCAGGCGGCCATGAAGTAGGATATCACCCGGTTCGCCTGGCCGTCCTCGAAATTGAGGATCTGGATCATGTACAAGAGCAGGATCGCCCGCATTCCGTAGTAGCAGCACCGCTCGGCGAATTCGCCCCAGAAGAAGAACCAGAAGCCGACCGGGTGATCGGAGAGCCGGGCACGTTCTGCCAAGGGGGCCGTTTCGGGGCCGGCGGCGGGAGCGATGGCTTGGGTCATGGGTGGAGATGCCCGCGGGTGATGATTGGTTGACGATCTGCCGTTATCGCCACATTGGTTGCCGGGCAAAGAAGACTCGAAGATTCGCGTCAGGGAAACGAATAAGGAATAGCGAATACGGAATACGGAATGAAGAATGGACGTGGCCGAGCTTCCGAAGCGGAATCGTGATGACTTGCGATGGCACTGCCACGCTCCGATTAGTGTTCATTCTGAGTCCCGTATTCTTCATTCAGTATTCCGTATTCATTCCCGCTCGGTCAGGTCCTCGGCAAATGCCCTGGGATTGAGGTCTTCGCCGGCGGCGTGGCGGGTGAGCTGGTTCCAGGTAAGCGTCCGCCCGGGGGCAAAGACCTTCTCGACCAGGAAGCGTCCCACCGCCTCGCGGCCGACGTAGATCGCCCGGGCCGGGTCCGCCCCGCCGAGCACCTCGCGGGCAATCGCGTGGTGCACCTGCGCGGCGAACATCTGGCCCATCATGTAGTTGTGGTAATACGCCGGAGCGGCAACGATGTGGATCTTCGCCGCGTAGTCGGGGGCGTTGCGCCCCTCGGGCCGCCGCAGCTCCTGGTACTTCTCCACCAGGTCCCACCAGAGCTTGTTCAGGTCCTGATCCGGGTCGCGGTAAAGCTCTTTCTCGAAGCGGAACATGACCTGGCACCAGCGGGAGAAGATCAGCAGCCGGTCGCGGCGCACGGCCCGCGCCGCCGCCTCGAACTTCGCGGCCTCCGGCGCCGCGATCCCCATCGCCTGGAGCCACGCCGCGCTGTCGGCGAACTGCTCCATCATCATGGCGATCCCCTCGGTGGTCAGCGGGTGGGCCTCGGTCCGCAGCGCGTAGGGAAGACTCCGCCGCACGTACTTCGAGTAAGCCGCGTGGCCCAGCTCGTGGAGCATCGTCGCCAGCCAGTAGCGGTTGGGCACGATGTTGGCCAGCACACGGATGTCGCCCTCGCGATCGATGTCCGTCGAGAAGGCGTGCGGATTCTTGCCCGGCTTCTCCAACAGGTCGCTGCGGCGAAGGATGTCGTCCACTGCAAGCCCGATCCCCGCGTAATACTCGCGGCACACCTCGAGGATGTCCACCCCGGCGTACGCCGCATCGAAGTCCACCTTGGCGATCTCGGGCGACTCCTGGAAGAACGGGTCCTCGTAGTGCCAGGGGCGAAGCTGATCGACCGCGATCCCATAGCGGGCCGCCAGCACCGCGTCGATCCGGGCCTTGGCGGCGTGGAACGGCCCGCGCGTCAGCGCGTCCAGCGCGTCGAAGAGCTTGAGCACCTGCTTCTGGTCCTGCTCGCCCAGGGCAAGCTGCATGGCGTGATAGTCGGCGAAGTGGAGCTTGCGGGCGGCCTGGTTCCGCAGCTTGACGAGCTGTTTGAGGTCGGCTTCCACTTTCCCGCCGACCTCCTTGCTCGCCTCCCACACGGCCCGCCGCTGGCGGGAATCCTTCGACCGCCGCAGCACGCGGCGGACGTCGCTGTCGGCCAGCTCCTTGCCGTCCACCTTCGGCCGGTAGACGTTGAAGGCCTGCTCCGCCGCGTTGGAGCGGGCCACGATCTGCTTGAGCAACTCCGGGTCCACCTGCCGGCCGAGATACTGGAGGTAGAGCACCTGGATCTGCCGGGCCAGGAGCGGGTCGGAGAGGCGGCCCCCGCGGATCGCCTTCAGCTCGGCAAAGGCCGCCGGATCGGCCAGCCGGAGCTCAAGCTGCGTCTCGGCCTCCTGCTTCTTCTGGTAGTCCGCGTCCTTGCCCGAGACGTTGGCGTCCCACCAACGGCGGTTGACCTCGATCTCCATCGGCCGGATGGTGGACTCGTAGGTCTGGATGAACCGTTTCGCCCGGGCGTCGTTGTCGCCGCCGGACTGGCCGGCCGACGCCATCTGCCCGGCAGCGAAAGACGCCGCCAGGATCATGAGTAGTCCAAACGTGCCGTGCAAAGCGGACATACGGGTTCCTTTCCAGGCGTAGGTGAGGGACGAGCGTTCGGTCAAGGGGCGCAATCGGGCAAGACCTCCGCCTATTCTGCCGCAAACCGCCCCCGCGATCAAGCCGCACCGGGATACTTGCTTCGTTCGGGCGGGAAGCTACGATGGGTGGGGGTCGATCGCGGCCGGCAGCCAGCCAAGCCGCCGGCTCGCGTATTGACCCTGAGAAGAGTAACGCTGCTTCCGTGTAGCGGGGCCGCTTGCGGCCCGCGGAGTTCCGCCCGCCCAATCCAGCCACTCGTGGCCGGGCTAAACAATTGGCTCGGGCATCACTGTTCTGAAGATCGATAGCCACGCCGTTTGTATTTGGGAGACAGCAAAATGGGAAAGATTCGGGCAAAGGG
>Ga0315280_10004009_pt1 | contig 22088 bp, 23 predicted proteins | sample YL17G06_40_MG_FD_203697 | JGI IMG/M metagenome (GOLD analysis project Ga0315280, IMG submission 203697) | Sediment microbial communities from Yellowstone Lake, YNP, Wyoming, USA - YL17G06_40 | ecosystem: Environmental > Aquatic > Freshwater > Lake > Sediment | place: USA: Wyoming | collected...
AGGGGGACCCGCTTACCCAGGTCCCCATCATTGAGCATCCCGATATAAGAAGAAATCTTCTGTTCATGAAGGCTGTAGTCGAAGGATGCCGGAGGCTGAACATCGAAGCGGGCCTTTCCCTCGACCTGGCGAAGGCCCACGAGGCTGAGCGGGAAAAGGAATTCTACCAGGACCTTGTGGAGATATTCACGCCCATCTGTAAATGTTATGCCAGCGACATGGGCTTCAGGGTGACTGAGACAGCTGTCCAGACCATGGGCGGATACGGATACACCAAAGACTATCTTGTGGAGCAATACCTGAGAGACGTGAAGCCGGCGAGCATCTACGAAGGGACGAATGGGATTCAGGCAATTGATTTCCAGCGGAGGAAACTCAACCTCAATGGAGGGCGGCTCTTTCAGAACCTGATCCGGGAGATAGAAGGGTTCATCTGGGAAAATGTTCGCCATCCTCTCCTGGGGCCATCGATTCGGGAACTGGAAAGGGCAAAGGGGAAAATGGTTGAAACGGCCCAGCCCTTCGCCGCCAAGAATGAAGAGGACCCGGGACTTCCTCTTTCCGTGGCCAAACCATTTCTGGACCTCACCGGGCATATCCTCTGCACCTGGATGCTATTAAAATCAGCGGTCGTCGCCGATTCCTTTCTCCACCACTCCCCGACCTCAGAGAAGGACCGAGCCTTCTATCAGGGAAAAATCTTAACTGCCCAATTTGCCGTCTCTAACCTCCTGCCCCAGGTGGATGCGCTGGCCAAGACCATCTCTTCCTGGGATCGGAGCATATTGGACATGGAGGAGGGGTCCTTTTAGCGGTTTGAAGAAAAAGTGTTGCCGGCTTTTCATAACTCCCATTCACTCCGCGGCTTGATCCCCCAATCCGTCCCTTAGAGGGGGGCTGTTAAAATCAAGGAGAAACCTGCTGATCCGGGATTTATTTAAGGAACAAGTCGGCAAAACATCCGATGCGGCGGCGTTGGTTTTTAGAGGAAAAGAGACCACCTGGCGGGAAATCGATTCCTTGAGCAATCGGTTTGCCCAGGGAATAAAGGAGTTAGGGATCCGGAAGGGAGACCGGGTGGCGGCCCTGCTCACCAACTCCCCAGAGTTCCTGGTGACCTATCTCGCTTTACTGAAAAGCGGGGTGGTATTCGTTCCCTTGAACTTTCAATCGACCGGCTCCCACATTGAATATGTTGTCAACCATTCCGAATCAAAAATTTTGCTGTGTGATGATCCATTCATTCCTCTCGTCAAAAAAGTCTTGCCTCAGCTAAAATATCTTCCCCAGGTCATCACGGTAGGGGAGAAGGCCCCCTCAGGAGGGATGCTTTCCTTTCAAGATGTTCTCCGCCAGGGCCAGGACAAGGAACCCTTGGTTTCTTTAACGGGGAAGGATATTGCTATTTTCCTCTATACCGCGGGCACGACCGGGGATCCCAAGGGGGTCGTTCATACCCATTTCAACTGCAGTTTTGTCGCCCGGCACTGGGCCCGAGTATTTCACCTGGGACCGGGGAAATCCATTTTACTGGTATTGCCCCTTTTCCATGCCTATGGAATTCACTGTTTGGCCCTGCCGGCTCTGATTTCAGGCGCCCGGCTGATTGTGAGCGAAAAATATCAAACCCAGTGGACACTGGAGGCAATTCAAAAATACAAAGTCACCGCCGGCGCCCTGGTCCCGGCAATGGGAACCATGATCATTCAACATGAAGATTTTTCCAAGTACGATTTGTCCAGCCTGGAAGTCCTGGTCATCGGGGGGGCCATTGTTCCCTATGAACTGCTAAAGCAATGGCGGGAAAAATTTCCGAAATTGGAACTTATTAATGGATACGGGCAGACGGAAAGCTGTCCCTGCGCAACGGGTCTCTGGGATGTGGACATTCTGACAAAACCCGGCTCTGTGGGCAAACCTTGGGATGTCGTAAAATTAAAGATCGTGAATGACCAGGGGCAGGAACTGCCCCCTCGAAAGGTCGGGGAGATTGTTTATAAGGTGGCCTCCATCATGAAAGAATATTATAAAGACCCCAAGCTGACCGCTGAAACAGTGCGGGATGGATGGCTTTACAGCGGAGATTTAGGTTATGTAGATGAAGACGGATATGTCTATATTGTTGATCGGAAAAAAGACATCATTATTCGGGGTGGAGAAAATATTTCTTCCATGGAAGTAGAAGAGGTATTGCACAAACATCCGGCGGTTCTGGAGGCCAGTGCCATCAGTGCTCCCCATTTAGTTTTGGGGGAAACGGTAATGGCGGTGGTGGTAAGGAAACCAGGTCAAAGTCTTTCCCAGGAGGAGTTGATCCAGTTTTGTGAGGGCCACCTGGAACATTTTAAAGTTCCTACGCGGGTGGAATTTATGGACGAGTTGCCCCGAAATCCAGCCGGGAAAGTTTTAAAAAGAGAGTTGAAGGCGAAATATTTTGGCCAAGGAAAAGCTAAATAGCAAAGGGGCAATTGGAGACTTGAAGGATTGTCAAAGAAGGCCTATCTTGGGGGCTGAGGGAAGAACAGCGAAATACTGAAAAGGGGAGATTATGGACTTTACATTCACTTCTGATCAGGTCGAGCTGCGCAAAAAGGTGAGGGATTTTGTTGCCAGGGAAATCGCTCCCCTTGCCGGGGAGTTAGACGCGGCTTACGATTATCATGCCGACGGGGTTGGTCGCCTTAAGAAATCTGGCTTCTATGCCTATGTGGTCCCCGAGGCCTATGGCGGCAAAGGAGTTTCGTCGATCAACCTCTGTATCCTCCGTGAGGAATTTTCAAAGATTTCTACGTTCGCGGATGAAATTTTTATCATGCAGGGGTTGGGCAGTAATCCCATCGTGCGCTTCGGAAGTGAAAAACAGAAAGCAAAGTATCTCCCGCCTTTGGTGGATGGGTCCAAGATGGCCAACTTCTGCCTTACAGAGCAAAGTTCCGGTTCCGATGTGGCCGGAATCCAGGCTACGGCTCGGTTAGAAGGAGATTTTTATGTACTGAACGGCCGCAAATGCTATGTGTCAAAGCCTGGACATACAGACATATCGGTGGTATTTGCAAAAACAAATCCCGGCGAGGGGAGTAAAGGGATCTCGGCATTTATCGTGGATCGGGAAGAATCTTCTTATGGAGTGAAAACTGATCGGTTATTGTTCGAGGGCAATATCGGTGAAATTCTTATGCAAGATATGCCAGTACCCAGAGCAAATCTTCTGGGAGAGGAGGGGCAAGGGATGCGCATCGCTCTGGGAAACCTGGACATCTACCGTCCTACTGTGGGAGCGGCTGCCCTGGGCATGGCCTGGAGAGCTTTGTCCCTGGCAGTTGATTATGCCAAGAATCGGCAGATGTTTGGCCAAAACTTAATTAGTTTTCAGGTGACCCAATTTAAGCTTGCCGAGATGAAGATCGCCCTGGATGCGGCCTCTCTCCTGGTATACAGAGCGGCTTGGTTGGCCGATAATGTCCAGGAAAAAACAACGATGGAAGCTTCCGCCGCAAAGTATTACGCAACAGAAGTAGCCCAAAAGGTGGTTGATCAATCCCTCCAGATTCACGGGGGGATGGGGCTTCATAAGAAGTCCAGAATCGAACATCTTTACCGTGCCGTTCGAGCACCGAGAATATATGAAGGAACCTCTGAGATTCAACTCTTGGTGATTGGCAGGGAATTGATGCGGCTCCAATCGCTGGGTCACGATGCTCGATTATAACACCCATTTTGTATCGCGATCTCGCTCCCTGTTCAGCCGAAAGCGCGTGCCGGGGGGACGGGCCCATCCTGGGGATATATCTAAAATCATGATGCCTTCAAGAGTTCCTTTCATCTGATAGATTCCTCCTCAGTGCTTTTCCCGATGCGCGCCGGGGATTTGGCAACTTCGTCCGTCAACTCCACCTCCATTTGGCTGACCTTCAGGCTATCTCGCTGGGCATAGCCCCTCCTCCCTCGTTCCCGGCCATCATCGCAAAAACTGCACCACATCGGCAATCACCTTCCGCATCGGTATTTTCGGTGTTTCTGCCGGGTATCCCACGGGAATCAAATTCACGAAGTCCAAATCCGCCGGAACGTTGAGCAATTGCTCGATTTCCTTCTTGGCCTGCTGTGGCCCGGCCATCCAGGTAGCGCCCAGGCCAAAATAATGCAGGATGAGCAAAAGGGTTGTGGTGGCCGCAGCCACACTCTGCAGGCTGGAATTTCCTAACTGACGGAAGGAGCGAATCTCCCGGGCAGAAGAATCCATCTCCCCCCGGGCCCGCAAAACTTGATCGGCGACGCTGGAATACTTACCCATGAGCACCGCGATGCAGGCCGGCGCGCCGCGGAACAGGTCACAGTTCTTTCTCCACCTCTCCACGGCCTCCCCAAACTGTTTGGCTTCGGGCCAGGAGGCCATGAGCTCGGTCTGGGCCTTGACCGCATCGGCCATCTTTTTGATCAGGTCTCTGTTGGTAACAATCAAGAACTTCCAGGGTTGGTAATTTCCCCCATTTGGCGCCCAGGTGCCCAGCTCTAAGGCTTGGAGCAGAAGCTCCTCGGGCACCGGTTTGTCCTGAAATTTGCGAATGGATCGTCTTGTCTTAATCAACTGGCCGAGTTCTTGAAAATCAATCATCGCACCCACTCCTTTTTCCTTCATCCGATTGCCACCCTTTTTCGGTCGGCAGGATGGAAGAATAATTTTGATGGCCAAAGCGATTTGCGAATTAAAGCTTATGGACTTAGTTTGGTCCGCCCTTTTTAAAAAATATCCGATCCTCAGGAAGAAATCAAGAAAGGATTTTCCCCATTTAGAAAATTTTATGTGACGATACCTTTATTGACGAGGTTCTCCGTCGGGTGAGGATTTTGGAGAAAGTGTGTGGGTTTTATGAATTGGGAGACATTAGATTCTTACATGCTTAAGTCTGAGAATTTTCTTCTAACATTTAGAGAACCCCCAAAATATCCCCTCCCCTGGCGGGAGGGGATGAAGGGGAGGGGGAAAATTCCTTTTTTTCACCCCCACCCTGACCCTCCCCCGTCGGAGGGGGAGGACATTGGATGAGGGAAATTTCAAATATTTTTGGCTAGTTTATAAGTTACTCATCCATTACCAAGAAGGTATGACCTTTGGCCAGTTGTTCGCCTCGGCTCACCGCCATACTTACTGCCGGTTGTGAAATTCTTAACACCCGCGCCAATTGAATCTGGATGATACCCAATTCCCGCACCGCCCAAAAACCTAAGATACTGCGGGCCGTAATTACCCGCGTTCAATGCCTCTGGAAATAATGTAATAACCCCCCCGCATCTATGCGTGACGGAACACTCTTTGCCCCTCATTATCCCGGACAATCACGTGATAAAGTCCCACCGAAAAGTGAACTCCTGGTTTCCTCGCCATAACGGGAGATTACTGAAAAAAGGCGACCATTCAATAACTAAATACCTAAGCCTGACCCCATATGCCATGCGTGAAATCCCGTACCTTTCCTGGGTTGAACCCTTCGACCGGGATGACTGCGAAATCGGAACGATTCGCTACTTGGTCCAGGTTCAGCTTCCGAGCGAAGCGAGAGAACACCTGGAAGTCCTTGCCCTCAACGAAGAGGGCCCGCTTCGTCTTCGCGAGTTGGGTGAGAATGGGGTTTAGGTTCGAGCCCAGCACATGGAATACATGCTGGAGTTCAGAAGGGTCCTTTATTCGTTTGCCTGAAGCGAACCTCTTGTTGATTACAACCAGATCATCTGGGTCGGCCTCACTGATTATCTCCGTTGAGTGTGTGGCGATCAAAATGTCTGGTCCCAGGTTCTTCAGTATTCCAAGCAGTTGCCGCTGAAGATCGGCATGCAAGTAGATGTCTGGTTCGTCGATCATGAACAGGGAAGAATGCTGTCCGCGGACAATGTAGGTGAGCATCTGACACCAGACTTGGAAGCCAAATCCAGACCAGAATATCTCTCTCGGAATCCGTTCCTCGGGGCAGAACATCCGTAGCAGGGGCTTCTCGTGGGTACTGTCAATCTCAGGCCTACCGATGTCCATTCCAGGCCATGTGGACCGAATGAGAGCACGGAACTCATCGAACTCATCAGGGTAATGGTGCCAGATGTTGCGGAAGTTGCGGGCGGCTCGGTAAGTGAGCAGTGCGAGTCGCGCAGCCTCTTTCTGGAACAGCGGCTCGTCGTGCTCGACTGGACCAAGGATTGGGACGAAGCCGATTGACACGTCGAACTGTGATCTGAATAAGGTTGTGGACGTGATCGGACGACCGGACGTTCGGCAGATCAGAAGGCAAACACCTCGCTCTGGAAAGAACAGCACAAGCTCATTTCCATTGGATATCCGAAATGTCACTGTGGCAGGCTCAGAATCGTCGTAGTCAAAGAAGACGTTCTCTGTAGCGACGGGTATGTCCTGCAAGTCTACCGAATAGCCGCGCGTTTCCCCTTGAGGTCCAGGAACGAAGACCGGGTTCCGAGCACAGGCCTTCCTGATTCCTTCTGCAAGAATGCGGAAGGCCCCAAGGACCGTTGATTTCCCGGAGTTATTGGGACCGACCAGTACATTGAACCGCTGGAGACTCAGAGAGTAGTCACGAAACGCTTTGTACCGATGGAAACGGACGGAAGTGAAGTGTATCGAGTCGGTCATCGGTGAATACTCTTTCTCGTCCAACAGATAGTAAACAAAAAAATTATATCATGATAAGATAATTCTGCCTATCATGCCATGCCTGATTCTTGCTTAACCTGTTAAAATAAAAAGGGATTCTATGGTGAAAATCATGGATGTCCGCAATTCCAAAGAGCGCGATGGTTTTTGGGAAGCTTACCGGGGGTGCGCGGAGGAGAACAGGGTACGGCCGGATCGTTCGCCATTTTATGTGAACTGGACGAAAGACTTTGCCAATTTCCTGCCAGAAAAACCTTTGAGAGACAGGTCCAGAGAGGATGAGAGACACACTGCCGTGGCGCCTGCTGGAAAACATCCTGTTCAAGAGGCAATAGCGAAGACGGACGGGTTTCGCGACCGGGTGATTCCAGGCGAGGTGGAACGGCAATTTTCTGAATTGGTAGAGGCGGTTAAGGCCGGGGTCCGCACCCGGCATTATTCGTATCGCACCGAGACCGCTCATCACCTTACCATAAGTTATTATCACCCCCACCCTGACCCTCCCCTATCGGAAACTGTGGCGTAGTGTTTCCGCAAAGCGCCGACGGATTTTTCTCCTTGACAGGATATTGGACCCATGATAATTTTCAAAAGTAGTTTTTACATTGTGGAAGTAAAAGCCGGGCTTCTAATTGCGGCTGTTTTTTTTGCGATGGGCAAACCAAATTATACCGTCAAATCGGTCGTCAAGGCGCTGAACATCCTCTCGGTCTTCAGCTTCGAATCTCCCACTCTTTTCCCCCTGGAGATCAGCAAAAAGCTCTCCCTGCCCATGTCCACGGTTCATCGCTTGATCAAGACCCTGGAAATGTTGGGCTTGCTGGAGCAAGAGCCTTTCACCGGCCGGTATCATATCGGCTTGAAGACTTTTGAGCTGGGAAGCCTTTACTTTCATCAAACCAGCCTTCGGGCCGAGGCCTTCCCGCTTCTCCAGGAGTTGGCCCGGAAAACCAACGAGACCGTGCATCTCTCCGTTCTCGATGAGGGAGAGATCGTCTTCATCGAAAAGATCGATTCCTCCCATGGCATCGGTATGCTTTCCCGCGTGGGGCGGCGAGCCCCGGCCCATGCCACGGCTTCCGGGAAAGTGCTTCTGGCTCATCTCCCGGAAAAAGAGCGGGAGGGTTTCCTGGTCAGGAAAAAGCTGAAAAGATGCACGGAACGCACGGTCACGGCCCCTCAGCGATTGCGGGGCGAGCTCATCAAGGTTGCCGCTCAGGGGTATTCTCTCGACGAAGAAGAAAACGAGCGGGGCATTCGTTGTGTGGCCGCCCCCATCTGGGACCACTCGGGGACGGTGGTGGCCTCGATCAGTGTATCCGGGCCGGCTCATCGCTTGACCCGGGGGCGCATCCTCCAGGACCTCGTTCCCCAGGTGAAGGATACGGCGGGGCACATTTCTCAGCGGCTCGGATATCAAAGAACGGTCCATTAAAGGAGAAAAACGATGGTAGAGATTCGATTCCACGGAAGAGGCGGACAAGGGGCGGTAATCGCTTCCAAGATCCTGGCCTCGGCTCTCTTCAAGGAGGGCAAATATGCCCAGGCTTTTCCTGCCTTCGGAGCGGAGCGCCGGGGAGCGCCGGTCATGGCCTTCACGCGCTTCGACAAAAAAAGGATCACCCGTCGGTCCCAGGTTTATGAGCCGGACCATGTGGTTGTCCTGGACGAGCCCATCCTCGAGGTGGTGGACGTGACTGCCGGTCTGAAGGCCGGGGGCTGGATTCTCATCAATAGCCCCAAACCCCCATCGGCCTTCCAAAAGCTGGGCAATTTTCAAGTGGCCACGGTGGATGCCAACCGCATCGCCCAGGAAAACGGGCTGGGTTCGACCACCGCGCCGCTGGTGAACACAGTCATCCTGGGAGCGTTTTCCAAGATCACCGGCCTCGTCGGCCTGAAGGCGGTAATCGAGGGAATCCAGGAGTCCGTTCCCAGCAAAGCAGAGGAGAATGTCGCCGCGGCCAAGGCAGCTTATGAGCAGGCCTCAGAGTGAACGGCTCGGGCTGAGAAGGATTCCTCAAGAATGATTCCTGAAACCTTGCCAGAGTGGAAAAGCCACATTTTTCAGAAATCTCTCTATGACTCGACGATCTCTGGATTTTAAAGAACAGGAGCCTTAGATGAAAAAAAAGAAAATGGTCAAGAAAAAACCATCTCTCCCGCCGATGTCCCTCTCCTTCGAAGGAACCCAGGCTTCCAAGACCGGGACGTGGCGCTATCTCACCCCTACCTACCTCAACAAGCTCGCCCCTTGCAATGAAGCCTGCCCGGCGGGCGAAGACGTGGAAGCCACCATGGTCCTGGCCGGGGAAGAGAACTACCTGGGGGCCTGGGAAAAGATCACCCAAGAAAATCCACTTCCCCGGGTCTGCGGCCGGGTTTGTTTCCATCCCTGCGAGCGGGCTTGCAACCGCAAGGAATTTGACGAGGCCACCTCCATCAACGCCCTGGAGCGTTTCCTCGGAGATCGGGCTTTCCAGATGGGCAGAGGGTTCCGCCCTCCTCAAGAGAAGAAAAAAGAGAGGGCGGCCATCATCGGTTCTGGCCCGGCCGGTCTGTCCTGCGCCTACCACCTGGCCAGCCTGGGGTATGCGGTGACTCTCTTCGAGGCCCAGCCCAAGCTGGGCGGGGTTCTGCGCTATGGCATTCCAGCCTACCGCTTACCCAAGGACGTTCTCGACCAGGAGATCGATTCCCTCCTCTCCCTGGGGGTGGAAGCCAGGACGGGGGCTCGCCTGGGCCAGGACATGATGTGGGAGGATTTGAAAAAGTACGATGCCGTCTTTGTGGCCGCCGGGGCCTGGAAGAGCCTGCCGCTGAAAATCCCCGGGGAAGAGGCAGCGGGCGTGAGGTCGGGTTTAGAGTTTTTGCAGAAGGTCAACTCCGGGCAGGCGGTGGACCTCGGGCAGCGGGTGGCCATCATCGGCGGCGGGAACACGGCCATGGACGCGGCCCGATCAGCTCTGCGCCTGGGAGTAAAACCTCTAATCATCTACCGCCGGACGAAAGAAGAGATGCCCGCCTGGGAAGAGGAGGTCCTGGAAGCCGAGGAAGAGAACATTGAGATCATCTTTTTGACCTCTCCGGTAAAAATTCTCACGCAGGAGGGGAAAGTGAAGGGGGTCGAGTGCCTCAAAAACCTTCTGGGCCCACCGGGGAAAGACGGCCGCCGGGAGCCCCGGCCCATCGGGGGGTCCAACTTTACCCTCCAGGTCGATTCGGTCATCACGGCGATCGGCGAGGCCCCTGATCTTTCCTTCCTTCCCGCCGAACTGCGCAAGTCAGCAGACTCGCTGTCCGTGGATGAAACAGGAGCTACGGCCTTGAAGGGAGTCTTCGGCGGCGGAGACATCGTCGCTCAGCCGCGGACAGTGGCCTTGGCCATCGGCTCGGGAAAGAAGGCGGCCATGGCCATCGATGCCTTTTTCCGCGGCCAGGACGCGGCCCAGGCCCTGCGTTTGGCGCGCTGGGGAGATAAGGGCACCCTCTCCATGGCCCGCTACCGCAGAGGAGGAGGGGATGGCCTGGCTCAGGAAGTGGTCAAGTTCTCCGACCTGAACCTGGCTTATTTCAAACGCCAGGCCCGGAAGCCTAAGGAGAAAATTCCCGCCTCCCGGCGCACCTCTGATTTCTCCGAGGTCAACCCCGGGCTTTCTCCGGCAAGCGCCCTCTATGAGGCCAAGCGCTGCTTCAACTGCGGGGTTTGCAACCTTTGCCACAACTGCTTTCTCTACTGCCCGGACCTAGCCATCTCCGCCAGGCCGGATAAGCTGGGGTATGACATCAACTACGATTACTGCAAGGGATGCTGCATCTGCGTGGAGGAGTGCCCCCGCGGGGCCATCTCCGTGGAGGTGAGAAAATGAAAAAATTGATGACCGGAAATACAGCCGTCTCTTACGGGGTCATGCTTTCCCGGGCCGAGGTGATCTCTGCCTATCCCATCACCCCCCAGACGACCATTGTCGAGGAGCTCTCCGAGATCTGTGCCGACGGACGGCTCAAAGCCAAGTTTATCCGGGTGGAATCCGAGCACTCGGCCATGGCCTGCGTGGCCGCGGCTTCGGCCACCGGGGCGCGGGTGTTCACCGCCACCTCCTCCCACGGGCTGGCCTACATGCACGAGATGCTCCACTGGACCGCTGGAACGCGCCTGCCCGTGGTCATGGTCAACGCCAACCGGGCCATCGGCTCCCCCTGGTCAATATGGTGCGAGCAGGGCGACAGCCTTTCGCAGCGGGACACGGGCTGGCTGCAACTTTACTGCGAGAGCAGCCAGGAGGCCCTGGACACCGTCATCCAGGCCTACCGGATCGCCGAAGAGGTTCTCCTGCCGGTGATGGTCCTGGTGGACGGGTTCTTCCTCTCCCATACCTCCGAGCCCGTGGAGATTCCGGACCAGAAAGCCGTGGATCGTTTCCTTCCCCCCTATCGCTCCCGGTACAAACTCGACCCCGATGACCCCCACACCTTCAACATCATGGCCGACCCCTCGATCTTCATCTCCTTTAAGCACGACGCTCAGAAGGCCATGGATGAGGCCAAGAAGGTCGTGGCCCGTGTAGACCGGGAATTCAAGGCCCACTTTGGCCGGGGCTACGGCCTTCTGGAAAAGGTAAGATGTGCCGATGCCGATGTCCTCTTCCTTACCATGGGAACTGCCGCCAGCACGGCCCGGGAAGTCATCGAGGAATATCGGAAGCGGGGAAAGAAGGTTGGCCTCTGCCGGTTGCGGATGTTCCGCCCCTTTCCCGCGAGAGAATTGAACAAGGTTTTAAGCGAGGCCAAGAAGGTTGCCGTGCTCGACCGCGACAATTCCCTGGGGTCTGGGGGGATCGTTGCCCAGGAAGTCAAAGCGGCTCTCTACGGCGCGGCCAGGAAACCCAAAGTGTTTGAGTTCATCGCCGGTTTGGGCGGGAAGGACATCACCCCGGAAACGATCGGCGAGGTGATCGAGCATACCTTAAATAACGTCAACCCCGGTGGGGAGCCCATCTGGATGGGGGTGCAAGAATGAACGCCAAAGAGTTATTGAATGAATACCTTCACTCGGGCCACGGGTGTTGCCCGGGTTGTGGAATGCCCATCGTCATGCGCCACGCCTTCCAGGCTCTGGGCGAGCGCACGATTGCCGTCATCACGGCCGGCTGCTTCGGGACCATCTCCGGCGGCTTCCCCTCTTCTCCCCTCAAGCTGGCCACTTACAACACGCCCTTCGCCTCCACCGGGGCCGCGGCCTCGGGTGTGCGGGCGGCGCTGGACATAAAGGGGGACACCCAGACCACGGTCTTGGCCGTTGCCGGGGATGGCGGCACTTTCGACATCGGCATCCAGGCCCTTTCCGCGGCTGCCGAGCGGAATGACGATTTCATCTACCTGTGCTACGACAACGAAGCCTACATGAACACCGGCATCCAGCGCTCCTCCGCTACCCCCTGGGGCGCCTGGACGACGACCACTCCCCCGTCAAACCTGAAGAGTCAACCCAAAAAAGACATCGTTCAGATTATGGTCGCCCATCGAGTCCCTTACGTGGCCACGGCCTCCATCGCCTACCCGGAGGATCTCATCCGCAAGATCAAGAAGGCCAAGGAGACTCGGGGATTTAAGTTTATCTACGCCTTTTCCCCTTGTCCTGTGGGGTGGCGGTTTTCTTCAGAGCTCACCATCCGCATTGCCCGGCTGGCTGTGCAGACAAAGATCTTCCCTTTGTATGAAGTGGAGGAGGGGGAGCGGTACATCCTCAATGAGGATCCCGAGGGAGTGCCTGTGGATGGGTACCTGAAGCTCCAGGGTCGTTTCGGCTACCTGCGCGAGGGCGATATGGAGCGCATTCAGGAGAACGTGAACCGGCAATGGAAGCGCCTGATGGGCCGGGTGGAAGGGTCCTGAGCATGGAGCTCGCTGAACTCCGTCGCATCGCCCGAGAAAAACTCAAGGGGGTCTGCCGGGTGTGCCCGAATTGCAACGGCAGGGCCTGCGCCGGCCAGATGCCCGGCATGGGGGGCGTTGGCACCGGCTCCTCCTTCATGGCCAACTTTGATGCACTTTCCCGGATCAAGCTAAACCTGAGCACGATCCACGGCGCCTCGGCCCCGGATACCACCTACGACTTCTTCGGGCGGGCCTTGAAGATGCCCATCCTTGTCGCCCCGCTGGCTGGCATGGCCATCAATATGGGAAACGCCATGGAGGAGAGGGATTATCTTTCCGCCATGGTGGCCGGCGGAAAAGAGGCCGGGTCCATCACCTTTACCTGTGATGGCCCCAATCCCATGTTTTTCGACCTGGGCATAGAGCTTTTGAGCAAAAACCAGGGCTGGGGCGTGCCGACAATCAAGCCACGCCAGCAGGAAGCTTTCCTTTCCCTGGTCAAGAGAGCGGAAGATTGCGGGGTCGTGGCTGTGGCCTCGGACATCGATGCCGCGGGCATCATCCATATGAAACGTGCCGGCCAGCCCGTTGGCCCGAAGCCCGTGGAGGCCTGGGGAAAAATCATCTCCCAAACAAAATTTCCCATCATCCTCAAGGGGATCATGACCGCCGAAGATGCGAAAAAGGCGGCCCAGGCCGGGGCCGCGGGCATCGTGGTCTCGAATCATGGAGGGCGGGTCCTCGACCACACCCCGGGAACGGCCGAGGTCTTGCCCGAGATCGCCGCTGAGGTGAAAGGCAAGATCAGGATCTTCGTTGACGGGGGAGTGCGCTCCGGGACAGACGTGTTGAAAATGCTGGCCCTGGGCGCCGAGGCCGTGCTCGTGGGCCGGCCTATGGCTGTGGCTGCAGTCGGGGGTGGCCAGGAAGGCGTGACCTTTCTGCTCAACCAGTACGCCGACCAACTGCGCACGGCCATGCTCTACACCGGCTGCGGGTCGCTTGGCGAAATTTCTCCCTCCATTTTGCATGAGAGAGGAGAGGGGGGTCCCATCGCCCAACGATGGAATGAATAATAAACAATAAGAAAGGAGGATGAAATACGATGTCCCAAAAAATGTTTCTGAAAGGTTTGGTGATTGCCGGTCTGGCAGCTCTTCTGGTCATAGTGCCTTTTCTCACTGCTGGCCAGGCGGCGGCAAAATTCCCCACCCGGCCCATGACCATCATCTGCCCTTGGGGCGCTGGCGGAGGAACCGATGCAGTGGCCAGGATGGTTGGCGTCCTCATGGAAAAGGACCTGGACCAGCCGGTAACCGTGGTGAACCGCACGGGCGGAAGCGGAGCAGTGGGCCATACTGCTGGAGCGACGGCAGCTCCCGATGGGTACACCATGTGCATCACCACCGTGGAGATTACCATGCTCCACTGGGTGGGACTGGCCAAGATCAATTACAAAGACGTGAAGGGTGTCGCCCTACTCAACTTTGACCCGGCTGGCGTAAACGTGCGGGCCGATGCCCCCTGGAAGACATTGAAGGAACTGCAGGATTACATCAAGGCCAACCCCAGCAAACTCAAAGCCTCGGGGACTGGCAAGGGCGGAATCTGGGACCTTTCCCGGGCAGGGTGGCTTAAGACCGCGGGGATTCCTATCGACGCCATGCCCTGGGTCCCCAGCAATGGAGCCGCCCCAGCACTGCAAGAGATGTTAGCCGGCGGAATTCAGGTTGTTCCCTGCAGCCTGCCCGAAGCCCGGGCCTTAATCGAGGCCAAAAAGGTCAAAGCCCTGGCCGTCATGGCTGACAGGCGGGCTGAACTTTTTCCGGATGTTCCCACCTTAAAAGAGCTGGGGATCAACTGGACCATGGGTGCCTGGCGAGGGATCACCGTGCCCAAAGGAACCCCGGCAGAAGTGGTTGCTGTGCTGGAAAAATCGCTTGAAAAAGCGGTGGCCAGCGGGCAATTCAAGAAGTTTATGAAGGATAATGGTTACGGAATCTGGTACAAGCCTTCCCCAGAATTCGATAAGTTCATGGCCCAGGAGGATGAAATCAAGGGCAAGATTATGAAAGAGGCGGGGATCGCCAAATAAAGATTATTTCCCTTGAGCGGCTCGGGGGCCCATTCTGAGCCGCTTTCGAATAGCTAAGAAAAGACCTTAGAAAACATGAAAAGGGGCGATCTTATTGGAGGGGGGATTTTCACCGCCTTGGGGATTTTCATTTTTATCCTTACCTTCCAATTTCCTTCTCTGGAGGGGGGGCATCCAGGGCCCTCCCTTTTCCCCAGAATTTTAGCCATCCTCTTTATCTTTTTCGGGGGGATCATCGTCCTCCGGGGATTAAGAGCCGGGAAGAAAGAGCCGGAGAGCGCTCCTGCAGAGGAGATTCCGGTACCCCGAAATTATTTCGACCCTATCTTTGTTTTTATCCTCATCGGGGCCTATATGATATTATCCAATTGGTTGGGGTTCTTCATCACCAGTACCCTGATCCTCTTCCTGATGATGATCAAGTTGCGGGTACCTTACCTGCGAAGCTTAGTGATCTCCATCCTCCTCACTCTTTTCGTCAACTTTATGTTCTATAAGATTCTCCGGGTCCCACTTCCCACCGGTTTCTTTGGGTGGTGATGACATGGACTTCGTCCTTCATGGTCTGGCGCTTCTCATGGCGCCAAAAGTGCTTTTAATCATCTGCATTTCGTCCATCTACGGGCTATTCGTCGGGGCCATGCCCGGCCTCACAGCCACCATGGCCGCGGCCCTGCTCATCCCCTTCACCTTCTTCATGGACCCGGTGCCGGCTTTGGTCTCCATCGTGACCATGTCAGCCATGGCCATCTTCGCGGGAGATATTCCGGCGGCCCTTGTCCGCATACCGGGAACCCCATCATCCGCCGCCTACACCCAGGATTCCTTCGAGCTTACCAAGCAGGGCAAAGCAGAGCTGGTTCTAGGGGCTGACGTCATCTTTTCCGCCATCGGCGGCCTGATGGGGGCCGTGGTCCTGATGAGTTCTGCGCCCCTTCTGGCAGAAGTGGCCATGAAATTCTCTTCCTTCGAATATTTTTGGCTTGCGGCCCTGGGCTTGAGCGCTACTGTGATGGTCTCCCGAGGATCTCAGGTCAAGGGGGCCCTGGCCATGGTCCTCGGGCTTTTCCTTTCCACGATCGGGGTGGATATCACCCTGGGGTATCCTCGATTCACCTTCGGCAGCGTAGAACTTTTGAATGGGGTGGACTTCATCCCGGCCATGATCGGTGTTTTCGGAGTTTCCGAAGTATTGCGGAACGTCCTGGAAGGAGAGATGTCCTACCCCATCACCCGCGTACGGGCCGGAAAGATTTTCGCCGGCATAGGTGGACTGATAAAGCGTTATAAAATAAACGTCCTCCGGTCGGGATTGCTGGGAACCTTCATCGGCATCCTGCCAGGAGCCGGCGCAGACATCGCCGCTTGGTTGGCCTACGCTGTCTCTAAAAGAAGCTCCAAAGAGCCGGAGAAATACGGGGCAGGGTCCCTCGAAGCAATCATCGATGCCGGTACGGCCAACAACTCCTGCCTGGCGGGAGACTGGGTACCGGCGCTGGTATTCGGCATTCCCGGGGATTCCATCACCGCCATCGTCATCGGGGTGCTCTTCATGAAGGGCCTGCGTCCCGGCCCGATGATCTTTGAACGACAGCCGGAGATCATTTATGCCGTCTACCTAGCCTTCATCCTGGCCAACCTCTTAATGATCCCCTTCGGCTACCTGGCCATCAGAGCCAGCGCCCAGATGCTCCGCGTTCCCAAGAACATCCTCATGCCCGCCATTCTCATGTTCTGCATCATCGGTTCATTTGCCATCAACAACAGCGTCTTTGACATCGGAACGATGCTGCTCATGGGTGTTGTCGGCTACTTCATGGAGGCCAACGGATATGCGGTAGCCCCCATCGTGCTCGGCCTCGTTTTAGGACCCATCCTGGAGCAGAATTTCATGATCAGCATGATCAAGTCGGAGTGGGACTTAACCCTCTTTTTCATCCGGCCGATCAGCGCCATCCTCGGCGGCCTGACTATCATTGTCTGGTTCTTCCCCGTCCTGGCAACCTTTCTGGAAAAGGCCAAAAAAAATAATTCCGTCCCGGTGCAGTAAAAAATTGCATATAAATCAAATCGTTGCATAGAATAAAACCATCTGAAATCTTTAGCTTTATCAATTTCCCCCTGCTGTAAATTTACCGCATAAGGAATCGGCCGCGAAAGTTCGTTTCCCCTCCTATTTCCTGCCGCATATTCAACTATCTTAGATCATTAAACTTTTTTTACCTAAGGGGCTCTTTTTCTCCTGGCATGGCCCTTGCTCCATAGAAGGTGCCAGAAAAAAAATATAAGGGGGGAGTAAAGATGGAAATCAGCTCGATTTATAACATTCCCGACTTTGCAAACGCTGCAATGCCCCTGGGATGGCCCATCGCGATTTATTTCTTTATCACGGGGTCTCTCGCGGGATTGTACATCACCTCAGTCATTGCTACGTTGATGAATAAGGAAGAGTGGAAGCCCATTGCCAAGATCGGGGCCGTCGGGTCTGTGGTGCTCCTCCTGACTGCGCCCGTCTTGTTGATCGTTGACCTGAACCAGCCCTTTCGGTTCTGGCACCTTTTCATCTACCTGAACATCACGTCGCCTCTGACCTGGGGGAGTTTCTTCCTCGCCGCCGATGCTGTCGTCTGCCTGGTTTACACTTACTTTGTGCTTCAGGGGAACACCAGGATGGCTCGGGCATGGGGTCTGGGTGGTCTGCCCGTGGCCATCGCCGGCCATGGGTACACTGGTTTCTTCCTGGCCCTTTCCAAGGCTCGAGCCTTCTGGAACACGGCTTTGAACCCGGCTCTCTTCATGGTCTCGGCCATGGTCTCTGGGCTGGCCGTGTTGATTGTGCTGAGTAATTTGTGGCTCCGTCGTTACGCTCCGGAGATGAGCGAGGAACAGGTGGTCAAGCATAGGGGAGTAATTGGCACGCTCCTCAGACTTTTCATCATCTTCATCATCGCCGACCTCTTCCTCATCGGAAGCGACCTGACCGTGCTGGCTTCTTCCGACACGGAATCTTACGCCATGCTGCAGCTTTTAACCTCTGGCGAGTATGCCTTCTGGTTCCTGGGGATCGAGCTCTTTTTAGGAGCGATCCTCCCGTTGGCTCTACTCTCTATGCCCAAGATTCGCATGATCCCTGCGGTCCAGTATGCTTCCGCCGCCCTGGTGATCATCGGCATCTTCGTCATGCGCGTCATCATTGTGATCGGTGGCCAGTCCATCCCGATTCACTAACTCTGGAGGGAAGCTCTTCCAATGAAGAGCCCCTGTCCCGATCCTTCCCGGGCAGGGGCTTTCCTTTTTCCCTCGGGCACACTCAGCGAAGCCGTTTTCTTACCGATTTTACCTTATCTCCCAGGGAGACTTTTTTATCCCGGCGATCATCCAGGACGATCACCGAATAAACTCTCTTGATGCCTTTTTGGAAGGGCATCTGGTGAAGTTTTTTGGCCAACGATAAGAGCTGTCCAACGTCTCCCTCCACGACCGTGCCCATGTCGTGCAATCCGTAGGGGAGCTTTTGTTCCTTCAAGTATTTCTGGATCTCGGCCACATAAGCGCCGATGCTCGTCCCTTCCCCCCCTAAGGGGACCACGGCAATCTGCATGAGAGCCATCCTTTCCTCCTTTCCATCGTTTGAGCTTGGCTTCAGCGGTTTGCTTTCTGAAAATCTTCGATCATGAAATTGAGCAGTCTGGCCAGAATCTCATAGGTTGCCAGGAGTGGGTCTCCCCCGGAAAAGACCATGCTGTTTTCCCAAACCTGAGAGAAGGTGGGAAAGTTTCCTGGGGGAGATAAGACGATCACTGCCCGGTCGACGGCCACATTGATCATTCCGTAATAAAGATCATCTTTCTTACGCTTATGAAGGACAACGCGCACGTAGAGGGAAGGACTTCCTTTCCCGTCGAGGGCCACCTGGGGAAGGGAAGCCTTGAAGATGGCCGCGACCTGATTTTTTACAGCCTCCTCGTTGATCCCGATCTTAAGGGCATCATCGGTTGGCCTCTCCACGATGAGCTGAAAACCGGTGATGCCCCGCAAATTTCCGGCCTTCGGGTTTTCATCGGCTGCCGACGAAATAGGAAACAGCGAGAAGAGAAATATAAAAATTAAGGTTGCTTTACCCATTTAGGCACCAGTCCCTACGCCTAACAATTTCGGCCCAAACGAAGTGGAAAGCATTTAAGCATTAGCCGTTTGTGCCGTGTTTGGCATCGTTTGTTGCTTGTTGAGCAGCATCAAACCACTTATGATCTGCCAGAACTACAGAGGTTTCGATCTGACGTTCGGATATCCTCCAGTATTTACTCAGTAACCGATTTTTCTCTTCCGGGGAAACCAAACGAAAACCATGTTTTTCATAAAAACGACTCGCCCAATGGGCATCCGCCCAAGTGCCAATTAAGATCGGGCGGGTCGTCTTCTTTCGAAGGCGGGATAGCAATTTTCCTCCGATGCCCTGATTTTGTTTAGCCGTACGAACATAGGCGTGCCTGATGAGGGTTACGTCTTGAATATGTTGAATACCCATCACGCCAACCAGTTTTCCACCTTCTTCATATCCCCAAAATACAATCCCCCCATCCATCTCATGCCGAAGCTCGTCTTCAGACATGTAAGGTTCTTTCCAACAGTCCGCAGGGATAACCCCTTTATACGCTTGAGCCGCGTCATTGATAATCTCGTAGATTATCTCAAACTCGCTTTTGTCACATTGACGAATCATGACTTTCCTACTGGCAAGAAACGGATGGTGCCTAACGGTTCATGGGTTTACGAATTGACGAAAGTATTCGCTAACTCCATCTCCTCTGCTACTGACCCTGCTATTGCCTCTTTTCTCATTGGGAGACTCCGGAAAGAATCTTATTCGTTAGGCACAGTTGGATGTCTCCTCCCTCTCCGAAAAGCCAGTACCAAGTTACAGCGAGTACACAGGCACAAGCACTTCTCGTTTTGCCTTTCGACGCCCGCGAACGGTCTCTTCGATTGTTTTGAGCACGTTCGCCGCATAGTAACGTGTGCCGCATTTTGTACAGACACCAGCAGGCACGTTCTCGATGACCACATACTTTCGTTTTACCTTGCGAGACAGGTTAACTTTCCTCTCGACAATGAGTCCTTCACAATATTCACAGCGTTCACCTTGCCAGAATTCCATGGCAGTTTCTCCTTCCCTCATTTCTTTGGTCGATCCTGGTAAACAGTTATGACACGAACTTTCCCCGTTTGAGTTATCCGGCACACAACCCCAATAGGACGCTTATCCAATGCCGAGCCAACCACCTCATATTTGCCTTCTCGTGGGCAAGTTCGACGAATCCTGCCTGTCAAGATGCCATATTCCACATCGTAGATGTCAAAATTATCAGCCATTGCTTCATCATCCGCATGTTCAGTCAGGTAGTAGAGACCGTTTCGGACAAGTTCCTGAATTTGTCTAATCTTGCTCAATGGAAACCTCCATCAAAGTCATCAAACTCAGCCCATTCCAATTGCCTCTAACGAGGCGCCCCGATAGGCCGCCGCGCTTATGCCGCCAAACGGCATGGCGGCCTATCGGCATCATTATGAATGAAGTTTTACGTAACCAGAATTTTGGCGAAGCCCTGCGTAGTGTTTTCCTGCACGATGGGCGATGCGGTGGTATTATACTTATTCTCAGAGGTTGTCACTTATCATCCTGTGGAAAGAGGTACGATGTAATTCGTAAGTTTTTCCCCATACTGAACTTCGTAGATTCGAGGGGCTGTTTCTTGAGGCTCACAATAATGGACTGCTTCCCGAACAGAGATTCCTTGGCGTTCCTCAAAAGGAGGAGTGAACTTACCTATTTCCAGCCTCACCTGGCCGAATGGGACAATTCTTATCTCAACGTTCATTGGCATAATGATCTTCTCCTTTAAACGGCTTCATCTATTTTTTCTCTCCACTGCCCTCCGAAAGTTCTTCCCTCAATGCCAACAATTGGAGACTGGCGGATTATCTCTTGGTGGACGATCTGGGGAATTGCTTGAGCAATCTGTCCCATTAGTTGCTGGACTATCTGCTGGAAGTTTTGAGGCAACTTTGTTGGGTCAATCCCTGGAGGAAGCCCCAAGTTCATGTTGATGTTGATCTGTGGATTTGGGGGTACTTGTCGCTTTCGACGGAAAACAGAATTAAGCTCGAATATATCTAACTTGGGAATACTTTCGATAATAGCCAAAGGAATATTTTCCATTGCCTGCTCCTCTTTATTTTCTCGGGTGAGCAACTCTTCTGGGTCAATCGGTTCATTAAGTTGCAGCAGTCGCTCATATTCTTGATAGAGATCCCAGATCAGTGTCTCAATGCTCTCGGCCAGCTTATCGATGGAAAGACCCAGTTCTGTTGCTTCTCCTCTGCCAATTGCATGACCATGAGAATACATCTTTTCTGTTAATGCCTCAATAATAGTTCCAATTCTAGCCTCTTCAATTTTTTCCTTCCGTGACGTTAATAACTTCCGCGCTACAAGTCTAATGTGAGAGTATTGCCTATTGACACTCCCAAGTGTCAAGGGTGTTAGATGACTTGCTAATTGGGATACAACCTGGGCCAGAGCGGATTGGTCTGTGATATTCGCCCGCTCCCGCATAAATGAGATGTAGGACGAAACATCCTCTACGCTTATCTCAGGAGGTGGCACAGTAGCTTCCCCAATAACTGCTCTCACAAGCGTGGGGTCAATGGGACTGAGTTCCGCCTTTTTACCCATAACAATTCTATCAGCTCCTAGAGCAATCATTGTGCCAGCACTATGCGCCAAGGAACACTTACGTCGCCTCCCCGGGTGTAAAGAAATAGGTCGATCCTTTCCGTCTTTGGCTCAACGAATTTCAAAGCTAAAAGATGTTTATATAACGGAAGGACAGCATCCTCAGCTATTTGTGAAGGAAGGGGTCGCCTATCCCCTGTAAAATACACAAGCACCTTGGAGCCCCGAGACTCTTGGATCCTTTTGACAAGTTCTAACCGTTCTTTTCTACCCATGTACTCATCTCCTTCACGTATAATACCTTATACCTATATATTTGTCTATCCTCATGGCCGCCGTTTCGCCTAACTGGGCGCCGGGGTTCCCGACGTTTCCCGAAGGAACATTTGGGCATTTGCCGGGAACCAGGCAAATATACGCTCTACCGGTGAGCGGCCAGCGCCGTGCCCTCGGGAAGACGGGCGCCTCGATAGGCCGCTACGCTTATGCGGCGAAGCGGCATGGTGGCTTATCGCTAAAGATTGTATCCGGAGTGGAGCAAAGTAGAATTCTGGATACAATCGGGTTGAATGAAGCCGCGACCCGTTGTCTTTATGAAAAAACCCCACCTCTCTTTTCGAGAAATGGGGTTCTTTGCTTCCGCACATTTTAACTTCTCCAATGCTTGAAAAGGAGAAAGACTGTCTGTAAGTTGCCAGGATTACATTGTTTTCGACTGAAAG
>Ga0315280_10004011_pt1 | contig 22082 bp, 17 predicted proteins | sample YL17G06_40_MG_FD_203697 | JGI IMG/M metagenome (GOLD analysis project Ga0315280, IMG submission 203697) | Sediment microbial communities from Yellowstone Lake, YNP, Wyoming, USA - YL17G06_40 | ecosystem: Environmental > Aquatic > Freshwater > Lake > Sediment | place: USA: Wyoming | collected...
TCCGTCTCCAGCCCTTTGGTAGCAGAGGCGATGGGCAGTCCGGGACGGATATGCGGGGCAAAGCTGCGCGCTACAGCGCGTAGGGCATGGCTGGGCACCACGAACAGTGCCAGTGCGGAATCATCCATCGCCTCGCGGGGATCGCCGGTGACCAGAATGTTGTCGTCCAGACGGATGTCGGGGAGAACCTCGGGGCGGACACGCTCCAGCCTAAGCATCTCCATAGCATAGGGAAAGAACTCCCACAGTGTGACCGGACCCTCGCCGGCTAGCAGGTTGGCTAACGCTATGCCCCAACCTCCACCACCAATTACCGTGATCCGCTCCGCCCGAGCCATATCGCCTATTTCTCCCCCGGTGTTAGGCTGCCCACGCGGGCTTCGGTGCCTTCCCATAGCCGCTTAATGTTCTTGCGATGGGTGATGAAGACAACCACGGTGATAAGCAGGGAATAGCCCAGAATCCAGTTATCGTCGGGGGACCAGCCTCTGGTCAGCGCGAAGATCACGACTGCCAATGGGAGAGCCACAGCCGCCGCCATGGAACCGACCGATACTATGCGTGATAATAGAAGAACGATAAGGAAGCAGCTGAACGCAGCGAGATATACCCAGGGCGCCAATGCCGCCGTTACGCCCGATGCGGTTGCCACGCCCTTGCCGCCCTTGAACCTAAGCCAGGGTGTGAATACATGCCCCACGATTGCCAGGGTGCCCAGCAGCACGCCATTGCCAATGGGGGAGAGCAGTGTCGCTACCGGGGAGAGGAAGAAGACGGGCAGGAAGCCACTGGCGGCGTCCAGCAGGAACACGGCGACGAACCCCTGCGGTCCCAGAGCCCTTGCGACATTGGTGGCGCCGATGTTGCCGCTGCCCACCTTGCGGGGATCAACACCCCATATCCTGCCCACCACCAAACCCCAGGGGATGGAACCTACCGCGAATGCGGCGACAAAGCAAATCACATTGATAAGAAGATCGTTCATTTCTTGCGCGGCGCAGGTCTTAGTGAGCGCCGGGACGGTTTTTTGATTTTGACCAATAATCGGATAGGAGTGCCTAAAAAGTCAAACCTTTCCCGAATCCGGTTCTCCAGGTTGCGCTGGTGGCTGAAGTGCAACCCCTCCTTATCGTTCACCCACACCGCAAAGGTCGGCGGCGAGACTTTCACCTGCGTAATGTACTGTATTTTGATTTCCCTGCCCCGGTAGAAGTAGGAGCGCTCATCGCCCAGCATCTCATTTAACTCGGCGGTGGCAATGCGCCGGATGCCGGCATCGCGGGCGCGGATGCAGGCGGGCAGTATCTCCCCAATCCGCTGCCTGGTCAGCGCCGAGACAAAGAGCACGATAGCGAAACTGGCGAACTTGAGCCGATTCAGGTAGGCTTGCTGATACTTTTTGGGACTTTTTCCCGCAGGAGAGAGGTCCCACTTGTTGATGAGCAGCACCAGCGGCTTGCCCAGCTTGAGGCAGAACTCGGCGATGGAGGCGTCCTGTGCCTGCGCCCCCTTGGTGGCATCCATCACCAGGCAGATAACATCGGCGCGGGAGGCTGCCACCAGCGCCCGCTTGACCGTCTCCCGCTCCAGCCCCTCGTCCCCGACCTTGGCGCGCTTGCGCATGCCGGCGGTGTCCACCAGCACGATGGGGGTGTTGTTGAAGGAGAAGCTCACATCCACCGCATCGTGCGTGGTGCCAGGCACCTCGGAGATGATGAGGCGCTCGGTTCCAATCAAAGCGTTGATTAGGGACGATTTACCGACATTGACCTTGCCCACGATGGCTATCGCCAGCGGTTTGGTTGCATCCTCCGCCTCTGCCTCGCTTTCCTCCGGCAGGGGTGCCCCCACCAGCTTGTCGGCGATGGCACGGCGCAGTTCCGCCAGTCCCTGCCGGTGCAGCGCAGCGACCAGCATGGGTTTCCCCAACCCCAGCCGATTTGCCTCATGCGCCTGCATCTGCCCGGTGTTTGATTCCGTCTTGTTCGCCACTACCAGCACCGGCGTGGGGGACTTGCGCAAATGTTCAGCCAATTCAAGATCAAGCGCGGTGGGTCCGGTAGCGGCATCCAGCACGAACAGGATGAGGTCGCTCTCGGTGATGGCGCGGTCAAGCATCAGGCGGGCACGACGGGCGGATTCCTCCTCCCACAGCGGCTCGTAACCGGCTGCATCCACCAGCGTATAGCGATAACCGCCACAAACTATCGTGGCGGTCAGCAGGTCTCGCGTGGTGCCCGGTTCGGGGTGGGTGATGGCTTGCTCTTTGCCCGCCAACCGGTTGAATATGGTGGATTTGCCTGTGTTTGCCCGTCCAAATAGCAGTATGCGGGGCAATCGTGCCGTGCTATTCCTCCTTGGTGCCGGGCTCCGCTTCAGCCTCCGCTACCAACTCTTCGCTTGCGTCGGGTGCCGGTGTAGATGCAAATGGGTCCTCCGGCGAAGAAAAATAGTCGTCCTCAATCACGGGTTCGGGGGGGACGATGCCGGCTTCCACCATGCGCTTATCGTTTGCTTCACGCAAGGTGGTAAGCGTGTCGGTATCGGCAGGTTCATTATGCGAGTGCAAATACTCACGCAGCGACAGGTTGATCTTGCGTTCCTCGCGGTTGATGTTGATCACCCGCAGGTTCAAAAGATCGCCCACCCGGAAGAATTTCTCCAGGTTGTCTATGTGCTTGTCGCAAATCTCGCTGATGTGCAATAGCCCCTCAATATCGTCCTTGAGCTTGATGATGAGCCCGAACGAAGTGATCTTGACGACCTCACCCTCCAAATCCTCGCCCAGCTTGAAGATATCCTCCACCTTGGACCAGGGATCCTCGGTGAGCTGCTTCATGCCCAGGCTGATGCGGCGGTTGGGCACATCAATGTTGAGCACCATGACCTGCACCCTTTGCCCCTTGCGCAGCACTTCGGATGGGTGCTTGATGCGGCGCGTCCAGCTGATGTCGCTGATGTGCACCAGCCCGTCTATGCCTTCCTCCACCTCCACGAAGGCACCGAAATCGGTGATGTTGCGCACCTTGCCTTCAATGATCGTGCCGATGGGATAAAGCTCGGACATGGTCTGCCAGGGGTCGGGCTCGGTTTGCCTAAGCCCCAGGCTTATTCTTTCCGCCTTGGGGTCTATGGAGAGGATGACCGCCTCCACAGTGTCGCCCACCGCCATAAGTTTTGACGGGTGCTTGACGCGGCGGGTCCAGCTCATCTCGGAGATGTGGATGAGACCCTCTATGCCGGGCTCAAGCTCCACAAACGCACCGTAATCGGTGATGTTGCGGATCTTGCCCTTCACATGCTGCCCTATCTTATAGCGGTCCTCAATGTCAACCCAGGGGTGCTTGGCGAGCTGCTTCATGCCCAGGCTCACGCGCTCGTTTTCCTTGTCAAAGTCCAGCACTATGACCTTGATCTTGTCGCCGATGGCAAGGACTTCGCTGGGGTGCTTTATCCTGCCCCAGGTGATGTCGGTGATGTGCAGAAGCCCATCCATGCCGCCGATGTCCACAAAAGCGCCAAAGTCGGTGATGTTCTTGACCTCACCCTCGCAGGTTTGCCCCACATCTATGGTTTTGATGAGTTCGGAACGGAGCTTCTCCCGTTCCTCCACCAGGACTGCCTTGCGGGAAAGGACGATGTTGCGACGCCGCTTGTTGAGCTTGATGATCTTCATGGGCAGCGTTTGACCGATGAGCGAATTAAGCTCCTTGATGGGACGCAACCCCACCTGGCTTGCCGGCAAAAACGCCCGCACGCCAATATCCACCGATAGCCCGCCCTTAACGAGCTCTATGACCTTGCCTTGCACGGTTTCAGCCCGTTCAAACAGGTCATAGATTTGATCCCAGGTCTTGTAGAAATCGGCTTTTTCCTTGGAAAGGACGATCACGCCGTCCTGATCCTCCTTCTTCTCCAGAAGGACTTCAATCTGATCGCCGACTTTCAGGCTCTTGGGGTCGGGGAACTCGCGCAGGCTGATGGTGCCCTCCGATTTGTATCCCACATCCACCAGAATCTCGTCACCGGTGATGGCGACGATGGTTCCGTTTACTATCTCGCCTTCCTCCAGCTTCTTCAAGGAACTCTCGTAAAGCTCGGAAAAGCTCATCTCCCCATCATTGGGTTTGGAAGGCTTGCTTGCCGAAACAGATGACTCGGGTGCTTCCTCCTTTTTCTTCCTATCCAGTTCTGCCATTTAGGTTGACTAAACCCCTCTCATTTGGATTTTGTTTTTAGCTGGTTAAGTCTTGTTACCACTGCTTCTATGCTATCCTTGGGTGTGGATGCACCTGCTGTTATCCCCACCTTGCGAATACCGTTTATGAACCACTGCGGGTCTATCTCGGCGGCGTTTTCCACCAGATAGCAGTTCACGCCCGCTTCGTGGCAAATTTCAGCCAGCCGTTTGGTATTGGCGCTGTTTTTGCCACCCACCACCAGCATCAAGTCAACCTCCGATGCCAGCTTGATCGCTTCCTCCTGCCGCAGCCACGATGTGGAACACATCGTGTTATAAATCTTCAGCTCGGTTGAACTCATCAACAGATGCGCCAGGATGTGCTTGCACTTCAAATAGTACTGTGTGGTCTGAAACACCACCCCGATGCGTTCCTGATGCACCAGGTCAGGCAAATCCTCAGTGCAGGCTGCTACGCGTGCCCCCGGTCCCGTGTGCCCCAGGATGGACTTGGTCTCGGGGTGGTCGGCATCGCCTATGATGACGACCAGATACCCTTCCTGGTAGAGTTTATGCGCATATTCCTGCGCCTTGCGCACAAACGGACAGGTGGCATCAACCACGGTAAGCCCCTTCTGGCGGGCTTTTTCAATCTGATCGGGGGGGAGCCCGTGCGAGCGCACAATAACCGTGCCTTCGCTGATGTCATCCACCGATTCAATAACCTTGACGCCGGCTTTATCCAACTCGGCAATGACATCGGGATTGTGGATTAACGGACCTATGGTATAGACGACTTTTTTGGCTTCGCAGGCGGTGCGAAAGGCAATATCAGTAGCCCGCTTCACTCCGGGGCAGAACCCGGCGTGTCCGGCTACAACGATTTCCCATGCAGACGCAGATACAGTAGACCCCTCCCTTAAACGCCAATTCTAACATATCAGTCATCAGAGTAAAGGGATTTTATCGTCTGCTTCGCGGGAAGAAAGTTCCAAGAAGCCGAGTTAGATCAATTAGACGCTATAATAGCTTAATGATACAGTGCTTTGAGATTGCCGAGGCTGGTGGGCTCTATCTTGGAACCACCGCCGGCTGTGCCACGCTCTGCATTTGATACCAGACCGCCGCTGTTTTTCCCGCCAGCTATGAAAATATTACCTGCATAATACCATGAATTTACTATCCCTGCAAAATAGCTTCCTGAAGCATGACATGCAATATTATATGGTAAGTCATTTGAGCTAAAAATTGAGTCATCTGATACATAGTACATTTCTGTGCTGTTTAAATATACACCACCATTTTTACCACCCACAATGTATAAAAGATCACCTATATTTGATGCAGTTGCGCAAGTTCGTGCATATACTAATTGTTTGGAAGATATATTCCAACTATTGAAATTTGGATTGTAAATCCAGATCGTGTTTGTTCCGCTTTCTCCGTCAGGCGTGGCAGAACCACCAAATACATAGATTAGATTCTCTTGGCATACGACAGCAGCATTGATTCTTGGAGCGGGCATAGGTGCTTTCAATACCATCGCAGTATCACCTGGGGTCCATTCATAGACAGAATTCAGAGGTGTCCCGTTCAAACCAGATTGCCCACCGAATAAATAATATTTACCCGATGATAATGAGAATCCCATTGCAGTATTAACCATGTTTGAAACTGGCATGGGGGTGCTTTGTGTCCATGATTGAGTGTTGGTATCGTAAATGGTTGTATAATTATAATAACCACTATTTGTTTTGCCACCAGAAACGATTAATCGCTGTTCTGCTGAAGGAAGACAATAGTTTCTTGATGCAACGCTGTGATGCGAGATACCACCTGTAGGATGTGCCACAGACCCTGTTGACCAGCTATAATTTAAGGTGTTCAGAATCTGTAAATAAGGGTAGCAGCTACCAGCGGAAATTTCACCACATACAACATAGAATTTTCCATTGGGTGCTTCTATCCCTGAATATGTGCCAGCTGTAAATGTAACGGGATTGGGAATATTAGCTATGGGTATCCAATTTATTGGATAGAAGTTTAGCAATTTAAAACAAGTTAGTGTCGCCGGCAAGGCTATAATGAAAACAATTAGTAAGATAAGAATTATTGAGCGCATGACTCCTCCTTTAATGCATAACCACAATATTTCGTGTTGTATTGATGCTATTACCTAATAGTTTCATTTGATAGACACCGTTAGCAAGTTCTTCTACTGGAATGGAAAACTGATTTTCACCTGTTCCAAAATAAAGATTCTCCCACCTGCTTATCTCTCTGCCCGAAAGATCATATAAAATTATGGTTGCATTGCTTTCAGCTGAATGAAGTATTAATAGGAGTTGAATGTTCGTATGTGCCGGATTGGGTGCTATCTTCAGTTGAAATGCCTCTGTTTCGGTAACTTCGGCAACGGAAGTTGTTCCCAGATAATCTTCATCTAAATGTAGCAATGTGACATGCTTTTTATTCATTACTGCCAACTGATATTCATATTTCTCTTTCCCAAGTGCAGTGCGATCAAGGTAGTAATATGGGTTCTTCCCAGTAATTGGTTTATCGTTTACCTTCTCCCATTTCCCCTGTGGTGAGAATGTTTTTGCCTTCTCTATACTTTGCTTCTTAACTTTTCCTACTTTAAACTTGGTTTTCTCTAAACTGTTCAAGGAGACCGAATCTGGTATAATGTTTCTTCTATATAAATTAAAACCTTCAATCGGGAATGATGATTTTACCAGCCAAGATAATTGAACTCCTTTAGCATTTCTTTTGGTATTGAATGATAGTAATCTGATTTCTGCTTTGCTACTTACTGTCACATTAGCTTCAAAAGTCTGACTATTGGCTGCAGTGACCGTTAAATACATCGTTCCAGAAGTAGTAGGATCAATATCATAAAACGTTATATCTCCAGAGGAGTCAGTCTCACCAGAAGTATAGACCTCATTTCCTTTCCAAATGCAGACTAAAGCCCCTTCCAGTGCGGAACTTCTTCTGATTACATTAACAGAATAATCTTGTGTCCCTGTATTGATAGAATTATCATAAGTGATTACTAATTGTGGTAATGTATCGTTTGGGACCCATATATCAGGATCACCTGTTAAATAATTACAATAGTATTCAAAAAGATAATAATGATTACTTACATAAGATGAAAATGCATCTTTACTGAAAGCTAAGGTTCTACCACTAGCAAAAACGTCCAAGCTACACAATTGATGGAAAAATTCCTTTTCAAAGCTGCAACAATAATTCAACCAACCGGAATAAGTGCTACCAATATAACCTACACCTCCTCCTTCTGGGGCGCAAATAAAACTGTTTGCACAATTCTCTGCAAAGTGGGGATTTGCACTTGAGCAAGAAAAAGAATATAAGAAGCCCGTATATCGTGGTTGATTTTCAAGGCTTGCTAAATTATTATTCTCAACTTTTGCACCCCAATATGGAATGTCAATAGCGTAATTCGTTCCTATCCAATTCTGACCACCATGTGCGCCATGTGCGATAATTCCAACGCCAGCATTCATGTTTGTTACGAATGATTGTGGATTAAAAACATCACCGGGTCCTTCGGGATAAAAATTAGCATCCCAAAGTCCTGTTATATCCCAAAACTGTGATGTCAAGTAGTTATTTTGTATTGGTTTCATTGTGGTTTCTGCAGAATCATTACCCGAGCTAAGCCATGCACCGGCTAGAATAACATTATCTTGATAATCATAAGGATTTGTTTCATTAGCTAATGAGGTGCCTTCATAACATGCGATTTTATTATTGACTATATCTAATTCATCGCTATCATCCACTCTAATTCTTCCAATAAATACATCATATCCAAAATCAACTTCATCATCATTGTTTTGTCCCCATTCACCATAGTACTGATTATCATTAGCATTCCAATCTCCATCAAGGCAAGCATAATAATTATCAGTAGGCATGGTTAATTCTGGCAAATCATCATAAGTTGGATTATATACTTCTCTCATAGGTAAATGACCATACCCAATAGTTTCATCTCTGAAATCAATAATGCAAACATATATAGTGCTATAATTCTCGTAATAATCTATAATGCAGTTCCTAATTTTGTCTTGTAAGTCGTCACCATTATAATTGTTATCTATATCTTCGACTGTTATTACTCTCGCGTGAAGTCCTTTTTTGGTCTTCCAATAGGCCAAATCATTTGCTTTCTGTTCTAGATCTTCATTTGTTAAGATGAGATAAGGGTAAGTTTCAGTTCTGTCCTTGCCATTTAATAATCTGGCACTTGGTCCTGTGATTTCATCGGGATTAATTACATTAGCTGCCACTGCTTCCCGTACCAAATCATCAACCCAATGTAACCTTACTTTTGGATATCTCGTCTGAATTCTTTTCGGTTTATATGTGACTGTAAAATCAATCTCCCTATAAACAATGACTTGTCCGGTCAATGGAACGTATTGCACTGGTGCGAAAGCAATACTCCCCATTTGGTAGCCGCTAACATTATTACTGCCAAAACTCCAAACTAAATCGCCTGGGAATGGTCTAACTGAAGAATAAACTTTCGGATTTGGTGGTGTAAATTCAGGTTTATCGTAATCAGTAGTTGTGGGTTGCTGTTGTGGAAAAATCAAATAGTATCCATCTAGGTTTTCAGGTTCGCTGTAATTCACTTGAACCGAATCAATATCCATTCCAGTGGGAACAGCGAGATTCACCGTTTTGCTTGGAAGTTTTGGGTCTCCCGGATTTACAGGCAGTTGATAAGCGCCTTTCAATTCTAATTCACTAAAAGCACCGAAATTTGGAACTTTTGTTGTGCTAATTTGCAGGTCTTGGGGATCAATTCTTAATTGATAAGCCAGCGAAATCCCGCTAAGAAGAAAAATCAAGATGAATACAAATGAAAAGCATTTCATTTAAATCACCTATCCTTTTCAATTACATCTTATCAAGGAATATTTTGAAAGTCAAGAAATAAAAACGGGAGGCTGATTAACCTCCCGATTCAGTTGGGCTTGATACTATTTATTCTTCTCCCATCGCCTTCAATAGCCGTGCCAGCGCCACTTCGTAACTATATATGGATTGATAGTAGTTGGTCTGGGCGGAATTAAGCGCCAGTTCCGCGTCCATCACATCCACTGACTGCATCAGCCCTTCACGGTAGCGCGCCTCGGCGATGCGCATGCCCTCGCGGGCGTTCTCCACATTCTTCCCCTGGCTCTTCACGCTCTCTTCCGCCGCCTTCAGCGAACGCCAACTGTTCTCCACCTCAAAGCGTATCACCTGCTCCAGTTGTTCGCGGTTGCTGCGTGCCTGATCCTTTGCCACCTGCGCCTGCTTGATGCGCGAAGACGCCGCCCAGCTGTCAAATAAATCCCACGATAGCGAGAGCGTCCCCTGCCATATATCAGACCACTCCGCGGGGCTAAAGCTGACGCCCAACGAGTAGTCATTGAGCTGATGGGTGTATCCCCCCGCCAGATAGAGCTTGGGGTATAGTCCCGCCCTGGCGATGGCGATAGAGCGCTCGGCGATCTCCTCGTTGCGGCGCAGCATGGTAAGCTCGGGACGGTTGGCAAGCGCTTTGGTCAGGCAGTCCTCCAAAGCCGTCCCGAAAGGCTCCAGCGCGAGTTCGCCCTTGGCATCCACCGTTTGGTTGGCATCCAGCCCCAGCAGTAGCCCCAGTGCCTCCCGCGATGTATCCAACGCGTTTTGCATATTGATGAGCGCCGGGCGCAGGTTTGCCACCTGCACCTCGCCGCGCAGCACATCGTAGCTGCTCGCCAGTCCCACATCGTAGCGCGCCTGCGCCACTTTGAGGTGCGCCTCCGCCACCGAGATGGACTCCTCGCTCACATCTATCAATTCCCGCGCCAGCAGAATCCCGTAGTATGCCTCCTTGACCTGGCGCACGAGGTCGGTGCGGGTGCTCTGCACTTTATCCTTTGCCATATCCCGCCCCAGCCGGCTTAAGCGATAGGAGTTAGTTATTAGCCCGCCGGTGTAAAGCGGCTGGGCGATTGATAAGCCTAGGCTGCTAACCTTATCGGGCTGGGTTTGCAGCGTGATGGGTGGTGATGTGGGATCAAATTGGATGGTGGAGACGGGGATGTTGCCGAACTGCGAATAGCTGCCCTTGAAGCTGAGTTTGGGCAGGAATCCGGCATTGGCTTCGTCTATCTTATATTGGGCGCTCTGCTCATCGTAGGAGGCGATTTGCAGAGTGCGGTTGTGCGCAATGGCATAGTTAATTGCCCCGGGCAAATCAAGCACCATATCTTCAGCACAAACAACGACGGTTGCTGCGACTAAAAAGATGATGGCGAATAAAGCGTTTATCTTCATTCATACTCCTTAAGACGATTATTTGGCGGGAACACCTGCGCCGTGCACAATGAGGTCCAGTAGCGGTTCCACGGTATCATTCAGGTCGTAGGATTGCCCGGACATGAGCCACGCCAGCACTGCAGCATGGATGATGCCCTGCAGCTCGTAGGCGCCAGCGGTGCCGCGCACCCGGGTGAAATACCCTTCCTTTTGGCTTTGGTGCAAAAACTCGGTTATGTAGTCAATCATGCGCTTGTGGCGTTTGGTAAAGGTCACCTGGAAACTGGCGGTCTGCTGCCCCACCAGGCGCCCGATGTGGCTCAGGTAGATGCGGATGAATTCGTTGCGCTCGGTAAAGTAGCGGAACATAAAGCTGATGATGGCGCGCAGCTTATCTATCGGGTCTTTGCCTTCCTGCAAAGCCTTCCTGATTTCGTTTTCCATCAAATCCAGCTCTTCAGTGATCAGACACTCAAACAGGTCTTCCTTGGAGGAAAAATAGCCATAGATGGTGCCCTTGGCGAATTCCGCCCGCTCCGCGATCTCCTCCAATGTAGCCTGATAGAAGCTCTTCTCCGAGAATACCGCACGGGCGATTCGCAGAATCTCCTGCCGGCGCGCGGAACGCTCCCGTTCGCGGCGGGTTTTGGTGACGCTGGGAACCTCTGTCTGAATGTCCTTTTTGCTCATGTAGCCGCCAGTTGCAAAACCTAACGCATCGGTCAATAACTGACTGATGGTTCAGATTTTAACAAGGATTGGGAAAAAATCAAGGGGAATGAGTTATGCCGATAATTTTGTATGGCACGACCTCGTAGGGGAGTTCCTTCAAGTGTTCCCGATGTTGTGCCCCCAGCGCTGGTTTTGACAATGTGATCGTGCATTTTTTCGTGTTCCACAAAATAAGCTGCCATGACAAGAGTGCCGTGGCTACATTACGATTTATTCATATGTAGCGGCGACACTCTTGTCGCCGTTGTCAGGCAGGCAATCCGATAGACAGAAATGTCTGTTATCCAATGTTTCTAAACGAGCGATTGCTTCGTCGGGACGAGACTCCACCTCGCAAAGAAGCAGTCTTATGTGCGAATATTCCCCTATCCCTCACAATAGTTACGACTTTTTCATCCATCCTGCTTGACAGTAGCGCAGGGTTATGTTTTAATACGGGTTTATATCGCAAGGAGATGAGCACGAAGTGTATGCAGTAATTGAAATGGGTGGCAAACAACACCGCGTTGCCGAAGGCGACCGCCTAAAGGTGGAACTGCTATCTGCTGAGGTTGGTTCAACCATAGAGACCGATAAAGTCCTGCTGATTGGCGGCGAAAAGACAGTCGTGGGCAAGCCCTATGTTCCCAATGCCAAGGTTGATATGGAAATTGTGGCGCACGGCAGATTGCCCAAGGTAATCATCCATAAGCATATTAGAAGGAAGAATTACCACCGCACACGGGGACACCGCCAGCATTTTAGCGAGGTTCTAATAAAATCCATCAGTGTTTAAACGCGATAGAAGGTGATAGTAAATACAACCCCGCAAGACACGAATAAATGAAAGGATTAACGCCCGGGTTATTAGGGTGATATCCGAAACCAGCGAGCAACTGGGGATAATGACCCCTAAGGAAGCGCTGGAAATAGCAAACGACAGGGGTTTGGATTTGGTGGAGGTGGCGCCGGAATCCGATCCACCGGTTTGTCGGATAATGGATTGGGGCAAGTATCAATACGATCAATCCAAGAAGATGCGCGAGGCGTCTAAAAGCCACACCACAATCCAAATTAAAGAGATCCGTCTGCGCCCCAAGATAGAGGAACATGATTTTAATTTTAAATTACGCCATGCCAAAAGGTTTTTGGAAGAGCATGACAAGGTAAAAGTAATTGTTTTATTCCGGGGAAGGGAACTGATTCACCAGGAATTAGGACTAAAGCTTCTGGAAAGGTTTGCGGCAGAGCTGGCGTCCGTCAGCGTGGTGGAATATGTCCCCAAATTGGAGGGGCGCCTTTTAACCATGGTGCTGGGTCCCAAGACCAGCGGCAAGAAACACGACGAAATAAAACCGGATTCCGGGGAGGAAACAGCCCCGCTAGTAACTGATAATAACGATGGAGTAATAAATGCCTAAAATCAAGACAGTGCGTTCGGCGGCAAAGCGGGTCAAACGGACCGCAAGCGGACTTTTTATGCGCCACCACAGTGGTGCCAACCATCTGCTGGTGCACAAATCCAAAAGTCGCAAGCGTGCCTTGCGCCATTCGGTGCTGGTCCACAAGTCGGATCAGAGGCGCTTTGCCAGAATGTGCCCCTATTTATAGGGTTGCACCGTTACTTAACACCGGGTCATGGGCTTCTTCCTGCCCCAGCCCCACCATAAAGGATAAAAGGGAGAGGTAATATGCCACGATCTATCAATAATCCTGCCACGCGGCACCGCAAAACCCGGCTCTTTAGCCGGGCGAAGGGTTTCCGCGGAGGCGCCCGCAAGCTGCTCCGCTCTACCAAGGATGCGGTGCGCAAGGCTCTGCTCCACCAATACCGTGACCGTCGGCTGCGCAAACGCGACTTCCGCCGCCTGTGGATCACCCGCATCTCCGCTGCCGCCCGCATGCATGATCTATCTTACAGCCGCTTGATGGGCGGGCTCGGGAAAGCCGACATCATCATAGACCGTAAAATGCTTGCTGACCTGGCGGTGCGTGATGCCAATGCATTTGCCGCCATCGTGGAGGCTGCCAAAAAAGTGCTGGTGTAGTCAATACACAAAACCAATTTGGCACGCTAAATGGCGTGCCAAAATCATATAATCGTGGGAAGACTATGGAATTAAATCCATCCGACCTCTTTGCCGAAGCGCAGTCGCTGGCATCCGGCGCACAGGATGAAATATCGTCCGCGCAGGATACCGCCGCGCTGGAAGCCATTCGTGTGCGCTATCTGGGACGAAAATCCCGCCTGAGTGAACTCCTCTCACTAATCGGCAAACTGCCTGCCGAAGCTCGCGCCGAAGCCGGGGTGAAGTTCAATGCTGCGCGCCAAGAGATAGAGCAGGCGCTGGCAACCAAACTTGCCGAATCGGGAGGCAAGCCAGCCTCCACTACACCCGCCGGCGTTGACCTTACCCTGCCAGGCATCAAGCCGCCCCTGGGCAAGCGCCATCCCCTCTACCGTGTAATGGATGAGATGGTGGAGATATTTGAGAGTCTGGGTTTTACCGTGGCGCTTGGTCCCGAGATAGAGGACGAATTCCACAACTTTGATTCGCTCAACTTCCCGCCCAACCACCCCAGCCGCGACTTGCAGGATACCCTCTATCTACCCGGGGGCTTCCTGCTGCGCACGCATACTTCGCCGGTGCAGGTGCGCACCATGCTGGCGGAAAAGCCACCCATCCGCATCGTGGCACCGGGCAGGGTCTATCGCATGGACGCCATTGATCCCACGCACTATCCCATCTTTCATCAGGTGGAGGGGCTTTGGGTGGATGAAAATGTCTCGCTTGCTGACCTCAAGGGTCTTCTGTATGAATTCTTCCGCCGGCTCTATGGCATGTCGGTGAAAATACGCTTCCGCCCCAGCTTCTTCCCCTTCACCGAACCCTCGGCAGAGGTGGACATGGCGTGCCTGGTGTGCCAGGGCGCCGGCTGCGAGTCGTGCGGGCAGCAGGGCTACCTGGAGATGCTGGGCTGCGGCATGGTTCATCCCAATGTCTTCCGCGCCGTGGGCTACGATGCCGAAAAATATACCGGGCTCGCGTTCGGCATGGGGGTGGACCGCAGCACCATGCGGCGCTATAACCTGCCGGATATCCGCCTCTTGTGGGAGAACGACCTTCGCCTGTTGAAACAATTCTAAATAAAGGGGTCATCATGGCTGTCTATATGAAGGGAAGGCATCTGGTCTCGCTGACGGATTTGACCGCTGAGGAGATTTACCAGATCTTTGATTTGACCAAAAAGCTCAAGCTGGAGCGCTACAGCGGCAGGTATGACGAACTGCTTGCCGGCATGACCCTGGGTATGATCTTTGAAAAGCCCAGCCTGCGCACCCGCCTGAGCTTTGAGGTGGCGATGAGCGACTTGGGCGGGCACGCCATCTACCTGGGTCCCGGCGACATCCAGATGGGCAAGCGTGAGACCACCAAGGATATTGCCACCGTGCTTAGCAGTATGGTGCACGGCATCATGGCACGCACCTTCAAGCACGAGACAGTGACCGAGCTTGCCAAATACTCCCGGGTGCCGGTCATCAACGCGCTTTCGGACTACAGCCATCCCATGCAGGGTCTGGCGGACTACTTCACCATCTTGGAGAAGCTGGGCACCGTGCGCGGCGTCAATCTCACCTATATCGGCGACGGCAACAATGTAGCGCACAGCCTCATCTTTGGGGGGGCGATACTGGGCGCCAATGTCACTATATGCACCCCCAAGGGGCATGAGCCGCTGCAGAAGGTCGTGGACTATGGGAAGGAACTGGCGTTTAAGAGCAAGGGCATCATTCAGGTCACTAACGATGTGAGTGAAGCAGCCAAGGGCGCCGATGTGCTCTACACCGATGTATGGGTAAGCATGGGGCAGGAGGGTGAAACCGACAAGAAGAGCGAATTCGCCGGCTACAGCATCAACACGCAGGTTTTGGAGATGGCAAAGCCGGGTGCGCTGATCATGCACTGCCTGCCGGCGCACTATGGCGAGGAGATAGACTACGAGGTGACCAAGGAACCCGGCTGCGTCATGTATGACCAGGCTGAGAACCGGCTGCATACCACCAAGGCGGTGCTGGCGCTGCTGATGTAGAAGAGGCTTGGAACAGCAGTTTTAATGTGATCCAGGGCACAAAACAGTGCCCTTTTTTGTTACAAACATAGTGAAGGGGGTGGTTCTGTGAGATTTCTTAGCGTCATCCTGGCTCTGGTCCTCCTCCTGATGGTTGGCATAGTGCTAAGGGCACCAGCCGACGAGATCACAACCGCCTGTTCGGTGATTGTTGAATGAGAGTAGAATCTCTGCTAATCAGAAACACTATATAGAATCGGGAGATAAGAAGAGAAGCAGAGAAGAGAAAAACGAAAAACCGGGGAGAAAACCTCCCCGGCTTTTATATTACAGTAATCTAGTGGCTGACGACGATGCGGGAGGTTTTTGCCTGCCCCTGGCTTGCCAGGCGCACGGTATAAACGCCGGCTGCCATGGTCGCACTGCTCACATCAAGATTGATCTCATTATCGCCTACGGTAACATTGCCATTGACCAGGGTTTTGACCAGACGCCCGGAGAGGTCATACACATCCAGGCGGATGGGAACCATGCTGCCGGCAATCCCCGCTGCAGTATAATGGATAGTGCCGGAGGTGCGCACCGGGTTGGGGTAAATGCCTTTGAGCGCCAGGCTATACATTTGCCCTGCAGCCTGACCCATTGCCGGTCCGGCATATACTGAGTGTCCCTGGGCGTCTATGGCTTCCACGATATAGCTGTAGGTCTTGCCTTCCGCCACATCCTTATCAGCGTAGAGGCAGCGACTTGACCCGACGATCGGCTTTTGGTTGATGCGGACAAAACCGACTGCTTTTGGCTCAGTGCCCCGCTGGAAGGTGCCTATCGGTCCCATACGACGATAGAGGTTAAATGATGTGGCTTCCTGTGCGCTCCAACTCACATTGATTTTCTCGGGAGCATTGTTGGTGGCTGTAAAGTTGGTTATGTTCACGCCGGTGAGTTGCAACAAAGAATTATTGGCATTAAGTCTTCCGGTTCCCAGCAATCCTTCGTATCCGGGATTGAGGGAATCAATGGGATCTGCCCAAACCTTCATTATGTCTTTAAGCTCAACGCAAAAGCGGGAAGGATCCTGAGCTTTTAACAGCCCGGAGACACCCACACACATGGGTGCAGCCATGCTGGTTCCCGACATAGTCGTGTAGATATGATCGCCATAGTGATAACGGTAGGTGGAGAAGATATTCACGCCAGGAGCGCTGATATCAATCCAGGTGCCATAGTTGGAGAAGCTGGCTTTTAAATCGTTGCTATCGGTAGCGGCAACCGAGAGACAGTCTCCACGCTGGCTCAGATAGGTGGGCGATTGGTTGTTGCTGTTCCCTGCAGCAACGCTAATCAGAACTCCTGCCGCTATGGCATTATCCACCGCGGCACCAAGTCCGCCGCTGTTGTTGTTGCCCCAGGAGCAGTTTACTGCAGTCGCTCCAAAAGATGTGGCATAGTTGATTGCCTGTGCACATGCACTCATGATCAGGTATCCAACTTCCTGACCGCCATATGAGCCAGAATAACCGGCACGCAGGCACATGATCTTGCCTTCCCAATCAATGCCGGAAACACCCTCGGCATTGTTGGATTCAGCAGCAGCAATACCGGAACAATGGGTTCCATGACCATAGAAATCCATGGGATCGTTATCGGGGGTATCCAGGTCTTCCCCAGGCCAGCCCGTTACGCCGGTGACCCAGTCCCAGCCGACGATGTCATCAATATAGCCGTTGCCATCGTCATCAATGCCGTTGTCAGGAATTTCACCAGCATTGTGCCAGATCTTGTTCATTAGATCGGGATGCTCATAATCCACACCGGTATCGCAAATTGCTAAAATGACGGATGGATCGCCCTGCTCCACATCCCAGGCTTCGGGGGCATCTATATCGTGATCCTGCGCCTGCTGCAGATGCCACAGGAAATTCCAATATGGATCATCGGGCAAAACATCAACCGGACAAATGGAATCCGGCTCTACATGGCTGACGATTGGACTGGCGGCAAATTCTGCCAGCGCGCTTTCAAGATTTACATTGTCCTGGAAATAGACGATGTAATATCGGCTTATGTCAACCTTGGCTCCACTTTCCCAAGATGGTTTTTCCGCCGGGAACTCCCTGACCATCGCCTTGGCGTTGAACTTGCTCAACAAACTGTCAAAAGCCGCATAACCGGTTGTAACTGTGCCATTGACGCTGTTGACAGTGATGCCCTGGGCTGCGGGCTTTAACTCAACAATTATCCTATTCCTTAGATAGATATTGTCGGGAATATCAACCAATGCCGCAAATGATATTGTGACCAATATACACAGCCCTAATACTATTTTTCCCATAACTCCTCCTATTGTTGGAAAATTTGTATATTAAATTCCATTATAACCCCCGAAGCAGGAAAACACAACGCGGAATTAGAACCACTTGCGCGGCAAAATCCCATCATTTTCCGGGGATTGGGGTTTACTGGGTGGGGATTTTTGACCATCCTTAATCGCTTGTCCCACATTTCCTGTATCTGCATTAATAACTTCCTGCCCCATAGCTTTGGGATCCAGCCTGAAGTCCGGGTCCTTACTCCCGCCGGTGGCAAAGAATGCCAAAACACCTCTTCCCTTGATATCCCTAACCATTTTTGTTGGTTTGTTTGTTCCAAAAGTATTTTGAGAATATTGCAACGAAAAGTTATTCTGCACCTTTAGATCCAGAACTAAATCCAAACCAATCGTGCCAGCCAGTCTCATATCAATATCGCGGCTTGTTTCCTGCACATCCTTCAGTGTTATCTTTCCATCTGAAATGCTAAAGTCCACTTTGACGCTCTCCACAGGCAAATCGCGATAGATAGCCAGTCCGCTCCATTCCGCCAGCTTGATCAGCGGTGCCAATTCTTTGATGTGTCCGCTTTTCAGGGATGCGGTTCCGTTTGCAGCAAGTGTCTTTTTCACACCGGGAGCATCAGTGCCATTCGCCGTTAGCATGCAATGCGCATCCAGCCTGCCCAGTACACAATCCTTGACATCGGTTTCGTCACTTAGATATTTGTTGATGTCTATGTTTGATAAATCAACCATTACAGTGTAGGAAGGAATTTGCCCGCTCAGGTCAACCTGACCGCTTAAAACCATGCTGCCGCCATAGCCCCCGACAGTCAACTGCCTGATTTGCAGAACACTGTTTGCATAGTCAGATGTGAATTGCACATTCTCGGTTTGGATGCCGAACAGTTTGCAGCGCTGCAACGCTATATCACATTTGATGGATGGGCTTTTCTGTGCGGTTTGTGCCGATTTGATGCCCTTGGGCACCTTTTCCAGCGCTTTATCCAAATCCACCGCATCACCGGTGACTTTGACATCCAGCGCCGGATTTGCCCAGCCGGTCATGCTGCCACTGAGCGTCAGGTTTCCGTCCCCCAGCTTCGCCACCAGCCCGGCAGTGAGCGAGCTATCGTAGAGTTTAATCTCCCCGCTTATGCCGGTAAAAGGTGCACCGAGATATGGAGTATAAAGAATTACATTATCAGGTGAAAGAGAACCACTTAATCGAAGATTCGCCGTGTCGTAAATGCTGCCTGCCATGCGGGCATCTATGCTGCCTAGACCGGATACACGCCATTCTGACGCCATGCCGAACAGCCTTGCCACTATGCCCAGCGGGATTTTACCCTTCAGACTCACATCCCAGTTGGGATGAGCAATATCAGTCAGCTTGCCATCCAGCGCTATTTGACTACCGGCGGTGGTGCCGTGAATCCCGGCAAATTCCACCGCTGTCCCGCTGAAGTTCACTCTGCCATTAATCTGACTGATGCCCTCTCTTTCTCCCTTCAGAGCGCATTCTCCGTCCTTCACCTCTATATAGCCGTTCAGCGCACTCCTCTCCCCCATGGCTTCGCATTCCAAATCCAGCGCTATCTTTCCCCCCAGGTTAAGGTCGGTTTTAGCGGGGAGGACGGCATCGGGGAGAGTGGCTGATAACTCAGCCAGGTAAACATCATCCCCGGTTAAATGCCATGTAGCCTTGGTGCCACCATCCGTCGATCGTTTTCCCGACGCCGTGATGTCAAGCTCGGCGCCGCTCAGCCAGACCTTCCCGTGCTCTATCTCCCACCCGGAGCCGTCTCCCGCAATCTGTATCCCACCGTTAAACCCGATGTCCAAACCCTCAAATAGCGCTTTGTATGGATCACTTCCATAGCGCGTTATATTCTTCAGCTTGATACCGCCATCCAGCGCCAGTCCACCATCATCGCCCAACTCCACCTCACCGTCATAGTCGGCGCTTTCCACGGTGATGCGACCCACACCGTTAGGGGGGAAGTAGCCCAGCGAGGATTGCTTGATGTAGATGTGTCCATGATAAGCGAAATGTTTACCCGACCCATAATTGGGCAGAAACCCACCCAACGCCAGCCTGCCCTGCGCATCCTCCATGATCGGCAGTTGGGCATGGGTGATAGTGATGGCAGCCGGTCTGGCTTCCCCCCACAGCGCGGGGATGAATTCCAATGCTATGGATAGCTCCTCAGCGTTAAGGGGAAGACCCTGGCGGGGTGCCAGTTGCACGCCCTGCAGGTGAATGGAGGGGGCGGGGAAGATGTCAAGCGAGGTTTTTTCTATGGACAGCTTGGCGTCCAATTCCTCTTCAGCGAACTTACCGAACTGCGTTGCCACTTTATCTGATGAGAAGGAGAAAAACCAGATGACCAGCATCACCACATAGAGCAGCACCAGCCCACCAAGCGCCATCATAATCCAGCGCACAATGCGTTTGATTCCGCCCGTTTTTTCCCTATCCGCCATGTGACTCCATCCTACAGCTATTGGTCTTACATCAACACACTTCATTATGCCTTGCCTGGTGTCAAATGCAACAAAAAGATGATGAACAACAGAAGAGCCGTGCCTTCATGTTATAGTTGAGCATGGCAACAGAGGAACGACCGCTCAGCCCCGAACCGCAGCCCGCAGAGCAGGAGATAGCCCCCGCGCTGCGCCCCGCCACCTTTGCCGAATTCGTGGGGCAAACCCGGGTGGTGGAAAACCTGCAGATTGCCATCCAGGCGGCAAAGGTGCGCCAGGAGGCACTGGAGCACCTGCTACTCTCGGGACCGCCCGGGCTGGGCAAGACCACCCTGGCACACATTGCAGCGGCGGAGCTGGGTTCCCGGCTCATCACCAGCAGCGGACCAGCGCTGGAGCGTCCCGGCGACCTGATGGGCATCCTCACCAATCTGACCCCCGGCGATGTGCTATTCATAGACGAGGTGCACCGTCTGAGCCACACCACCGAGGAATACCTCTACCCGGCGATGGAGGATTTCGCGGTGGACTTCATCCTGGACCGCGGTGCCTATGCCCGCACCGTGCGCCTGAAAATCCCCCGCTTCACCCTGATTGGCGCCACCACCCGCACCGGGTTGATGACGGCGCCTTTGCGGTCGCGCTTCGGGCTTGCCTTCCACCTGGAGCTTTATTCGCCGGCTGATTTGGCGGAGATCATCAGGCGATCGGCGCGCAAGCTGGTGCTGGAACTGGCGGAAGGGGTGGCGGAACTGCTGGCGGGGCGCAGTCGTGGCACACCCCGCGTTGCAATCCGCCTTTTAAAGAGGGCGCGGGACTTCGCACAGGTGGCGGGCGAAAAAGCACTCACGGCGCAGGTAGCCGCTGATGCTCTGGAAAAGCTTGGTGTGGATGGTGCCGGCATGGACGGATTGGATAGAAGGCTGCTAACCGTGCTGATAGATAACTTTGGGGGCGGTCCGGCAGGGCTGGGGGCGCTGGCAGCCAGCCTGGGAGAGGAGGAGGATACCCTGGCGGATGTGGTGGAACCGTTCCTGCTGGCGGGTGGCTACATCGCACGCACGCCGCGGGGGCGGGTAGCCACGCCGGCGACATACAACCACCTGGAGCGCGCCATACCCACCAGGGAGACTGCACCAAACCTATTCATGGAAGATACTTTATAGACTGTGGCGGAGACTATCCTGCCGCTGTTAGCCTCATCCCCAACCCTTCTCCCGGCGGGAGAAGGGAGGCAGGCATTTAGTGCGATTCGGGATCGCACTTCTGTACATGCAAAGGCAGCAATATCATGTTTGCACTGATTCTAAACACTGAATTGGTCATAAACTAACCGTCCTTTCTCACTTGGGGAGAAAGGATAAGAGGTATGAGGCTATGAAACAGCCACCACAGGAGTGTCGTGGCTACATTAAAATTGGTTTTAGTTTACCACTCGGTGCCCAGGCTCACATGCACATATGGTTCGGCATCAACGGTGCGCAGGTTGGTGCGCCATGCCCAATCCAGTCGGAAGTCGGCGATGCCCAGATACCAGCGGATGCCGGTTCCGAATGCCATCTTGCTATGCACCAGATGAAATCCGCCCTTGCTTGACCACGGCGTAAAGTCCTGATACTGCTCATCCAGTTTGGTGCGATCCCACGATATGGTGCCGTCCTTGTTCCACGCTGCGCCCCAGTCCAGGAAAAAAAGGCTGCGGAAATACCCGATGGCTAATCCTTCCAGCGGGAAGAAGATGGCGTCTATCAGCGGAAAGCGCGTTTCAAAGTTGAAGAGCGCCATCTGATTGCCATAGAACCGGTAATAAGGGTAGCCGCGCAGGTCAAAGCCGCCGCCCAGATAGTAGTCCTGCGGGTCACGCCCCTGCGAGCTTCCACCCATCAGCCGGAAGGCAAACGAACCGCGCTGGGTCAGGCGCAGGTATTTACGGGCATCCAGGTTGAAATTGGTAAAGCTGAGGTAGCGGTCGGCAAACGGCACCGCCTG
>Ga0315280_10004012_pt1 | contig 22075 bp, 19 predicted proteins | sample YL17G06_40_MG_FD_203697 | JGI IMG/M metagenome (GOLD analysis project Ga0315280, IMG submission 203697) | Sediment microbial communities from Yellowstone Lake, YNP, Wyoming, USA - YL17G06_40 | ecosystem: Environmental > Aquatic > Freshwater > Lake > Sediment | place: USA: Wyoming | collected...
TGAGAACTTTCTTTTTCATCTTTTCAATCTTGAAAGGTTTTTTGATGTAGTCGCAGAATCCCTGACTTTTCAGGTGGCTCGCCTCCGCATCGCTTATAGCGCCAGAGACGGCGATTATTCTGGTTTTTGAAAGCGCTTTATCTTCCTTTATGAGTTTGCACACTTCGCGACCATCGATGTCGCCGAGTTTGATATCAAGAAGAATCAGGTCGGGATAGAACTTGCGGGCGATGAGTCCAGCCTCAAAACCGGATGACGCTTCAACAACCTCAAAACCTTCTTCTAACGGAAGCGCCTGCTTGAAGATTTCGCAGATATTCGGGTCATCATCGACGACGAGGATTCTGGTCTTGGCAGCGACCATCTCGTCTATGGGGAAGCCGTGCTTCCTCATAAACTCTATGACTACTTCGCGAGCGAAGCGTCTCGCGCCTGAACGAGGTATTTTGAACCCCTTCAACTCCTCTGTTTCAGCCCATTTGACAACTGTGTTTATGGTTACGTGGCACAGTTTCGCCACATCACCGGTGGTAAGGATTCTCTTCATAACAACACCCCCCTCTACAACAACTGAACTAAACCTCTACGAGTTCGTATGAGGTTGAACCAAGACCAAGTTCTTGCGCATATCTGAACTGATGTCTGTAATCTATCCCGGCATAAGATTCTTTGAATACGTCTCTTCCCGCCGCCTCGTTAGTCAGGTCTGCAGAGGCGCAGTCAAGCGCGACAGGGTCAAAAGAAGCAAGAACGCCAACATCCTCTATCAAGAGTTTTCCCGGGTCACTCAGACAGTCGCAGTTCTCTGTTACGTGGTGGGCGAAGTTCATAAACGCGCATTTACCCGGTTTCTCTTTGAGTGCGCCGAGTGCGTGCTCAACAATACGTTCCTGAAGAGCCTCTGGTTTTACGCTCCAGTCAAACCTGATAGCGCGGTGAGGACAAATACAGAGACAGTAGCCGCAGCCGATGCACCTGGATGAGTCTATTACTGCGCGTTCTCGGAGAACTGAAATCGCATCTTGCGGGCACCACTCCATGCAGGTGCCACAGGCATCGCAGGACTCCTTCACTGTGAGTTTCTGGTCGCTGTGCTGCGAAAGTTTTCCTCTTCTTGGCGAAAGACCCATCCCGAGGTTCTTTAGGCAGGCTGCGAACCCTGTTCCGAGATGTGCCGTTACGTGCGCGAGCCCGATAATAGCGTCTGAGTGGAGCGCGTCTGATGCTATCGCCACAGTAGTTCTCGTGCGGTCAGGTTTATTCCCTTCCTCAATCGTTACGTCCACGCCGCTCATCCCCCTGAGGCCGTCGGCGATAATTACAGGGCAGCCAATCTCTTCTATTGAGAACCCGTGTTCATAAGCGATTTGGAGATGGTCAACAGCGTTATGCCTCTGCCCAACATATAGTGTGTTTGTATCGCTAAGAAACGGTTTTGCACCTCTTTGTTTGACTGACTCCACAACAGGTTTCACGAACTTGGGCTGAATATGCCCCACATTTCCCTTCTCGCCAAAGTGCATTTTTACCATAGTGAGGTCGTCTTTTTCAAGTATTTTTAGAAGGTCTGACAAATTCAAGAGTTTTTCAATTTCGCGCGCTGCTTCTCTCTCCTCTATCTCTCTCCGAATGCGCAAAAAGTAGACTCTGGGTCTCTCACTCACCTTGAGTGCTCCTGACTCCTCGCATCTTCTATTATCTTGTTCAGAATTTGGTCTATACTTAGAGTTGGACGGTAGCCGATGAGTCTGCGCACCTTTGAGATGTCCGGCACCCGCCTTTCCATATCATCAAATCCTTTGCCATAGACCTTCTCGTAAGGGATGTGCACTATCCGGACGCGTCCGCCAACTTTATCGCGAACTTTTCTGGCAAGTTCCTCAATACTTATCTCCTCATCTGAGCCGATGTTGAAGATTGCGCCGACGGCTTCTTTCTTTCGCGAAAGTTTGATAAGAGCATTCACCACATCATCCACGTAAGTGAAGCAGCGGGTCTGTCTTCCACTGCCATAAACTGTGATAGGACCGCCAGAGAGCGCTTGCTGGATAAACCTCGGAACCACCATCCCGTAGTCGCCAACCTGCCGCGGACCAACAGTATTGAATATGCGCGCGATCACCACAGGCAGTTTCTTCTCCCTGTAATACGAAAGAGCGAGAAACTCATCCACCGCTTTGGAAGTGGCGTAACTCCACCTCGGACTGATTGTCGGACCGAGAACCATATCGCTTTCTTCGCGGAATGGAACTTTACCGCTCTTTCCGTAAACCTCACTTGTTGAGGCGAATATCACCTTTTTGCGTTTCTTCACCGCGTGCTTCAGAACAAGTTGAGTGCCGTAAATGTTTGTCTCTATTGTGCGGACAGGATTCTCAACTATCAGTTTCACTCCGACAGCCGCCGCGAGATGGAAAACCACATCCGCCGAATCTATCAGTTCAGCCAGTAACGGCTCATTCATAATGGTATCAATAAAATATCTGAACTTCTTCTCCCCTTTCATTTTTTCTATGTTTGCGACTTTTCCTGTTGAGAGGTCATCAATGACAGTAACAGTTTCGCCTTCTTTGAGAAGTTTCTCCGCAAAATGACTTCCTATAAAGCCTGCGCCGCCTGTAATCAGGTTGTGCATACTGGGCAACCCTCGTAACTCGCAAAAACCTAAATAGTTATGATACTACTCTCAAAAGCATTTTGCAATAGTGAAAGTGCAAAATTGGAAGATTTGAACAAGAAATCAAAAATTCCGATAGATAAGCAGACTATCGCCAAAATCTTCCATAATTATTTTCGCATCCCTGTTAGTGTTGACATCCAACAGAATTGGAGTAATATAGACAGCGTTTCCGGCTGCTTTGTCAATTGTGAGAGGTGAAAGCGGTGGATGAGAAAGAGAGAATAGTGAAGGCTATGGAGCGTTTGGGGCAGGCGATAACTGACTGCCTCAACGAGTCTGAAGAGGTGCACGAGATTCTGAGAGAATTAGAAGAGTTGGGTCTGCAAATAGGCTTGAGTTTTGTCGCGATGGTTCGCGGAACCAGACCGCTCTCCTTCCCCGTCAATTTCGCTCCGACCGGCGAGGAAGGGAAGTTGAAATTTGAAATAACTCCTCAGGACAAAAAGTTCCTTGAAAGCCTCGGAATCAGATATGACGATGAAGAGCACCCGAAGAAGCCTCGCAAGAAATAGTGCGCTTCTACTTTTCGCTGTCTGTTCACTCGCCTCCTGTAGAAGTGTCCAGTGGGACAAGTTTCTGCCGAGGGACGTTTTTCCTTCTTACGCGGTCGCCCGCCTGAAAGGCGCGCTCCTTATGGGTGACTACGGCGACTCATACGAGTCGCTTACAAAAAGGACGCAGGAGAAGATTTCTTATATAAGGTGGCGCGTCGGGATTGGGTTTGGGTTTGCAGAGATTCAGGGACATAAACTTTACGATATCATAACAGGCTGCAAGGTAGTCGGCGAAATAAGAGATGAAACTAACCCGAATACCGTCTATATAGTCGCGGAATACGAAAACTGGGGCGGCTCAATACCTGTCAAAAGAGAGAACGGAAACTGGAAAGTAGGACTCTATGAATTCGCTGTCGCCGAAGGCGAGGAGTTACAGCCGTAGAAAAGTTTGAAAGAGATTCCCACCGCGCGCGTTTTATCGCAGTTTCTTGACCCCCCTGAGATACGGCGCAAGACGTTCAAAAACAAACTTCTCTACAGCCTCGCTGCTCACATTTGGCAGAGCGCTTCTAATTTGAGAAAGCGGAAGTTCCGCTCTCGCCATAGTTGGTCTGCCGCCCGCGCTTCCGAGGTCTCCGAAAGCCTTCATCGCTAACTTCCCCGCATCTTTCCTGTGCCCGTCAGACCTGATAACTATGATGAGCAAATCGCGGTAGAGACCTGATACGAACGCCCAGGTGATTTTGTGAAATCCCATAAGAAAATCCGCAATGTGCGCTATCACATCCGGCGTGTTGACAAACCCGAGATTTGTATAAATTATTCCGCCGTGGTAACGCTTCTGAAGCGCTGCCAAAGCGAAATAACTTAGCGCTGAAAGGGGAAAATGCGATAGCCGGATAACTCTAAGAAGAGTCATATTTGCTCTTCTGCGCAGGAACTTGAACGCTGATATATCGGCGTCGTTTGCGATGCGCTGGAGGTCTGCTGTATCTGTTTCCAGTCCGTAATAGAGCGCAGTTGCAAGTTTGGTGGAGACTTTCATTCGCGCTTCCTGGAGGTATTCTGCAAAAATTGTTGAGGTTGAGCCGTAGTTTGGGCGTATATCTGTGAAAGCGGCGGAAAATCTCTGCTGCGGATGATGGTCAATCACTATGTCCGCTTTCAGGTGAGGCATTTTAAGGAAGAAAGTGGGCTGGCAGTCAACAGTGGCGATTCCGTCGTGAGAGTCCAGCATCTCCGGCTGAAATTTGACAGCGGGAATCTTCAAGACCCTTATCATCTCTTCGTTTTCAAGCCTCCCTATTTCGCCTGTGTAGGCGATAGTGGAGTTTGATTTGCTTCTGCGAAGTATAAAGTTGAGCGCGAACGCGCTGGCAAGACCGTCAGGGTCAGGGTTTCCGTAAATCAAGGTGAGGAGGAAGCGCTTATCCTGCGCAACTGTGCGTAACTGGTCAACTTTTGTTGCTGCGGCTGCTCCCATATCTTTCTTACTCAAAAGCGACGCTCGCAAAAGTCACTACGGAGTGCATCGGGTAGTCAACAGCCATATCGTATTTGAGAATCTTGCCGCTTCTGACTGCTGCGGTCTTAAGGAGTGTGTAGATAGGCGGCAGCCCGCAGATTCTTCGTCTGTCTCCTTCGGAGGAGATTGTCTCGTAGAGTTTTTCGCTTTCGCAGCGCTCCACAGTTTTTAGCATCTGGTGGTCTGCCTCGCGCAGCCAGGAAAGAAAAGTGTTTGAGAGACGCAGATTGTTTCCAAAGCGCATCCCCACGTGGCTCAGGTCTGCGCCAGCGATAACGCAGACGGAGTCGCCGTACTGCGTAATCAGTTTCCGCAAAGCGCCGAGAAAATCCTGCACTTCACCTGACTCTCTTGGACTCTTTCCTTCAGCGATAAAATTTTGAAAACTGCCGCATAGAATCGGCACTATCTTCCACTCTCTGCCGCCGAGAACATATTTGAGAAAAAGCACCTGAAACTCCACAGAGTGCTCTGTTCTGTGCGCAAACTCGTCATCGCTCGCCCAGGCGCACCGCTTCAGAAGGTTTCCGCAAAAGTCCCTGTCGCACGCGACCTGTCCCAGGCAGGTCTGGAACTCCTTCTCGGTCAACGCAAAGAGTTTCTCTATCTGCGAGTGCGCGGTTCCAAGTATTACGAAAGTCTTAGCGGCAGAGTTTTCTGCGAGCGCCTTATACGCGCTTGCATAGCAGAGTCCACCTCGCGCAAAGTCTATGTGCGGCGAGATAACAGCGCGCACAGTCCCGCCACTGCTTCCTGGCTCTATTTCGCCCGGACTGTCAGGAGAGACGAAGTATGAATGGAAAAGGTCTGCGAGCGCTTTTGGGTCTTCTGGATACGCGCTTCCCACGTGCGCTGCCAAACGCGTCGGCGAAACCCTGAACCCCTCTTTTGCTCGCCTGTAGATTTCCCTGAAGCGGTCGTTATCAAGGAAGTAGTTTTCGTCCAACTGCTTTACTAACTCTTCAATTTTCTCGCTGTATAAGAGTTCGCCGAAGAGTCTGACATACTCCGCTTGAAGGTCCACTGTAGAGTGCTTGCCGTCAAGGAGGCTGATTATGAAAAACGCCTGCTGAGAGACCTGGATAACAGAAGGAGAGAATTTCTCAGGGTCTCTAAGTAGAATCACTCTCTGCCCGTCCGAGTCAACCGGAATAGCCTCAATCGCCCGTATTTTCGGATGTTCTGCCATCTTTCAGGTTACCTTTCTTGATGTCTCATCTTATAAGAAGAGCGGCTGTTTTGGAAGGTTTTTCTCGTAAATTCGCCCACTCACTTCGCCTGGGCACGGTCAGAAGAAGCCGCGGGCTGAAGCCCGCGGGTCTCCGTTTACCTGCCGCATACAGCGCGGCGGCTAAACCTTTTTGAAGATAGCCAGGAGAGATAGACCAAATGGCAGAGTTCGTGAAAGTATTAGATGGCGTTCAAACGCGAAGAGGGTGGTGAGAAGGTCGTTGAGCGGCTGCGGCACTTCGTGGAAGTCTAATCCGCCTCTTCCACGCAGGAGAAGTCTGCCGATTAGCCGAACAGTGGCAATCGGCGGAAATAGAAAAGTGTTGAAATAGGTGAGTTTCACTTCAGTGAGCCTCGCTTTGAGCGCTGCATCTCTGAGAAGTCTCTTCGTGTATCTGCGTCTGTGCTCTTCTGCTATATCGTGACGCCACCAGAGAACCGGGAATGAGGGAACTGTTACTATCGCCAGACCATCTTTCCTCAGAACCCTGCGCACCTCACGCAGCGCGGCGATGTCATCAGAGAGATGCTCTAACGTGTCCAGAATCAGAACAGCGTCAAAGACAGAGTCAGTGAATGGTAAATGATGTGCATCAAAAGCGATGATTCTTCCGGGAACTTTTTGATTTGCCAGTCTGCAGGCGGTTATATCAGAATCGCCGCCGTAAGCGTCAGCGCGGATTCCGCGCAGGTTTGTGCCGCAGCCGCAGCCTATCTCAAGGATTTTAGAAGAAGATGCCAGACCGAGAAACTCAAGAACCGTGGTGATAATTCTGCGTCTTGCGAGATACCACCAGTGGCTCTCTTCAAATTTTGCCCTTTTCTTCGCGGGAAACAAGAGATTTTGCCTGCTGCCTGTTACCCGCGGCGATGAACGCCGCGGCTTTGGAAAACTCCCGCGGGCTGAAGCCCGCGGCTTCCTCTGACTTCTTGCTTTTGCCTTCTCACTTCAGCCTTCATACTTCATACTTTTCTATGTTCCTTCCTGCCAGTTAGCGAGATACCTTTCCTGCTCTGTTGTGAGAGTGTCTATCTATATTCCGAGTGCTGCGAGTTTGAGGCGTGCCACTTCGTTATCAATCTCTTTCGGGACAGGATATACTCTGGGCTGGAATTTTCCTCTGTTCTTTACCACGTATTCTGCGGTGAGTGCCTGAATTGAGAAACTCATATCCATAACGACAGGCGAATGTCCTTCTGCGGCGGCGAGATTGACCAGTCTTCCCTTGGCGAGGACAAATATCGTTTTGCCGTCTTTCAGTTGGTAACTGTCCACGTTCGGGCGGACGTTTTCTGTAATCTTTTTGCTCATAGACTGAAGCGCTTCCAGGTTAATCTCCACATTGAAGTGTCCTGAATTGCAGACTATTGCGCCGTCTTTCATCTTCTCAAAATGTTCTTTTCCGATGACTGTCTTGTCTCCTGTCAGTGTGCAGAAGACATCGCCGATTTCTGCCGCTTGCGTCATAGGCATAACAGCGAATCCGTCCATTGTTGCTTCTAACGCGCGAAGCGGGTTGACCTCAGTAACTACCACTTTTGCGCCCATTCCTCGCGCGCGCATCGCGAAGCCTCTGCCACACCAGCCGTATCCGCCAACGACCACGTTCAGACCCGCAAAGAGTATATTTGTCGAGCGGATAATGCCGTCCACGGTTGACTGCCCTGTGCCGTATCTGTTGTCAAAGAAGTGCTTCGCGTCAGCATCGTTGACCGCTATTACCGGGATTTTCAGCGAGTTGTCTCGCTCCATCGCTCTGAGGCGGTTGATTCCAGTTGTGGTTTCCTCCATAGAGCCGTAAATCTCTTTGACAAGTTGTGGCATCTTGGAGTGAATTGTTGAAATCAGGTCTGCGCCGTCATCCATAGTAATATTGGGTTTTCGCGCGAGGGTCGCCTCAATGTGCGAATAATATGCTTTATTGTCTTCTCCGCGGAAGGCATAGACAGGTATCCCGTGATTTTTTACCAGTGCTGCCGCGACATCATCCTGTGTTGAGAGCGGATTTGAGGCGCAGAGCGCAGGCAAAGCGCCACCTGCGGCAAGTGTCCTCATCAGGTTTGCCGTTTCGCTTGTCACGTGCATACAGCAAGCCATCCTGACGCCGGTAAGAGGCTTCTCTTTCTGGAACTTATCCCTTATCAAAGCGAGAACAGGCATAAGCCTGTTAGCCCACGCTATCCGCTTCTCGCCTGATTCGGCGAGAGCCAGGTCCTTTACATCGTACTCAACTGTCGCCATTTTGTCCTCGCTCAATTCTTCACTTTCGTCTGCGGCTTTGGAGTCGCTACTACGCCTCCCGGCGTGGTGCTTCCTTTACACTTCATACTTCACACTTCATACTTTTTTATATTCTCGCTTCCTGGCGCAGAAGTTCCGCCTTATCCACACTTTCCCAGGTGAATCCTTCTCCTGTGCGTCCGAAGTGTCCGTATTTTGCTAAGTCGCGGTATATTGGTCGGCGCAGATTGAGAGATTCAATAATTGCTCTCGGGCGAAGGTCAAAGTGCTTCGCCATAAGTTCAGTCAGTTTCCAGTCCGGGACTTTTCCTGTGCCGTTTGAGGTGACCAAGAGTGACACGGGTTTTGCGACGCCGATGGCGTATGCCACCTGAACCTCGCATTCCTGCGCCAGTCCTGCAGCAACGATATTTTTTGCTGCCCAGCGAGCGGCAAGCGATGCGCTTCTGTCAACTTTGCTCGGGTCTTTGCCTGAGAAGCATCCGCCTCCGTGGCTTCCGCGTCCGCCATAAGTGTCCACGATAATTTTGCGTCCAGTAAGCCCTGTATCGGCGACTGGACCGCCGACAACGAATCTGCCTGTCGGATTTATGTGGTATATTGTCTTTTTATCTATGAATTCCTGCAGCATAGACGGCATTATCACCTTTTCCCTGACCTCTTCGCGCAGTCTCTCCATACTTACGTCAGGAGTGTGCTGGGTGGAGCAGACGACAGTATGAATCCTTATCGGCTTTTTCCCCTCGTATTCCACAGTTACCTGCCCTTTGCCGTCAGGTCTAAGATACGGAAGTATTCTCTCAGTGCGAACCTTCTCTAACTGAACCATCATTCTGCGTGCGAGGACCAGTGTAAGCGGCATCATTTCAGGAGTCTCACTTGTGGCGTAGCCGAACATAAGTCCCTGGTCGCCAGCGCCCTGCTCGTGGGAATTTGTCTCATCTACACCAAGTGCTATATCAGGCGACTGCTCATCTATTGAAACTAAAACTCCACAGGTATCCGCGTCAAAACCGATTGACGGGTCTGTGTAACCCACCTCTCCGATAACCCGCCTGACCACTTTCGGAATCTCAACGTAGCATTTTGTTGTCACCTGTCCCGAAACTATGCAGGTTCCTGTGCAGACCATAGTCTCAACTGCGACGCGCGCAAAAGGGTCTTCTTCTATAATCGCGTCCAGAATTCCGTCAGAGATCTGGTCTGCGAGTTTGTCCGGATGCCCTGGTGCAATAGCCTCTGAGGTAAACAGATACCTTTCGCTCTTCATACTTTTTCCTTTCCGGAGTCGCTTCTCAGGGTTTTCGCTTGAAGCGCAAATAAAAAATCCCCGAACTGCACCGACTGGGGATGCCCCAACCTTTAGCACCTTTTTGCGTGGCTGCAATTAGTCGGCTAAATCACCCCACGTATTGAGACAACAATACTTCAGACTCCGTCAAAGTCAACAAAAAAGTCCCTCTTTTTAGCAGCGCCTTGAGGAGCCGAAAAGGCTCATGAAACAGAGGGGGTTAGATAGTAGCGAGTTAGGTTGACATTAGGGGCAGGCTGCTGTAAAACTCTACATTATGATTGCGCCATTCTTTGAGGGTTTGTGGCAGGGTCTGGCGGGTGGAGTGGGATGCGTCGGTTGCTGGGCAGTTCTTCTGCCTATCATTCTCTCCCGCGCAGGCACGTTCAAGCATAACCTGAGCCTTTTCGTTCAGTTTTCGCTGGGAAGACTGTTAGCGTATATTGCGGTTGGTGCCGGGACAGGGTTTCTCGGCGCCGCTTTCGGGGAACTCGACTGGGTCAAAGTTGCGACCGCGTCAGCGTATATTCTGTTCTCTCTCCTTTTACTTTTGCGTGCAACGCGACCTGAGGACAGAAAAAAGTGTGAGGGATTCGCTATCCGCCCCACTCTACCGTTTGCCGCCGGTCTGATTATGGGGCTGAACATCTGTCCGCCGTTTCTGCTCGCTGTGACTTCGGTTCTTCAGGGAGATGGTGTCGCTTTCGGGCTGTGGCTTTTTGCCGGATTTTTTATCAGCGTGACTATATTTATGTTCCCTGTCACTTTTGCCGGTTTCGCGGCGAAGGCGGAGTTCTTCAGAAGTCTCGGGCGTGTAGCGTGCATTTCAGCCGCGCTCTTCTTTCTCTACACAGGGGTTTCGCAACTGCCGCCGGTGGACAGACGAATAATCTCTTTTAGCGTGCCGCGGTTTGAAGTCACGCAGGAGGTTTTGCAGGAGTTCCTTCCTGAAGCGGCGAAGTTCTCGGAAAAATTGGGCGGAAACGGTGCGTCAGTGCACTACAGGGCATTTGACGCGAAAGGGGGAACTTACGCCGTCATCTTCAACACAGATGAGGTCGTGAGCGGTCTGAGAGGCTATGACGGTCCTGTGCCTGTTCTTGTGGCCTGCGATATGACTGGCAGGATAATCAAAGTGAAAATTCTGCCTAACAGGGAGACGCCTGAATACCTGGCAAGAATAAACACTGAGAGGTTTCTCGGGCAGTTCAGCGGGAAAAAAACTTCGGACACCATCTCTCTCGGCAGGGATATAGATGGCGTCACCGGCGCCACAGTTACGTGCCGCGCTGTCACTGATTCTGTCAGCAAATCTCTGCGCCGCGTATCTGCGTCCTATCTTGGCGCCGCTGTGGAAGCGCCAGGTGGGGCGCGGGCGTTAGGTGTCAGAGATTACGCGGTCATACTTTTATTTATTGCTGCCTCGGTAATATTTCTCGCTGAAAACAGATTTGCCAGGTATGCGCTTCTTGTGGCGGTGACTGTATATTTCGGCTTTTATCTCGGCGCGTTCGTGTTCTCTTCCGTTGATATAGCGAGGATTCTCTTTTTCAGATTTGGCGCCTTTTCCGGCGATGTTTCCTGGTACATTCTTCTTATCGGGATTCTCGTTACCACTCTTCTTTTCGGTCGCCTCTTCTGTGGCTATCTATGCCCATTTGGCGCTTTGACAGAGATTCTCTGGCGCGTCTTCAGATTTCGCCGAAAGCCGAAAGCAAGCCCCGTACTTCAGTGCGGGGGTACTTCCAAAGCCCCGCCGTTCATCGGCGGGGATGATGAGCGGAGAGCGGAGAGCCGGGAGATGGAAGTTGATTTGCGGCTGAGAGCCACCAAATATCTGCTTCTGTTTCTTGTTCCTGCGCTTTTCTTCGTCCGCGGCAGGGTTGGCGACTGCGCGATAGAACCGTTTGCGACCCTTTTCGCGATAGGCGGTTCAGCGTTAGAGATTCTATTTCTCGTATTGGTCTTAGCCGCCTCTCTATTTGTTTTCAGATTTTTCTGCCGGTATTTGTGTCCTGCCGGCGCTCTTATGGCGATATTCTCATCCCTCGGAATTGTGAAAAAGAAACTCGCAGACCCGTCTGTTTGCGCTGACTGCCGCGCCTGTCTCAGAGCCTGCGCCATTGGTGCGCTCTCCTTCTCAGAAAGCAGAGAGCCGGGAGCCGAAAGCAGAGAGGGGAAGGGAAAGGTTTTACTGGCAAGCAGCGAATGCATTGCCTGCGGCGACTGCTTCCGCTCATGCAAAAACCGCCACGCTTGATACTCTCTGTGTTCACCTGTGTTTGTCTGCGGTTTGTTCCAGCGTGATTTCAGTTTGTCTGTTTTTTTCTTCACTTCTTTACTTCGCTCCTTTATGATGTTTCGCGTTTTCGCTGACTGAAGTCGGCGGCTAAACAAAGAATTTCCCCAACTCGCGGGGAGCGATGATGAGAATTGTCGGAGCAGGAATATTTGTTCTCTTCTTTCTTTTTCTTGCCTGCGGCTGCGCGAAGGAACTGCCGCGTGAGAGAGCGAAGAAACTGATTTTGCCGGGTGAGTTCAAAGCGATAGATGCGCCAAATGATGATGGAAACGCAGTTCTCCTTGTCTGGTCTGTCGCCCCAAGCGACAACGTGAGGCCTCAGGTGATGGAAGATGTTATCAAAGAGAAGACCAAACCGTTATTAGATAAGACCGATGAGGCACTGAAGGGGATAAAGAGAGTACTGAAGGAAGAGGCGAAGAGTAAAGGCACCACGCTCTCAAGCGAAATATGGAAAAGGGTGGAAGAAGGAGTTCACGATGCGGTTGCAGCAAGGGTCAGAGGTGAAGTGGAATCTTTCTACTCTTCTGCGCCGCGGGTGAAATACATCCTGTCAATGGCAAGGCCTGAGAAAGCTCTGCGGGATGAGTGGGATCAGCCATTACCGGAAGTGGATTCAGACAAATCTTTCGCGAGCGAGAATCCCAAATACTTCGGCCTGAAGAGTGCAAACGAAATGCTTCATTACCTGGAAGTGGTAGAGCCTTACAAAAAACTGAAAGAGGAAGAGTCCAAACTGACAAAATCAATAGTGAAGAACAACACGGAGATAGAAAAGACTCTTGCCGCTCTCAAGAAGGATATGAACAGAGTAAGGGCTGATATGGAGAGGAAGAAGAGCAAGAGAGAAGAGATTACGGCGCAACTGAAGGAGATTGGGTCTATCGCCGCAGCGATAAGAGAAGTCTCTGCACCTGTTGAAGAGGCGATAGCAGAGAAGAGAAAGAGACTGGAAGAAGAAATCAACTCACTCACCGCGGCATTGGAAGTAACGAGCCGCGAAATGGAGACAATGCTCAAAGCGCTTATCTCAGGAGTGGACCAACTAACAGCGAGACCGGCTGAAAAGGCTGAATCATTCACAGTAGCGATAAGAGAACTCGCAGCGAGACTTGACGCCGCAGAAAAGAAGAGAAAGGAGTTGGACCAGAAGACAGAATCACTATCGTCAGAGAAGAACAAACTTATGGTGCAAACAGAAAGGGAAATAGAAAGAGACAAAAAAGAACTTGAGAAGAAGATTGAGTCACTTACGGCAATGAGAAAAGGACTCGCAGGCAAACCTGAGGTGTTAGAAGCAGAGATGAAAGAATTGGGCAAGAAGATTATATCGCTTACCACGGAGATAGAAGAGGACGAGAAAACCATCGCAGTTCTTGAGAAGCCCACAGAGACTCTCAAGAAAATGGAAGATATGAAAAAGGAGGTGCAGAAGGCGCGCTCGGAGAGAGACCAAATCAGAAAGCGGCTGAAAGACCCAAAAGAGATGACATACTACTTCAAACTGGAAGTGACTGATGGAAAAGAGACCCTCGCTTACCCGACACCAGTGACTGCTCTGCCTGTCGCCAATTACTTCAACTGGGCGAAACTGAATAACTTTGTTTTGACTGTTCTGTTCTCCATAGTCGTTATGGGGCTGATAGCGTATGCGAAGAGGAATCCCAATCTCTTCATCCGCAAGATAAGCGGACTTGACGCTGTTGACGAGGCTGTCGGGCGTGCGACAGAAATGGGCAAGCACATATTATACTTCACCGGACTTCTCGGGATGGGCTCGCTTTCTACAATCGCATCTACAAACATCCTCGGAAGGGTTGCAAGAAAGGTGGCGCAACACGACTCCCAGATAAAAGTTCCCTGCAACGACCCGATAGTGATGAGCGTCTGCCAGGAGGTTGTGAAAGAGGCTTACACCTCTGTCGGTCGCCCGGATGCCTATAGAGATGACAACATCTTCTTTGTGAGTAATGAGCAGTTCAGTTTTACAGCGGCAGCGGATGGTATGATGATGCGCGACAGACCTGCGACCAATTTCTTCCTCGGCTACTTTTACGCGGAGGCGCTGCTCCTTACCGAAGTCGGCGCCAGCGTAGGCGCAATCCAGATTGCCGGCACTGACGCGCTCAATCAGTTACCGTTCTTTGTAACGACCTGCGACTACACCCTGATTGGAGAGGAACTTTATGCTGCCAGCGCCTATCTTTCGCGCGAGCCTGTGCTTCTTGGCAGTCTGAAAGGACAGGATGCGGGCAAACTCTTCCTCGCGGTCCTCGTAATTGTGGGCGCAATCCTTTCCAGTGTAGGAATAAACTATCTCACAAGATTGCTTGAGCCCCTATGAGGAGGAGATAATGGCTCTTGTGAAGAGGAGGATTCCGCTTGCGCTGGCGTTCTGCCTCGGAGTTGTATTCGCTATTCAGTACTATGTGCCGCATCCAGTTTCGGAGACTGTGCTGACGCGGTCAAACTTATGGGTTATAATTATAACTTCATTCTCAATAGTGTTGGGGCTCTCCAGTCTTCTTCACATACATATTGGCAAGATGAGAACACTTGCCCCGGGCTGGGGTTATAGCGCAGTTCTTGTTGCTTCCCTCGTTACCACCGCTGCCCTGGGGTTCGTTCTCGGAAAAGACCCGGGCTCACCGGTCTTCTGGATATACACAACTATGTATGTTCCATTGAGCGGCACAATGTTCAGCATTCTCGCATTCTTTATCGCTTCAGCCGCTTACAAAGCGTTCAGAGCGAGAACGCTGGAGGCGACCATATTACTTGTTGCCGCTATCGTCGTGATGCTCGGCAACGTGCCAATCGGGTTTCTGATGCACAAGTACATACCTGTGGTGGGTAACTGGATTTATCAGAACCCTAATATGGCTGCGCAAAGGGGAATTCTGTTAGGTTTGAGTCTCAGTTTTGTGGCAACCTCTCTGAAGATAATATTCGGCATAGAGAGAGCGTATCTTGGCGGAGGTGACTAACCATAAGGCAGAAGAAGTAGGAAGGCTGATACCTGACACCTGATAAGTCGGAGTAACTTAGTGAGCGTTTTAACAAAACTATTGGCGATTGACAGGCGCATAATATTCCTCGTTATCGCAGCCGCTGTAGTCCTCTCACTCTTCTTTCCTATGAGACTTGAAGTGGCGGTGACTCCGCCTGTAGAAAGCATCTATAAGACGATAGAGTCGCTTCCTGAAGGTTCTGTTGTTCTGGTGTCAAATGATTATGACCCTTCAAGCAAGCCTGAACTTTATCCTATGAGCGTTGCTCTATTTCGCCACTGTTTCAAGAAGAACCTGAAGGTGGTAGCGATGACTCTCTGGGTCACGGGCGAAGGACTTATAGCAGACGCTCTGAACGCTGCCCTCAAAGATGAAAGATTCAAAGATAAGAAAGAAGGCGAAGACTACGTCTTCCTCGGTGCCAAGGTAGGAGGCAGTGCTGTCATTATGGGGATGGGGCAGGATATCGCAGGAACTTTCCCCAAGGACTATAAGAAGAGACCTGTTACCGACCTGCCGCTTATGAAAAACCTGAAGACTCTCACCGACTTTGATTACGTAGTCAGTATTGCGGCAGGGTCGCCCGGAGTTGATGATTGGGTCATTTATGGCAGCGAGTACCTCAGGAAAAAGAAGCCGAAGAGAGTTGAACTCGCCGCCGGATGCACTGGAGTTATGGCTACCCAGTATTATCCCTACCTGGATTCTGGACAGATAAACGGTCTTCTGGGCGGGATGAAAGGCGCGGCGGAATATGAGTCCCTTATTCAATGGAAAGACCAGGGCACTTATCAAATGGACGCCGAGAGCGTTACTCACATCATAATAATAGCGTTCGTCATCCTCGGCAATATAGCCTACTTCACAATAAGGAAATCTCGCGGAAACGTAACCGGAGAAGCGAAATGAGAGGTTCTACACTCTTTCTTCTCTTCGCCATCGCGTTTGTCGTGTTGAACGCGGTCTTCCTGATAACGCAGCGCCTGCCATTCTCTGAAGAAGGAGTCGGAATCATTATCGCGGCAGGTCTGACACTGGCGGTCTATTCGTTTCTCTATAAGGATAATCCTGCGTTCAAGTTTGCCGAGCACCTCTACATCGGCGTCGCAATCGGATATAATATGGCTGTTGATTGGCACGCCAACCTCGTTCCAAATCTTATAGACCCTCTCTTCTCGCCGAAAGACGAGCCGGATTACACGCTTGTCATTCCTATGGCGCTTGGAATTCTTATGTTTTCAAGATTTGTTCCAAAGTTGCTCTGGCTTTCGCGCTGGACAATAGCGGCTATTGTCGGCTGGGGCGCGGGAGTGGCGATACCCCGTTCCATCACAGAGAACATATTAGAGCAGGCGAAGAGTTCTTTCAGTCCTGTTGCGGGTCCCGACGGGTTCTCTCTCGCAAACGTCGCTGCCATAATTTGCTTGATAGGAGTGCTTAGCGTCCTCTTCTACTTCTTCTTCTCTATTGAGCACAAAGGCGCTGCCGGCAGGTTCTCCCGCATCGGTGTCTGGTTCCTGATGGTCTCCTTCGGTGCAGCGTTCGGCTACACTGTTATGGCGCGTATGGCGCTCCTCATCGGGCGCATCTGGTTTCTTCTGGCAGACTGGCTCAAACTGCTGAAAGTTTAGCCGCCGACTTTAGTCGGCGGATATCGCGCGGCATAAATGCCGCAGCTAAACTTTATCCTTCATACTTTCTTTACTCTTCCTCCTCTTCTTTCTCTTCTTCCACCTGAAGCACCTCATTCGGACACTCGTCCACGCACGCGCCGCAGTCAACGCATTCGTCAGGCTGAACAATTATTACCTTCTCGTCTTTTATTTCCAGAACTTCGCACGGACATACATCAACACAGGAACCGCATCCGACGCAGGCTTCCAGGTCAATTATTCTGACAGTCATTATCATCTCCTTTCAAAGCAATCTGGTTTCAGATTTCGCCTGCCCTTTAGATCTCTCCGGTTACGCGGAAAAAACTTCGCCTCGTACTGCCGCAAATTGAAATCCCTCTCATAACCTTCACTGATAAACCGGCCTGAAAAACTAACAGACCAGAAAAAGTGCTATTTTCTCTATAATTCTGCTAAGGCTTTGTCAAGAAAAAAGAGATATTTTTTTGAAAAATGTGCTAACTTCTGAGTGTGAAACTAACCAGCCAGGACTCCTGCACAGAGGTGTGAACTGCTTTCCGCGCCCCGCTCGCCTACTTCAGAAGCGTTAGAGCCTTCAACCTGGCAAGAATCTCCTCCTTGCGCATCAGCCCCTCTCTTCGGAAGACCTTACGGTGAGAACTGTCGTAGAAGATAAGTGTCGGAACAGCCCAGATTCCTTCCTTCTGGGCTCTCTCTATGTCCTCGTTCGCATCGATGTCTCTCACATTCACTTTTCCTTCCAACTCTTTCGCCAACTCTTCCAGAATCGGCTTCTGCGTTTTGCAGGCAGGTCAGACTGAAGTGGAGAAGACGACTATCTCAGGCATTTCCTGCGACATAGCCACCTCCTACTCTATTTTCTTGTATGTGCCCTGCGTCTCTTTTGCCAGTTTCTCCATAAACTCTGCACAGAGAGTTTTATTCTCATCTATCGCGAAATCTTTTCCTTCGCCAACCAGAAACGCGATAGTATGGATTGTGACATTTCTGAATCTATTCAAACTGCGCATCTTGCCAAGTATTGACGTCCTATCAATTTCATCCACTTTATCTGGCGGATATGTGGGTTCGCCGTCTGAGAGGAAGTAGATTGTGTCCGCGTCGCGGTTATTGAGCGCCTCCGTAAGCGCACCATAAGTATATGTTAGACCCTCGGGTTTGAGCGAGTCCACAAACCTCTTCGCGGACTGGATATTTTCCTGGGAGCCCTTTACAGGCTGGGTTTTCCACGGCTTCACTTCCTGCGCGAAAGTGATTATGTTGAAACTACAGTCCTTGCCAATCTGAGTATCAAGAACCTTTTTCAGTTCTATCTTCACTATTTCAAGGCGGCTCATCTTCTTCCTATCCTCGCCCCAGGCTCCTTCTATCATCATACTCCTGGATGTGTCAACGACAAAGATTACATTCTTTGATTTTATCCGTCCATAGATTGGACTGGGCGCGACAGTCCTCACTTCTGGCGGTTTGCCCGGTCTTGCAGTCTGTGTGCTATCCTGCCCCGTCTCTTCTGGAACTTCAAAACTCGCCTTCTTTGAGTTCCACCAGTTCTTCCAGTCGGCGGGTTCATCCAGCGCCTCGTCTGCGATTATCCGGAGCGTCTGCGACATCTCTTCCACAAGCGTTCCGCTCTCACTTTGCATCGCTTCTATGATAGGTTCTATCACATCTTTTCTGCGATAGTTTCTAAGCGCTTTTGTTGCGGCGAGGCGGACCTCCCATTTCTTGTCCTTCAGTGCACTAAGAAGACTCTCCACAACTGACGGATTTTTGTAATCGCCCAGGAGTCTGGCAACGACAGCGCGCACTCGCCAGTCCTTATGAGAGGTCACCTCCTTTGCGAGGTATTCTAATATCTCTGCAGTCTGCATCCGCAGGAGCGCGCTGTAAGCGGCGTCGCTCGCCTGATACGAAACATCCTCGTTGAACGCGACATTCAGAATCTCTTTTACCACTTCCACCGAGTACTCGCGCGCGAGAGTCTCTATCGCCTCTTTCTGATTTTCTGGAAACTCTTTTGACTTTCCCCACTCTTCTCTGAACTTCTTTACCGCCTCGCTCTGACCAAACGCTGGCGCAGTAAAGAACGCTTCCGCGAAACAGGTCAAAAATAACACAAATGTGACGGAAAGAACTGCTCTGCACTTCACCATCTCGTATTTTTCTCCAACTATAGCCTCTACGCGGTGAATATAACCGTATCTAGGCGAGCAAGTAAATAGAATTTCTTCAGACCCACAATGGTTTTTCTAACTATCTGTTATAGTCAGAGCCGTTCAGAGGAAACAAGCGGTATATGAATGTTCCGTAGTTCTGCTCTGCCAGACTGCGCAGAAGGTCAACTGCGGGACCAACCGGCACAACAACCTGACCCGGCTGAGCCCCTGCCACTGAGAAGAAGCCAACCGTGCTGATACGCGTCTTCTGGAACGCGTTGGACCTGGAAATCTCAAGAACTATCTTCCACGGGTCTGTGTATTTCCCCTCAGCAGGCGAACCGTCTGTGAGAACGAAGATGTCATCAGGCTCAAACGAGAGGCATTTCGCCAGAATATCGTAAAGGTTTCTTCCTCCGATTGTGGGTCTGACCGAATCTATAAATCTTGCCGCTTTGCTCTTGTTCTCCTCTGTCGCTTGCACGAACTGCTGCGACGAAAAGTACCTGTGCGTCGCTTCAAAGAAGATTACGTTGAAAAGAACATCGCTTTCCAGACTCCCTATCGCATTTTTCAGTTCCTTTTTCGCCTCGCGGATTTTGCCGCTGCGCTCCATACCGAAAGAGCAGTCAACCAGAAATATCACGCGCCTTGTGTGCAGAGGAATCCCCAGGAAGTAACTGGAAGCAGGCACCTTCGCCTGCGGGTTTGGAGGAATTTCAGGGTTCTCTCCAATACTTTTGAGCCATCTCTTCCACTCAGCCTCGCTGGAAAACTCCTTCCCCGTAATCCTGACAAGAGATGCGAGAACGCTTCCGTAAAGCCTCTTATCTTTTGTGTGAAGCGCTTTTATAAGCGGCGCTAAAGACCTTGTGTCTGGAATCCGGGAAAGTGCAAAAGCGGCGGATTCGCGAACAAGCAAATTCTGGTCAGCGAGACACTTTATAATTTTCTCCACAGAATCGGGTGTTCCGACCCTCGCAAGCCCTGCAAGCGCGATATCGCGGACATACCAGACAGGGTCAGACAACGCACCTGAAAGCGCTTCCTCTGCGCCTGATTCTTTTCTCTTTCCCAACGCCTCGCAAATCGCGTATCTCACTTTCGGATTCTTCTCGTTCTTGAATGCGCTGGCGAGAAGTTCTGTTCGCACCTGCCCCTTTGTCTGTCCCAACGCCCAGGCGGCGCTCGCTCTCACAAACTCATCCAGTTTTCCGGAAGGCAAAACCTCGCCAGCGAGATACTCAATAGTCTTCTCTTCCTCCATTCGCGAAAGCGCGATTGGTGCACTGTCCCGAACTTCCCAGTCAGGGTCGGAAAACGAGAAGAGCACTGTTCTCGCAGCATCTTTGGTGTCAAGATTGGCAAGTGAGAACAGCGCCTCCTTCCTCACTTCTTTATTCAGTTCGCTTTCCGGGGAAAGAACCTTCTGAAGCAGCGCGTAGGTCTTGGGTGTATCAAAATTGCCCAGACTCCTGATAACCTCTATCAGGGTCGCAGAACTTGTGCTTGTCGTCCCGTTTTCAAGGAATTTTTCAAGTTTCTCAACCTCTGCTGCCGCAATCTCCGGCGAGACCCGGACCTTCTTGGTCTCGGTAGAAGTAGTGCTCTCTGCACGTTCCGGAGTCTCTTGTTGCGGCTCTGGCAGTTTCTTAGCAGTAACGGTTTTCTCCTCAGGCTCTTCGCGAACAGGATGCTCAGGCTCAACGTGGACTACGCCGCGAGGCGTAACCTCCTCGGCAGTCCCGCGCTCAACAACCTCTGGAGGCGCAACTACCCCGGTCGGCTCCTCCATAGCCTTCTGGACAATACCTGGCTCTTTTCGCTCCTCCTTCGCCATCTCTTTTTTCGGACTCACAGGCGGTCTCGTAAGTTCTGGCAGGAAGACCGAGATTAGAATAATCACTGCTGCAGCGATAGAAGCGTAAACAGTATATCTCTTGAGAGCCCTGCGGCGAAACGACCTCGCAACTTTCTGAGACACTTCGTGCTCAAGGCGCCAGGAGAGGCGAGCGCTAAAATCAACCGGCAACTCAATCCGTCCCATTCGCCTCAAATAGGACAGAGAAGCGCTCAACTGCTGGTGATAAGATGCGCAGCGAGCGCAAGTTTTCAGGTGTTCCTCAACTTCCACGCGCTCTGCCTCGCTCAACTGGCGGTCAATATATCTGGAAATTTTAGAGAAATCGCACTCCATATTACCACCTCTTTCTAACTATAACACTCGGGAAGCGCCTTTATTGCGCCAATTTTTCCTTTCCTCAACAATATAGGAAACCCCACGCCGGAAGGCGTGAGAAAATAATTATTCCGCCGCTGCACCAATAAACGTCTCCTTGGGCACAGCCGGGGAATAACGCGACAGGCTAACTGGACGCGCATACCGCACATTACATCATTCCCGACCATTGCGACCGGCTTGTTTCGTCCTAATAAATATTGCACTGAATCGTCTAACATTATATAATACATTATTAGTCAGTTTGTGCGTTGAAAGGAGAGAAGAGATGACTCCTCAAAGTATGATGAGATTTCTGGGCGCTGTTTTCGCTGTCCTTTTTCTCTCCAGTATCGCTGGAGCGCAGGAGCAGAAAGAGTTTGAACCAGGCAGCGATACAAACCTGAATTGGACAAAGAACTATGATGATGCTGTGAGCGCTGCGAAAACAAAGTATATGCCGGTTATGCTATACTTTTACGGGCGCGATGGCACAGACCTCTGCAAACTGGCTGAGACAGATATATTCAAAAAATCCTCTGTCAAATCCCAGGCAAGGAAGTTCGCCTGCGTCAAGGTAGAAGGGGCGGGCAAAGATGGCGAAGAGTTATGCAAGAAGTTCAACATCTCGCCCGGCTCATTCGCAATCGTTCTGCTTGACTACAGCCTGACAGAGTCGGCAAAGATACAGGAGGAGAAGGACCTGAAGAAACTTTCGGGGATAATGAAGAAGACCGCAGAGGAGAACAAGAAGACAACTGACATCCTTAGAAAGATAGAGAAGGTGTTTGACAAGGCGATGGAATACAAGAGGAACGGCGATATGCGCAGCTGCGTTAGCCTTCTGGAAGAGATAGTCTCCGTGAAAGGAAAATCTGACAGCAAGTTCATAGATGAGGCGCAGAAGATTCTGAGTGAACTTGAGCAAAAAGGCGCTCAACTGCTGGGCGAGGCGGAGAACGACATCCGTGAAGCGGAAAATAGCCTGTCCTGGGGGACGACGCAGAGTTTCAGAGTTGACCTTGTCAACAACGCGCAACAGAAACTCGTGAGCGTTGCGAGAGATTATCCTGTTTCGTCGCTGAGGGAGAGGCTCAACTCTGCCCAGACAAGAGTTGCATCGCTTATGGCGGAGTTCCAGAGAAGGCAGCAGCAACAACAGGGGCAGCAGCAGGGTCAGGGGCAGACTCCGGCGCCGATTCCCGGGGGAAGAAGATAGAGCAGGCAGAGAGATGAGTTTGCGCCCACTTTTTCTCTCTATTTTCCTT
>Ga0315280_10004013_pt1 | contig 22071 bp, 18 predicted proteins | sample YL17G06_40_MG_FD_203697 | JGI IMG/M metagenome (GOLD analysis project Ga0315280, IMG submission 203697) | Sediment microbial communities from Yellowstone Lake, YNP, Wyoming, USA - YL17G06_40 | ecosystem: Environmental > Aquatic > Freshwater > Lake > Sediment | place: USA: Wyoming | collected...
GGGATAAGGACATCTTACTCACCGCCAGTTCGTTGCTTTTTTCTCTTTTCATTCTGCTGAGTTTCTTTCTTGCGAATTCCCTCCCCTTCGACTTCTTTAAACTTCTATGGGATAAGAATCAGGTATTCTTTATATTTTTTTATTATGTTCTCCTCAGCCTCCCCTTTTTTTTCGCGGGCTTGACCATCTCCTCAGCTCTCACCCGGTTTCAGATGCAGGTCAACAAGATTTATTTTTTTGACCTCTTGGGCGCGGGGATTGGGGCATTCCTGGGAGGCTTGATTTTTCTGCCTAAAGGGGAAAAAGGAGTCTTTATCCTTATCTCCTGCCTAGCTCTGCTCGGCTCCATTCTTTTTAGCCCCCCGCGAAAATGGCTGTGGAAGTTTTTTTTATTCTTACTCCTAGCAGCCGGAGGAGCTGTTTTTTTTGCCTCTCCGGCCTGGCTCAGCTTCAGAATCTCGCCTTTCAAAGACCTTCCTCTGGCTCTCAAATACCCTCAGGCCCAACATCTTCTCGCCCGATGGAATGCCATCTCTAGAATTGATGTCATCCAATCGCCTGCAACAAGATATGCCCCCGGATTGAGCCTCCTCTACCAGGAGCAGCTTCCTCCCCAGCTCGGCCTCTCCGTCGATGGCGGAGAACTCAGCGCCATCACTCAATTTCAAAAAGCAGACGACCCGGCTCTTCGATTTCTTTCTTTTCTCCCTTCCTCTCTGGCTTATTCTTTTGTCCGAGAGCCAAAAACTCTGATCATTGAGCCCAAAGGAGGGTTAGATGTTCTGGAAGCAATTTATTTTAAAGCTTCCCAGATCAAAGTTATCGAAAGCAATCCACTCCTTGTCAGTCTCTTCCGCAGAGAACTTGCTGAGGTCTCCAACCACCTCTATCATCAGAAAAATATTCAAGTTGATTCAGGGAACAGCCGAGCTCTCTTGAAAAAGGAAAAGGGACCATATGACCTGATCGTGTTTTCTCTCACAGATGTCTTTGGTGCCTCAGGAACAGGCCTTTATGGGCTTGCAGAAAATTATCTTTTTACAGTCAACTCTTTTGCGGAGGTCTTGAACAAACTGTCCCCTTCTGGAGTTATCAGCCTGACTCTTTATTTACTCCCTCCTCCAAGACAAGAGATAAAGGCCTTTGCCACTTGGGTTGAAGCTCTCGAACGGCTCAAAAAAGATCCTGGTTCCCATCTCGTTTCCATCCGAAGCTGGGCGACGATCAGCTATTTCATCAAAAAGAGCCCTTTTGGAGATGAAGATATCAAAAGGTTGAAGGCGTTCTGCGAGGAACGCCTCTTCGACCTCGTCTACTACCCAGGAATTGAAACCAAGGAGACAAATCTCTACAACAAATTTGCTTATCCGATCTACTCTGATTTTGCACTCAAGCTTCTTTCTCCTCCTCAGAAAAAAGAACTTTATAAAAATTACACCTTCGATGTCCAACCAGCCACAGACAACCGCCCGTTTTTCTCTAATTTTTATAAACTGAGCAAGTGGAAGGAAACGTACAGAGCCCTCGGGCAGAAGTGGCTTCCTCTTTTTCAAGGAAAATTTCTGATCCCGCTTTTGCTCGTGCAATCTTTGCTAGTGGCCTTTGTTCTTATCCTTTTGCCCGTAACTATTCTAAAAAAAAGCAGAAAAGATCATAAAGTCCTGCGGATAAAGGTCTTTTTTTATTTCAGCTTCATCGGGATGGGTTTTATTTTTGTCGAGATCATCCTCGTCCAAAAATTCATCCTTTTTCTGGGACATCCTCTCTACTCCATCTCGACCATTCTCTTCTCGCTTCTTTTTTCTTCAGGGCTGGGGAGCCTTTGCTCTAGGAGTATTCTCCGTTCTAACCCAAGAAACAAGCTCAGAGCAAGCCTCTTCTTGTCCGCCTGCCTTATTACTCTGGATATCCTTGTCCTGCCTGCTTTTAGTGCAGGATTTATAGGTCTGGGTTTCGGAATAAAAGTTCTCCTAGCATTTTTATTTATTTTCCCACTCGGCTTCCTGATGGGTTTCCCCTTCCCAACAGGAATCAGGCTCTTGGGCTTCAAAAATGAGAAGCTCATCCCCTGGGCTTGGGCTGTCAATTCCTTCTCATCTGTTGTGAATTCTGTGATGGCCCTGATGATAGCTTTTTGGGGGGGATACAATTTTGTTTTGGGTCTGGCAAGTCTAGGTTATCTACTTGCTATTCCTTTTCTCCACTTCTCCGATCATGGGGACAAAGCGAACTTCTGAAATTTGCTGGACAAGCGGCTTCCCTTCTTTCTTGCTGATCAAGGTGAGGTTCTGAAAATACAGGGTGCTCCCCAAAGGGAGAATAAGCCTCCCTCCTTCTTTAAGCTGTTTCAAAAGAGGGGGCGGAATATGGTTAGCCGCACAGGTGATAATGATGGCATCAAAGGGCGCTTCCTCTTCCCAGCCAAAATATCCGTCGGCGCATTTCACATGGACTCGGGTATAATTTAAGTCTTTAAGGGTCTGGGAGGCTTTTTGGGCCAAATTCTCTCTGATTTCAATCGAATAAACCTCGCCACCAAGGTGAGCCAAAACCGCTGCTTGGTAGCCTGAGCCGGTGCCAATCTCCAGGACTTTTTCCCCTACTTTTAGCCCAAGATGCTGCGTCATCAGCGCCACAATGTAGGGTTGCGAAATTGTCTGGCCTTCATCGATGGGCAAAGGGTAATCCTCATACGCTTGGGCACGGTAGCGAGGAGCCACAAAAAGATGGCGCGGAACTTTTCCCATGGCCTCGAGCACTCGCTGGTCGTTGATATCTCTGGACGCAAGCTGGTCTTCCACCATATTTTTTCTTCGGGCCATATAGACCTCATCCTCTTCAACTGAACTGTAGGACAAGGGCAAAAACAAGAAGAGCATAAAGACTGCGGCAAAAATTCGGAAAAAGAACCTCTGGCCTCTTAAAAAATATAACATTTTTGTTAATTATAACACTATTGTTTTAAGATTTCACCTAAACATATTCATCTTGTAAGCGCCCCAAATTCCTTGATAAAGGGGCTTTGAAAAGAGCTGCAGCGATCAGGTGATATGACAGAACCGGAATAGCCTCGCTCCCCTTCAGGTTTTTCACGCCATTCCCTCTTCGCCCTTCCCGGCGCCTGCGGAAATCGCAGGGCTCGGACCAGGTCATTCGAAGGCACGCTGCGTTTTCCCTGGTAGCCGCAACCTTTAGGTTGCGCTTGACAAGACGCAGGCTAAAGCCTGCGGCTACCGGTCGAGGAATCCTGCCCGCTCCGCCTCTTCACTTGGCCTTCTTCATGACCTGGTTCTCGCCCATCTATCCAGGTTCCCTCGAAAGGAGACCGATCTGTTCACAGAGACAGATCGGCCGGGGGGGTTCCAAGGGGGTATGCCCCTTTGGTCGCAGGACGCAAGTCCGAGAAGGGGAGGCAGAGACAGGACCCATCCTTCCTAAAGTTCTTGGCCGCCGATCGGAAGCGGGGAGCCAAGCCCTTTTCAAAGCCGCAATTCAATTATTTCTAACTTCGCGATGCTTCCTATTCATTTTTATAAACTGAAATTTATATATTTTAGAGTTTTTTCATTTTATCTAACCTTTTAAGGTGAGAAAAATATCCTGAAATTCATCTTCAAAATCCTCCCTGACGGTGATTGACTCCCTCTTGACTCCCTGCAAAGATAGAGGCGATTTGAGCCCAGAGGCATGATTTCTGGGAAAGGACCTTTTGCCTAGAGGAACGCTAGATGAAAATTAATTCATTTATCGTGGCCGGAGAAAATATAACTTTTATAACTTTAGAATTGACAAAGGCAGTTTTTTTTGATAATAACTTAAGCAATCCTCAAGATTAAGGGAGAGGAAAATTGCCTTGATGGAGAACAAAGCGGTTTATCCGGGATTTTTTGATCCAATCACGAACGGCCATGTAGATATTATCCAACGAGGGCTGAAAATTTTCGACAGAATTCTTGTCGCCGTTCTAAAAAATCCCAAAAAAAGGCCCCTATTCTCGACAAAAGAAAGAGTGAAGATGATTCAGAATATTTTTGCGAACGAGAAGAAGATCGAAGTGAAAGCCTTTGATGGGCTCCTGGTTGAATTCGCCAAAAAAAATAACAGCCGGATCGTTATCCGCGGGCTGAGAGCCATCTCAGACTTTGAGTATGAATTTCAAATGGCCTTGATGAACCGGAAACTCAACCCTGAAATTGAGACGTTTTTCTTGATGCCCAGCGTCCAATATTCTTTTCTCAGCTCCAAACTGGTCAAAGAAGTTTTTATGCTAGGAGGATGCATCAAAGATTTAGTCCCGCAGATCGTCGAAAAAAAGCTGCGATATAAATCTAAGAAAAACCCGAGAGGTTTTCTTGATAATTAATTAAAAGGCAGGAACAAAAATGTTCGGTATTAGTCGCCAAAAAAGTACGATTGGCTTAGACATTGGTTCCCATTCCATCAAGGCCGTTGAGCTGAACTCCAGGAAAAAAGGGGATAAGGATGTCTATGAGGTAGCCAAAATAGGCTACGAAGTCCTTCCCCATGATGCCATTGTCGAAGGGACGATTATTGACTCAACTGCGGTCGTCGAGACTATTCGCCTGATTTTTGATGAAAACAAGATTACAAACAAAAACGTCGCTATCTCGATATCTGGCAACTCCGTTATCATTAAAAAAATATCCCTTCCTCCCATGGAAAAAGAGGAATTGGCAGAATCCATCGTCTGGGAAGCAAAACATAATATTCCCTACCCCTATGAAGAAACCAATGTCGATTATGCCATCCTGAAGCCCCCTCTGGATTCAAAAGAAAAGAATTTGGATATTCTGCTGGTCGCGGCCAAAAAGGAAAAAATTGCCAACTACAGCAACGTGGTTCATCAGGCACGGAAAAATCTGGAAGCCATAGAGGTCGATGTGTTTGCCCTCCAAAATGCGCTTGAAATCAACTATCCCGAAGTTTTTTACGAAAAGTCGATCGCGCTCATCAACCTCGGTGCCAATATCACCAATGTCGCCATCTTTGAAAGGGGAACTCCTCAACTGTTCCGAGATCTATCTCTGGGCGGCTTTTTCTTCACGGAAAACATGCGCAAAGAGCTCAACATCAGCTTTGATGACGCTGAAAAATTGCTAAAGGGGATTCCCACCAAAAGCATTCAACCCGACCAGCTGGGCGGAATCCTGGCCATGAATATCAAAGACCTTCTCGATGAAATCGAAAAAACTTTCACCTTCTATGAAGCCGGAGAAAAAAAGGAAAAGAAAATTGAACAAATCTATTTGAGCGGAGGTCTGGCCAATCTCAAAAACATGACCAGGTCCTTCGAACAAAAATTCAACATCCGCACCGAGCTTTTCAATCCCTTCCGGAACATCTATTACGAAGAAAAAAAATTGGATTCCATCTATTTCCAGGAAATGGCCCCTCTCTTCGGAGTGGCAGTAGGACTCGCCACACGAAAGGCAGAGAAATAAAACCATGATTCGAATTAACTTATTAAAGCCCGAAAAAAAAGAATTTAGGAAAGAGCCCACTCTTCCTTCAGAAGAAGTCAAGGTAAAAAAAAGGCCTGCCTTCGGCGGCTTCTTCATTTTTTTGCTCATTGTCATTGTGGCTGCCCTTTCCTTTATGCAGAGAAAGGCGCTGAACAAAGAAAAGGACCTGTTGGCTCAAGCCCAAGCTGAAAAGAGCAAGCTTCAATATGTGATTGCCAGGCTGGACGAAGTTGAAAAACGAAAAGCCTCGCTCGAGGAAAGGATAAACCTGATCACCGCGCTGAAGTCCCAACAGCAAATTGTAGTCCGCATCGTGGATGAAATCAGCAAGGCACTCCCGGATTGGGTTTGGCTGACGGAAGCGAGCTACGACGGCCAAAAAGTGACGCTCAAAGGAAAAGCGCTTTCCAATAACCTCATCGCCGATTATATTTTAGCCTTAGAAAATAGCCTCTATCTGAACAATGTGAATATTATCTCTTCCACCCAGAAGACCACGGCCAAAAGTCAGTATTTGGAATTCACTTTAACGGCCAATGTCGAAGTGCCGACGGTACCCAAAACATCACAGGAAACATCTCCCAAAGCCATCAAAGGGGGTAACAAATGAAAAACCGGCCCTGGTATGGCTATGTCATTCTGGCAATCATAGTGCTGGGTGCATTCTACTTGTTCTATTACAGACCCAAAAATGTCGAGATGAACAACCTAGAGGCCCAGCGAATCAAAGTGGAGCAAGAACTGGCTCAACTGCGGCTCAAGAAACTACAGTTGGATAAAATTGAGGCTGAGCTTATCAACCTCGACAGTCAGCTCAAAGAGCTCTATGCCATCATCCCCCAAAAGAAGGAAACGAGCGATATTTTAAGAAAAATTCAGCAACTGGCTTACGACGCCCGCCTCAACATCACTAAATTTGCTCCCAAGAGTGAAATCATCAAGGATTTCTATTCCGAATGGCCCATTCCGATTGAAATCACGGGAAGCTACAACAATCTCGGTGTCTTCTTTGATCGCCTTAGCCAATTTTCCCGTCTTTTCACCATTGAGAATTTTTCGATCAAAGCTCTCCAGAAACAAACAGAGGCGGCAACGATTTCGGCCACCTGGACGGCCAAAACCTATTTCTTCCATGAAGAAACCCCCCAGCCGCAAACCGCTCCCCAAAAAACAGGAAAGATAAAATGAAAAAGATATCTATTTTTATTCTAATCAGCGGATTTCTTTTTCTTAGTATCAACACGCCATTACTCTTAGCTCAAGCTGAAAAAGAGAGAGCGGGAACCCAAATCCAGACCGAACTCCCACCCCAGGCTACTTTTAACCCGGCCAATCGCAGAGATCCCTTCAAAGATTTATTGGCGGGGAAAGAAGTAAAAGAAAAATCCACAATCGGAGGAGTGCCCCAGGTTTCCATTGATGAAGTAAACCTTATCGGGATTACCAAAGCAGGTGGAAAGTTCACAGCCATCGTCAGCGGACCCCAAGGATTTCCTCTGTTTATCAACGTCGGAAGCAAGTTTTCTGATGGCTATGTCGTTTCCATCACTGAAAACCAAGTCATTTTCCGAAAAATCAATGAGCGAGGCATTCCCTTAATGAATCCCAAAGATATTGTCAAAGAAATATCTCCGGAGGAGCGTTAACATGAATATCAAAAGGAAAATTTATTGGCACTTATTCACCTCTCTCTCCCTCTTGGTTCTTCTTCTCGGATTTGCTTACAACAACGAAGCCTTCATCAACATAAATAGAGTCCTGATTCAACCAGGCACGTTAAGCACGAAAGTTGTTCTTGAAACAGATGCGTCTCTCTCGATTCAGAACACCTACTATGACCCCCAATCCAACCCCACTCTAGTGATCAATCTGGACAAGATTAAAACAATCCAAGAACCCAAAGTCCCTGCCGAAGAATCTCAATTGATCAAAGATGTCAAAATCGAAAAGACGGGGATGAACCAGTTCCGCTTTTCCCTCCACTTAAGCGAGAGAGTCCCATACCGCATTATTTCCAGGCAAAATCAAACTGTGATCGAGCTGAATAAAATTCAAAGGGCCCAAGGAGATTATGTGATTGAACCTGATATTCGACAGCAACTGAGCCAAAAACCTAAGTCTGAAATCTTCTTAGATAGAATTGATATCTCGGAAAAAACCGACCGGGTCAACGTCAGTGCCAAGCTAAGCGGCCAAGCTCTCTCCAACGTCTTTGCTCTTGAAAAACCTTACCGTTTGGTGGTTGATCTCTTCGATACCTTCTGTTCCGGTTCTTCTTCTGTTTATCAGGTGGATAAACTCGGACTGGTCAAAGTCAGAGTTGCCCAATTCCAGATGTCCAATCCTCACCCCATCACCCGCATGGTTTTTGACCTGAAAGAACCGTGTTTCTATTCCCTCAATTCAGATAAGAATGAACTGCTCGTCTCCTTCTTCAAAGACCAAACGTCCCTCCTTGCGGCCTCGCCAGCTCCTAAAGAAACAGTATCCGCTTCCTCTTCCGCTCCTTCTCCTCAGAGGCTGAATGCTGACCCGCCTAAAGACCAAGTCTTGGAAAAACCAAAGGTTGAGAAGCCGGCTGAAGCCGTAAAGCCTCAGCCATTACCTCCACCGGTAGTGCCTGCTCCAGTCGAAACCAAAATAAAGCCAGAGCCAAAAAATACTTCCACATCTCAACCTGCCGAACCCGCCAATTTCCAGGTTGAGGAACCAAAGCAAGCTCAAGGCCAACAAGTCCAAGAGGAAAAATTTAAGCCAAAAACCATTCTCGCAACTGAAGAGAAATACACAGGAGAGATTCTCAGCCTCAAGTTTAAAGACGCCGATCTCAGGGATGTTATCCTCTTCCTGGGCGAATTTGCCCATCTGAACGTCATTTTCGACCCGGAGGTAAGAGGAACGGTGACCTGTGACCTCGTGGATATTCCGTGGGATCAAACGCTGGACATCCTCTTGAAGAATAACAAACTGGGAAAAACAATCGAAGGCAATGTCCTCAGGATTGCCCCCATCAGCGTTCTGACTCAGGAGGATGAACAAATAAGAAAATTGAGAGAGAGCAAGGAGCTCTCAGGTCCCGTGCAAGTCAAGACTATCACTCTCTCCTACTCCAAAGCCAAAGACGTCCAAGCCCTTCTCCAGACTAAGAGGTCCGCCCGCGGAGAAATTATCATCGATGACAGAACAAACACCCTGATTATTTCGGATGTCAAAGAAAAACTTGACCTTCTGGAAAGACTGATCTCGGTGCTGGATACTCCTACTCCCCAAGTATCGATCGAGGCCCGAATTGTCGAAGCCACCTCGACCTTTGTCCGCAACTTGGGCATCCAGTGGGGATTCAAAGGCCTGGTTGATCCTTTTTATGGAAACCAGACATCGCTCCAATTTCCAAATAAAATAAATGTGAATGGCGCCCTGATTCCCCAAGGAATTGTCACCAAAGGAATCGGCGGCCCTCTCGGAGGTTATGCAGTCAACCTCCCCGCTCCTGCCTTTAGCACAGCTATTGGTTTTTCCTTTGCTAATGTCCTCGACACCTTCCGTTTGGACATGGCCATTTCAGCTCTTGAGACGTCAGGTCAGGGCCGCATCATTTCCTGCCCCAAGGTCACAACCCAAAATAACCAGGAAGCGAATATCATCCAAGGACGACAGATCCCCGTCCAAACCGTGGCGAATTTCACGGTAACGACAAGATATGTGAACGCAGCCTTGGAGCTGAAGGCCACACCTCAAATCACGGCCGAAGGGACGATCATCATGACGATCGAAATCCAGAATAATGCCGCCGATTTCGCCAACCTGGTCAATGGAATCCCGCCCATCACTACCCAAAGCGCCAAAACCACGGTTATGGTCGGAGATGGAGGGACAACGGTAATTGGAGGAATCTACCGCATCGAAGACTCCATTACTCGTGAAAGAGTTCCTCTTCTTCATAAGATACCCATTCTGGGAAATCTCTTCCGGTCTTTCGCTCGGACAAAACAAAATCGAGAGCTACTCATCTTTATCACTCCCAGAATAATTAAATAAGAGGTCAACAACCATGAAGAAACTAAAAAATGCTCTAAAAATAATGGCAATCCTTTTGGCTCTTTTCCCGCTCGTTTCTTGCAACCCTATCGAGAAAGATTCCACATCCAGCAGCATGCTGATTGTTGTGAACATCACGGGCAAGGATAGCTCAGGCAATGAGGCGAACTTCCTTCAATCCGATGTGGCCAGAGTCGACACAACAACAGGCGTATCTTACGTGACGGCTGACACAGCCACGGCAACTCTCAAGGCGAGCATGCTGGATCCCAAGCCCGCTCTGGGCGCGTCCCAGTACAGTGATATTATCGTAACTCGCTATTGCGTCTCTTACTCTCGCTCGGATGGCAAAAGCGTCGAAGGAAAGGATGTGCCCTTTTCGTTCGAGGGCTCCCTTTCGACCCTGATCAAAGTCAACAGCACCGCGGATATTTCTTTTGTTGTGGTTCGAGAAGTCGCGAAGCTAGAGCCCCCCTTAGTTAATCTGGCTAACAGCCGAGATGAAGGGGTCATTCAGTGCACAGCCAAGATCGATTTCTATGGACATGATGTGGTGAATAACACGGTCAAAGCCACCGGCTACCTGGCCATTTACTTCGGTAATTATATCGACAAATAAGGATGACGACCATGAAGGCAAAACATATTTTATCAATCACAATTTGTTTAGGCTTGATTCTAACTTTCGTTTCTGCCTGTAAAAGAGGGACTGTTCAAGAACCCTCTCCTTTCGGTCCTTCCAGCTTTGCGATCGTTCTTCAAGTCTCTTGCAGTCCCAATGTTATTTTCGCCGGAGAAGCACGGCAGAGCACGACGGTAACTGCCACTTTAAAAGAGTTCAATGGAGAACCTCTGAACCAGAAAACTGTCTATTTTGAAGTTGGCGACTCATCTAAAAAAAGACAGAATGTTGGCTATTTTGAGGGAAATCAAACAGCCGTCTCAAGAGTCACCGATGAAAATGGCGTGGCCACCATCAATTACATTGGTCCGTTGGCTAAAGAAATAACCACAAGCGGCACAATCTACATCTGGGCCACAACGGCCTGGGGCGGAAAAGAATTTATAGATGATAATACTCCTGTTGAAATCATCCAAAAGAGCCTGCCCGCTTATGAGATTGCTGTTTCTGGAAATCCCAATGTCCTCTTTGCTGGAGCCACAAAACGCGAAATGTCCCGGATCACCGTTTGGCTCCAGCTGACTGGCGACGGTTCCACTGCCCCTGTCGCTAACAATGATATTCATTTTTGGGTAGGGACAAGTGAGACAGATGAAACCCAGGTCAATATCGGCTATTTCGACAACCATAAAGCTATCTACTCAAAACCCACAGATGAAAATGGAATGGTCGCAGTTCAATACTGGGGACCTCTGGCCAGTGAAATCACCCAGAGCCCGATGACTGTCTATATTTGGGCCAAAGCCGCTGTCGCCGGGCAAATTTTTGTTGCTAAAAGTACACCCATTCAGATCATTAAAGATCCTCTGGAGGCCTATGAACTGACCATTTGGGGGAAGCCCGATGTCCTCTTTGCTGGAGCCACAAAACGCGAAATGTCCCGGATCACCGTTCAACTTTTTACTCACAATGGCTCCTATCACCCTGTCGCTAACAATGATATTCATTTTTGGGTAGGGACAAGTGAGACAGATGAAACCCAGGTCAATATCGGCTATTTCGACAACCATAAAGCTATCTACTCAAAGCCCACAGACAAAAATGGAATGGTCGCAGTTCAATACTGGGGACCTCTGGCCGATGAAATCACCCAGAGCCCAACGATTGTTTACATTTGGGCCAAGGCCGCTATCGCCGGGCCAACTTTTGTTGCTAAAAGCACACCCATTCAGATCATTAAAGATGTCACTCCTCTATCCTTTACAGCTGGCGCCTACCCGAACGTGATCTACGCCACTGGTTCGACAAGGCCGGAGACAAAGATAAGAGCCGAGGTCAAGATGGGTCCCAAACCTGTCAAGGGCAGAAGGATCTTCTTTTCCATCATGAATAATAACCCCGGATATTTCCCGGATAACAAAAAATACACCTATAGAACCACTAACGACGACGGAATTGCTCAAATCACTTATTATGGCCCCTTAGCTAGTGAAATTATCTGGGAGCAGACGATCATTATTCGCGTCCAGCTCGAAACTTCAACTCCTGAAGATTTTCAGTATATCGATGTTGAAGTGCGGGTGAAGAAATCAGGATAAATTTATTTCTTTTGTTGCTGAGTTTGGCTATCCCCAAACTAAAACGGATTTTCTCATCTTCATCTTCTTGAGAGATGCAGAGAGGGTTTTATTTAGCTCTTTTCGAGACCTGCTTTTGAAAATCATTTGAATCCTGTTCAACCCTCTCACTTTTGAGACGGAGGCCAGGGCAGGGCCTAAGATTTCGATCTTTTCTGCTCGACTCTTTATCTCTCCCGAAAACTCCCTTGATTTATGGGCTAAAGTTCTCAGATTCGGCCCCTGGAATACAACCTCTACAACATGAAAAAAGGGAGGATAATTCATCATCCGGCGGAATTCGATTTCCATGTTGAAAAAAGAAAGATAATCTCCGGCAGCAGCGCACTGGATACTGAAGTGTTGGGGCAAAGCTGTCTGGATAAAAACCTCTGTTTGATTGCCTTCCCCAAGAAAATTGATCATCCGGCTTAGCGTTTGGAATGTCTTTTGAGAGGCTCTATAATCAGATAAGGACAGCACTATCTCAGGATAAAAAATGGCAACCAGGGAAACCGGTGGCAGATCGATTTGATGAGCCAAGAGCGGTGTCCCGACCATAATATCAAGAGCGCCTTCTCGAAAGCTCTGGAGGATTTTTGCCTGCTCGCCTTTCGTCTTGACGACCTCGGAGTCAAAACTCCAAATCCGGGCGCGGGGAAAAATCTTTATGAGCTCTTCTTCAACGGCTTCAATCCCCATTCCCTTCGGTCTCATGAGTCTGCCGCCACACTCCGGGCAGGCAACAAGCTCTGGAAGAGAATAATTGCAGTAGCGGCAGACGAGTTTCTTTTCTCTTTTGTGATAGGTCAGGGCAATATCACACTGACGGCACTTGGGAATATAATGACACCGGGAACAAACAAGCGAAGTGGCATATCCCCTTCGGTTGATAAAAATGAGGATAGGCTCCTTCCTTTCTAACCTCTTGCGGATAGCCTGCTTCAATGAGAGGCCAATTATCTCCTTCTCTTTCTTATCATCAAGGATAGAAACATTGACCTTTCTCGGCTCGCTTTCCAAGGACATCAAATAGCCATTTTTTTGGGCCTTATAAAAGGCTTCTACAGAAGGTAGAGAAGAGCCATAGACAAGAACACCTTTTTCTTCTTGGGCCCTGAACCGAGCTCCCATCCTTGCGTCATAGGAAGGATGCTCTGGCTGGAAGTAGGATTCATCCTGTTCTTCGTCAACGATGATTAATCTTAAGCCTTCAACAGGAGTCAGGAGGGCAGACCGGGGGCCGATCAAAACTTCTCTTTCTCCGCTTATCATTTTCAGCCACTCGTTCTCTCTCCTCCTCTCTGACATCTGGCTATGAAGGAGGACAACTTTTTCTCCTAGTTTCTTCTCAAATTTCTCTATCAGAGCTTCAGTCAAAGAAATCTCGGGAACTAAGAATAAGACTTTTCCGGACTGGGCTAAAGCGTCCTTGATCAGGTAAAAATAGATAGCTTCTCTCTTTTCTCGAGGGCCGTAAAGATAGAAAGGCGAAAACTCTCTCGCCCCTAATTTAGAGGCGATGGATACGGCGACCTGGAGCGCCTTCGAATCCAGTGAAAAATCAATCTCGAGCTGCGCTTCAGCGGGAGGAATTTCCTTTACCTTTCTTTTGCTTCTCTTCTTTGTTTCTGTTTGGATGCCAACCATCCCGCTTTTTTCCATCCGGGAAAGAATGGCCGTGATATTCTTCACAGGGTATTTCTTTTTCAGAAAAGACAGATGGAAAGTCTTTCCCTTGAGAAGCACTGCTAATCCTTTTTCTGTCTCAGATAGGAGCCCCTCTTCAAGCGCCTTTTCGCCTTTTTCTGAAAGAAAGATTTTGGTTTTGGTCTTTAGGATTAAAGTCGGAGGAAGGGACGCTTGAAGAAGCTCTCCCCAAGAGGAGTAATAAAATTCGCTCAATTTATGACTAAAAGAAAGAAAGGATGGAGAAAAAACAGGCTTTTCATCCAGAAGCTCACTCACCTCCTTGAGCTCTAGTTCTTTGCTGGGCACCCTTGTCCTGGTGTTGACGATAAAGCCTGTCAACGTTCTTGTCCCAAAAGGAACAAGGACTCTCGACCCAACTTGGACTTGGGCTTGGAAAATATCGGGCACTTTATACCAAAATGTTTGGCCCAGGGGAAGAGGGAGGATGACTTCAGCGTACAAAGTCATTTTTTACCAAGAAAACCCATCACTTTCTGCATATCTTTCCAAACCATGCGCTTGATCTCTTTATTGCCTTCATTCCGGATCACATAAGAAGGATGAAAAGTGGGCATCACGCGAATCCCATGATAGTCATAAAAATTTCCCCTTAAATTGGTCATGGCGGCGTTGCTCTGGATAAAAAAATCGAGAGCTGTTTTCCCCAAAGCCACAATAACCTTGGGCTGAATGAATTTGATTTGGACGAGAAGATAAAGCGCACATTTTTCAATCTCTTCTCGATGGGGAATGCGGTTTCCGGGAGGACGGCATTTGACCACATTGGTGATGTACACTTCGCTTCTTTGAAATTTCATCGCCTCGATGATCTTCGTCAGAAGTTGTCCTGCTCTCCCCACAAAAGGCCTTCCCTGGATATCTTCGTCCTGACCAGGAGCCTCGCCCACAAACATGAGCTCTGTTTCCCAATTTCCTTCACCCGGAACCGCATTTTTTCTCTCCCGGCTGAGCGGACACAATTTGCACCGGAGAATTTTCTGTTCCAGAGAAGCGATAAGATTGGGCTTAAATGGAGGAATCTTCGGGGAGGGGGACTTGCTGTCAAAAAGAATAAAATCGAGCCCCAGCTCAGAAAAGTATTTTAACCTCTCTTCAAGGTTCTGAAGAAGTCTCTCAGGATTTTTTCTCAAGCCAAGCCTCAATTTGATCTAAAATAATCCGGCTGATTTCACACTTGCTCAGCCTTTCCGTTTGTAAAACATGGCCTTGGGCATCAATCAGCTGGACTTGATTAAAGTCTGACTCAAAGCCTATCCCTTCCTGGGAGACATCATTGGCCACAATCATATCCAGGTTTTTCTGTTTTATTTTTTGGAGGGCATTGCGAACCAAGTCTGACGTCTCGGCGGCAAACCCAACGAGAACCTTTCCTTTTTTCCTCTGTCCCAGTTTTTTCAAGATATCTGGCGTGCGGACAAGTTCAATTTTTTCCGGGAGGCTTTGCTTTTTTATTTTTTGGGAAGAAATCCTCTTAAACCTGAAATCGGAGACGGCTGAAGCCATGAGGACGATATCCGCCTGGGCAAAATTTTTTCCGACCTCCTGCTCCATCTCCTGCGCTGTTCGCGCTTTTATAAATTTTGCTCCAGCGGGCGCCAGAAGATGAGTCGGGCCGGAGATCAGGATGACTTCAGCTCCACGTCTCAGGGCCTCAGCGGCCAGTTCATATCCCATCTTCCCTGAGGACCGGTTGGTGAGAAATCGCACTGGGTCCAGAAATTCCCGAGTGGGGCCAGCCGTGATTAAGACCATTTTCCCTCTTAGGCTTTGTTTTCTGTGGATCAACTTAAGACCTTCTTCGACAATTCTCTCGGGCGAAGCAAGCCTCCCCCAACCTTCTTCCTGGCAGGCCAAATAGCCTTTTTCTGGCTCAACAAACTGGACACCGAATGATTTAAGCTTCTGGATATTCCTCCGGGTCTGAGGATGAAGATACATCGCTTCATTCATAGCGGGTGCAATGAGCACCGGAGATTTGACCGCCAGAAAAAATGTCGACAAAAAGTCATCGGCGAGGCCCGAGGCAAATTTCGCTAAGATATTGGCTGTCGCGGGAGCTACGACGAGAAGAGAAATTGCTTTAGCCAGTGCCACATGACCAATCGTTCTCACTTCTTCTTTCTCAAAAAGGTCGACGATGGCTTTCTGACCGGAAATGGCACTGAATAACAAGGGGGAAACCAACTGAGTGGCATTCTCGGTCATGATGACTTGAACGTCAAATTCCTTCTTTTGAAATCCCCGTAAAATCTCACAGGCTTTATAAATGCTAACCGAGGAGCATACTCCCAAAGCTATTTTGGCCATGGATCTCTTTCCTTTTTTAATTTTATAAATCTTCAGAAAAGCTCTGGAGGATTGATCGAATCTCTCTTTTCCGCGAATCAAGGTGACACCTTGAAGAAATGAGAATGGATTCCAGCTCCCGCACAGCCTTTTCCAGTTGATCATTCACGATGAGATAGTCAAATTGGGAATAAGACCTGATTTCTCGCCTGGCCACTTCAAGCCTCTTTCGGATGGAATCAGGGCTTTCAAGGCCTCGCACCTCGAGCCTTGTTTTTAATTCTTGGAAGGAAGGCGGCAGGATGAAAATAAAGGTCGCTCTTTTTGATTTGGCCTTTATCTGCTGGGCTCCCTGGACATCGACATCCAGGAGAAGGTCTCCCTTTGTCCCCTTGCTATCAACTTCTTTTTTGGATGTTCCATAGTGATTTCCGTGAACTATAGCCCACTCGACAAATTTCCCCTGCTTGATCATTCTCTCAAATTCTTCCCGGCTCACAAAATAATAATCCTTCCCTTCCTTCTCGTTCTCTCTCTTTTTGCGGGTCGTGTAGGAGACAGAAAATTGCACGTTCCCGAGGCGCCTGAGCACCCGCTGAATGAGCGTTGATTTTCCACAACCTGAGGGGCCGGAAATGACATAAATCATCTTAGCTACTCTATATTCTGGACATGCTGCCGGATGCTTTCCACCTCACCCTTGATTCTCAGACTCTCCTTGATGATTTCGATATCCTGAGATTTCGAATTGACGGTATTCGCTTCTCGATAGAGCTCTTGGGCCAAAAAATCCAAGTTTTTGCCCACTGGCTCGTTGTTCTTCGCTCGAAGATAATTGCGGACGGCAGCCGCGTGGCTTTTCAATCTCAATACTTCTTCGGCCAGGTCATACCTTTGAGCCAAGTAGGCCGTTTCTTCTATCAGTTTTTGATCTGGGAAAGGAGGCTCGACGTCGAGCTCCTTCAAACGTTGCCTTAATTTCTCACGAATGAGAGAAGGCTGTTTCTTGACCAATTTTTCAATTCGGGCGACACTCTGCAAGATTGTCTGAACATGTTTCTTGAGTTGTTTCCACGTTTCTCTCCCTTCCCTTCTCCTCGCCTTCAGAACATCATCTAAAGTTTGATCAAAGCTTTTTTCTAAAAAAGATATCTCCTCCGCGCTGAATTCTTTTCTTCTGAATTCAATCAGCTGGGGAATTCTAAAAATATTTTCAATTGAAAACTCAGGCTCTTTCCCCAATCGGGGAGAGATTTTTTTTAAAGATGCCAGAATTTTCTCAAGCAGGCCTTCGTTGATAACGACTTCCCAGCTCGAAGGATGAGGAAAGTACAACTCCAGTGCCACCTCGATTCTTCCCCGGTGAAGTTTCCTCTGGCAGATGGCGCGCAAGCGGCTTTCCACCTCGCCGATCGGAAGTCCCTTATAATTCCAGTCGAGAAAGCGATGGTTGAGACTCTTGATGCTTATTTTTGCCCGGAGCGTGCGTGAAGTAAAACTTCTTTCGGCAAATCCGGTCATGCTCTGAATCAAGGCTCAACCTCCTCTTCCTCAGGAAATTGCAGGTCATAGAGCTTGCGGTAAACTCCATTTTTTCGGCAAAGCTCTTCGTGAGTGCCCATTTCTGCGATCCTTCCCTTATCAATGACTATGATTTTGTCTGCATTGCGGATCGTGGACAAGCGGTGGGCAATCACAATCATCGTCCGATTCTTCTTGATATTGGCCAAAGCCAGTTGGATCAACCTCTCGGATTCTGAATCTAAAGCTGAAGTGGCCTCATCGAGAATAAGAATCGGAGGATCTTTGAGCAAAGCCCTGGCGATGGCCAATCTCTGTCTTTGGCCGCTTGAAAGCAAACTTCCTTTTTCGCCGATGGAAGCGTCGTACCCTTGAGGGAGTTCCAGGATAAAATCATGAGCTTCTGCGGCTTGGGCAACCTGAATGACCTCCTCGAGAGAAACATTCTCAAGCCCATAGGCGATATTATTTCGGACGCTGTCATTGAAAAGAATGATTTCCTGAGTAACGAGCCCGATTTTGGAGCGAAGCGAGGAAAGGGTGACCTCTCGGATATCAATGCCATCAATGGTGATTCTCCCCGAAGTCGTGTCATAAAAGCGGGTCAGAAGGTTGACAATGGTTGTCTTTCCACCGCCGCTTAATCCCACAATGGCCGTTGTTTCATCCGGCACAACTTCAAAATGTATGTTGTGAAGGATGGGGCGTGTTTCATTGTAGCAAAAAGAGACATTTTCAAACTTGACGTGGCCTTTGACCGCAGGAAGAGGATAGGCATTGGGCCCATCTTGAATTTGGGGAACTTTCTTCAGCACTTCTTCAATTCTTTCATAACAGGCGACTCCCTGCTGAATCTGGTTGTTGGCGCGACTCAACCGCTTGATGGGCATATACATCATGAAGATGGCCATGACAAATGCGCCGAAATCGCCAGGACTGATGTAGCCCTGGGTGATCCGGGCTGTCCCCACGGCGAGGATAAAAGCACCGGCGATCCCTCCCACAAATTCCATAAAAGGCGACGAGAGGCTCCCAACCCAGGCAAGTTTCATGCTGGTTTTAAAATAGCTGAGAGTGGCTTGAAAGAATTTTTTGATCTCAAACTCTTCGGTGGTGAATGCTTTGACAATCTTGTTCCCGGTGATTGTCTCGTGGAGAAGGTTATAGATTTGAGCTATCTTGACCTGTCCCAACAAGCTCTTTTTTTTTAGTTGACGGCTGAAGAGAGCCAAGGGAATGATGGCCAAAGGAGTTATGACTAGAGAGGCTACGGCTAGCTGCCAATCAATGACAAAGACTCCAATCAGCAGCGCGACCAGAGTAAAAGATTCCTCGATGAAGTCTCCCATGCTGCCGGAAACAGCCTGCTGGATTTTATCCACATCGTTGGTCAACCGGGACATAATCTCTCCAGTGGAAACATGGTCGAAGAAATCAGAGGATTGGTACATCAGGCGAACATACATATCATCTCGTAGCTTTTTTACGACTTTATGGCCAATGGCTTTCATGAAAAAAGAGGACAGAAAACTAAAAATCCCTTTTCCAAAAATGATAAAGACCAAAAGCCAGGGGAGGATGTGAACGAAGTCGGCTTTGGAGACATGGAGGTTTTTGAAGACAAAGTCCATCAGGCGAGCTTTTTCGGGAATTTTCTGGGGGGCAAGCTTGAACATCTCGTCCATGATCGGCTGAACCAGGTTGACAAAAATATAAGTGAAAAGGGCAACAAAAATTGTGGAAAGAAACGACAAGAACAGCCACTTCTTCTCCCTGATGGAAAGTTTCAGAAGCAGGAATATGTCTTTCATGCTCTGGCCTAAGACGAAGTCACGAGGACCCTGGCAATCTCAAAAGCATTCAGGGCCGAGCCTCGGGTTAAATTGTCAGCGACAAGCCAAATCCAAAAGCTATGAGGGAAAGCCTCTTCCTTTTTGACCTGCCCGATGAAAATCTTTTCCTTTCCTGCCACAGAAACGGAAGAAACAGGGCAGGAAGCACTCGAGGCACAGAGTTCGATCAAAGGACTTCCTTTGAGAAGGCTTCCCAAGCCTGGAATATCTGTTTCTTTCTCAAGCTCCAAATAAGTCATGATGGAATAAGTATGGAAAACGGGTACCTGTATGACCGAGAGGGAAAGGGGGAAATTTGGCCGTCCCAGCACTCTTTTGATTTCAGCGACAACCTGCTTTTCGGCTGTAGAAAAGCCATGGGAGCCGGGTTTCTCTGTATGGGAGAGAAGGTTAAAGGCGATTTGCTCTTTAAAGACTTTCTTGGAAAGAGAGGTGCCGCCCAGCAGAGCCGTGCTCTGGCTCGCGAGTTCTTCGATGCCGGATCTATCAAAAGCAGAAACAGGCTGCAGGACAAAAGCGATGGCTTTTAAAATCCCGTATTTCTGAAGAACCAAATTCAAAATATTGGTAAGAATAATGGCAACCGGATGCGGATTTGCGATCAGCACCTGTTTTCTCTGGGCGAGCACATCATCGTTCACCCTGGCCACAACAAGAGGAATATCCTCTTCGTCGTTAAAAGTCTCGCTTAAATCGATCGCTATAAAATTCTGGTCGCGAGCCAAAAGCCCGTATTCGCGGTTGGTCTTCTTGTCCGCAGCTAAAAAAACCAAATCCATACCCTGAAGGGAATTCCTATCCAAGTGATGGATGACTTTCGGCTCTCCCCGGGATTGTGTCAGCTTGCTGTATTCTTCGTCAACATCGGGATCAAAAAACTCGATGTCCTTCAACGGGAACTTCTTTTGTTCCAAAACATTCTTAATTTCATTGCCTCGGAGGGAATCCGTGCCGACTAGAGCCAGCCTCAGCTTTTTGTTTGTTTTCATTTTCAGATGAAATCTCTTAGAGTGACCTTCTGAATTCCTCCATCATCCAATACATTTTATCTTTCAGCATAAGCTTTTTTTTCTTGAGTTCTTTTTCTTCAAACTTCTCTTCTTCGGTCAAGAATGCCTTTTCTCTGAATTTTTCAAGCTCTTTGTCATACTGCTGGTGTTGTTCATATACTCTTTTGAATTCTTCGTTTTCTTTGAGCATGAGCTCTTTTAACTCATTCTCAAGCATCAACAGTTTTCCTCAATCTGGAAGAATATCACAAAGATAAGCCTATTTCAATTTCGGAGTGATTGGAAGTAAGCCTCCAGCCGAGAGACAAAGTTCGGCCAGGTGAATTCCTTTATTTTCTCATAACCCGCCTCGGCCAAGCGAAGGCGAAGAGCTTTATCCTGAATCAGCCTTTTTATCTGGAGGGACAGCAAAAAAGAATGCGGACAAGGAACTACGAGGGCGGTTTGGTTGTGGAAGGCAAAATCCTGAGTCCCGCTTTTTGTACAGACCACAGGAAGCTTGCAGGCCATGGCCTCGGCAGTGGGGTTTGACCAGCCGGCCCGCCTCTCAGCGCTGACAAAGATGTCCGCCCGGGAAAAAAGCCAGGCCATTCGGTTCTGAGGCAGGTCGAGATAAAAGTCGTACGGCACGCGTGTCTTAATCAGCGGCCGCGGGTCCCGCCTGTCCTTCCCCACCAGGCTGTCGAAAAAAATAAGGCGAAGCTCTGGGAATTTCCTGTAGAGCTTTCCCACGGCACGGATGATATTTTGGACTCCCTTTCTCTTCCTGTAGATTCGGCCGTAGCAGAGGACTCTGAATTCATTTTTGAGGTTTCTGTCTTTGTCTCTATCTTCTAAGGGATAAAAGATCTCTGGGTTCACTCCTCCGGGTGCCAGAAAACAAGAAATATGGTATTTCTGCTCAATCCGGCGGCAAATCCCCTCCGAATTCCCGAGAAAAAAATAATCCCTGTGTGCAACTTCCTTCTCAGCCTTATGTCCCTCCAGCACAAAATAAAAAAACTTAAACTTTGCCTTGAGTCTCTCGAAATAAGGGAGAATAGAGTATTCACTACAGAGGCCAATATCAAAATTCTCCTCTTCCAGGTGAGAAAAGGGCTTAATAGTCCCTTTAAAATCAAGCCAGAGAGGTGGGCTTCCCTGCGGAGTGAAAACAACAAAAGAATGCCCTCTTCGCGTAAACTCATTCCCGATTTCAATGTAGCGCCTGACTCCTCCGAAAACTTCAACATGGGGAAGGAGGGCCGCGATTTTCATCATCACTTTTCTTTAAGGGCAATTCTACCAGAATCCAGAAGGGATGAGAAGGGAATCTAAGGAAAGAGATTTCCACCCCAAGATTGGCAATAGAACGCTGAAAATATGCTATCTTCATTCATGCCTACGAAATCGAAGAGCAAAGTCATCACTCAACGGATGGCCCGCCCAGTCCCTGTGTGTTCTTAACCAAACCCACCCGCCCCCTAGGTCATCGAACACACAGGGACAGTGCTGGCCTCAACTTTATTTTCTATCGGAAATCTTAGGTCTTAAGTTCGTTTGCCTGCTTGACATCCTAAAAACCCTTGAATAAGATTGTGGCAGAAAGCCAATAAAATTTGAAAAAAGGATGGTAACTAATATATTTTTTGAGGGGCTTGGACTCTTTAATTTTGAGGAGGGATTAAGAAAATGAAAAAGAATACTACACTATTAATTTTGATCATACTCGCTTTCATGATTTTCGGTTTTTCAGGTGATAAGAAGGCTGAAATCAAGCCGGATTCTAACCGGGAGGAAGCTTCGCTTTCAGCCGGCGCTTTCCCCTTAAGCCAAAATCAAAAAATCGTCTCCGTTGTTCCTGATTATGGGAAGATTCCTCTTTATTTCATCCAGAACTGCGGCCAAGTTGAAGAGCAGGCGTTGTTTTATGCCAAAACATCCCGGTAT
>Ga0315280_10004014_pt1 | contig 22071 bp, 18 predicted proteins | sample YL17G06_40_MG_FD_203697 | JGI IMG/M metagenome (GOLD analysis project Ga0315280, IMG submission 203697) | Sediment microbial communities from Yellowstone Lake, YNP, Wyoming, USA - YL17G06_40 | ecosystem: Environmental > Aquatic > Freshwater > Lake > Sediment | place: USA: Wyoming | collected...
AGCTGGCTCAATTGAGCAGCTAGAGGAACATGCTAAGAGACTAGGAATAAAGATGATAAAACACGAGTACGGTGCGGATCCGGCTGCCGTGGCCTATGACACGATAAGCCACGCCAAGGCGCATGGACTAAACGTCGTTCTGATAGACACTGCTGGGAGAATGCAGACAAACCGAAACCTGATGAATGAACTCGAAAAGATAAAACGTATCGTCCACCCGGACTTGACAGTCTTGACTGTGGATTCACTGACGGGTAATGACGCGGTCATGCAGGCTGAAGAGTTTAACAAGTCCGTAGGCATAGACGCGACAATACTGACCAAGGTGGACGCTGACGTCAAAGGCGGCTCCGCTCTCAGCGTAACGTATGTCACGAAAAAACCTATTCTGTTCATCGGAACCGGGCAGAAATATGATGACCTAGAAGAATTCAAGCCGGAGAAATTCGTGCAGATGATCATGAAATGACTATCCACTCAAGGCCTCACTTCACTTTCTTACTTGTCAAAGGGAACCTATCTTCTACTACTGACACATAAAAGAAAAGGGGAGGCCCGCGCTCGGCTGATTCGCCCAGTTGTTTCCCGCAGGGCTGGTAGTGGCAGTATTGCGGCTTGTGGTGTCGCTATACGAGGTTTCAATGAATAGGCTATCATGAGAATGATTGATCCTATGATTCTCACGAAAATGCCAAGTCCAGCATAAGCCCGCACTAATCCACTTGATGAAGGAAAAGAGAAAGATCCAAACTTGATTGGGTGGTCGGCATGTCAAGTAGGTGGTGGTGGCGGGGCGCAGTCGGAGTTTGTGGCACGGTTCCACCTTTGATATAGTTTGCGGCGAGCATAATAATCGCTCCAGCGAAACCCACAAAAATGCCGTAGCCATACTCTATTGCTCCTCCAAATTCTGCCAATAGCGATTGTAAGCCGCTGATCATCATGATTTCTCCGATCCCGCATATGATGCCTAGAATTCCCGCGAAAAGGGCGAGTTTACGTCTGAGGAAAGACGCCAAACCCAGAACCACAGTAACAGGATACAATATCATTGCCAGTAGCCATCCTACACCAAACATAGGTAACGTGCTAAAAACAGTTCCCCAGTCCATTCCCAATCCAAGCCCATTATAGATGTCAGTCAGCGGGACGAAGCCACTCCCCCGCCCGCTGAAATAAACGGTAGAAAACCAGATGCCAAGAAGATTATTGCGCCTATCAATGCAGAGATTTTCCAATACTCCAATTTTTTCACCTGTTTAAAATCAATGTTTACGCATGTTTATTATTAAATTTTGCCATTCATTAGCGAGCTTCGCCGTCTTCTCTAAGGGTATTCACATAGATAGTGCTCACATGCCAAGTCCGCAAGCTTTCGACTGATCAGAAAATGTCAGCCAAAATGCTCTTTTCAGATCAGTATTTTTCCAGCAGCTTCAGAAGTATTGATTTGGCTGAGTACAGTCTATTTTCGCTTTGTTCATATATTGCCGACTTGGGGCTCTGAATGACATCCGCGCTGATCTCGTATCCTCGGTGAATCGGCATGTCATGCATTACGTGCGCATTGGTCCCCTTCAATAGTTCTCTATTTACTTGGTAAGGCATCATGAGTTTGACGCGTTTCTCCCTTTCCGAAACGAACTTTGGGTCTGTGAAGAATTCCATGTCAACCCACGTGTCCGTGTAAACGAAATCCGCATCCTTGACTGCTTTTCTCACGTCCAACGTGGTCTCCCACAGTCCAGTCTTCCTTGCCTCTTTCAGAAGCTCTTCGTCCCTTGTCGGTTCATTGAATATCGGTGTCACCGTCGTTATCTTGGCACCTGTTTTTGTGCACCCTTCAATCAGCGAGTTGCAAACGTTGTTGTGAATGCCTATGTAAACCAGTTTCGCCCCTTTTAGCGAACCTTTTTTCTCCTTGACTGTTATCAGGTCAGCTATGGCTTGAGTAGGATGATATTTCTCGTCACATCCGTTGATTACAGGGACCAGTGAAGCTTCAGCCATTTTTCGCAGATCAGTGTTCTTCAAAAGCCTCGCCATTATACAGTCAACATTGCGGGACAAATACTGCGTTTCGTCAGAAATGTCCGCTAACGCGAAGTTTGTTGTCCTCCAATCAATGAACAATGCATGTCCTCCAAGCTGGGTCATGGCAACCTCAAAAGAAACTCTCGTACGCGTGGAAGTCTTCTGGAAAATCAGGGCTGAGGATTTGCCTTCCAATGCAGTTCGATATTTCTGTGAGTTACGCTTAATCTCAATGCCCTTGTCCACCAATTCCGTAAGCTGCCGGCCTGTTAGATCTTTGAAGCTGATCAGATGCAAACTTTCACCGTTTTCAGACAGACCTAGCCTAAATTAAAGCTTTTCTGGATTTCATGCAGTCTTCTAATTATTCTGTTTCGGTTCTATTTGGCAGTCGCTATAAACCACATTTCAGGATGCTTCTCCTCGTGGAATTTCTCTCTTGATGGCCCAGCGTACACTGCGTTGATTCTGAAACCTTCTTCTATCAACAACTTCCTCAACTTTGGAAATTCAAACCATCTCAGCCTGTGTTCTCTTACCTGCAAGTCAACCCTGCCCTTCTCCTTCACTAAGTAGATTGGTCTCCAAACTATGGTATTTGGATCCTGATGGTCTCGGCTGTTCTGGGCCAAAATTGCTAGCTGCATTTTCTCTTTGCTTATCATGTGATCTAGACGGAGCTTGTTCAGATGTTCATCACTGATTTTCGCTGCGTTTCTGGCGCTGAGTACGAAGAGGCCATTTTTCTTAAGTATTTTGAGCAAGCTGTTGAGAAAAGATTGTACTTCACGATCGGTGTACAGATGGGAAGAAACCTGTCCGAGTGAGATCGCCGCATCAAACCTTTCACCCTTTTGGGTAATGCTGTCTAGCGCCACCATATCGCCCTGCGCAAATCGTATTTTTCCGCCTCTATCTTTGCTTCTCGCTATCCTAAGCATGGTTGAACTGAGGTCCACTCCTGTGACTTCGTATCCCATCCTGCTTAGTCTCAACGCGTGGTTTCCAGTTCCGCATCCAACGTCGATGACACTCCTGCAATCATGTTCTCTAAACAGCTTTCCGAGAAACTCCACGTCGGCATTATAATCGTATCTTCCCTAAATCTTGTCGTAGAACTTGGCCTCCAAACCGTATTCATCTTTCATTTTGACTTCCTGAAGTTTTACGTTGGAGTTAACGGCAGCTTCATTACTATCATGACCATATTTATCCTTTGTCGCAACTTTGCCCAAGGAAGAAGAAAACATGATTCTGCTTGTCTCTTCAAAGAAGGACATTGCAAGCCTAAACATTGCAAAACAAATCTTGGACCATTACCATTTTGAAGAAGCAGGGAACTTTCAGGGAAGTCCGGCCTACGAAGCAATCATAGACAGCAGGAAGGTCAGACTTGTGACTTTGAACGAAGAATCTGTCAACGCGCAGAATCTAACAAGCTTCTTCAGCGGTCTAGAACTCGCAGTTTTCGTCTCCAGACACAGCAGTGAGAGTGGTACGCCAACGCTGTCGGTGCATGTGCCAGGAAACCTTGGTGAAGCCGAGCTGGGTGGCATTCCACGGCAGGTTTCGATTTCTCCTGCAAACGCTATGAGAAATGCTCTGCGTGTAATGGCCAGTCTCAGAGACGAAATGCGGCTTAGCTACGATGTTTCATATGAGTGTACTCATCACGGGCCATCCTTAGATGTTCCAGCGATGTTTGTCGAGTTGGGAAGCTCTGCCAAGCAATGGAACGATTTGAGTGCGGCTGGGGTTGTTGCTCGAGCTGCGATTGAAGCAATTTCAAAATTCGACAGTCGGCAAGCCAAGGCAGTTTTGGGCATAGGCGGACCTCATTACAATGCTAAGTTCACTCAGATGGCTTTGGAGGACAATGTTGCTTTTGGTCACATCATCCCGAAATATGCTGTTGACATCATTGACGTAGAAATCATAAGACAATGCATGAAGAAGACTCTGGAAGACGTCAACGATGTGATCCTAGATTGGAAGGGAATCAAGGGCGAGAACAAGTTGCCGCTCGTCAGTATGCTTGGTGAGATTGGGCTGCCGTTTGAAAAGGTCTGATTGTTCAAGGAGTGAGAGTCAAGAGAACGGAGCTTATCTTTCAGAGTGTTGTATACAGTAACGTTTATATTCGATCTGAAATGTTGAGTGTGCGATGAATAATGGGACTAAGATCGTTCCTAGCGCAATGTGCAAGAACTCTGAAGCTTTCGGTGAAACCCGGAAGAAGCGAGCTTTGGTTATCAATAAAAATCTGCCTCTTAGGCATAGGTGCAATCGGCCTGATCGGCTTTGTCATCAAGTTATTGTCTTCAGCTTTGCAGCCTGGTGCAGGTAGCGGGACGGCTTAGAAGGAAAAACCATGGAGAGGCACGAAGAACCTGCAACGAAAATTTTTGCCGTGAAAACAACGACTGGACAAGAGAAGAACGTGGCCAGACTGGTTGCCGCGAAAGTTGAGATGACCAAAATACCTATAATAACTATTCTTGTGCCTGAAGTCTTAAGGGGATACATCTTCATGGAGGCTGAAGGACCACATTTCGTGGAAGAGGCAATCGCAGGCATAAAGCACGTGCGGTCGAGGATTCCGGGTCCCATAGGGTTTTCGGAAATTGAAAGATACATTATAAGAAAACCGGTAATTGAAGAACTGAATGAAAACGACATAGTGGAAATAACAGGCGGCCCATTCAAGGGTATGCGTGCAAAGATAACCCGCATTGACAAGTCCAAGGCCGAAGTCACGTTGGAGTTGTTGGAGGCAACGTTTACGTTGCCGATAACCGTCAACTCGGACTACGTCAAGCTGGTAGAAAAAGCAAGGGCTGAAAGTGGTGGAACCTAGATGGCTGACAAGAAAACTGTTGAACTGCTCGTGAGCGGAGGACAGGCAAACGCTGGTCCTCCTCTGGGCCCCGCCTTGGGTCCGCTGGGCGTAAATGTAATGATGATAGTGAACAAGATAAACGAGCTTACTAAGGACTACTCTGGAATGAAGGTTCCAGTGAAAGTCATCGTGGACCCTGACACGAAGGCCTTTGAGGTTACCGTGGGAACGCCCACCACGTCAGCGTTGATCGTCAGCGAGCTTAAGATTCAGAAAGGCTCAGGTGTGCCTAGCACTCAAAAGGTTGGGAACCTTACCGTTGAGCAGGTCGTACGAATAGCTAAGATGAAGCGTCCGGAGCTTCTGGCAAAGGACTTGAAAACGGCTGCAAAGGAAATCCTAGGAACATGCGTGAGCATGGGAGTTACAGCCGAAGGCAAGGATCCCCGTGAAGTGCAAAGGGAAATAGACCAAGGCAAACACGACGAAATATTCAGTAAGAATTGAATTTTTCGGGTACATGTTTTTCATTTCTACCCTCGCCTCCTAAGGAGTTTCTTTCGCTCTAAATTTGTAATGTATTTGAAGTGCGCTGCCTTGTCCCGAAATTGGTGTAAAATGGTTATAAGTCTTATTTTCGGGTTTGGGGGCAGTTTTAAGGTGTGCATCTGTTTTTGGCCCTCTTGCGTGCCTTGGCGTTCCAAGCGGGCTAGGTGCAGCCTCAACGTGTTATGGGAAAACTCTACTTCCTTCAGGGTTGATGGAACCCTCTGATTTGCCATCTTTCAACACGGCCAAGATTCGCCCATCAAACAAGCTCATATCAGACGCGAAAAGACAAAAGAAGACTTAAAACCATTTTTAACCATTTCAGGGACAAGCCAGCGCGCTTCAAGATGAGCAATTGCAGTCCTGCTATTTCTGGGGGTTTGGCGTGTTCTACGCAAGTCGTACGCAAGGATCATTGTTATGTGATGTTATATGATGCGTGTCACGCATCGTGCCCGCTTGCAGAAGAGAACTTTTCTCTAGAATAATGTTTCACACGTGTTTTTATGTGTCAGTTCGACTGTACATTTGTCGAACAGAGATGCGGAGGAACGTTATCTGGACGCTGATTTTGATATACGTATTAGTGTCAGCCTTCGTCGTTACGTACGCGCAGGCATTTGCAGGCGGTGTCAACGCGTGTTTTGCGGCCTCTGGGGACATGAGCGCCGACAGCAACATAATATTGCATCAGGATTTTGATAAGGAAGCTACTGGAGCTGTTCCTCAAAGCTGGGATGTTTTAGGCCCGCAACTTGGAAATTTCACCGTTGATGACGAGGTTTACTACGGTCAAAGTGGTAAATCTGCGAAACTGGTGGGTAACTCAACTGAGGGTGCTCCAAGTCCTCGTAGAAACTTTACGGCACAAACAGGCACGATTGTCATAATGTTTGCTATAAGGCTAGCTAACGAAACCGGGAACAACACAGGCTTGGGAGTCTATGTTGATGATGGCAATCTTGCAGGTGCGAACATTATCTTCAAGCAGGACGGTACTATCCGATACCGCGAGAGAGATGATCAACTCATTCTGCTACGTGATTCGTGTGTTCCAGATAGGTGGTATAAAATCAAGATGATTATGAACATTCCTAGCGGTGTTTACAACATCTACGTCGATGATCATATAGAAGCCGTAAATGCAAGGCTCACTGGTGCAGCTGATAGCCTCAGCAGGATAATCATAAACGAGACTGATACTGCCATTCAGCGGACTGGACAGCTTATAGGCTTCATTGACGACATCGAGATAAGAAAATGCATCAAGATCCCAGAAGATTTTCCGACGATTCAAGAGGGAATAGATGCAGCAAGCCCAGGAGACATAGTATATGTTGGCAAAAACAGGGTATATTTCGAAAATCTGGTTATAAAGAAAACTTTATGGCTTATCGGAGAAGACATGAATACCACCGTGATTGACGGGCGCTTCGTAGAGTCAGAAGGCCGAGAACTAGACGGCATTTCGATAGTGCAAAGCAACAACGTTACAATAAGCGGATTTACCATCAACTGCTCAGCAGCAGGTGGCGCAAGAGTTTACGTTGACGGTTCAAGCAACACCATCAGCAACAACATCATAATGTTCAGCCTTGGCGACGGCGTCCACATGGTTGGTGCAGACAACACGGTGGCTAACAACATTGTGGAGTCAAATCTTAACTGGGGCATTCGCGTCTATGGTTCAAACACAACTATACAAAACAACATTGTCAATTCAAATGATGGCGGTGGCATTTACGTTGATGGTCCGAACTGCAACATAACGGATAACGTTATCGATTCGAATCCTGAATGTGGCATTCGCATAATTGCAGGCACCGAATACAATGCGGTGAGGAACAACACGCTCAGGAACAACGCGGTCGGCGTCAGATGTGATGCTTACACTGGAGACAACATCATCTATCAAAACAGATTTGTCGACAACACCATCCAAGCTATGGACTTCGGGCCTAACAAATGGGACGATGGCTACCCTAATAAACCAAAAGAGCAGATGGGAGGAGGAAACTACTGGAGCGACTTCATTAGCACCGACATGTACGCAGGTGTGAACCAAGATAACCCTGGGCCCTCCTATTGGCCCAACCCTGACGGCATCTGTGATACTCCTTACAACATATCCCCAAACATCCAAGATCATTATCCATTATTTTTGATAACAAGCGTTACGCAAAACCCTGTTCCAGAACACGTGAACTACAATGACACTGTCAAGGTGACGGTAGCCACGTTGAAAGGCGTCAAGATCATGAAAGCGAAGCTCTACGTATCCTATGATAGCGGTGCTCCAGTTAGCTTTGCTATGGGCATATCTGAGAACAAGATTATTGGGGCCATCCCTTCAGCGCGGTATGGCACTGTAGTTCGATACAATGTCAGCATCCTTGCGGAAGGTGCAGACTGGCTCAACTCAACTAACTATCCACTGCCCCGCGCGTACAATTTGACAGACGAGTTCAAACCAACCATCTATAAAGTCTGGTGGCTCCCTCCCCCGCCGAATGAGAATCGAACAATTACAGTGGTCGCGAACGTCAACGACCTCGACACGAACGCAAGCGGAGTAGCAAAGGTTTTCCTGTCGTATGAGGTGGACGGCACCATTTGGACAGCGGAAATGCAAAAGGCTGAAGACGACAACTATACAGCAATAATACCTAAACAACCTGGCAACAAGAACCTGAGCTTTAACGTTACAGCGTATGACAGGGCAGGAAACTGGGCCGACCCGAAAGTCAATGGCACTTTTGTCAAACTTCTTGCCATTCTGTCTGTTGGATACGGCAGTAACCAACCTATAGATCCATGCGAGGTAGACTTGGGGGTCTTAGATTTTTCATACACAGGCTTATTCGTTAAAAGAGATAGTAGTCTGCGAATCTACAACCTGGGAAATGAAACTCTTCTTTGGAACATCAATGTTATTGAGGACAACCTGGGAAATGCCCGTCCCCCTTGGCTCACCATAGATGGCATAACCCCAGTCACAACACTTCCTGGCCGATCCACTCCTGTCAACATAACCGTTGATACAAGCGGCTTTAAAGAGGCGGGGAACTATGTCGCATTCCTATCGGTAAGCGCAAATGGAACTATCCGCCAGTGGGGAATAGACATACGAGTTATCGTAAGGCACATAATCATTGATGAGTCTTGGTCTTCTCTAGACATTACGCAACGTGCTGACGTAAATAGCATTCAAACTTGTTCTTTCCACGCAGAGTGGGCACACAACTGCTTGAGTGCTACTGGCGGCACCATAACAGTCAATGGACAACCACAGCAAGTAAATGATACAGGTTGGGCAACTTTCAGTTTCAACTACTCTGGTCCAACAAAAAAAACATTCTCAGTCGAGCAGGTTAGTTTTGGTTATGTTTACAAAGGCACGGCTTATGCCATAAAGGCCTTCACTCAAAGGGCCCCTAGTTCAAACATGACTTGGGACCGCGTCAAGACTATTCTTTACGTCGTTGACGGTTTCGGCCACCTCAAGAGTGGAGACGATGCTGCAAGGATAGACGTAGGTAGCGATGTCACTATATTGTGGAATGCCAGTGTGTACGAAAGTGACAACTCCACATACAATGGATATGTAGCATTTAACGATACTCTTCATCATGATACTGTTGGTTACTATTGCATTAACACAAGCGGTGTTGTTGATACTAAGTACCATCTCAAAGCTTTCACGAGCAACTATGTCTGCTGTGTCTGGGACAGAATAAAGATCATTGGAAAAGCTGTTTCAACTCAGGAGACAAACGCAGGGAAAAACGAGAGAGTTTGGGCAATAGCCGTCTATGATTATGAAAATCAACTGCTCAAAGGGGAAAGAGGGAGCGCGCCTGCCATGGGAACGTTGTACTTGTCTGTTTATGAGTATGATCCGTGGGCACGCGAGCAGTGGCGCTTGACTGTATCCTTTGATCCAATGATTTGGTCAGTCGAGAAGGATCGATGGGAATGGAATCACTCGTTCTCCACGACATGCACTAGAGTGTATAAGATCTCAAAAGTGGATGATTATCTGTACAACCTCACCAAGATGCAAGATTCCGATGACTTGACGACCTCACAGGATCCGCCGGGACAATCGGATGCAACTTCCAGCAGGCCGTTCGGGACTATCTGGGAAGCTCCAACTGAGAACCAGACGGTCAACAGCCAGTCCCTCGACAGCCAGCCCGCGCAAACACAGCCCCTGCTTGAGTTGTGGCCTTGGGCAATAATAGTCATAATGATTCCAGCTGTGGTTGGCTCTGCTGCCACTCTAGCTTTACTAATCAGATCGGGGAAGAAGCATTCGTCCAAGAGCCCGCGCCATTGACTGCGGCCTACAAGGCCGGTTGAAAACTGCAGGGCATTCACAAATCTTGAATCTGCACGTTGGCCTTCCTGAACTAGAATTCTTAACTTTAAAGAAAACGCGCTTGCTCAAGAAGATTGTTAGATGATATGGAAAGTGGTTGTTCAGGAGAAGTCTCCATTCTTTCGAACAGTAGGAATTAACCATAAGAGAACATTTTTATAACTGCATTCCATTCCCTCATTGACACGAGGAATTTGGGATGCCCTTAGACCAAAAAACGATACTTGCAGCTGTCAGAGAGGCGAAAGAGAAATCTGAGAAGAGGAAGTTCAACCAGTCAGTAGAGCTTGTACTGGGTCTTAGGGAAGTTGACATGAAATCGTCTGAGGGCAAGATTCAGGAAATCGTCGAGCTGCCATTTTCGCCGGCAAAAACAAACAGAATATGTGTTATCGGCGGGGGAGAAATGGCCATGAAAGCGAGAAAGGCGAATGCCGACCTTGTTATCGAACGAGCTGAGCTCGACGGATTGGCCGGCAGGAAAAAGGAGTTGAGAAAGATAGCTGCTGATAATGACTTTTTCATAGCTGAAGCTCATCTGATGCCTCTAGTGGGCAAAGTCTTGGGCCCAGTCTTGGGTCCTAGAGGGAAAATGCCTGTTCCTGTTCCTCCAACAGCGGACATAGCCAGTCTATTGGCTAAACATCGCAAAACGGTCATCGTTAAGGTTCGCAACCAGCCATTGATGCAGTGTCGCATCGGAACCGAGGACATGAAAGAAGAAGAGCTAACCGAGAACATTCAAGCCGTCCTGAGGGTCCTTGAAGGAAAACTCAAAAGAGGAATGAAAAACATAAAGTTTGCCAGCATAAAAACGTCAATGGGCACGCCTGTAAGGATCAAACCATAGGAAGAGAGGAAAAACAGTGCCGTCCGAGCAAGTGTTGAAGGAAAAGATCAACGAAGTTGAAGAGATAACCCAGCTAGTAGACGAGCACACCATGGTCGGCATTGCTAGTCTGCAAAAGGTCAGAGCTGCCCAACTTCAAGCCTTTAAGAAGAACCTTGCAGGGCAAGTATACATGAGGGTTTTGAAAAACACTCTGATGAAGCGCGCAATTGAGAATTGCAAAGGCAAACCGAACCTCAGCAAACTTGAAGACTACTTGAAGGGGCCGAACGTCTATCTGTTCACAAACTTGAACCCGTTCAAACTTGCGCTGATTTTGGAAAGAGGGAAAGTGAAGACGACAGCCAAGTCGGGCGACATAGCTGCTTTCGATGTCGTCGTTCCGGCTGGAAACACTGGCCAGTCGCCTGGTCCGATAATAAGCCAATTAAACTCTGTGGGCCTGCCTACGAGGATTGAGTCTGGAAGCGTGTGGGTAAACAAGGACACGTTGGTCGTGAAGAAGGGCGAAGTCATAGATGAAAGACTTGCAAGCGTCCTTTCAAAGCTCGGGATAAAGCCTGTTGAAAGTGGGCTTGCAATGAATGCTGCGTATGATGAGGGCTTAGTAATAACCCAAGACCAGCTTAGAATAGACGTGGATGGAACCAAGCAAAGCATCGAAACTGCACACGCAGACGCCTTTGCACTATCATTAAGTATAGCTTACCCAACGTCGGAAAACACCACTGCACTTTTGCAAGTCGCTCATCAACAAGCGTATGCGTTGTCCATAAACGCGGCGGTGCCTACGAAGGAGACGATCGTCGACTTGATCAGGAAGGCACATATGGAAATGCTAAGTTTAAGTAGTAGATTGCCCACGTTAGAGGAAAAGGCTACATCAACCGAGAAGCCTAAACAAAGTTAAAATAGTCGAATGAAGAGGTGAAAAGGTATGGAATACGTTTACGCCGCAATGCTCCTTCACAAAGCAGGAAAAGAAATCAACGAGCAGAACCTAGCACAGGTCTTGACATCCGCGGGCATAAACGCCGACGCAGTGCGAGTCAAAGCTTTAGTAGCATCCTTAGCCGAGGTCAAAATTGACGAAGCAATCAAATCTGCACCAACGATGATGGCCGCGCCAGCAGCAGCACCAGCGACAGCAGCTCCAACAGCAGAAGCTAAGCCGAAAGAAGAGGACAAGAAGAAGAAAGAGACTGAAGAGAAACAAAAGGAAGAAGCAGCGCTAGAAGGTCTAGGAGCACTTTTCGGATAAAAGCCTCTATCCAACTTTTTGAATGATTCTCGTGCCCTCAGATTGCTAGGCCTTGTTCCAATTACTTGTTTCATTTACTGTCCAATAACGCGTTAAGGTTAACTATCGAGTATGCACGGTCTCGTCGGATCGTACGTGGCCCACATCCTATAATTGGTGTTAGTCTTTTTGTCATCAACGCGTCGGGTGCTAACTCTTCTGCGTAGCATGCGTGTAAAGCCTTTTCTTGACGATATGATGCCGCATGCGATGGCTATTGCGATGAGTGCCCATAACCACCAGCCGAGTGCTCCGGCCCACATGTTCGTTGCGGTAACTAATAGCGTTCTATACATAGCACCGGAAAACATTGTTCCTTTCACTAAGACTCCAGTCTGCTTATCCCAATAGAGGGCGTACTGATTTCCATTCAGTGAGAAATTCGAAAAGATGATTCTTCTATCTGCGCCAGCATAGGCTTCTGTTGTCTCGCTCGAAATCGTTCTATTTCCGATCTCATTGCCCAAGTAAACGGAATCACCCATGCCCAAGTCAGAGGGGATAATATGAACGCGTGCGCTAAGAAAGCTTGTCGAGAAATCGTCGCCAGACGCAAGATCAATCGTTTCGGTTTGGTTAATCTCTAGGGCTCCAGACGTCTGAACTGTCACCTGTATGCTGACCGTTGTGCCTGCAACGCTTAGAAATTCCATCCTTTGCTTGCGGTCTGGACTGGAAATCTCTTGAAGGGTATATTCTATCCAATCCCCACTCTTAACTCCGAGACTAGAACATGACCCAGCTGGAGTTATAGCAAGCAAGATGAGGCTAGACAATATCACAGCTGGTATTTTTGCTTCAAGTTTATACATTTCGTCTTTCCTGATTAGCCTTCGAATATCGATCCTTCAGCACTTTCCCTATGGCGATGGGTAGCCATCCGCAGATTATCATCACTGTGCCTGGGAAGGGTATCTTCCAGTAGGTCAAAAGGATGGTTTCGAAGATGAAAAATGATGCGGCCATTGCAAGGATAGATAAGACGGCGATTTTCCTGCCGTACTTCTTTGAGGTCTGTATGCCAAGTAGGCCGGCAAAGAAAAAGTCGCCTAGGCCAAGAGCCATTTGCATCCAGCCTCTCGTGGTCACGAGTGGAGGAACAATTGGCACCGCAACCATTTCTGGAAGGCTTAGGCTTCTGAAAGCAGTGTCGGCAGCTTGAATCATTGTTCCCGTTACCAAAACGAGGATTATGTCAACGATCGTTAACAGCATGGCAAAGATCAGCATCGGTTTCCAGGCGAATAGACTTGAAACGTACAAGGTTATCAGGATAGCAAAAACAACAGCGTAAACGGGAACCAAATAGTTGGACCATACAAGTGTGTCCTTGAGAAACGCGTAGAGCAACACGAACACGGCAGGCGGTACCACTGCTACGTACCAATGTCTATTCGAAAACAAATAGGTGAATATGAAAAGAAGCGTCGAATAAGAAAACAAGAACAATATCATCAGAGGAGCCACCATCTGCCTAAGAAGAGCTATAGAGGAAATCATGACCACCATTAAGGCGACAAGCATCACAGCATCTCTAGTTTTGAATTCCTTGTCTTCTAGCGTGACCTTCAGCTTACTTTCAGTCTTTTGATTTAGAAGCAAGGAGGCAAGAGTTACAGAAAAAAGCGTCAATGGCATTGCTACGTCAAAGAGGAATTTATTGTTGAAATACCCATCATAAGTCACATATGGCAATGATGCTCCACTGGGGTTGTAAAGGTTCACATCATTAAACTTGAACGCGGTTTCGCCTCTGCTCATCACTTGGAACTTCAATTTGGCCAAAGTGCCGTTGCCGTTTGCCATTGCTTCTGAAGACGTGAGGTTTGACGATATGTATACGTTACCCAGAGTGTTGTTTACGGTGTAGAGCGTGCGTGTGTTTCCGAAAACATTCAGCAAATCGCCCTCTTGAATAGTCCCGCATTCAACCAAAGCTGGATCGTACGTTAGCCTCATCTGAAATCCATGAAGGTATGCCGCATTGAGCGCGGAAATATTCACATCAAACTCTTCGCTTGGACCCAGCGAATAGTCTATTATGGTCAGCGGCCTCAACAAAAGTGCTATCTCTTGCTCTTTTTCGTCGATTTGATTCGCAGAATGCACCGGCCTGACTGCTGAAAGGGCCAACAGCATAATCGAAAGCAGCACAATTATCCCAAGCATCCCAGCTTTCCTAGACTTCGCTGTCTTTTTCATCCCGTGGATCCAGACGGCGAAGCCATCGTTGCGCAATACTCCATCAAATATCATATGCATAGGGGGCACATAAGAGAAACAGACATTTAATCCTTTACGCTTGCAAACCCAAACGCAAGCCTGGACTGTTCGAAGCTGCTTCAGAGAAGTACAGTACTTGCGTAGCAATCCCTTCCAGTATACGTGAGAATCAATGATGGAGCTGCGCGTTTAAGACTGCCAAAGAAGCGATGAGGGCCTCTTCTGTTCTGATCGTTTCAGTTCCCTGTGATGGAATGGTGTTGACCACAAAGTCCACGATGCTCTTCAGATCCAAGCCTTCACGTCTGACCATTTCATGCAGCCCTTGGTTTGGAGCCCCAAAAGCCACGAGTACAGTTTTCGCTTTTCTCCATCTTGCAGATATTTCTTCAGCGACATCCGAAAATAGAGAGCCATATCTGGAAGTGGCAATCGTCAGATCAAAGTTCCTTCTTTTCAGGATCTTTCCAAAGGATTGCTCATCCTTGGTGACGGAGTACCCCCAGAATTCCAGTATCTCTTCTCGGTTGACTGTTTCAACTTCGACCTGGTGGTCAACTCTTGTGATCTTCACGGTAATGCGCTTGTCGATTGGTAACTGTTTGTTCAGTACCATGGCTGTTTGCTCAACGCCGATGTCTACAAGCGTGCCATCGAGCTTCTTTGATAGAGTTACGCCTTCTCGATATTCACCAAGTTTGAGCTTTTTCATCATACGTTCAAGCGGATGATGTGCCGTTCGCAATGGTGGGAGGATGCCGGCATACTGCAACTCGGGTTCGAGTTTGAAAAGTCTTTTGCGTAGATATTGCGGCGTCTCCATGTAGGAGAGTAGCAATCCAATCAGATCAATTTCCTGTTTTTGATTAGTCTTCGGGTTGTCTGGATAGATTATGATCTCGTCGATCTTGAAGGTCGCTGCGGCTCTTCCGATTAGTCCTATCTTCGACGTTTTTTCGCGCAGATGGGGAGTATCAGAGACGACCGAAGCTGGTATGGTTATGGAGAGTTTCCTGTCATGCAAATCCTATTTTCCGCCCATCGGTCCTAAAGCAGTTCTCACGATCTTCTGCTTAAAAGCCAAAGGCACAATATAAGACTTGCAACGGAACTGAAGAAGTGCGAAAATTGCCAAACCCTGCCATCTTGGACAATCTGGTGGAAATCAGGAAAGTTGACAAAAGTGACATGCTATCCTTTTGCCTTGATGCATACAAGCATTATGAGAAAGCCGCAAAACTAGCCGAGGCAGTCTCCGTCAATTATAGTAGACCACAGACAATCATCGTCGCAGGCATGGGCGGATCGGCGATAGGGGGCGAGCTTCTGAAAGACTGGGCAAACGCTAGAATAGCCATTCCGATCGAGGTTTGCAGAGAATATTCGCTGCCGGCGTATGCAAACAAGAACACACTCGTTTTTGTTGTAAGTTATTCCGGGGAAACGGAGGAGTCTTTGAGCGTTTTTCTTGACGCGTTGAGGCGCAAATGTATGATCGTGTGCGTAAGCTCCGGGGGAAAACTGAGCGAGTTTGCCGAGAGACTGAATATTCCGCACTTGCGCGTCCCTTCAGGTATGGCTCCGCGTGCAACACTTCCCTACCTGTTTGTGCCTCTACTCGTATTCTCGGAGAAGCTGAGCTTAGCTTCGAATGTTGATTTAGAGATTTCCGAAGCCATAAGGGTCCTGAAACGAATTTGCGGTGAGAATTCGCCTAATAGACCATTGGCAAGCAATTTCTGCAAGACCTTGGCTTCAAACATCAATGGAACAGTTCCTGTTGTCTATGGTTTTGGCGTCTATCGCGGCGTGGCTCAGCGTTTCAAGACGCAGTTCAATGAAAACAGCAAGGTTCCAGCTAAATGGGAGTTTTTTCCAGAGCTTGATCACAATGAAATCGTCGGGTGGGAAGAGGTTCGCAATCTTGCAAACTGCTTTTCAATTATTCTTCTCCGAGACAAAACCGAAGCAAGCGGGATGAAGGAGAGGATAGACGCCACTAAGGAGTTGATGCGAGAAGCATCGTTGAAGCTCTTTGAAGTGTGGAGCAACGGAGACAGCGTACTTGCCAAGATGTCCTCTGTCATCAGCATTGGAGATTTTACAAGCGTGTATTTGGCAGTGTTGCGAGGGGTAGATCCGACACCGGTGAAAACGATAGACGTATTGAAAGAGAAAATTAGCCAGAGCGGGCTAAAAAAGAAGATTATAGGCGAATTGCAGAAACTAACTAAGCAATGAAGTCTGCGAACATCTTCTCAGCCGTTTCAAGAGGCACCATTTCGGGCGGGTGCTTGAAGGCATAAGCGCAGATCGGCATGATGGCTCCTTTCAAGCGTCTGTTCAAGGCGATCTTGGTTGCCCTTATCACGTCTAGCAGGACTGATCCGGCGTTTGGTGCGTCGACCGTTGAAAGTTTCAAGTCTATCTGCATAGGTGAATTGCAGAAATACATTCCTTTGATCCAGAAATAGCTGTCGCGTTTGTTCTGCAGGAAATCCACGTAGTCAGTCGAGCCGGCCACAACTTCAGCCTTGTAGGGCAGGGCGGACTCAACGGACTTTGTTTTGACTGTTCTTTTTGTGTCGCGTGTTCTTTCCAACGTGTCCAGCGACTCCGTGCCTCCGCCGACGTCAAGCTGATATGTTTGAGTTATGTGAACACCGTTCATTGAAAGCAGTTTGAGCAAAGTCTTGTGTAGTGTTGTTGCGCCCACCTGATCGATCAAATCATCGCCTACGAGTGGCAGCTTGGCCTTTTCGAAACGTCTAGCCCATGAAGAGTCGCTGGCAACGAAGGTGGGAGTAACGTTTACGAAGGCACAGCCAGCGGCTAACGCTTGCTCAGCGTACCACTCAGATGCCTTCACGGCCCCGCTCGGAAGAAGGTTGACGACGATCTCGGTGTCGCTTTCTCTTAGTATCTTCGCGGCTTTGTCCTCAGGTTGCTTGCTGACGTGCACTATGTGTTTTGTGTATTCGCCTAAGCCGTCCAAGACTGGGCCCTTACTTACGGTGACTTTGGTCGTAGGGACTTCAGTAATCTTTGGAGTGTTGTTAGGCGGGGCGAAAATGGCTTCAGCTAAGTCCTTTCCGGCTTTTCGGTCATCAATGTCGAAGGCTGCGACTATCTCAATGTCCTTGGGGTGAAAGCCGCCCAGAACTAGGTTGCGTAGCCCGGCACATTCTTTGTCTTGCTTGCAGTTTCCATAATATTTCAAGCCTTGAATGAGAGCCGCTGCACAATTCCCAGCACCAATGAGAGCTACTTTTATTTTCGGCAAGTTTGCCACCTTATTGGCTTTCTGTTATTTGTGATTTACTTATAAAACGCTACGCTTCGCGCATGTCGGAATTGGGAGGTGATCTAGAGCATGGCTTTTGCGGCCAATCTAGTTTGGAGATTTGCTGATTTGAAGATTTATTATTAGGCAAGTCTTAACCTCTTTGATCATTCGATTTGAGGGAGGTTGAACAGCGTTGCCAGACGATGCTAAAGCCGCAGATAAGTACACCATAATCAACGAGCTAGCCCGCCGAAGAGGGTTCTTCTGGCAATCGTATGAAATATACGGCGGCGCCAGTGGGTTTGCAACGTATGGGTCATTAGGTGCAAGGCTGAAACAAAACATTGAAAGAAAACTTCGTGACCTCTTCATAAACAAGCTTGGAATCCTTGAAATAGAGTCACCTATAATCACTCCGGGCAAGGTTTTTGAAGCTTCAGGCCACGTTCAGCACTTCAAGGAGCCTATGGTCGAATGCCTCAAATGCAGGAACAGATTCCGCGCAGATCATCTGCTTCGAGAATTTGCCAACGTAAGCGAGGGTGAGGCTGAAAAACTAACCCTAGAAGAGCTGAAAGCAGCCATTGAAAAGTTTAAGATTTTCTGCCCAGACTGCGGCGGCCAGCTTGGTGAACCCAAGCACTTTTTGACCATGTTCAAAACGACCATTGGTCCATACTCAGAAGCGGTTGGCTACGGAAGACCTGAAGCTGCGCAGGGTATATTTGTCGAGTTCAAGCGCCTATACGAGATGGCACGCGAGAAACTCCCTTTCGGCGCTTTGCAGATAGGTCACGTCTTAAGGAACGAGATTTCGCCGAGACAGGGTCTGATAAGACTACGAGAGTTCACTATAGCGGATTTAGAATTCTTTTTTGACCCGGAAGAACCAGACTGCTACTTGCTAAAAGAGGTGGAAGACGAGACGTTAAGACTACTGCTAGCTGAAGACAGATTGAAGGGATCGGAGAAAATCGCCGAAGTCACCGTGAAAGAGGCCCTGAAGAAAGGCCACATCAAGGCTGAATGGCAAGCGGTGTTCATGGCGTTAGCCAAGACGCTATTGAATGATCTAGGCGTTCCAGCTGAAAAACAACGTTTCATTGAAAAACTCCCTTGGGAGAGAGCTCACTATTCTCTTCAAAGTTTCGACCAGGAAGTCTGTGTTGGGCGTTGGGGGTGGGTTGAAGTTTCGGGGCACGCCTACAGGACTGATTATGATTTGAAATGCCACGGAGAGTGCGGCTGTGTAGACATGTTTGTCTTTAAGGAATATGAAAAACCCGTGGAAAAAGAGCAAGTTGTTGTAAAGCCGGTGATGGCCAAGCTTGGGCCGATTTTCAAAGCCGAAGCTGGAAAGGTGGGTGAACTGCTTTCTAAGGCTGACCCAAGCGAGATTGAGGCTGGTTTGAAGAAGAAAGGCCATTTTGTTCTTGGAAAATACAAGATTCTTCCAGACCACGTGTATATTTCTCGTGAAAAAACTGTTGATCAAGGGAGACGCTTCATTCCACATGTTGTCGAGCCAAGCTTTGGTTCAGATAGGCTTCTCTACGTCGCGCTCGAATATGCCTACCACGTCAAAGATGATAGGGCAGTGTTGAGCTTTCCTCGGGACATCGCTCCCACCCAAGTTGGCATTTATCCGCTCGTGAGCAAAGATGGATTGCCAGGCAGGGCTGCCAAACTGCATAAAGCATTGCTGGATGAGGGTTTCATAGCTGAGTATGACGAGGCAGGCTCGATTGGCAGGCGATATGCTCGCGCGGACGAGGTCGGCATACCCCTTGGCATAACGGTGGACTATGATACGCTCGAAAATAATACGGTCACCATTCGCGACCGCGACTCATGGGCGCAGGTGAGATGTGGAATTGAAGACTTGCCCGAGCTGTTGCGCAGATATTTCAAGGCAAAAATCGATTTCAAAGATCTAGGCAGGCCAGTCGAAAGCTGAGTTTTAGTTAACTTTTTTAATGCTCTTGTATATCATAGGGTAGAAAAAGTTGCCCTTTTTGGTGGGCGGGAAAAATATTGGTGCTTCCAGCAGAGACTGAAGAGCGGGTTAAGCGAAGAGCCCTTGAAGTTTGTCAGGATCATCTACGCAAGGTGTTAGATGCCACTCGGAAGGTTCCTCAGATAATAGACTGCTTCATCAAGAACGACAAGGATACGGCCAGGAGACTTTTCAACGAGATTAGAGCTGGCGAGGAAGAAGTGGACAAGGCTCGTCGGCTGGTATCGCAGGAATTGGCGGAGATAGGAGCCATACTGATCAGCAGGGAAGACTTTCTCAGATTTACAAACCTGACGAGTGAGATAGCTGATTTTTCTGAAGGTATAGCTTTCCGCTTGGTCGAGATGATGGATCACAGCTGGAATGTTCCAGGAGAAATAAAGAAGGAGTTGTTGAAGCTTTCTGAAGCTGTTTTGGACACTGTGCTTAGACTTAGAGAGACAATGATGGTTCTCAGCTACGGCTCAGCTAAAACTATGGAAAAGGCCAAAGATGTGGAGACTGCTGAGAGGGTTGTTGACGATATTTACCGCGAGCTTGAAATAAAATTGCTGAGCAGCAAACTTGATTTTCCACCCATGATCTTGTTGAGAGATGTTCTCCAACTACTCGAAGATTCAGCAGACAAGGCTGAAGATGCCGCTGATGCAGTTCGCATCTTGTCCTTCATCATGTAAAGGGCGAAGGAAACCGATGCCTGAGAGAATTCCCGTGGAATTCATTGAGAACTTTCTAGTCGTGTGGAACACGCAGAACGGTTCAGAACTTTACAGGAAAGGATACTATGGAAAACCTCTTGGAATTGCTAAGCCAAAAATCCCAGAATTCAACGTTCCACTGATTTTGGATTTAATGGAAGGCTTGTACCTAGCTGAAAAGGGAACCATCAAAGTTTACGAAGGTTCAGGAAAAGAGAAGGTCGATCTCAAAAAGCTTAGGCGTATGGCCAAGCAGTTGTATGAGGAATTCGACGAAAAATATGCTGTTTACCATGACCTGCGTGATAAAGGCTTGGTGGTCACGCCTGGGATAAAATTCGGATGCGATTTTGCCGTCTACAAGCATGGACCGGGCGTTGAGCATGCTCCATACATGGTCTCAGTGAAGAAGGCTAAGTCTTCGATGACGGCCACTGAAATTGTTAAGGCTGGAAGACTAGCGACAACTGTGAGAAAAAGGTTTATCATTGCCGTGCCTGACTTGGAGAAAGGTAGGATAAGATATCTCATCTTTAAGTGGTTCAAAGCATAGAAGCTCAGCTTTTATGTAGCTGCGAGGATTTTGAATGTTTCCGTTGTAGGCGATTTCCGATTCAGTCGACATGCAGCATCTCAGCTTCCAACGCGAGTGGGATTTCTAGTCTGACATGATTGTTTGGTTCTCGAATTGTCCCCTCACGTGCTGATGGGGATAAATTTTTGTCGCAGTGAGTTTGCAGCCTTCTGCTATAATCACGTCGTCTGCGATGACTGAGATCGAATCTATGACAGTTCGTTTTTTCGTGTTTGAATTGACTGTGACGTGTCTGCCAACGATGCTTTCTTTTATCTGTGCTTTTTCTCCTATTATGGCTCTGTCCATGATGGCTGAGTTCTCTATTAGAGCACCTTTGCCGACTTGCGTGTAGTTGTCAATGCATGAGTTCGCAATTTTGACGCCGTCGGCTATTTTGCAGTGTCTCCCTATGAGAACTGCTCCTTCCGCCTCAATTTTCCCCTGTCTTATTTTTCCGATGATTTCTCTTCGGCTTTTCATCGATTCGATGCTTTCGCCTTGAATCCAGATCCTTTCTTTTTCGCTTATTCTTCCGCCGAAATCCGTTAACGATGAGAAACGGCCCATAAGCATGTCGTGCATGGCCTCCAAATAGTGTCTAGGAGTGCCCACATCATACCAGCTGCCCTTCAAAGTGTAGCCGTAAACTGGTCTTCCGGTTCTTATCAGGTAGGGAATGAAGTCAAAGCCGAAATCTAGGCGGTGTTCTTCTTTAATTATCTGTTTTACTCCTTTTTCTTTGAATATCTTTCTGATTTCCGGCGAAACCATGTACAGGCCTGTGTTGGCAAGGTTTGAGGGGGCCTCTTTAGGTGATGGTTTTTCAACGAATCTGGCGATTCTTCTTTCTTTGTTTATGTCAGCGATTCCGAAGCCTTCAACGTTGTCAACTTCCCTCAATGCTATGGTCATGACGGCTCCTTTCTTTTCGTGGAATTCCACAAGCTCTTTCACGTTGATATCAAAGATGTTGTCGCCTTGAACAGCGAAAACAGGGTCTTTCACATTATAATAGTCCATGCTTATTCTTGCAGAGTCTGCGCTTCCAAGGTCATCCACGTTGGGCTGATATTTCATGTGAACCCTTGGGCTTATACCATATCTTGAGGAGAACCCATATCCTGACTCAAAATAGTCGTGCAGATCTCTGTAGTTCGTGTAGCCTTTCACTCCGAAAATGAAGTTCCGAATACCTTGGCGTGCGAGCGACAACAGTGAAAATTCTATCATCGGCCTGTTAACAAGTCGGATGCACGCCTTGCTCGTCTCGGCCGTCAAAGGGAGGAGCCGCTTCGCCTTTCCTCCGACTGGAATTAT
>Ga0315280_10004015_pt1 | contig 22067 bp, 21 predicted proteins | sample YL17G06_40_MG_FD_203697 | JGI IMG/M metagenome (GOLD analysis project Ga0315280, IMG submission 203697) | Sediment microbial communities from Yellowstone Lake, YNP, Wyoming, USA - YL17G06_40 | ecosystem: Environmental > Aquatic > Freshwater > Lake > Sediment | place: USA: Wyoming | collected...
GTTTGGTTCAACACTTGGCGTGTTCAAAGCTATACCTAAAGCTCGGTAAATTCTCCCAAAACCAAGTTCGAATTACGCCCCACATGCGATAGCTAATAATTCTCTCATCTGTTTTAGGGCACCTTCCAGATAGCCGAATATTTCTTCCCATCTTAAAGCTCTAAAATCGTCCGCTAGAGCGAGCAAACTTCAAGCCATCAAAGGGCTTGACTTTTTTATTTAGCGATATAATATAAGAAAAAAGAAGAGTGTTTAGCACTTTTCTAATTTTATAAAGGAAAGGAGGTGACGAAATGGAAAAGCAAGAAAATAAAAATACGGTTATGGTTACCTGTAAACCTAACGGATGCAAATGCAATATTTGCGGCGGATTTATACCCGAAGGAGATTTCATGTGCGGTAACGGACACGAACCAGGTAAAAGTTATCCAGCCTCAGTTTCCGAAAAGAAATAATTAAATGACATGTTTTTGATTTTCCAGAGGACGTCAACTTAGTAAGATAGGCGAGGATTAAGCGATTTTCCTCGCCCTTTCATTTGACTTTTTATGATTTTGTCAGCACTGGTACTTCAAACCATTCCTTCGTGGTCTGCCAGTAGGTTCGAACGTCGTCCGTTCCCCGGAGCAAACAAAAAATCGCCAAGACGGTGATTTTTTATTTCATCTTAATTTTTTTGGTAAGACTTATTTTTAATAAATAGAGTTATAAATAATTAAATCTATGGAAGAAAAAATTAATATAAATAATCGATTCAAATCAAAAAATGAGCCGATTTTAATTTTCAAAATTGAATCTTTATGGGTATTTCCGGCTAAAGGTTAGGTGCTTTACTAATAACAACAGTACCTTGTCCAACCGCTCTGATGACAGCCCGCGCTATAAGCCTCACCACTTGAACGATAACAATAACCATTACAGTAGTATTGTGCAGAGGAGGGACAACAGTGTCCTTCTACATAACAGTAACCTGGCGAACAATGCTGACATCCTATACTGGTCTGCTTACCTCCACCGCCAGTAGTTCCTCCGCCTCCACCAGTAGTCCCGCCGCCACTCCTAAAAGCTTGACGAATAGATTGACACATCTGATCCCCGGTATCTGGATATTTGCCGGTGGCACAACCATAAGAGTACCAAACCAAGTATAGAACTAAACCCAGAAATAATATTTGAATACATGCTTTGATGATTTGAAAGAAAACCGGTGGTTCAGAACGTTTTGAAGGAATTTGTACCAGAGCCGGTGGTTTCTCAGGTCTCAATTCCTCTTTTGAAACTTCAACGGATTCAATCAGATTAGTTCCACAATTTTTACAAAATACATCGTCTGGATTAATTTTTTTACCACACTTTGGACAAAAATTTGCCATAATATTAATTTCTTTTAATAGATTTTCGACCTTATCTTAATTTTAGTTTAAATTGGTACTTCGTCAAGCAACATTAAAAGCCAATTTTTAACTAATAAATAGACTATTTTTAGACTAAACAGGTTCTAACAGCCGCCAGCCCGCGGAGCCCCGAAAAAAAATCGCCAATCAGGCGGTTTTTATTCTAAGTTTTTATTGACAAATGATGAATAAAACGTATAATGATTTTTAGCGAAAAGGAGGGATAAAAACGAGAGATCTTGAAGAAATTAGAAAGAAAGTTGATGTAATGAGAGATAGAACAGGAAGACCGGTGGATGAAAAAATAAAACCCTTAGTGATTGGCTTGCAATTCTGCGGAATAGAAACAAAGGCTTCTTGCGAAGGACATTATGACTATGGCTCGCGATATCCCTGGGTAGATGTACCTTACAGGCTTACTAGAAAAGTGGCCAAACTATTGGCTTGGCAGAATAGACCAAAACTTCCGGACGGCAGAGATAATAATAACGTGTGGGTTCTTAGACCTAGTGGAGTACTTAGGATAATTCCCGAAAACAGAGATGTGCTGTTAGAAGAATTGCAACAACGGGCCATTGAGTTTGGCAATTTTCTTCAAAATCTTCCCGACAACCGATTCCCTAAAGGGTGGTTCAATGAGGAGGGATTGAAATGTCTAGTTCTGTCCACCGAGTATTAGGAGCCGATAGAATCAAGGAGATATGCAGAAAGCACGGATTAACTGCCGAAGACGAAAAGATTATCGATGAGATTTTGGAGCGATGGGAAACTCTGACAGGGCAGCATTTGCAAAAAATGAAAGTGGTTGATGAGTTGGTTGCTAATAATCCCCATGTCAGCAGGATTACCAAAGCAATACTAGAGATCACTATTGAATTCTCAACGAAAGCTTGGTTTAGTAACTTAGCGAGACCGGATGACCAAGGTAGATTCTTTCTGCTCGAGATTGAGGAAGAAGAATGTCCTTCTGGAGGAAAGCATAGAATTAGGACCAAAGAACTTAGTATCGACGAAAATGTAGCATGGTGCGAGAAATGTGGCAATAGGTGGCGCCTGCGATAAAAAAGTATCAAAGAGACAAAATTTCCATTTTTTTGCCTCTTTTTTATTTCCGCCGCCTCGCCCGAGAGTTTTTCTCTGAGGGTTTGTTTGACACAAAGCTATCTTTTGCTAAAATAAAATATATGACTCAAGAAATAAAACAATTAGACAAGGTGTTTTTAGATAGAAGATATTTAGAAGATTTAAAAAAGAAAGCCTCTTTTTTAGAGGAACTTTTATCTTTTATCGAAGACAGATATTTAGGATTTTTAATGGAAAGAACCGAAAAAGAAAAAAACACCCCTCTTTCTAAAGCAAAGAAATTTTTCAAATAAGCCAAACAAAATGGAAATTTTCTTTAAAGAGAGTTTTATTAAAAATTATAAGAAATTACCAAAATATCTTAAAGAAAAGGTAAAAGAAATTTGTACTTCGACCTTCCCTAAAATCAAAAGTTTATCAGAGTTTAAGAATTATCCAATTAGTAAAATCAAAGGATTCAAAAATTATTATAGGATAAAAGTGGGGGATTTCAGAATTGGTTTTAAGAAATCAGAAAATCAAGTTATTTTTATGAGAGTTTTGCACCGAAAAGATATTTATAAATATTTTCCATAAGAAATTCAATTAAAAATAAATAGTCTTATCTAATAGAAAATTTTCCGCCCGAGAGTTTTTCTCGGGTTTTTGTTTTGTTGAGAAGGAGGTATAATAAGATAAAAGGTCGATGATGTTAATATAAAAAGCAAATCATGAGAAAAATATCATTATTAACAGCTTTATTGTTTTTATCACTTTCTCTCGGAGTAGGAGTTTTAGCTCAGGAAGCTGAATTACCGTCACCAGGACTTACTCCTGATAGCCCATTTTACTTCCTGGAAAGAATTTCAGAAGGGATTGGTACATTCTTTACTTTTGGTGATCTTAAGAAAGCTGAAAGATATGCTGCTCTTGCCGCTGAAAGAATAGCTGAAGTTCAAGCGGTGGTAGAGAAAGGAAAACCTGAAGCAGCAGGAAGGGCTCTCAAAAGGTATGAAGACCAGTTAGGAAGAGCTCTAGCCAAGGCAGAAACAGCAAAAGCTAAAGGACAAAAAACTGAGAAAGTTACCGAGATTGTAGCTAAGGCCACATCTAAACATCTTTCTGTTCTGGAAGGATTATTAGAAAAGGTTCCGGATGTTGCAAAAGAAGCCATAACCAAAGCTTTGGAAAAGTCAAAGAATGGGCACATTACAGCTTTGAAAGCCCTGGCCGGAGAAAATTCGGCAAAAGCAGTAGAAATCAATATAGATAGTGCCAAGGGTCGCCTAGAAAAAGCAAAACAAGAAACGGCAAAGAAGCAAAAAGAAAAAGTTGAAAAAGCTTTAGAAGACTATGAGGATCTTCAAACTACATTGGAAGAAGTCAGAGGAAAAGGTAAAACACTGGCAGCATTGGTAAGTGAAGAAAGAATTAAAAATATTGAAGATTTAGATAAGATTGAAGATGGGGCAAAAGACATATCAGCCGAGACAGCAGGTAAGGTAAGGGAAGCAAAAGATCGGACTATCTCGAGACAAATGTCTTCTTTAAGAGATATTGCTGACGAAGATCCAGAAAAAGCTACCGAAATCAATTTGAAAGCAGCCGAAGCCAGGCTTAATCGAGCTAAAGCAAAGGCAGAGGAAGGTAAAATCGATGAAGTAGAAGAAGCTATAAAAGAATTTGAGAATCAGTATAAATTTGGAGAAGAGATCTCTCAGATTGCTCAAGGACTTGGGAAAGACATAACCACTGTAGAACAGTTAGTTGGAAAGGCCACTTCTATTCATTTAGAAATTTTAGCTGAAGTTTATGAGAAAGTTCCTGAACAGGCAAAAGAAGCTATTGAAAAGGCAATGGAGGTTTCAGCCAAAGGACACCAGAGAGCAGTAGAGGCCTTAAAAGCAAAAGGTGCTTTAGATGAAGTTTCAGAAGAGGTTCCTGTACCAAAAGAACTTCCAGAAAAAGTCAAAGAAAGAATAAAAAAACCAGAAACTCCTTAAACATAAAGTGTTTTCTAGAGATTATATTCAATAAAGCCAAAGTTATGGTTTAGGTTTTAATTTTTATTGGACTCAGACTTGGCATCCTGAGACTATCTACACTCGGAAATCTCTCCCAAAACCAAGTTCGAACTGTGTCCCTCACCCGCAGTAAAATAAAAATCGCCAAGAAGGCGGTTTTTTGGTAGAATGGAATAATACATTCAAATATCTTATAATTTTTAAGATTTTTAATAGCTAAAAACCAGAAAACAGGCTCGGATTCTATCCAAGAGATACAGCAGTATAGGAACGAAAACAGGGTCAAAAACCCTGTTTTTTTCTATCGAGTTGCCAGCAGGTGAAATCTCTGGCCTCGTTTTTTATGAAAAACTTAAGAAATGTAGCCTGTGGATAAGTAAGCCCTTGACAAGACTTCTTGCACAATATTATAGTGGAATAATTGGAATAGTAGAATAGTAAAATAGTAAAATAGTGAAAATGTAGGATACCGAAATACTTTTCTTATTCTAAATTAAATAATTAATAAGTATCATTTATCATTATTTTTAGAAAGATGCCAAAAGAAAAATATTATATCAATGAAATTTTAAGGGAATTAGATCGTAACAAAACTACCCTTATTCGTTGGGAGGAAAAAGGATTAATTCCTAAAGCCAAAAGAGATTCTCGGGGCTGGCGTTATTATTCACAAAAAGAAATCCAACGAATCATTAAATTAATAAAAAAGAGTAATTATTTCAGAAAAAATGTTTTTAAATAGCTTTAAAAAATTCACGTTAATAGCTATTTTATTCTTGTTTTTTATAATATTTACTTTCGCTAACCAAGCCCAGGCTGTTGCTGGTGTTCCTAAAATTTTAAATCATCAAGGCCGGCTTTTAAATTCTGCCGGCGAATTGCTCGGCGGTTCTTCGGGAACAAATTACTGTTTTAAATTTTCAATTTATGATGATGCCACTGTAGGCACACCTGATAACAAACTTTGGCCAAGCGGAACATCGTCAACGATGACTGTAAATGTCAAAAACGGTGTTTTTAATGTTGGGATTGGCGCCACTACCACTGGTGGCGATTTGCTTGATTTTGATTTTCAAAGTAATGACACTATTTTTCTGAATGTAGAAGTAGCTAGTTCATTGGCCGGTTCTTGCGCAGGTGTTAGTTCTTTTGAAAATCTGGCTCCGCGCCAGCGCATTGTTTCTGCCGGTTATTCAATCAATGCTAGTACTGTTGGCGGATTTACTCCATCACAATCTCCGACCGGAAATCAAATTCCAGTTTTAACATCAGGCAATCTTCTCTTTGGCGGAGCAGTGACCATTGATTCAACAGGCACGGCCGCACTCAATTTTGGGACAGGCGCCAATGCTAAAACAATTACAATCGGAAATAGCGCTGCCACCACTAACCTCGTTTTCACTAAAGGGGCATCTGGCAACATCACCTTTACTGGCTTTACTTCCTGCACAGCTTTGGAGACAGACTCTTCCGGCAATCTTGCATGCGGTGCTGATGATGTTGGCGCAGGCGGAGGAGGTGTAAGTTTTGTGACAATGGAGACTCCTGCCGGTAGTTATCCTGTTGCTGACAACGCAACTGACACTCTGCAATTCCAAGTCACTGGCAGCAATTTAACGATTACCGGCAGTTCTAGTACCGACTCCATCGCTTTTGATATCAGCGAATCGGCTCTGGCCGGAGCTGGTTTAGTGGTAAACAGCGACGCCTTGGATATTGGAGCTGGATTTGGGATTACTGCCAATGCTAATGATATTGCCATTGCCACTTCCACCAACTTTACCTGGGGAGGAACCCACACCTTCAATGCCTCAACAACCTTCAATGCCACCGCCACCATAACTAATTTAATTGTTTCTGGATTAACCATTGGTGGTCCAGTGATAACTTCAGCAACCGGAGCGCTCTCCTCTGAACAATATCTTTCAGTTTCCAGAGGAGGAACTGGTGCTGATTTATCAGGAACCGGAGGAGCTAATCAGTTTGTTAAACAGAGTATCCAGGGTGGAGTTTTGACCGTAGGAGCTATTGCAGATGCCGATGTCCCAGACACGATAACTCTTACTGACATAACCCAGATTACTAATAGAGCTTTATCAAGTCTTAGCGGAACATTGGCTATTGCCTCAACCACCGGGACCTTAGTTACCAGCCAGGGAGGCACAGGCCAAAACTCGTCTGGCTGGACAGGCCCAGTTTTTGTCACGGCCGGGACTTGGGGAACCTCTACCATAGCTGATAGCTATGTGGCAGACGACATCACCCTTACCAACATCACCCAGATTACTAATAGAGCTTTATCAAGCCTTACCGGCACCTTGGCTATTGCCTCAACCACCGGGACTCTAACAACTTCAAGAGGTGGGACCAATCAGGACAGCTCAGGCTGGACAGGATTATTAAGAGTGACCTCAGGCAGCTGGGCCACCACCTCCTTAGTAGATGCCGATGTCCCAGACACGATAACCATAACCAACAATGCCACCACTGGCACTGCTCTTAGTGTTTTTTCAGGCACCTTGGCTATTGCCTCAACCACCGGGACCTTAGTTACCAGCCAGGGAGGCACAGGCCAAAACTCGTCTGGCTGGACAGGATTGCTCAGGGTTACTAGCGGAACCTGGTCAACTACCACCATTACTGGTGATGATATTAATTCAAGCATTGCTGGTAACGGGCTGGTTTTAACTCCTGCCTCCCCAGATACCTTAGATGTGGGAGCTGGTTTTGGGATTACAGTTAACCCAGACAGCATTGCCATTTCAACCTCCACCAACTTTATCTGGGGAGGAACACATACCTTCAATGCCACAACCACTCTTAACACCTTAGTCATTGGTGGTGATACCTTTACTGACCTGACTGGCACTGGTCTTCAGGCCTCAGGAACCCAACTGACAGCCAGTTTAGGCACCTCAATTGAAACAGGAGAAATCACTGATACGACCATTACTGGAGATGATTTAAACTCAAACATTGCTGGAGGAGGATTGGTCTTAACAGCTGGAAGTCCTGATACTTTAGATGTGGGAGCAGGAGCTGGAATTTCAGTAGGGACCGACAATGTGGCCGTTTCGCTTTTAACTTCAGCTGATAGTGCTGGTGCTAGTTTTTCTACTTCCGGATTAGAATTTGGCGGAGCAGGCGATAATCAACTTACTCTTTTACAGGGCTGTAATGCAAACGATGTTTTAAAGTGGAGTGAAACGAATTCCCGATGGGAATGCCAGGCTGATGTCTCTGGTGGCTCGCCGACTCTCGATTCAGTCGCAGCTGCGATTGCTGATGGTGCTGAAAGAAATAGTGGCGCCTACACAGTTAACTGGAACTGGAGTTTTGCTTCGTCTACCGAGGATACTGGCTTGGATATTTCAGAAAACGTAGCTTCCAGTCTGGGCGGTCAAGACCAACAAGCATTGGTTGAAATTACCACTCTTTCCGGTTCAACTGCCTCACCTTTACAGATTACTTCCAATAGCGCTGATGTCGGTGATATCTTCATTAATTTGGCCAACTTGGGCGATTTTGAAATTCGTGACAATGGAATTGCCTTTGCAACATTTGCCGATGACGGAACCATTACTCTAGGCAAACCAGCGGCGGCAACAACGATAAATATAGGGACAGGGACAGGAGTGGATACTATCAACATTGGAACCGGAGCCACCGGTGCCGATGTGATAACAATTGGCGGAAATACTGGAACCGTGGTAATTGACGGAACGAATTTTGATTTGGCAACAACCGGCGCAATTACCCTGACCGGTCATTTAACTCTTTCCGGCGACGCTAACGAAGGGCTGTCTGGCGGCGGGTTGGCGGACTGCGACTTAACCACTCAAAAACTTCAATGGGATTCAACTACAAATAAGTTTTCCTGCGGCACGGACGCTGGTGGCGGAACAACAGTTGTGAAAAAAACTGCAGACCAAGTGGGTACCGATACTACTCTCACAACTGATACCGAACTTTTATTTCCTATGGGAGCAAATTCAACCTGGTTCTTTAAATATAATTTGCTGGTGAGTAACGGTAACAGCGCAGTTCCCGACTGGAAATCTACAATTGTCGCTCCTGCAGGTTCCAGTTGCGCCGCGGTGCAAAGCGGTTCAGAGGGAGCGGGAGCTGTTTTCTTGCAAGATAAAATTACCGACTGCACCAACGCCACTCCCGTTACCATGGATAATGGTGCCGTATCAGCCGATGCCAGTCAAGATTTTAATGTCTATATACAGGGATGGGTTACAACTGTCGGTACATCGGGAAATGTCACTATGCAATTTGCCTCGTTTACAACAGGAGCAAATGTTACCGTCAGAAAAGGGAGTATTGTGACAGCGTATCTTGTGAGCGGTTCGGACCTTGCGGAAATTTATTATAGCCGGGACGAGGTCCTTTCACCGGGAACCCTTCTTGTCATTGACCCCGACATTACAAACGGCGTAAAAAAGAGCACTACTCCTTACGACAAAAATATTTTGGGGGTGGTTTCCACCAAGCCAGGCTTAGTGATCGGAGACACCGAGGGAGCGGAGAGCGGAAGCCCGACGTTCGTTGCCCTCTCTGGCCGGGTGCTGGTGAGAGTTTCTACCGAAAACGGCCCCATCCAGAAGGGAGACATGTTGACTTCCTCCTCGATACCAGGGGTAGCTATGAAAGCGACCAAAGCTGGACCAATAATTGGGTTCGCTTTGACCTCCTATGAAGGAGAAGAAATCGGCACGGCAATCGTCTTTGTGAATACTACTTACTCACATGGAGTAGAGTTAGCATCGCTTTTGCCAGGATTAACAGCCGAAGGTGAAAATTCAACAACCACCGATGATGTAGCCAAACAAATTCTTGTTCAACTCATTAATCAAAAAGAACAATTTACAGCCACCAGCACCTTATCTGAAATCTTTACTGACCGTTTGGCAGCAGGATTAGAAATTATTACTCCAAGAATTGTTGCTCAAGGGTTAGTAGTAGAAAGCATCAGCGCTTTAGATAAAGAAATTGCTTTTAAAGATGATGTTGTCTTTTTTGGCCGACCTTACTTTACCACTGACACTGCCGGATTCGCAGTCGTCAAAGCAGGCGGAAGAAAAGTTGATGTGGTTTTTGAAAAAGAATACATAGAGCAACCCGTTGTCAATGCGACAATCTCTTTAGAGGAAGATAACGATGCCAACGATGAATTAATTTTTGCAAATGGCATTAATTATATCATTACGAAAAAAAGCGTGAACGGCTTTTCAATAGTGGTGAACAAGTCAGCGCCAAAAGACATTAAATTCAGCTGGATTGCTCTGGCAGTGAAAAATCCAAAAATATTTACATCGGCCTCGATTCAAACAGAATCAACTTCCCCAGAGCCAGTTTTAAACGAACCTGTTTCATCTGAACCAATTCCCCAAACTTCTCTTTCAGAACAACCAAATGAGCAAAGCCAAGAACCCCTGCCTCAGGTAGATTCTATTTTAGAGCCACTACCAGAAAATTCTTCTCCACCAGTTGATTCATCGTTAGAAACGCAAACAATATCAGAGCAACCCGCCGAATCTACCCAACCAGCAGAACCTCCATTAACCAAATCAGTTTCGACTGAACTTCCTTCAACAGAACTTACGCCGTCAACAAACAATGACTAATTTTTAATTAAAGGTCGTATATCGTCTTATATAGAAAAGGTAAACTATATGGCAAATTCTAAAAAAAATATTTATTGTATCGTTATTGGTGTTTTAATTATTCTTTTTTTGGCTGCAGCAGGAGCAGCTGTTTATTTCTACAAGCAAGCTACTTATTTTGCCAAACAATTTAATGAATTAAAGCTGAATCCTCAAAAGTTTATTCAAGAAGAAACTCAAAATCTTATAGAGCGAGTAGGGAAATTGGTTGTTTTGCCAGAAGGAGAGCAGCCAACAATTGCTACAGTTAATGACCCTGAACTCTTAAAAAATCAACCATTTTTTGCCAATGCTAAAAAGGGTGATAAAGTCTTAATTTATACCAATGCGAAAAAAGCGATTCTTTACGACCCGGTCAATAATAAAATTATAGAAATAGCTCCGATAAATATTGGCTCGCCTCAATCCATTACTCCCTAAAAGATAAATGAAATTTTTTCAAGTCTTCATCTTAATCTTTTTATTTTGCTTTTTTAGTTTGGTTAGGGCTGATGATTATGCCAGCCCAAATTTTATTTTAAGAGACCCTGTTATCACAATTGAAGGAGGAAGTTCTGCCTCTCCTAATTTTCAATATATCTCAAGTAGTGGACAAACCATAACCGGAGAGAGCACAAGTACAAGTTTTATTCACCGAGCCGGTTTTCTTTACTTTCCTTCAATTGAAGTAACGCCGATGCCGACTTGCGGCGACGGTTCCTGTAATGGTACAGAAACTTGTTCTACCTGTCCGACCGATTGCGGCGCCTGCCCCCCTGTTGGCGGCGGCGGCGGAGGCGGAGGTGGCGTAGTTATTATTAGTCCGCCCCAAATTCTTTTTAAAGGATTGGCTTATCCGGCCAGTAAAGTAACTATTTTAAAAGACGGCCAGGTTGCGGCCGTAACGCTTACCGGTTTGGATGCAAAGTTTGAAGTGGGTTTATCAGGTCTTTCAAGGGGAGATTATAATTTTGCTATTTGGGCTGCTGATTCAACTGGTCGAAGATCAACCCCTCGTACTTTTTATCTTACTATTATTTCTGGAGTTAATTTAGTGGTTAGCGGTATTTTTCTTCCTCCCACCATATCTTTAGATAAAGCTGAAGTGAAAAGAGGCGACTTGCTAAATATTTTTGGTCAGACCGTTCCCAGCGTCGAGGTGTCAGTTACTATTAGTTCTGAGGAACCCTTATTTAAGAAAGTTTCAGCCAATGAAAATGGCGCTTGGTTTTATAAATTAGATACTTCAGAAACTGAATATGGCGAACACACAGCCAAAGCTCGCTCAGCAACTAAGCAAGATATAAGCGATTTTTCTCAGCTTGCGCATTTTATAGTTAGTGCTTCAAGTAGAGAAAATCCGCTACAGAAAGTCTGGACTTTAAAAGGCGACTTTAATAACGATAATAAAGTTAATCTTATTGATTTTTCTATTGCTGCTTATTGGTATAAAAGACCATCCCCATCCCAAAAGATTGACCTTGATGGCAATGGCATTGTTGATTTAGTAGATTTTAGCATTATGGCATATTATTGGACGGGTTAATATGAAATTTTTCTTTTTTATTATTTTGTGTTTGTTTCTTTTGATTACCCCGGTTTTTGCGGCGGAAATAGTTTTCGGCGTCCAAAATCAAAAAATTGGTCTTGATAAATTATTCGAAGTCGGCGTTTTTATTAATACTGAAAATGAACCTGTGAATACCATAGCTGGAAAGATTAATTTTTCTTCAGAACTTTTGGAATTAAAAGAAGCGAGAGAAGGGAATTCAATTGTTAATTTTTGGATTGAAAAGCCAAAATTGAAGGAAGGGGAAGTTGTTTTTTCCGGGATTACTCCAGGCGGTTATATTGGTCAGAATGGCTATTTATTTTCATTAATTTTTAAGACAAAAAAAATAGGCGAAACTATAATTACCTCAGCCGAAGAGCAAATATTTTTAAATGACGGACAGGGGTCAAAAGCGAGTATAAAGCAAGCTCCACTTTTTCTTCAGATTGAAGAAAATGTTCCAGATGGAGAATTTTCGCCGCCCAGTGATTCTGAAAAACCTGAACCATTTGAACTAACAGTCGCTCAGGATTCAGAAATATTCGGAGGAAAATATTTTTTAGTTTTTGCTACTCAGGATAAAAAGTCAGGCATAGATCACTATGAGGTGCAAGAGTCAGATAATAAACAGCCTGATGTAGGGGAGTGGATTGTGGCAGAAAGTCCTTATGTCTTGAGGGACCAGAGACTAAGAAGTTATATTTACGTTAAGGCAATAGATAGAGCTGGAAATGAAAGAATATCAGAACTTGAACCTGCCAAACCCTTAGTCTGGTATGAAAAATACCTAATTTGGTATATAATTATATTGGGAATAGTTATCGGATACATATTATGGAGAATAAAAAGAAGAAAATTATTTTCTATTTAATTCTACTTTCTACTTTCTACTTTCTATTTTCTGTCTCCTCGGTGAATGCGGCTTCACTATATTTTTCTCCTTCTTCCGGAAACTATCACGAAGGCGAAAATTTTACAATTAGTATTAAAGTGGAAACTGATGTAGCTATTAATGCCGTTGAAGGAGTTTTTTCTTTCCCGACGCGTTATCTCGAAGTAATCAGACTTAACAAAAGTAATTCAGTTGTCAATTTATGGGTTCAAGAACCATCTTTTTCTAATGTTGGTAGCTTTGGCAATGTAAGTTTCGAAGGCGTAATTTTAAATCCAGGTTTTACTGGTCCGGCTGGAAAAATAATTGATGTTGTATTTCTGGTGAAAAATAAAGGAGCAGTTGAGTTAGAATTTTTAAGAACGGCTATTTTGGCCAATGACGGTTTTGGCACAAATGTAACCTCTCAAAGTGAAAGAGCGAAATTCATTCTTTTGGCTGCGGAAATTCAGCCGAAAGAGGAAAAAATTCCGGGTGAACCCAGCGTTCAACAACCAACGATAATTCTAAAAGAAATAAAACAGGAGTTGCCAGAAGAAATGAAGAGTATAATTGCTTTTTGGAATAGTTTGCCTTCTTGGCTTAAGGTTGGCGCGCTTGTAGTGGGAGGAATGACTGTACTAATTTCATTTCTTATTCTGCTCAGCTTCGGGCTCATTATTCTTATTTATCTTTGGAAGTATGCCCTCAGTGAGAGAGAAGTGGTACTGAAAAGATTGGGATTGGGATTAAAGTTTTCTTGGTATATATTAAGGAGAACTATTAGAAAAGTACTCATTTGGTTTAAGATGGGAGAGAAAGAATTTGAGAGCGATATTAAATATAGCGTTGGGCAATTGAAAACTGAGTTTAAAGAAGCTGCAAGTCCTCATCTCCCTCCATTAACAAAAGTGATTAAAGATTTTTGGTTGTCGATAGGTAGAATCATTAAGCGTTTTTTTACAAGAAATATTCCGCCCTCTGGTCTAAATAAAAAAGATTCAAGAGGGAAGAGGACCTAAGGTGGGCAGGTTTACCTTCGAAATTTTAGCTCTGACCCGAAGTTGCCAGCCTGCAGCTACTTTGAGCGCGGTTCGAGAGACCGAGTCGGGTACGAAAAGAATAAAACCGCCCATCGCTGGGCAGTTTTTAATTTAGGTATAAATTTCAATAATGTCGCCATCTTGGAGGATGTAGTCTTTGCCAATAATTTGAGGTTTTTTGCCCCCCACCACTTTTGGAGAAGATGCATTTGGGCAAATTCCACCCACAGAAAGTGGTGGGGGGTTTCCGAATAACCTTGCGTATTTGAAAGAAAAAGTGAAATTGTGGTGGATTTGACTGGCTAAATCAATTAATCGACTATTTTTTCTCACAATAAAAGGATGTTCAAAATCTGGTAGATCTTGATTGTGAGATTTTGTGTAAACTCTTATTATTTTAAGTAAATCAAAAATTTCTTTTTTTAGCTCTTCTAGTCCTATTCTTTTTAAACATGAGATAAATCGAAGATTTGTCGAATGTGAAATGAATTTCCAATTCATTGAACAAGAAATTGGTTTGATTTCGTATTGCGCCCACTTCGTGGGTACCCGAATTTTTTTTAAATTTTCTTTTGCCTTTTCTAAATCGATTTTGTTGCCAAGAAAAATAATTTTTTCCTCTGAGAGCGTCCAATTATTTAATATTTCCTCGAATTCTTTAATATCGTCATTTACCTCTTCTTTAGACAAATCGAAAACTGCTAATAAAGCATCTCCTTCTTTTAAGATACCTTTTAACCAGGGCGGAGAAAATCCTTGTGAGAGTGGGGGAGTGTCCACCAGTTGAATTAGAATATTTTCATAGGTCATCATTGCTGGTTGGGGAATTTTAGTAGTAAAGGGGTAGGGAGCGACTTTGGCATTAGCATTGGTTAAGGCGTTTAATAAGCTTGACTTTCCGGAATTAGCCGGACCTGAAATTACAACCTGCCCCGCCCCTTCTTTTTTAACAAAATAAAGAGTTTCTCTTTTTTGTCTCTTTGGTTCCCCCCTTTTTAGTTTGGCAATTCTTCTTTTGATATCCTTTTGGAGTTTTTCGGTGCCCTTATGTTTGGGGCAAATAGCCAACATTTCTTCCAAAATTAGGATTTTTTCTTCTAGGTCTTTGGCTTCTTTTAACTTTAACCAAAGGGTATGGAATTGGGGAGGTAAATTAGCCGGCATATTTTTTAGCAACTTTTTATTTTGAGTTTTCCACTTGACTTAATGAATTCAATTGGTTAAAATAAAAGACCGTTAGGGAAAAATTCAACGGCAAAGGAAAAAAGGGGACCAAAATGACTGAAAAGAAAATGAGGGATCATGCGACCAATGCTTCCGGTAAAGCCAACGATGTCGACGACCCCATCAAACCAGAGGTAGACTGCGAAAGGACGGCTCGAATAGACCTAGTCGCAGTTCACCCCGAGGAAGTAGGGTATCTGATGAAGTTTGGGAATCAGCGCGTCCGGAACAGAATCAACCGACTCATCCGGGAAAACAACCTTCCCATCGACTTACTCTGAAGCTGGCGAAGATCCAGCGACACCACCCCCTCTTTTTTCTCCCAGTTCTTTTTACTAGCTCTTTGAGTCATATTTATTGAGCAGGTAATACGCCTGCTCTAATTTTTTTAAAAACGTAATTAAAATCTATTTTTTCGTTGGGGCTTAAGATTAATTTTTCTTCCGGTTTAAAGAGTTTTCCTAAAAGTTGAAAATTTTCTTTTTCAAAAATAGAAATTAGTTCTTTCTCGGTTAATAGAACCCCCCTTTTTCTTAGAGGATCAGGATTTATTTTTTGAATAGCATTTGGCGAATCTTTACAGATGGTTTCGACATAAAGAAAGCGTCGAGTTATTCTAGATAATTCTTTGATTGCTTTTTTTAATTCTTTTTTATTGAGATAACAAAGCGCATCAATAGTTATAACAACTTCGAAAAATTTATTAGTAAAAGGGAGGGAACAAATATTGCCAAATTTTATCCATTTCTTGACTGGTGAATTTTTAAGACAAAAAGACGAAACTTCTGTTCCAAGAGCTTCGTATCCCAATTTTCTCAAAGCTAACACAATCCCTCCCATTCCACAACCTACATCTAAAAATTTCCAGAATTTTTTTGGTTTTAAGATTTTTTCCAATCTTTCAGCATAATCAAGCCCCTGTTTTTCAAATCTTTCTAAATAATCATCGTAACCATTGGTTGTGTAATAGAGGTAATTAAAGTTTTTAAAAAAATCTAGTTTATTTTTCATATTTAAAAAGGGGAACAGGCTTGAAATATTGACTTTTCCAACCATAATTATTTTGTAAAAAATCGATTTTTTTCATCCCCAAAGAGATTGCATCGTCAATTTCAAAAAGATTCATAAAGTTTCCAATGCCAGAAAAACTTTTAACATCGTAGCCACATTTTACGGTAAAATAAGTGTTGTTATAAAGACAAACCAAATCTACGCCAGCCACTTTCTTACCTATTTTGATCGTAATCATTCTTTTTTTATAAGACCTGTCTCCTAGTTTTATTACTTCTTTGAAAGTTTCTACCCTTCTCAAGTCTTGCCAATCAACTTCCTCTCCTCTTTCTTGAAATCTTTTTTTTGATAATTCAACAAGATAATTAAAGTCAGCAAAATTATTGATAATAATTTCTGGCTTTTGCTTCAAAATTCTGTTTCTATCTTTTCTCAAATCTCTCCTTCTATTTTTCTTTAAAGTCATTAAATAATCTTCATGATTTTTGAAACTTTCTAAATTCAAAATATATTTTGGGTCATCATTTTCAAATTTTATTTTATCCTTTATTGGCTCGATACTATCTTTGGCAACAGCATTGAGATATAAGGGAGAAGGGGCGGCTGAAATTAAAATCGGTATATAATTTATATCTTTGGCAAAAAATCTTACTTCTTCTTGCCAATCGCTTCCAAACCAGGTATATTTCTTTTTATCTTCATCGTACCAAAGGGGTAAAAGGGCTAAATTTTCTGCGTTTCTCTTCAAAAGTAAAAAATAGGGTTTACACCCATAACCTTTGTAAAAAGCAAGACGAAATTCCCAGGTGTCAAAAAGAGATTTTTGCGGAGAAAATTCCTTCCATAATTGGTGGCAATGTTCGATTTCAGACACAATTTCTATATTCTTGGCAACAAAAAAAGAGCCATTCTGTCTCATCGACTCTTTTAAAAAAACTTTATTTTTATTTAATAGGCTACTATTCGGGGGATCATCCTCTTCGTCTGCATGAGTATTTTCTGAAGAAGGTTTTATTGTCAGATTCATTGTTGATTATTAAATATATTAGTCTATCATCCACCTTTGTCAACCCCCCACTAATTTTGCCATAGAGTTCATGGGCGGCACACGGTGGCCGAATAGGCCAGTCCGCCTTCGGCGGACCTCACTATTCGTGAGGAGTGTGCCGCGAAAGTTTAACCTACTTTAGTTATTGCTTTGGATAAGATTCAAATAGGAACGCAAAATTGGTGGGGGGTCAATATGTGAATAACTCAAATCTCTTTAAAGGCTTTCATTAAGGGAGGGACAACCTGTTTTTTTCTTGACATCACCCCTGGCAAATAAAGAGAATTATTTACAACCTTTTTTCTAAAGGCCTTTTCTAAATAATTAATTTCGCCCACTCCCAATAATTGAGAACTTTCTTTGATAATATTAGTTGCCATTAACAAAAGGAGATTATAATTTTCTTTTTGGCAAATTTCTTTCAATTTTTCAATTAATTCTTCTTTTCTTTCATTTACTTCTTTTAAATCACAAACCTCAACCTGCCCTATTCCAACTTTTTTTCCAAAAAAATCAAAAATTTTAAAATCAGAAAAAATTATATTTTCAGAAGTTTGACCCCTTAAGGTTGCTTTTTTCTTTTTAATTTCAATTCCAAATTTTTCTAAATTTTTAATTTTTGAAATTTTTGCTAATTTTTTGGAAATTTCAATATCTTCTTTTGTTGTTGTCGGAGAGCGAAAAACGACGGTATCAGAGAGGATGGCTGAGAGTAAGATGCCAGCAATTTTTCTTGGAATTTTTATTTTATTTTCAAAAAAAATTTTGGCAATAATTGTTGAAGTTGCCCCCGCAGGTTCGGTCAAAAAGTAAACTGGTTCTGGCCAGGAAAAAGAGATTTTGTGATGGTCAATCACTTCCAAAATTTTTGCTTTATCAATATTATTAGGGCTTTGACTTGGTTCATTATGGTCAAGTAAAATTAAAGTTTTCCCCGCGGCATTTTTTAAGGTTTCGGGGACATTAACTTTAAAATAATTTAAAACAAATTTTGTTTCAGGATTTATCTCTCCGGTTCTTACTGAAATTGCATTTTTACCTTTCTTTTTTAAAATAAAGGCGTAAGCAATGGGGGCGCAAATTGAATCGGTATCAGGGTTTTTATGGCCCACAATGTAGATTTTTTTAGGGGCCCGCCCGAAGGGCGGGACTCCGACCCTCCCCCCTCCCTCCCAAACTTTCGTTTGGGCCCCTCGGGTGGTGGGTGGGTTGTAGTCTTCTTTTGGCATACCTTCAAATTATATTGTATAATATCAAATACAACATGGAAATGGAAGCAGCATTAAATTTGTTAAAAGAAAATCTGAAAAATCAAAATTTGATAAAACATAGTTTAGCAGTTGAAGCGGCAATGAGAAAATTAGCAAGATACCTTGGAGAAGATGAGGAAAAATGGGCTCTTTGTGGTTTATTGCATGACATTGATTATGAAAAAACAAAAGATGACCCAAATTTACATTCAAAAATGGGAGCTGAGATGCTGAAAAGTTTAGGTTTTGACAAAGATATTTGTCAGGCAGTTTTGACCCACAATGAAGCACACAAGAAAGAGCCCGAAACTAAAATGGCAAAAGCTCTTTTTTGTCTTGACCCCTTAACCGGATTAATTGTTGCTGCAACTCTTGTTTTACCTTCAAAAAAGATTAATGATTTAAAAGTGGAAAATATTTTACATCGATTTGGAGAAAAATCTTTTGCCAGGGGCGCAAATCGGGAGATAATTAAAAAATGTAATGAATTTTTAGGTTTAAGTTTGGAAGAATTTGTAAAAATTGTTCTTGAGGCTATGCAAAAAATCTCAAATGAGTTGGGATTATAAAAAATTATAAGGGCTTGACTATAATTTTGGCTTAATTTAATCTAAAGTAAGCTGTGGATAATTAAAAAGGTCGATCCCTTTTGATAGAAATCCATATCGGAAGGGGGTCGGGGAAACCCTACGGTTGCCCCGTCTAGGAAAACAGCCCGTAAGGGCGTTAGAAACCGAGGGTAGTCAAAGAGATAAATCTCTTTTTCACCTCACTGCGTTCGGTTTCTAAAGAGCGAGCCCGAAGTCCCCCACAAATTTTGTGGGGGACGCCAGCCGAAGGCTGGAGAGGGCGAGCGACTAATTTAGTATTACCACTATGGCAACAATCGGATACTGCGTTAAATGTAAAAAGAAGCAGGAGATGAAGGGTGAAAAAGAGATAGCAATGAAGGGAAAGGGCGGAGTAAAGAGGAGAGCGATGACTGGAATTTGTCCTGTTTGTGGGACAAAGATGTTTAGGATTTTAGGAAAGGCATAAAACATCCTCAATTTTAAGACTCGATAGAACCTAGCCTAGAGCCGAGATTTTCGGTTTTAGGCTTTTTATTGTTTTTATTGTTAGATCGAAAAAATGATCAAAAGAGATAAAAATTGGAATTTGGGAGTCTTAATATCCTTAATTTGTTTTAACATTTTAGCCTGGATTGCGGTTTATGATTTAAGTCGTCCCCAGTTTTTAGAAGTTATTTTTTTCGATATTGGTCAGGGTGATGCGATTTTTATTGAAACACCCAAAAGACACCAGGTTTTAATTGATGGAGGTCCCGGCTCAGTAATTTTAGAAAAATTGGGGAAATCTATGCCATTTTATGACAGAACAATTGATTTAATAATTTTAACTCACCCTGAATTTGACCATCTCTCAGGTCTAAATGAGGTTTTAAAAAAATATAAAGTTGAAAATATTTTGTGGACGGGGGTAGTAAGGGATACAGCTGAAGCGAAAGAATGGAAAAAATTAATTGAAGAGGAAAAAGAAGAGGGGAGCCGAATAAAAATCGCCAAAGTTGGCCAAAAAATCAATCTATCGATTTACGAAATCAATAGTTATATTGAGATATTATTTCCCTTCGAGAATTTAGAAGGAAAAGAATTTAAAGATAGTAATAACACCTCATTTGTTTGTAAATTAGTTTTTGGCAAAAATTCTTTTCTTTTTACTGGCGATGCTTACAAAAATGTGGAAGGGGAGTTAATCAATAAGAAAGCAGAAATTGACTCCGATGTTTTAAAAGTTGCTCATCATGGAAGTAAAACCTCCACATCTGAGGAATTTATTGCCAAAGTTTCTCCAGAAATTGCGGTAATTTCGGTAGGTCGCGAAAATAAATACGGTCATCCCAATCAAGAGGTTTTGGAACTTTTAGAAAAATATGGTATAAGAATTTTAAGAACAGATGAAGATGGCGATATAAAAATAATTTCCGACGGAAAAAATTATGAGATTTCCAATTTTTAAAACAAAAATTGATGGAGTAACAAAAAAATTCAATTTGACCGATCCGAAAGAACAAAAAGAGTATTTTGAATTGAAGGCCGGGAGAGAAATTGAAAAACTCAGAGAATACTTAAAAGAGAATACTTTTGTAGCCTATTTATTAGGAAAGAAAAATTCTGGCAAAGGAACCTATTCAAAAATGTTTGCCGAGATAATCTTCCCGGAAAGGGTAGAGCATTTTTCAATTGGCGATATGGTCAGGAGTGTGGATGGAGAATTGGCAGATGAAAAAAGAAAAAAGGAATTGTTGAATTATTTGGAAAGAAATTACCGCGGCAGACTTTCATTAAATGAAATAATTTTATTTTTGGAAAAGAGAAACACAAAGACTTTATTACCCACCGAGTTAATTTTGGCTCTAGTCAAAAGGGAGATGGAAAAAAGGGAAAGAAAGGCTCTTTTTATTGACGGTTTTCCAAGGGATTTGGGCCAGGTAGATTTTTCTTTATTTTTCAGGGATTTGATTGGCCACCGAGATGATCCTGATATCTTTGTCTTAATTGATGTTCCAGAAAATGTCATTGATCAAAGAATTAAATGGAGAAGGATTTGTCCAGTTTGCCAGACCTCAAGAAATTTAAGATTATTAATAACCCCAGAAATTGGCTATGATGCCCAAAATCAAGAATTTTATTTGATTTGTGAAAATGATGGAGCAAGATTAGTTAAAAAAGAAGGCGACGAATCGGGGATAGAACCAATTCGAGAAAGGTTAAAAATGGATGAGAAATTAATGACCTTAGCTTTTTCTCTTTACGGAATTCCAAAGATTTTATTAAGAAATTCTATACCAGCAAAAGTTGCCAAAGATTTTGTTGATGATTATGAAATTACTCCGGAATATATTTTAGAATGGGATAAAAAATTAAAAAAGGTGAAAGTAAAAGAAAAATCCTGGATTGTTTTAGATGACGAAGGAACCCCTTCTTTTAGTCTATTGCCTCAGCCAGTAGTTATTTCTTTAATTAAACAAATAGTTGGGGTTTTAAATCTCTAAAGCCCTTAAACCTTACCCCTTGACGAGGCACTTTAGAAAAAGTTAAAATGAAATTGGCCCGGTATCTTCTAGTCACGTTCTGGGACAAACGTTTTTTATGGGAGTCTGAAATGAGTGTAGCCCGAGGGCTACACCTTGGACACCCACTTTGAATCTTTTCCAGATGAACTCTCTAGAAGAAAAGCCGGGCCTTTAAAAAGCACCGAATTTAAGGCGCTTTTTGTTTTGAGGATAGCTGATAAAAATTACGATAAATGATTTCTAAACCAATTTACGGCTTCTGTTACCATTTGTTTTCGTTCGCTAGGTTCATAAAAGCCGTGATCAGCATTTTTAACTATAATCAATTTTTTCGGCTCGTTCGCAACTTCGTAAAATGTTTTTGCCTCAACCAGCGGAGCCCTTGAATCTTTTTCGCCGTGAATAACACAAATTGGCTTGTGAATTTCTGAAATTATTTTTAAGAGGTCGTATTTTTGAAAATCTTTCCAAAATTGAGGTCCCATTTGACTGTGTTTACCCTCCGAAGTAATTCGAAAAGATATACCATTAGGGTTAAAAGTATATTCCATAAAAAGATTTTTTAGTACTTCGTATGGGTGAGCAACGCTGCCCAATAATACATATGTTTGAATTTCGGGTGCATTAAGTGCGACTGCAACCGAAACCCCAAAAGACATACCTAAAATTCCAATTTTAGAGGGATTTACTCTCGGTTGGAATTTTACAAAATCAATAATGGCACGCAGATCTTCTTTAAGTTTAGTGAGGGTCGTTTTCGAATAATCCCCTTCGCTCTCACCGAGTCCAGAAAAATCAAAGCGATAAGCAAGAAATTTATTTTCAGATAGAATTTGAGCGATATCATCAAACATGCCCTTC
>Ga0315280_10004016_pt1 | contig 22067 bp, 24 predicted proteins | sample YL17G06_40_MG_FD_203697 | JGI IMG/M metagenome (GOLD analysis project Ga0315280, IMG submission 203697) | Sediment microbial communities from Yellowstone Lake, YNP, Wyoming, USA - YL17G06_40 | ecosystem: Environmental > Aquatic > Freshwater > Lake > Sediment | place: USA: Wyoming | collected...
TAATCCCCGTGACATAGTTTTTACCGTTGTAATTCGTCCAATCGAATGAAGCGCTCAATTGACCGGATATGTAGAAAGCCCCATTCACAGGCGCATAAGGGGGGCCCGGTTCCAGGCCGCCCAGCCTCTGCCTCAATTCTTCCAGGGAGAGATGGGAGACCGAGGTTTCCCCGGCTATCCAATTGAATCCCTTGGTTTGGATCGCCGTATTAATCTCGTCAATTATATTAGATGAAGATGTGAGACCGGGTGAAAAGAGGAAGAGACTTGCTATCAGGAAACTTAACACACACCCCCGCAACCTTACCCATCCTTCATTCCAGAACATCCCTTTTGTCCTCCTCTCTTAGATTTGTTAAGGAACGATGTGAACCTTTATCTCAAAATGCTTGATTGCGCTGTTTTCCCCTTCCCATATCCTGTAATAGCTCATCTTGATAGAGCTGTCCCCAGGCGTCTTTGCCCTGAGGATCCAGACCATGATCACCGGGTTACCACCGATATTCTCTCCCTCTGGGTTGATCGATCTTGTCCTTTCCCCTACCCGTTCGAAAAAGGTAGTGTTCAGTCCATCGAAATACCAGCTGAACCCAGTTCCACCAATACTTTCAAGTTCAATCTGAATCTCATCTCCGACTTTCACTTCTATCTTTTTACCGCTGGAATTCTTATCGACGACTATTTTTTGAGTCATGAGACGATCAGCCGCCCCGCCTTGAAAAGGACATGCTATACAGAAGGATGCCGTCAAAACCATGAAGAGCAGAAATGGTATCATAAAAAAAGCTGATTGAATATTTGGTCGAACCCAAACCTTTTCAAGTAATAAACTACACCTTATCCTTTATGAATGCAAGGACTGCGGAGAAAAGTGGACTGAAACCAAAGAGGAGACGAAATTTGATTAGAACGCTTCTGATGAAAGCAATGCAATGTCCTGTTTTTAGCGGATTTTCAATGGATCGTCTGCTGGCTTAATTGGTTCGTAGCTCATGTTACGGGCACCGATGAAAAATTCACTTATGAACTTCTACTCACATCCTGCCAAAGCGCAATAGGAAGCATTCCGGCCAACCTCAGCTTTAGAAGGTTCATCTCCTTCATCAATTTCGTTAATTAATGCAAGCGTATTAAATCATATTACCCCCCACCCGCCCCTCCCCCTCAAAGACTGTGTGCAATCAACAAGAGACTACTTCCGTTGCAACACGGGACAGGTGGTCGGGTGACAAAGCTTTAGGGCGGAAACCTTCCATCGCTTAGCTTCGGAGATCCAAGCCCATGAAAAGAATCCCATTTCTAAGAAGGCCGATTACCCATGAATTTAAACGACCGCATTCTAAAGTTGAGGAGCCTGACTGCCTGCCCCGCCGGAATCCACCCTCCATCATGATGGCGACATAGTCTCTCAAGGGAGGAGGGTGAGGGTGGGGGTGAAGGTTGGTTACCGGAGATTTTGGAGGCCTATTCAGTCCCCGGGAGCATTATTTCTTCAACAGGACCGTCGCCCTGGAGCACTGCCTTGGCAGCCCTTTTCCCGCTTTCTATAGCGGTGGGCACACCTCCCATGAAAAGTGCCGAAAAGGCCTGGTAGCCGGCCATATAAAGCCCTTTGACGGGCGTCCTCACCAGTTCCCGAGGCCGGTCATCGTAAACGTCCTCGTAATCCCAGGACCATCCTGCAACCGCCCCCTCACTCCTTCCGCCTTGCTCCTCAAAGGTCAGAGGAGTGGACACGTCTACCAACATCGTCGCACTCTCTATTCCAGGAATGAGATTTTCCACCTCCCGGATGAGTCTTCGGCTCAGCTTAACCTTATACTCATAGTATCCAGGAACCCTCTCCCTCCAAACGAAACGGTATTTTGCAAAATGGGAGTACATTGCCTCAGTTCGAATCACAATCACCGCTGCCCCATCGGGTGCCAGTGTGCTGTCATCCTTACTCCAGAGACTCACTTCCAACTCTTGGCTGGCCAGGGTTTCAGGGTCAACTTCGGTCGCACCCCAGTCCAGTTTGTCTCTCCCCTCAAAGGCACCCGTGTTTCGCTTATAGATCACTCTACTTGCCTCCTTGAACGATGAAAGATCGGCTCTTTTTGAATTGACACCAAGACAGATCTGGAGGATGGATCCTGTTTGCTTAGCATTCAGAATGGTTTGGTACCATTTAACGGGAATCATCTGAGGATCGATCAATTTGACAAAAGTCGTTTTGTAGTCGGTGTTTGAAATAACGGAGTCCGAGTCAATCTGAGTACCGTCCTCGAGGGTCACGCCTAAAACCCTTCCCTTCTCCACCCGGATCTTCTTTACTCCCGTCCCCAATCGAATCACTCCGATGCCTCTGCCTCCTTCCCCGCTTTTTATATCGGAGAGCTGACTATCTTCATATTCTCCACCAGATGCTTTCACCAGCCTCTCACAGAACAACCGCATCCCTCCCTCCGGATACCATATGCCATCCTTGCTCATAAGGTTCCACATCGCGGCAAGGAGGGGAAGACCGATATAGGGTTCCCGTGTGCCCAGGCTCCCCAGAATTCGGCGCAGCCTAAAGTCATTAACTAAGCCATCCAGATACTTTGCGGCGGAGATTTTGGCGGCCCTCTTCGTAACCGAGTCGTTAGTATCGGCATCAAGGAACGATGGGACCGATCCCATCGCCTCCATATCCTGAAAAAACTGCTTCACACCTTGAGCATCAGAAGAAAAAAGTTCTGTGAGCTCTTTCTCCATCTCCGAAAAGGGCAATGAGAGGGGGATTTCTAAGTTAAATGCCTTGACCCGATAATGAACCCGATAAAATTTGAGATCTTCCCCTTCACCCAAATCTTTGAGGGTTCCTCGGATAAGCCCTGGTTGGGTGAAGCCGAGAGGGCCCATCGGAAAGGTAAAGCCTTTGCGTTGATATACATAAGCGGTACCGCCAGGATGTGAGTTTTTCTCCAGGACCAAAACACGCAGACCAGCCTTCACCAGCTTGGCCGCGGCTATCAGCCCCCCTACTCCCGCCCCTATGATAATCGTATCCCAACCACTAAACATGCGAAATTGCCAGATACATCGGCACCCCTCCCCTTCATTCCTCAAAGCACGCCTTAGGAAGACTGCAGAGATCCAGGGATTCATAAAACCTTTCTATTTTTACGGATCGTTCCTGGATCATTCGATGAATATCCTCAGGGAGGTAAAGGATTGTTTTCGCCACCTCATCCTCATATAAATTATGTCTCAGATAGGAAGGGGCATTTTCACCAAACCAAATCTCGGCTTCCCAGGATCTCTTGTTGAAAGATTCGGTCTCGAAATCTCTTCCGGCCAGTCTGAGTGTATGACCGGGGGAGATGAAGGTTAAGAAGCCGTGGTTGGAAGTGGATCTTTGGGATAGATTCGCATACATGCACATGAACTCCCCACCAAAGGCGATCGAACGAATAGAAAAATTATACCCATCGATCTTACTCTCGATATATTCTTGAAGAAGGCTTCGTTTTGAAGCCAGACCCTGGCTGCGAAGTGTCTCTATATCAGATACCACCCATAATCCCCTTCCCCCTCTTCCTACACGACGTTTCAAAACGATCTTCCCTTTCCTCTCAAGGAATCGTTCACCTTCGGTCAAGTTAGAAGGATCAAAGATCATCGTCTCAGGCATCGGTAAGAGGGGACTAATCAGTTGATATTGATTCCATTTGTCTTCGAGTCTCAATCCGGGATGGAAGGTATCGGGGAAAGGTCCCATCCCATCCATCCATATCTTGAAGGGCTTAAGGCTTTCAACGAAGGGAAGGCCATGAAGATAATCCTTAAATATTTTCCCATAGACCCGCAGAGAGGTTTCTTCGATTCGGTTGAAGATATCCGAGGGCTTCCCAAAACGGACCAGATGGGTAAGTTCGTACTCCTGCGCCCCACCTGGAAGGCCCACATTAACCTCCACGACGTAAGTTCTAAGATCAAGAGTAATAAGGAAATCAATCCCGATATACATCCTTTGCCCCAATCAACAAATCCCCCTCAGCCCTTTATATTAAAAATGGGGCGAAGGGGGATTGTCTTTAAATCTGCCATTCCAAGATAAACCCCGTTAGAAAAGCGAGGCTTTGACCCCACCCTCACAAGGAGTTGATCCTTTCTATTTATAACATCCCGGGCATAAACCCCGTAGGATGTTTACTATCCAACGGGGTAAATGCCGGGATTTTCTAACGGGGTAAACCTGGAAGAATCTGATACTTCAGGTGCCTTTATTAAGAAAACAGGTCTTCTGGCCTGTTCTTTTTTTCGGCTTAATCTATACTTCGTCAGATAGGGGCCCCTTCCCTTCTTGGGAAGGAGCCCAAGATAGACTTCAACAGGATGCCTTGCATTTGCAAATCCCAGAGAACTTTTTAACGACTTTCTTGATACTCATTCTTTTCACCTCCTTTCAAAACTCCTCGGGCGTAACATTGAAAAGGGTCCGGCTGTAACAGGCCCCCATGAATCTTGGCTCTATAACGGCATCCTCCCCTGCAAGCCTCGATCTCCGAGCAGTTACAGGTTAAATCTTCCAAGCGCATCCGAGGAATACGTTGCCAGCAAATTCGAAGTCCTTCCTCGATCGATCCCACTGCTTCCTCGGCAAAAAGCCCGCATTTGGCAACTCTACTATTTGGAAGTATAGCACAAAGATGAGCGCCACAGGTAGAATTATTTTTTGAACCATGCCATCCCCCTCCGTAGCCATAATGAAGAAGAGGACCCGCCTCAGCTGCCGTTACCCAGAACTCCTGGTTTTCTTTCAGCCTTCCTTCAAGACAAGGGACATCCACATTCCATTCTCTGATACCTTTGGACTGAAGAAGAGAAGCCAATGGGTCGAACTCCTTCAGATTTCTCTGATGAATCATTGTGGCCACGGAGACTTGAATGTTGGCTTCCCGGAGATGATCGATCGCCTTAACCGCCTTATTAAAAGTGCCCTTGCCCCGGAGGCACTCATGGCCCTCTTTCATCCCGTCAAGGCTGATCTGGACTTCGTGGACACAAAGTCTTTTGGCCACCTCTTTAGTAATTCGTGCGCCATTGGAGAGAAGGATGGACCGAAATGCGTAATTTCTCAGGATATCATTGACCTTCCAAAAATAAGGGTGCAGCAGAGGTTCCCCTCCGGAGAGGAGGAGGCGAAGTCCCTGGATTTCTTCAAATTCTTTTAATACCTTTTCGATTTGTGCGGTGGAGAGATCCTGACAGAGACTGTCCCCGACATAGCAGTGTCGGCATTGGAGGTTGCATCGGTCCGTCATTTGGAGTTCGAGATATCGGAGAGAAGGAATGGGGGATAGGTTAATGGATAGTTTTCTTTGGATGGGAATTTCTGAGAAGGTGATTAGATTTTCGGAGAGACAGTATTGGATGAACTCCTTATCTTCTTCTCGAACAGGGGGATTCTCACCCAGCGAGCATCGGAGGAGAAAGTGATACGCATCTGGGCTCAGTTCATAGAGATCATCGCTTTCCATATCATAGAGATAGGGTTCCTCCAGATTTTTTAAAACGCAGTGAGCGGCCAGGTTGATGAATTTATTTCCGGATGACATCGGTGATCTCTTCGGAGGTGATCACGCCCTTTTCCAGAAGTCCTTTGAGGATTTTGAAGGCACCGCATTCCAAGTCTTTATCGGAGTCTTTAAAGAACTGACAATGCCGACAGATCAGGGCGACCAAGGATTTCTTCTCTAAAATCATGGGAAGTTTCTTCATCATTGAGTTTATAAGATATTTCTTCCAAATTTGAAAGTGGAAATCATCGGGGATCGACTCTTCAGAAATCAATGATGGTATTACCCAGCCCAAATGCCGATATTTTACACTATTCACAAAATAGTTTATACTATCAATGTCTTAACCAAAATGAGAAAACTATTGACAAAATTCACCATTCTATTTATATTGAAGATCAGCCACGAAGGTTAAGCTCCTCAGAAGGGCGGAGCCAGGAGTGGCTTTTTTATTAGATAGGGATGGAGAAAAGAAAAAAATCAATTGTTGTGGTCGACGGTCAGGGTGGAGGAATTGGTAGCCTGATTATTAAACGCCTTCGGGAAGCCTTCGCAGAAGAGGTGGAGGTGATCGGTCTGGGAACGAACGCCATGGCAACGGGGGCCATGTTGAAGGCGGGAGCCAATAAAGGGGCTTCGGGGGAGAATGCCATTGTTCAAACAGTGAAAACAGTAGATATTGTCATTGGGACGACGAGCATCGTCTTTGCCAACTCGATGATGGGAGAGTTGACCCCCAAAATGGCAGAGGCGATCGCTTCATCGCCTGCAACAAAATGCCTTCTCCCTCTAAAAATGCCCGAGGCGGAAATCATCGGAGCACCTAAAGAACCCCTACCCCATCTGGTCGATCAACTGATTAAACGAATCGAAGAAATGATCACAAACTGAAACGAGTTAGTTACAGACACGTGACACGAGACACGGACACGTCTTTTATGGGAGGAAAAAATGTGTGAGGCCAATGTGTACCTCGTTAAAGAAGGGAAGGAAGAGTTAGTTCTGGAGGATATCTCTATACTTCGTCCCGAAAAGGACGAACTCTACCTTCAAAATATCTTTGGAGAACAAAAAAAGATTAAGGCCCGAATTAAGGAGATGAATCTCATTGATCACCGCATCCTTCTCGAAGAAGGATAAATCCAAAATTGATGATTCGGTAAAAAGTCAAAAAATAGAGAGAATGTCATGCTGAGCCCGGTTCAGCATCTAACAAAATCAAGACCTTACGAGATCCTGAAATCGTAGATCCTGAATTAAATTCAGGACCTGGTTCAGGATGACAAGACGGCATTTCTTACGAGAACATCAAAATTGGAATATCGAAATTTTCGAGATTTCGAATTTGTTTAGGATTTGGTGCTTCGAATTTAGAGTTTAATTTCTCAATATAGACCACGAAGGTCTTCATTTCCCCAGAAGGGGGGAGGCTTTCGTGGTTTTTTTTTGGCTGAGTAGATTTGATTTTGGATAAGGATGAGAGGTGAAACCTTAAAAAGAAAGGAGGTCCTATGCATATACCCGATGGGTTTCTAAGTCATAGTATTAATGCTGCCACGTTCGTCATCTCATCAGGGGCTTGCGCTTATGGAGTGGAACGGGTGAACCGTAACTTTGGAGAGCGAGAAGTTCCTCTGATGGGGGTAACCGCTGCCTTTATCTTCGCTGCCCAGATGATCAATTTCCCTGTAGCTGGAGGGACGAGTGGGCACTTCCTGGGTGCGGTCTTTTCCTCCGTTCTCTTGGGCCCCTGGGCAAGCTTCATCATCATGACCATCGTCCTCATCGTCCAATGCCTGGGATTTGCTGACGGAGGACTGACGGCCATCGGATCAAATATCTTCAACATGGGGATTGTTGGATCCTTGGGAGGATATGCCATCTTCTTTCTCATCCATACCCTCCTTCAAAAAAATCGAAAGGGGTTTTTCATCGCCGTGGCCATCTCTTCATGGCTCTCCATTGTAATGGGCGCTTCTGCAGCAGCCATCGAATTAGCCATCTCGGGAACTTCTCCCTTAAAAATAGCTTTACCCGCTATGGCAGGGATTCACGCCATCATTGGGATAGGTGAAGCTATCATCACGACGGCTGCCGTCTCTCTGATATTAAAAACAAGGCCAGATCTGGTCAGCAGTTATGTCAAGAAAGGAGTCCTTCATGAAAAAACGGCTTGATCCATTTGTCTTAATCGGCTTGGGAATTTGCCTCCTGATAGCCCTCTTTCTTTCACCCTTTGCCTCTACTTCGCCTGATGGTCTTGAGAAGGTGGCAGAGACAAAGGGATTTTCAGAAAAGGGAGAAAGCTGGAAGTTCTGGAAGCATGCTCCCTTCCCTGATTATGCCATCCCATGGATTAAAAATGAAAAGGTGTCAAATGCCCTCTCTGGCCTGATTGGAACACTGGCTATTTTCCTTCTGGCTTTGGGCATCGGGAGATTAATCAAAAAATCTCCTCCTGGGAGGAAAGTATTTTTAACCCTTCTCCCTCTTTTCCTGCTGTTATTCTCAACCTCCGCCTATGGTGCGCATCCTCTCATCACCGATGACACAGGCACACAGGGAAAGGGGAAGTTTCAAATGGAGCTTAACAGTGAAGTGAATTATGACAAAGAATCCGAAGCTGGAGTGAAGACGAAAACCACAGGGGGTGAAGTGGCAACGATTATATCCTATGGAATAATTGATAATGTGGATATGGTGCTGGGTGTTCCTTACCAGTGGTTTAAATTCAAAGAAGATGGAGAAATAATTTGTAGGGAGAAAGGACTCTCGGATATCTCACTGGAGTTAAAGTGGAGATTTTACGAAAGAGATGGATGGAGTTTTGCTTTAAAACCTGGCGTTACCTTCCCAACCGGTAATGAGAAAAAGGATTTGGGTACAGGAAGGGTCACCTCCAGCATCTTTTTCATTACCACGAAAGAGATTGAACCGTTGGCATTCCATCTCAATCTCGGCTATATGAGAAATGAAAACAAGCTTGATGAGAGAAAGGATATATGGCATATCTCTCTTGCCTCGGAAGTGAAACTTATCAAAGATTTAAGACTGGTCACTAATATCGGAATGGAGAGAAATCCTGACAGGGCATCCAATAAAAACCCTGCCTTTATTCTGGGTGGATTCATCTATTCCATCGTTGAAAATTTTGATATGGATATCGGAATAAAAGGCGGTCTTAATAAACCTGAGACAGATTTAACAATCCTCGCGGGGATTGCATGGAGGTTTTAAGTCCTTCCTGTCCGGTTCCAGAAAAGTGTTAAAGAGATAGGCAACCATTCCCCCTTTCCTAAAGGAGGGAATTATTTGAAATTCTTTTCGCCGGCACGGATCTCGATATCCAGTACATTTTCCCTCGGAGGAAGAGCACAAATAAATTTATTATTATAAGCGCAGGAGGGATGATAGGCCCTATTGAAATCTAAAACCATCTTATACCCATCGAGAATCTCTGCATCGATATATCTCCCCCCCTCGTAACTCTCTTTTCCATTGGTCTGGTCTTTAAAAGGGATGAAGAGATAATCGCTCAGGATCGACTTATAAATCTCGAGTGTGTAATCCTTTCCGTCCAGTTTAAAATGAAACTCTCCATATCGAACATATCGTTTGTTGGTCCCTTTGTTGGTTAGAAAGGTCGCATAATATTTCGGGTTGTTGATATGGAAAACGTAGCGTTCAATTTGACCGGAAAAAACATATTTTGGATCGAAAGGATAATATTTTAGTCCCCTAAAATTTCTCTTTTCCGTGGGGGTAAGGGGCGACCTTTGATGGGTCTTAAAAAATGTATCGCGCTCCTTTCTCCACTCCAAAACCTGCTTCTCTTGGAGAGGAATGGCCATCGGGTCTCCAACCTCCCCAGCTACAACAAGCCCTTGAATCTGCAAAAGGATCCCCCAAAGGATCCCCCAAGGGATCGCAATGATTAACGGAAGAAAAAAGATTTTCCCTTTCGTCATGATGGTAACCCGGGACCCATCTTATCCTAACAAATGGGGCGTCCAAAGGCAAATGAACGGTTCCTCTTTCAGACCTTAATCCGTAATCAAAAACCCTGCAATTTCCCTGTCATGCTGAAATCTGTGCTGAACTTGTTTCAGCATTTTTCCAGCCTCTCTCATCACTCATAACCCTTAGACCCTGAAACGAGTGACACTGAATTCGCCTTGGTTGTCCTGCTCAACTTGGTTCAGCATCTCGTCATTACGGAATATGGTCAGATCCGGGCCCTTGACAGATCCGGGCAGATGAAGTATAGTACCGTTATTCTCAAGAAAGAATAACGTTCGTTATGAAGGAAATGAAAATCGCTTACAAGGTCTGGCTCGATAAGGATGGCAAAGCTTTTGGCGACGGCCCCTATGAACTCTTAAGACGGGTGGAGAAAACGAAGTCCCTCCACCAGGCAGCTAATCAGATGGGTATGTCCTATAGCAAGGCGTGGCGCTTGATCCAAATGCTGGAGGAAAGACTTGGTTTTATTCTCCTTGAACGGAAAACCGGGGGCCCATCTGGGGGAGGTTCCAAGGTAACTCCTCAAGGAAAGGATCTCATGAACCATTATGAACGATTTAGGAGAGACGTGGAGAAGGGTTTAGAGAAAATCTTTCAAAAACATTTCGGTCCACCCCCTCACCCCATCCCTCTCCCCCAAGGGGAGAGGAGAAGGGTGAGGGGAAGAAAGGAGTGGAAATGAAAAAAACCCTCTTACTCATGCCGATCTTTCTAATTCTTGTGATCGCTCAAAATGGGCTCCCCTCATCAAAAAGAATATTAATCTTTGCTGGCGCGGCAAGCAAACCCGCAACAGAAGAAGTAATTAAAACCTTTCAAAACAAATTTGCAATCCCCATCGATGTAAGTTTTGGAGGTTCAGGATTCGTCCTCTCACAGATGAAACTGACGAAGAAGGGGGATCTTTACTTCCCTGGATCTTCCGACTTTATGGAGGTGGCAAAGAAGGAAGGCCTCGTATTTCCTGAAACAGAAAAAATTATCGTCTATCTCATCCCTGCTATCAATGTTCAAAAAGGGAATCCAAAAGGGATCTATTCTCTTAAAGATTTGACAAAGGATGGAATTCGTGTAGCCATCGCCAATCCAGAATTCGTCTGTGTTGGAACCTATGCCGCGGAAATCATTGAAAAGAATCTGGATCCCATCGAGAAGGAAAAATTGAAAAAGAATTTAGTTAACTACACCGAAAGTTGCGAAAAAACAGCCAATGCCATTTCCCTCAGGGCTGTGGATGCTGTCTTAGGCTGGAGGGTCTTTCAGCATTGGGACCCTGAACGAATCGAGACGATCTATTTAAAACCAGATGAAATTCCGAGAGTTGGTTATATTTCGATCGCCATTTCAAAATTTACACAGGACAAAATCTTGTCCCAGAAATTTATTGATTTCATCATTTCCCCACAAGGGAAGGCGATTTTCCGAAAATATCATTACTTGATGGATCTTGAAGAGGCGCGTCGTTTTACCAGACCCGATACTCCAGTTGGAGGCCAGTATGTTCTTCCCAATGAATGGAGGGCAATGAAGAAATGAGTTTCCGTAATACTATGATCGGGGCGGCAATATGTATCTTTATCTTCTATCTGGGACTCATCCTTTCCCTATTCTATTTTGTCGGAGGAAAAGGATTCTGGGAGTCTTTTGTAAATCCCTACACTCTGTTTTCTATTCAATTAAGCCTTATCGCTGCTACCGTAGCCACATTTTTTGCCGTCATCATCGGACTTCCATCGGCTTATGCCCTTTCTCGCTTTGAGTTCAGAGGAAAACGCATCTTAGATACATTTCTTGAAATTCCGATGATCGTTTCACCCATTGCTCTCGGCGCCTCCTTTCTTGTATTCTTCAATACCCCCTTAGGAGAGTTGATTCAGAATAAAGGTATCTTTTTCGTGTTTGAAGTCCCGGGCGTTATTTTGGCCCAGTTTGCATCCATTGCAGGGTTAGCTACACGGTTGATGAAAGCCTCTTTGGACGAAATCTCTCCGAGGTATGAAGTAGTAGCTCGATCCCTCGGATCATCCCCATGGCAGGCCTTTTACCGAGTTACCCTCCCCCTCTCATTTAAGGGCCTCCTCGCCTCCGTCATCCTTTCCTGGGCAAAGGCGGTAGGAGAATTTGGAGCCACGGTCACTCTTGCAGGAGCAATGCCGGGAAAGACTGAAACCATGCCCATCGCTATTTTTACTGCTTTAGCCTCTGCAAATATTGATAAGGCGATTGTCTTGATTCTCATCTTAGTCGTCTTTGGTCTGGCCACCCTTTACAGTGTCCGATTGACTGGTAAGAGATTTCGATATGATTAGGATCGAAGGCCTCACTATTCTCTTTGATGCGTTTAAGATTATGGATCTCAATATTAAGATTGAAGAAGAAGAGTTTCATTTCCTCCTTGGCCCGACAGGAAGTGGAAAAACCTTGATCCTTGAATCGGTTATGGGACTCCACAAACCAAAGAATGGCAAGATTTGGATCGGTGAGAGGGAAGTTCAAGACCTGCCACCGGAGCGGAGGAATATTTCTTACGTACCACAGGATTTATCACTCTTTCCCCATTTAAGAGTAAAAGAGAATATTCTTTACGGAATCAAGGCAAGAAATCTCGACCTGAAAGCCTACGAGGAATATGTGCGGGCCCTCATCCAGGTGATGAAGGTTGACCACCTCCTTGAACGTTACCCTGCCAATCTCAGCGGAGGTGAGAAGAAAAGGGTGGCTCTTCTCAGGGCGTTAGCACCAAAACCAAAACTCCTTCTCCTTGACGAACCCCTCTCTGGGCTGGACCCATCCATCAAGGTCGAAATCCAGCAGCTTCTAAAAATCCTCCATTCCTCCTTTCATACGACAACACTCTGTGTCACCCATGACTTTGAAGAGGCCTATGTTCTGGGTGATGGGATTACCATCTGTATTGATGGAAGGATAGAGCAGGCGGGGAAAAGAGATGACGTCTTTCTAAGACCCCAGTCCAGGAAGGTGGCCCAATTTTTGGGTGCAAAAAACCTATACAGAGCAAGGGTCTTAAAGAAAGAGGAATCGCTTCAACGATGGGTACTCGGTATCAATGGCCTTCAATTCTCCATGCCGCTGAGTCTATGTCGAGATCCGATAGAGGTCGGAAAAGAGGTGGATCTCTTCATCCGACCTGAAGAGGTTATGATCATTCGCGAAGGAAAACCCCTAAAGGACTCTTTGAAAAGAAATATCTTCGAGGGAGAGATTCTCGACATCATCGATAGGGGAAGATATCATATGGTTTACGTTCAGACGATGCAAGGAAAGGTCCCCTTCGAAATCTCCATTCCCAATTACGCCTTCCGAAATTTAAACCTTTCAATTGGTAAAACTATCAAAGTGGCTCTCAGGGAGGAATTCCTCTGGGTGATGAGTTAAAAGAAACCGTTTACCTTACGCATCCCAAACCCGCCATGATGAAGTATCTCGGAGAGGGGCTTGGGCAGTCAATGAAGGACATCCCCTAAATCGAACGCGCTCAAAATAGGATAAAATTCGGAGGGGCAAGTGAGTTTACCTCAACGTTGCATTGAAAAGGGAGACGAGCGTACTTCCAAACCTTTCCAATGCGGGTTTTTCAATGTTTTATGGGACACATGCGATGTCACCTGAGGTGACTTTTGTAATATGCTGGGGAACAGGGTAGCTAAAAGACCAAAGGTGCCGCTGTAAAGGTTTTCCAGCACACTCATCTCCCTTTTGGACCGTTTTTTCAACTGCAAGGTTTATTCAATTGACAATCAAACGTAAGGTTGATATTTTCTTGAGCTGGGAGGTTGCTTCACTGTATTGCATATTGTGCGCCGTTCATCGCCTGGAAAGGATCGGAAACGGCGCTGGTACCAGGACAATTTCCTCACAACAGATAGGTCACTTGCGAACCATGAACGAGGTTATCTTAAAGGGCTATATTCCAGGGGCAATTGGTCGAATTGCCGAGCTTCACGTAACCTATTACCACCCGAACTGGGGGTTTGGACTTTTCTTTGAAGCCAAGGTCGCCACAGAACTATCTGAGTTTCTCGGTCGATTGGATGAGACACGTGACGGCTTTTGGACTGTATCCCTCAACCATCGGGTGGAGGGGAGTATTGCAATTGATGGGATTAAGGCAACAACAGATGGAGCGCACCTTCGATGGTTCATCCTATCACCCGAGACACGGGGCCGCGGTACTGGGAATAGACTTATGGAGGAGGCAATCTCCTTTTGCAAAAAAAGGAGCTATAGGCAGGTGTATCTTTGGACTTTTGAAGGTCTTCATGTGGCTCGCCATCTTTACGAGAAGTTCGGTTTCAAACTCGTAAAACAATTCGAGGGTGTGCAATGGGGAACAAAGGTGATTGAGCAGAAGTTCGAACTAACCCTGTGATAAGAGGCTACCAAAGCGGACCGACGGATGAATACCCAGTAGCCTCTCCTTCCTCACTCCTCTTCGCCTTCAATTCGAATTTCGATACGTCTGGCAGGGTCGCCTCCCTTTAAAGAAGAAACCATTCCCTTTACCGTTTCGGCTAAAAAACTCTTAACAAAAGGGCTCAAAGGAATCGTCTTCCCGTCCACCTTCAGAAACATATCCCTTTCCCTTTTCAATGTGAGGAACTTTTTCTCAATAAAATTGGCAAGGCCCTTTGTGTCATCGAGCGAAAAACATGGAGTCCCGATATTAAACTTCTTGTCTGAAACGATGGCAATAAGATGATCCTCCTTCGTGCAGAGAAGTTCTTTATGCTTCCCTTTCCGGAAGACCTCAATCTTGGGCTGGGTATCCTTCTTATAACCCTCCGAAATGATGAGATCCACATCTTGAATAAATTTCTCCCGAATCTCCTCCAAAGAGAAATCCCTCTCTACATCTCTAATGAGGGCAACTTTATTAGGCGATGAAATGACGACCGAATGGGCTCCTGCCTGCTTGTGTCGCCAACTATCTTTCCCCTCCCGATCCACATCGAACCCATGCACATCGTGTTTCACTGTAGCGACCCGCAAACCCCGACGATTCAATTCTGGCAGCAGTTTTTCGATCAATGTGGTCTTGCCACTGTCCGATTTTCCAACAATAGAAATGATAGGGATCATGCGCACTCCTTGCGAGTTTTGAGTTTGGAGTTAAAAGTTCGGAGTTGCAAGAGAATGAATTATAAAAATGTCATTCTGAACTTGCTTCAGAATCTGAAAAGACCGTCAAATAAATTCAAGGGGACAGGAATAAATGTAATAACTCCGAACTCATTACTCCGAACTCCGAACTACATCAATTAATTGAACTTCGACCTTTTCCCCTGCTCTCACAATCTCACGGTCTTCGGGGATGACAATCAAGCCGTTCGCTCTGACCATTGATCTCAGTATTTCAGAACCCTGAGCCCCGGTCACGGCAACAAAATAATGATTGTCTTCAAAGGATACGAAAGCCCGGACAAAATAACGCTTCCCTACCTCTTTATATACGTCCTCTCTCAGGATGGCCTCGACAATTGGACGAAAGAGTTGACGATGGCCCATCATCTTCAGAAGCGCGGGCCTCACAAACTGCTCAAAAGAGACCATGGAGGAGACGGGATTTCCTGGAAGGCCAAAAACAGGCTTCTTTCCGATCGTGCCAAAAGCCAATGGCTTGCCAGGTTTCATCGCCACTTTCCAGAAGACCATTTCCATCCCCAAATCGTTCAGGACATCCTTAACGAAATCGTAATCACCCACAGAGATCCCTGCTGAAGAGATGAGCACATCGGCCCGGATTCCCTGACGAAGCTTTTCCTCGATCTCTTCTTTTCTGTCCTTAGCAATACCCAATTGAACAGGAATCGCACCACAGTCTTTTACCTGAGCGGCCAAGGTGTAGGAATTGCTGGAGACGATTTTAACCTCATTCCAATCCCCGTCCACATCGACCAGCTCCTCCCCGGTGCAAACGATCGCCACCAGTGGCCTCTGATAAACAGAGACAAACGAGCGGCCCACCGAAGCGAACATCCCAACCTCTGCCGGCCGAATAAAATCCCCGATAGAAATAACCCGTTCTCCTTTTCTCAGATCCGCTCCAGCCTTTCGGATGTTTTCACCGGGAGCCACTCCCCTGAGGATCGCAACAGATCCATTCTCCTTTCTTGTATCTTCCACACGAATAACGCTATCTGCTCCCTTTGGAATCGGAGCACCCGTCATGATTCGGATGGCCTGTCCCTTCTCAAGTATCTTTGACGAAATAAAGCCTGCAGGAAGGTCCTCGATGACCTTTAACTGAATTGGACGATCTCGAGAAACATTCCGGATATCCTCGGACCTCACAGCATACCCATCCATCCCAGAGTTATCCAAGGGCGGGATATCCCGATTGGCGTAAATATCTTCTGCGATGACTCTTCCTAAGGCTTCCAAAATGGAGACCTTTTCAGACCCTAAGGGCTGAATATGAGAAAGGATTTTTTCAAGAGCTTCCTGAACACTGATCATGAGCGAAATATAACATAAAAAGAACCCTTTGAAAATGCGAAGAGTGGACTGTGATTGTTATCTTGGCCCTTTGAGGCAAAACGATGTTATGTTAAGATTCAAACAAATAAAGGAAGGAGAAGAACTTATGAAAATGCGGATAACCATACTCTGCGAAAACACCGTCGGCCGGCGAATCGGTTTAGGTGAACATGGATTTTCAGCTTTTATCGAGACAGACCAGGGAAATTACCTCTTTGATACTGGCAGTGGCCATTCGATTGTAAAAAACTCACTTGAATTGAACAAAGACTTACGAACCATCCGGAAAATCTTCTTGAGCCACGGACACTATGATCATACCGGAGGGTTACCTGAAGTTCTAAAACTGAGGGGGAAAGTGGATGTCCACGCCCATCCCCATGCCTTTCTGGATCGATTCCATGTGATTAAAGAAAATGAAAAAGAAACTAATCGATTTGTTGGGCTTCCCTATAAGAAAACATTTCTGGAATCTCTGGGAGCCCATTTTATTTTCAATACCGATTTTATGGAAGTTGAAAAAGGATTTTTTCTGACCGGTGAAGTCCCCAGGAAGATATCTTTTGAGAAACCGGATCCAACCCTCTTCACTGAGATCGACGGGACAACCCATCTCGATATCTTCCCGGATGACCAATCCCTGATTCTCGATACGGAGAAAGGACTTATCCTTATTCTTGGGTGTGCCCACTCGGGGCTGATCAACATCATCCACCATGTCATCCATAAGACAGGAAGAGAAAAATTTTACGCCATTCTGGGTGGAACTCACTTGGATTTTCTAACGCCAAAGCAATTGGAGGAAACCATCGAGGCCTTGAAAAAGATGAACATCGAAAGAATGGGCGCGGCTCATTGTACTGGAATGAGAGCCGCATTCAGACTCCACCAGGAATTCGGAGAGCGGTTCTTTTACGGACATGTAGGAAGTGAATTAGAAATATAGAACAAGATTGTAAAAGCTAAGATTTGGTTTACAGCCCCTGCCAGAATAAAAGAAAGGAGGTCAATGATGATAGTTGCAGGAATAGATGTGGGTGGAAAAAATGTTCATATTGTCATCAAGAAAGATGGCCAGATACTAGGTAAAATAACAGGCCCTACGGGGATAAAAAAGGCAGAGGCAGTGGAGCAGCTTTACAATGAGGTCCTCAAAAAGGTTGGCATTACCCGGAAAGATGTGGAGCGAGTGATCGCCACAGGGAGTGCGGCTAAAAGAGTGGCCTTTGCGAACGGTACCGTTCCCGATGCGGCTGCCGATGCTCGAGGGGTCAATAAACTGATTCCTACAGCAAGGACTGTCATTGATGTAGGAGCAGAAGAAGGGCGAGCTATCAAAGTAAGTCCTGACGGGAAGGTTTTAGATTTTGCCATCAATGAGAAGTGTGCGGCCGGTACAGGCACCTTTGTTGAAGCCATGTCCAGGGCACTCGAAGTCTCTGTGGATGAGATGTCAAAGATCACTCTCCAATCCACCCAGACCCTTTCGACCAATGCGCAGTGTGCGGTTTTTGGAGAATCCGAGGTGGTCTCACTCATCCATCAAAAGACTCCAAAACCAGATATTGCCCGGGCAGTCATGAATGCCATTGCAGGAAGGATTGCTTCCGTTGGACGCATTGTCGGACTCGAAAAGGATGTGGTGATGGTCGGGGGAATGGCGAGGAACGCAGGGTTCGTCGACTCTCTTAAAAAAAATATCCAAATGAATGTCCTTGTACCAGAGGACCCCGATTATATGGGCGCTCTGGGGGCAGCAGAAGCAGCCGCTGCTGGAATTTATGCCGAGGAAGTCAAGGCAAAGGTATTAGAAAAAGATACCGTCTCGGAAGGCAAAGCTTAATAGCTCAAAATAGATTCATAATTTTTAGTAAGGAAGAAGGAGAAAATGGCTGAGGTAGTAAAAACCCAAGAATTTTGGAGATGGCCTGAAACCAATTGGGTCAATCCGGATATAGATTGGAAAAAAGGTAAGGTCATCACGACTGGAGTAGATGTCGGGTCGGTGAGCACCCAGGCTGTCGTTATGGTAGATGGTGAACTTTACGCCTATGGCAACACCCGGACCGGTTCGGACAGTCCGACCAGTGCTTGGACAGGCGTAAATTTTGCCCTGGAAAAGAGTGATATGAAAGTGGAGAATATGGATTACTGTATCGGCACTGGTTATGGCCGGGTAAATGTTCCCATGGCTCAACAGTCCATCACCGAGATCTCCTGCCATGCCCGGGGAGCCAATTTTATGTATGGTCCAGTAGTCAGAACGGTCATGGACATGGGTGGACAGGACTGCAAAGCCATCAATGTCGATGATAGGGGTAAGGTTCTCAATTTTATGATGAATGATAAGTGTGCTGCTGGCACGGGGCGAGGGATGGAAGTCTTTGCTGACCTGATTGGGGTTCCCGTCTGGGAAATCGGACCCCGCTCCTTTCAAATTCAGAAGGAACCCCCGATGATCAGCAGTACCTGTGTCGTATTCGCGAAGAGCGAGGTGCTCGGTCTGCTGGAGTCAGGGATGCCTGAAAACGACATCATGGCCGCTTACTGCTCCGCGATGGCCCATCGGATCATGGAGTTACTCAATCGCCTCGGAGTGAAAGAAAAGTTCGTCATCACCGGCGGTATTGCTAAAAACGAAGGTGTTGTGAAAAGGCTGGAGAAGGAATTGGGGATTAAGACCGCAGATCAAGTATGGTACAAGAAGGAGTATATTGATCGTGGTTATCCCTTTGATACGCAGCTGGCTGGTGGCATTGGAGCAGCCCTGTTCGGACAGGTCCTGCTGAAGATGGGAAAGGCGAAGAGCGCAAGAAAAGCCTAAATTGTAGTTTTGAGTTATGAGTTCGGAGTTCGTAGTCAAGAAACTACGAACTATAAACTCCGAACTGCGAACTCTAAAAAGGATGAAACATGATAGCCAATTATGGCTTTAAGGATGGGTCCGGCGACTGGTATGTCACCATCGATACGGACAAATGCAATGGATGCGGTAAGTGTCCGGAGGTTTGTCCGACAAAAATCCTTGAAGTAGGACCGGATGAGATTGACATCTTCCGGGAAGAACCAGTGGCCTTTGTAAAGCATGAGGAACGAAAGAAGGTCAGGTATAGTTGCGCTCCTTGCCGACCTGGCTATGGCGCTGAACCAACACCCTGTGTCGGTGTATGTGAACCGAAAGCCATCTCACACTCAGAAGGATGGAAGATCTTATATGGGGGGTAATGAATTCTGCCCCACCCGACGAGATGACATGGGAAGAAGAACTCGAAAGAAAGGCTCTGATCTCTCCCTCTCCCTTCACGCCTGCCTGCGCGTAGTCCCGCCTTGCGTGACGAAGGCAGGGGAGAGGGTTGGGGTGAGGGTGATAAGGTTCATAAGGTGACCAGAGAAGAAGAACTGAAAAAAGAAGGCTGGGAAAAACGATTCACCATCGATGAACCTCGTTTATCAGAGATGGCAGAACAATACAAAGATCTCGGATTTGAGGTCCTTCTCGATCCTGTGGATATTTCTTCTGAAGAATGTACGACTTGTATCACCGCCTTCCACGATCGCTACAAGACGATCTACACCCGTCAAAAAAACTAATTTCTCCTGAACGACACCTAAAACGAGCATAATCACATCTTAGCTTACTTCATAGGCCTGTTAAATATCTTGGATCAGTCAGATCCTTTGGATACCTGCATTCTGAACAGTACTCCAAACCACTACCGTGACCACACTCTACACATTTCCAACTTGACCATACAATCCCAGAAATTTCCATTTTACCATTTCATTTAGGACAATTCGGCAGTTCTTTTTCAGGTTTCTCTTTCCATTCGAGGACTGAGGGCTCCAACAGCCTTCCACAAGTTTTACAGGTTGTTATTTTCTCTTTCATTTTTTTCCTCGTTTCGCCCTACATTTCAACGGTGCCTGTAACCCGCTGCTTCAACGGAAACTTTAGCTGACTGAAATCCTGAGCTTCATAATATTTTAAATCTCAACCATAATATTGTGAGTAATACCAGCGAAGTCACGAATTCTTTTATGCAACTGAGCAAGAACCGAGTCAACAATTAGATTGTCATCCTTATAATCTGCGAATTTAAATTCCCACGACCTTGCCTTAGATTCCAATCCTAATGCCTTTCTGCAAACGCTCTCAGTTACTATTTCCGCAAGAAGGACACGAAAATGAGGCATCTTATCACCAATCCATTCCTTTGTTTCTGCGTCACGTTTCAAATATCTCCCAACAGAGTTGTGTTTCGTAGAAATTAATAACTGGTTTGGCTTTCCTTCACGCTCATTCCATAAAGCACGGAAGCTCCCAAAATCTTCATCTTTCAATTGAATATCAATACTTACACCTTTCTCCTCCTTCTGTTTTACTTTAACTTTTGTAATTGCCTTATCACCATTTATTGAAGCTGTTATGGTAACAGTCTCTTTTAATAAGCGTCTCCTCGAGCGGTAATCTCACCTAAGGCGTAATTTGTGCCCGGGACAGGAAACAAGCGACACCGCCCCAGTATAGGAACACTTGAATTATCTGAAGAAGTAACATTGATTTCAGTCTCTTGATTTACTAATTCAGGGCACTTTGCGAAAAGTCGAAGAGTTTTTGTACTTCCTTCCTTTATATTATAAAGTTTGTGCTCAAACTCCAACGCTGAGGTAAAAATGTGGTCTTCAACCCTACTCTCCACTACTTGAACCATAGCTTCTGCGACAGGTATTCCGGGGCATATTGCCTGAATATAAACAGAATCGTTCACCGTTTCCCCTTTAATTCTAAAAGCACCTATAAGCCTATCACTCTTTTTGGGATGTGCCCTTAAATCAAATGGTGAGTCCAATACAGTAATGGCATTACTATCACTATTTACCTTTACTTCTTGCCCTTCCTTATTAAATAAGGCTCGGTTGACATAGAAAGTTAATTGCCGAATTTCTCCAATTCCAACTCGAAGGTAAGTTGGAAAAATCAAAACTCCTTTTTTACCGAACGAACTTTCGTCAACATTATCTCCAAAGGTTAACTCTTCTAAATCTTCAACTTGTTGAGTTAAAAATTTACTCGCGGCTTTGGCTAGAGCGTTTAATCTGTCTTTTGTCTCTTTGCTTACCACATCCATCCGTTCGGATTTTTCTTGCTCCCTTTCTTTGTCAATCAAAGATTTAAGACGCTCAGCGGGAATCTTAAATAATTCTTTTGTAAATGGATGCTCTCTTATTAATCCTAGGCGACGATTTGGGTCTATCAATAAGGATGGATTATCTGCGGGGTGTGGTAAATCTTTTTTTAATCTCTCATCAAATTCATCCAATAATTTGTCAATGTATTCACATTCTAATTGACCAAAATATTTAAGACCATATGGGTCTTTTTCAAAACTGGGATATAACAAACTGCATTCGTGAATTGCACGCCTTCCTTTAATAATCAGACCCGACCTTCTAAAACTTTTATCTGGGGGGTCCACAAAGGGTTCCGGTGCTTTCCATATTTTTAATTTTGCAACAGCATCTTGATATAAAGGTACATTAAATTTTTCATCACATACTAAATCACCTTCGGGTTGCCTATAAACTATCTTTTCTGACTTCATCTTTGGATTATTCAAATTTTTAATTAGCACTTTTGTAGCTTTATTTTCTGATAGAATATCCCTTAATGCATAATGCCAAGGCAGGTCACGAACAATCGTTTCAATATGAGGGATTTTATGCTCAGGATTAATCTCCAAGGTGACTACTGTACCGTTCCCTTTTGAAATTCCGAGTGTCAATCTAATGTCTGGGCTTGCATTCGCTTTATCAATTAAAGGAATTAATTGTGGTTTAGTGGTAAGGACGCATTTGTAATACTTATCATCTTTAACACCGATTTTCGCAGAGTGCTAACCGTCACATAAATATAACATGGGCGACGGCAGGCTTTATTCAAAATGGAATGCCAATTCAGCATTGTTCAGACCCGGGAGGGAACGAGGGAACTGATGCCAA
>Ga0315280_10004017_pt1 | contig 22063 bp, 15 predicted proteins | sample YL17G06_40_MG_FD_203697 | JGI IMG/M metagenome (GOLD analysis project Ga0315280, IMG submission 203697) | Sediment microbial communities from Yellowstone Lake, YNP, Wyoming, USA - YL17G06_40 | ecosystem: Environmental > Aquatic > Freshwater > Lake > Sediment | place: USA: Wyoming | collected...
GGGGATGGCAGACTGAAACCAGAGTTGGCAAAATCAAGATTTTTTTGCTTTGTTCTATCTTTAATCCGCCTAAAAGCCAAATCACTTTTGAAATTGCCTCATAAAGATCGTATTTTATTCTCCAAATAGCCACTGCTTTCTTATCATTAGAAACTTTTATTTCATATCTATCGCCAATTTTGTATTCCCTCATCGATTTTTGGACAAATTTATTTCCTCTCTCATCTTCCAAAAGCAAAACAAAATAAGGAACTTTGGGATGCATTGGCGAGGGAATGAGTACCCTGGAAATCCCAATCACTTTTAAATTTTTGCTTTCAAATCTTTCTAAATTCAAAAAGCATTCCGGACATTTCTCTAACGGATATTGCCAAATTCTTTTACATTTTGGGCATTGGTAGAACATAAATTTTGTGGATAACCGACCCATTGAGGAGAGGGGTCGGGAGAACCCTTCGGTTCTCCTGTATCGGAAAACAGGGAGCGAAGCGACCGTTAGAAACCGTGGGTTTCTAAAGAGCGAGCCCGAAGGTCGCCGAAGGCGACCGCTGGCACGAAGTGCCAGAGAGGGCGAGCGACTAACTTTGTATTACCACTATATTTTTTCAAAGGATTTTCGAAAATGAAATCCAAAAATTGCTAATTCGATCGCCTTGGGAAAAGATTTTGGTCTTTTCATTAAGGTCCAAAACAAGAGTTTCCAATAGTGGAATCTTTCTCTGTCTTTAATTCCTAAATACCAAATTGATTTCAAAAAGGCAAAAAAATGTTGAAAATCGAGTCGGAAAGAAGTCCCTTTTGGTTTGTAATTTCTCAAAAAATTGATGATTCTTTGATAATAATTTTTTGGTTTGTAAAGAATTTTCACTATTTTTTTATAACCGGAAATTAAGATTTCTTTTTTCATTTTGGGAATAAAATTGAGAGTGCCATCGGTATTACTCCCAGTTGGCTCTCCCAACAAACGTTTTTCTTTTTTTAATCTTTCCCACAATCTGGTCATTGGTGGCGCCTGCAATAAACCAACCATTGCCGCACAAATTCCACTTTTCTGGATAAAGTTTTTGATTCTTTCAAAAACGGAAGGGGTATCTGAATCAAAACCTAGAATAAATCCTCCTTGAACCTCCAGACCGTGGGCTTGGATAATTTCTACCGATTTCAATAAATCACGGTTGACATTTTGGAATTTTTGGCATTCTTTCAAACTTTCTTCTTCAACGCTTTCGATTCCGACAAAGACAGTTTTAAATCCGGCTTCAACCATCAAATCCATTAATTTTTCATCATCGGCTAAATTGATCGATGCTTGGGTGATGAAGGTGAAGGGAAAATTTCTTTCCTTTTGCCAATCGATTATAGCCGGCAGAATTTCACTTTTTAATTTTTCTTTATTTCCAATAAAATTATCATCGACAAAGAAGATTCCTTCTCGCCAACCCTTTTGGTAAAGAGCAGTTAATTCATTTGTGACTTGTTCTTTAGTTTTTGTTCTTTGAATTGGACCGCAGAGAACCTTGATATCGCAAAATTCACAATTAAACGGGCAACCCCTTGAGTATTGGATGGGAAGGGAGGCATATTTTCTAAAATTGATCAATTCAAAAAGGGGAGTGGGAGATTTTCTCAGATCGCAAAAACTCTCAGCCTTGTAGATTTTTTTCAAATTCCCTTTTTTCAAATCTTCCAAAAAGGGTGGTAGAGTAATTTCTGCCTCTCCCAAAATAAAATGGTCGATTTCGTTTAAATAATTTTCATAACCGGTGGTAAAAAGGGGGCCGCCGGCAACAATTTTTTTATTATATTTTTTTACAATTTTAATTATTTCTTTTACCGATTTTTTTTGAGCAATCATTGCCGATAAAAAGATAAAATCGGCCTCTAAAACATCTTTTTCTTTTAATTTCTCAACATTTAAATCAACCAATTTTTTCTGCCATTCTTTTGGCAATAAAGCAGCCACTGTTAAAAGCCCTAAAGGAGGATAGGCCGCTTTTTTCCCTAAAAAAGGCAGGGCATATTTGAAACTCCAAAAGGTATCTTGAAATTTTGGCCAAACTAACAAAATTTTCATATTTTGGAAGTGATAATTTTTTCGGGCACTTTAAATTTTTTGACAATGAAAACTTCGGCTAATTGATAGATTCCAAAAAACAAAGCGACATAGAATAAATCTCCCAAAAGAGTGTTTTTGAAAAAAGGGATAGCCATTAAATAACATTGAATGAATCCTTGAAGATCTTTTGGATACCAATTGGTAAAGGCCCAGACGGCAAAATTTGTCAAAATAAAAAATAAAATTGAGGAGAATAAAGAACCCCCAAAAATCTTATACCATTTTTTATGGTTCTTCAACCAAAAACCTAAGAAAACTGAAATTATAAAGCCCAGATAGACAAATGACATTAAAGAAAATTGATAAAAGCCAATGAAATAATCGGAAATAAGCAGGGCTAAAATGGGGAAAATCAAAGCCAATGCTCCCGAGAAATTTGCTCCACCAAACAAAGCCATAGCCGCAATTGGGGCAAAGTTTGGCGGGTGAGGCAAAAGACGCAAAATCGCACCCAGAAAAATTAAAAACAAAGCCACTAAAAATTCTAAGATTTTTCCGGTTTTTGAAATATTTTTTTCCATATTTTTTTCATAAATTAGATTTTTCGGAAAATAAAAACAACGACTGTTCCGCCATTTCCACCCAAATTGTGGGTTAAACCAATTTTTGCATTTTTGACCTGCCTTTGGTCGCACTTTCCCCTCAATTGATTGCAAATTTCATAAATTTGAGCCAAGCCAGTGACAGAAATTGGATGGCCCTTGGCTTTCAAACCACCAGAAGGATTGACCGGCAACTTTCCATCCAAATTGAAATAGCCCTTTCTCAAAAATTCTGGTCCTTTTCCAATCGGGGCAAAGCCCAAATCTTCATAGGCAATGATTTCTTCAGAAGTGAAGGCATCATGAACTTCGGCAACATTGACATTTTCAGGTTTAATTCCGGCTTCTTGGTAGGCCTGTTTGGCAGCCATTTGGCTGGCTAAATAATGGGTTTGATCTTTTCTTAAAAAAGCCAAGATATAATCGGTGGCAAAGCCGGAACCGGCCAATTCAATATCGGTTTTTTCTTGAGAAATAATAGCCGCTGCCCCACCGTTAATGGATAAAGAACAATCGAACAATCTAAAAGGAGAAGCCACCACCGGCGAATTTTTAATTTCTTCCAAGGTAACCGGCCTTTGATAAAAATAGGCCTTTTGATTTGAAACCGCGTTTTTATGATTTTTAAAAGCAACCAAAGCCAAATCATCCATCGTTCCGCCATATTTTTTCATATATTGCTGCCAGACCATTGCTTTTTGGACCGGGAAAATCAATCCCTCGGGTTGTTCAGTTATTCTTTCTGAAGCGGCTAAAATTCGATCAGTGGTGACTTCGGTGATGCTTTCGACCAATCTTTCGCCAGATAAAACTAAGATATTTTTGAATTGAGGTAGGCAATTTTTGGCTAACCAAAAAGCCACCGCTCCTCCGGCGCAAACAGCCGGCACTTCAACAATCGGAACATTGGTTTTGAACAGATCAGAAATCATTGAGGCCTTATGGACCTGGTGCTCGCTTTCTGGTCCGGCGGCTGAAGAAATGGCTGAAAGGAAAATGGCGTCAATATCTGAAATTTTCATTCGGGCATTTTCCAGGGCTTCCATTGCCGCCTCGTAAGCAAATTGCCACCAGAATTTCTGGCTATAATCAAACTTTGTCATTCCAACACCTTTTATATAAACTTTGGGCATATTTAGTTTATTATAGTAAATTTTATATCGGTTGCCAACCAACAAGTAAAGTGCCAGGTCCGGTAACCGCACAAACTATTGGTGACCCTTCGGAAATAAAAGAAACTTCAGCCCCAATTTTCTTTAACATTTCTTTCAGTTTCTGCGCTCCCTCTAAATTGTCAGCGTGGTTGATTATCACTCGAATTCTTTTTCCGGCTTTCATTTCTTTTTTACTTGCCCTTTGAATTTTTTTGAAAATTGCTTCTGGCTCATCTTCGGCAAAGACCACTCCTCCTTTTCCTATGACTCCATCTTTTAATTCCATTATTGGCTGAATTCTTAATTTTTTCATTCTCCTGATCCAATTGGCCTGAGTTTTGGTTATTCTGCCGATAAACTCAACTCCTTTTGGATCTTCAAAAACTAAATACAAAGGGGTTTGGGGAATTAAATTTTTAATTTCTTCAATAATTTCCTCAATTTCTCTTTGCTCTCGAATTAATTCAATTGCCCTTAAAACCAAAAGGGCCTGACCGGCAGCCGCATTTAAAGTGTCTAATATAAAAACTCTTTCTTTTTCATTTTCCGATAACATTTCTCTTGCTTGAATGGCTGAATTGTAGCAACCAGAAACTTTTGAACTTAAAGTAAGACACAAAACCTTATCAAACCTTTCCAATTGTTTTTTAAAAGCATCAAAATAGGATTTTGGGGTGGCTTGAGAAGTTTTGGGAAGGGTTTTGACTCCTGATTTCCAGGCCCCTCTTATTTTTTGATAGATGTTTTCCCCTTCAATTTTTTCCAATTCTGGCCAATCAAATTTCGCCTCCGCAATTTCTATTTGATACCTTTCTAAAACTTTTGGCAAAATTGAAGCCACATTTTCAGTAACAATTCCGATTGAAACTTTTCTTTCCGTTTCTTCTCCCATTACTTCTTTAGCAATATCTTGAACTTTAAAATCGATCATTTCTCCGGCTTCTCTGGCGATATTTTTGACTTCTTCAGGATCATCGGTATGGATATGAACTTTCATTTTATTTCCAATCTGGATTAAATCAATCGAATTTCCCAGTTTGGCCAATTTTTCTTTTAAAATTTCTTCCCTGACTTTCAAATCCTCGATCAAAAAAACAACCTCATAACGATAAGAGATTGTTTGAATAAATCTTCTGATTTTTTCTGAGGGTTTTCCCTCGCCCGCCGAAGCCTTGGCGAAGGCAGGTTCTAATGCCTCCAAATAACTCTCCAAAATTATTAAAAATCCCAGACCGCCAGCATCAACTACATTGGCTTTTCTAAAAATTTCCATTTTTTCTCTGGTTGCCAAAAGGGCTTCATTTGCCTTTTCAATTGCCTTTTTCAAGATATCAATAATATTGTCTTCCTTTTCGGCTTCTTTTTTAAAAGTTTCAGCCGTGGCATCGATAACATCCAAAATTGTTCCTTCTTTTGGGTTGAGCATTGATTTCCAGGCCTGCTTTCGTCCTTCTTCAAAAGCCAGAGCCAATTTTTTAGCATCAACTGGGTTTTTATCAAGTTTAGGCAAAAAACCAGCCAAAAAGCCGGTATAAATTACTCCGGCATTTCCCTGGGCAAAATTCAAAGCCCCATCTAAAGCCGCCATCCCTACTTCTTCCAAATTTTTAAATTCTTTATTTTCCATTGCTTTTTTTATTCCTTCCAAGGTCTTTGCCAAATTTGATCCCGTATCCATATCCGGAACCGGAAAAACATTGATTTTGTTAATCTCCTCTTTTTTCTCTTCAATTCTCTGCCAGGATTTGACAAACATTTCCCTTAATTCTTTTTGAGTTAAAAACCTCATTTTTTAAATTATATCAAGATTATAAAAATAAAAACTTTTGTCAAGGTCTTTTAAAAATTAAAAAACCGAGCAAAAGAAGGAAAATCAAGGCTAAGATTAAAATCAATTTCTTTTCTAATTCAGTTTTGACCTGAAATTTGGGCAGGGCCAAGGGCCTTTTCCAGAATTTTCTAATTTCAATTTTAGGAATTTCAATTTTCGGCCCAAATTTAATTTTTGGTCTTTGGGGAATCAATCTCTGTGATAATTTTTTTATTCGATTAAAGAGGGGTTGGAAAAATTTCTTTAAAGGTATAATTTTTACCTCCCTTTCGTAACTAATGGCTTTTTTCGGTAAAAATTCTGGTTTTAGAGAAATGAGAAGGCAAACCCCGGAAATCCCGGCCAAAACTTTTTCTTTTTCTCGGAGAATTCTTCTTAATTCTTTTTCGGAAAATTTTTTATTAACCTGGCTTTTGGCAATTTCAGCCAGAAAATTTTCATTTAAAAAAAGGTCAAAAATTTCTTTTGTTGAAACGAAAATAATATCATCGGCTGTCAGTTTTCCCGAAACAATGTTTAAGAAAATTTTTAGGGGATAGGGTTCAATTTCCTGGAGCTCCAGTTTTTTACCCAGATCAATGATCTCCCCACCCCTTAATAAAAAAATTTTCAAATTGCCAACCTTGGTGAAATTCAAACCAAAATTTTTCAGAGATAGGATGGCAAAATTCAAATTTCCCAACCAGCTGGTATTATCATTTTTCACCTCCTCAGCCAAGAAATCATTGGTTTTTTTCAAACTCAATTTCAAATTTTCTTCAACCGATTTAATTGGCGTAGCGTAAAATTTGTCCTTGATAACCTGAGCTAAATGATCCAAAAATCTCAGATTTTGGGGAAGGGCATTTTTTAGCTCCCCCGCCAAATATAAACTTCCCAATCTTTTTTCATAGACATTGGCAGGTTCGTAACAAAAACTATCGAAGATCAAATCTTCTTTTAACTTGGGATTAAAATGGAGCTCAAAAACCTGCATAATCAATTCTTTCTCTCTATTATACCTCTTTTATTTTAAATCAAAAAATGCTATAATAAGAAAGATTTTGGGCGACTAGCTCAATGGTTAGAGCGCATGCATCACACGCATGAGGTTGTAGGTTCGAGTCCTATGTCGCCCATCAAATTTGCCCGATTTTTCGGGCTTTTGTTTTGTCCTTTTGTTGAATTTTTGAATTTTGGTATAATGAAAAAGAATGGCTGAAATTTATATTCAAAGAAATATCTTGGTTTCCTATCTTATCTGGTATTTTTTTGATGTGCCAAGAGAAATTTTGAAGGGCTGGAAAAACTTTTTAGTTTTTAATTTGAATTACTTTTCAATTACTTTACTCATCCGAACTTTCTTTTCTCACTGGCGGCAATACAAGTGGAGTTATGGCCGGGGATTTGATATTAAAAGATATGCCGAGGCATTTTTTTCCAATTTGATTTCCCGAATTTTGGGAGCAATGGTCAGAAGTATTTTAATTTTTATTGGAATTTTTTCTGAAATTTTGATTTTAATTTTCGGTTCAATTTTATTTTTAGGTTGGATTTTTCTTCCCATTTTTATAATTTACGGATTATATTTTGGCGTTAAACTTTTATTTTAATTCCTACGAAATTATGAAATTTTTACGAAAAATACGAAGAACATAATTGAATACACCTTTCGTACTTTCGTATGTTTTTCGTAATTTCGTAGTAATATGTTCAATTTCAATTTAAAAAAGGCAGCCATTTTTCAGGCGGTGAAGTGGGAAAGATATTTTAGATATGCCAAGTTTTTTAAAAAAATATTTTTTGGACTTTTTTTAATTTTATTTTTTCTATTTTTTTACAATTTTTTAATTAAAGAAATTTTTCTAAAAAGAATTTTAGGGCTTTCGATAATTTTTTTAATTCTCTCTTTGAAATGCTCTTTCAAGGAGGCATTTTTTAATTCAAAATTGAAAAAACCGGCCCTGAGAGGTTTTGGGCTTTTTAAAGATGGAGCCAGAATTTTAAAAGAAGCAACCGAAGGCCCGGAAAGATTCAATCTGGCTCAATTTTTGAGTTTTGAAGTAGCCAAAGCCGTTAATCTGGCAATTGAATTTGTAAAATCAAGAAAAATTTCTGAAATAAATTCCAATCATTTATTTTATTTTCTTTTAGTTAATAATCCCAAATTAAATTTTGTTTTTTTTCGAGCCACTCTCAATTTAAAAGAGATTAAAGAAACCTTAAAAGGCCAATTTTTAATATCTCCGCGATCGGAAAATAAAGAGCTTATTTTTTCAAGAGATTTTCAGAATGCAATTTTGGAATCTTTAAATATTGCTCAAAGGAAAGGACATCATCAAATTAGTTTGGGTGACGCAATTTCAGCTCTATCTAAAGAAAATGAATTTTTCAAGAAAACCTTAATCGATTCTAATTTAAAACCCGAAGACATTGAAAATTTAACTTGGTGGCTAGAATCCTGGGAAGAAGATATTGAAAAAGAAAAAAGATTTTGGGAATATCAAAATTTAGCCAAGAAGGGTTCAATGGGCCGAGATTTCGCCGCCGGTTATACTATTACTTTGGATCAATTTTCGACCGATTGGACAAAAGTGATTTCCAAAAAGGGTTTTAGAGAAAGCGTCGGCTTGGAAAAAGAAATTCGCCAGGTAGAAAGGATTTTAAGTCGAAGCGAATTAAACAATATTTTGCTCATCGGCGAGCCAGGCGGAGGAAGAATGAAGATTGTCGAGGAACTGGCCAGAAGAGCTTTGTTTAATCTCAGTCTGCCCGAAATTAATTCAAAAAGGGTAGTTTCTCTGGACATTGTTTCCCTTTTGTCTCGGGCCCAATCTTTTGAGGAGACCGAAGTGATTTTGGATACTATTTTCAAGGAAGTGGTTTTGGCCGGGAATGTCATTTTGGTCATCGACGATTTTCACAATTATGTTAGCCAGGTGACCAGGCCGGGAGTGATTGATATTTCGGGAATCATTTCCCATTATCTTCCTTTGCCCGATTTCCGTCTGATTGCCGTTACCAATTTTCCCGGTTTTCACAAATTCATTGAACCCAATCTTTCCCTTTTGAATTATTTTGAAAAGGTGGAAGTTTCCGAAATTTCAGAAAGGGAGACAATTTTTGTTTTAGAAAACTTTTTGCCCTATTTTGAAAAAAAATACAAGGTTTTTGTTACCTATCCGGCCCTAAGAGATTTGGTGAAATATTCTGCCCGTTATATTACCGAAACGCCCTTTCCCAAAAAAGCCATCGATTTACTTGATGAAACAGTCGTTTATGTTTCTTCCTTTACCACTTCAAAAATGGTTTTGCCAGAGCATGTTGCCAGAATTGTTTCTGATAAGACCCAAATTCCGGTTGGTGAAATTGAGCTTAAAGAGAGGGAAACCTTATTAAATTTGGAAAATCTTATTCATCAAAGAATTATTGATCAAGAAGAGGCGGTCAAAGAAATTTCCACTGCTATGAGAAGGGCCCGGGCCGATATTACAGTTAGAAAGGGACCAATGGGCGCCTTTTTATTTTTGGGGCCAACCGGGGTAGGAAAAACTGAAACTTCAAAGGTCTTGGCTGAAATCTATTTCAAATCGGAAGAAGCAATGATTCGACTGGATATGTCAGAATTTTCAGCCCAAGAAGATATTCCCAGATTGATTGGCTCAATTGAAGAAGAGGGGATTTTGGTAAGTAAGGTCAGAGAGAGGCCATTTTCCCTGATTTTACTGGATGAATTTGAAAAGGCCCATCAAAATGTTTTGAATTTATTTTTGCCGGTCTTTGATGAGGGATTTTTGACCGATGGCTTGGGAAGGAAGATCAATTTTAAAAATTCAATGCTTATTGCCACTTCCAACGCCGGCTATCAAGTAATTTTAGATGCCTTAAAATTAAGAACCGAATGGTCAAAAGTGAAAGAAAAATTATTAGATTATCTTTTCAAAAATGTCATTTTCAGGCCAGAATTGATTAACCGATTCGATGCCGTTATTGTTTTCAAACCTCTAACAAAGGAAAATCTTTTAGATATCGCTGAATTATTGCTCAAAAGTTTAAAACAAAATTTAGCCCAAAAAGATATTGAATTTGAAATTACCGAACCCTTGAAAGAAAAAATTGTCGAGTTAAGTTACAATCCAGTTTTTGGAGCCAGGGAAATGAGAAGGGTGATTCAAGAAAAAGTTGAAAATACTTTAGCCCAAGCCATTTTGTCGGCCGAACTCAAAAGAGGCGACAAAGTCCAAATCGACCCAGAAAAATTTGAATTAATAATTAATCCTTAATAAAAAATGATTTTTGAGTTTTTAAAAAGGAAAAGGATTTGATATGAAAAAGAAAGTGAAAATCAATATTGGTTAATGTTGACTAACTTTTTCTAAGGGCAGTGGATAACTTTTTTTACTTTTCAGTATTATTTTTTATAATAAAATAATGTGGGATGGGCAAAATTTCTCATTGATTATCAGCGTCGATCCGCGTAGGCGGATTCTCTTAAACGAAGTGAAAGCACAAACTGCCAGCCGCCCCACGACCCCGCCCTCTAAGCCAAGGAATTATTCATATACATAGAGAGGGCGGGGGAGCGGATCAGCGTAAATCCGCGTCAAAACTTAATGTGTAATTATGCCCACCTCTGAATAAAATAATGCCAGAAGAAATTTTTAAAAATTTTCCCGAACCGGAGCCGGAATCACCAAAAGAGATTTCTCCGGAGACTGAAATATTATTAACCCCCAAGCCAAAAAGATCTCTCAAAAAAATTATTTTTTCACTAATCATTTTAGTTGCTCTCGCTTCAGTAGCCGGGGCTTCTTTTTATTTTTACCCTAAAATAGTAAAACCCGATCCGATTTCTTTATTACCAAAAGAAACCAGTTTTTATTTGAAAATTAAAATTGATTCTCAAGACCCTCAAGTTAAAAATCTAAAAGAATTATTGAATCGATTTCCTTATTACGAAAAAATTTCTCAAAAGCTCGGGGAAGAATTTCAAAAATGGAAAGAAGAAACCCCGGCTCTAAAAAATCTTGATTTTACAATCTCCAATGAATTAATTTTGGCCATTATTTCTCCCATTGATGAAAATACTCAAGAGATGCCTATTGTTTTGATTTTTCCTAATCCCGATTTAAAGAAGGCCGAAAAATTAGCCAAAGACATTGAAAAGGCAATTGAGGAAAGCAAGGAATGGAAAATCGAAAAAGAAACCTACAAAGGCAGGGAAATTTTCAAAGCCGTTCCCATACCAAAAGAAAAACCGAAAACTCCGTATTATTACCTTCCACCAGAACCGAAAGAAAGACCTTCAATGACTTTTACTGATGGCCATTTCTTTTTTGCCCTGAAGCCAGAAAATATTAAAAAGATTATTGATGTTGCCGATGACCGGAAAATAACAAATATTTTCAAGAAAGGGAAGGCCGAGAGTATTACTTCAAATTTGGCTTATCAGAAAATTCAAAAATATTTGCCAAAAGATTATTTGACGCTCTTTTATGGCCAGTTTGATTATTCAAAAATTTTAAAATCAGCTGAGATTGAAAAAACAGCTCAAAATGAATTATTTTCTCCAATTTTCGATTCTCTAAAAGCCGCTTTGAATTTGCCATTTTTAAAGAAGAAAGAAATAAAAGAACCAGAGAAAGTTGCCTTTGCCAGCGTAATTACGGCCGAAAAAGATGGTTTGAAATCGGAAAGTTATTCTCTTGATTTGAGAGAAGATGCCTTTTTGCCTTCCCAATTTTCTTTGGAGAATTCTTTGGCGAAATTTATTCCGGCCAAGATTGGGAATAGAGAAATGGCATTTTATTTAGAAGGGAGGAACTTGAAAAATTCGATTGAAGAAGTGGAAAAGGAAATGGAAAAGCAACTAAAGCCAGAAGAAAAAGAAGAATTGGAGAAAATTTTCGATTCTTTGAAAGAAAATTTGGGACTTGACTTGAAAAAGGATATCTTAACATTGTTTGAAAAAAATTATGCAATTTTTGTTGCCTCGGAATCGAGCGGAAAGGAAACTCCAATTTTAGCCCTGGTTTCGGAAATCGATGACGAAAGTAAGGCAAAAGAAAATCTTTTGAAAATAAAAATACCAAAGCCTGAGGAGTCCTTTGATTTTCTAGGTTTGGAAGGGTCAAGAAAAAGGGCAAAAGATGCCCGAATTATGGCTGATATGTCTCAATTGAGAACGATGGCCGAAATGATTTATGACGACGATGGAAACTATCGAAATGTGAAATGCACTTATAATAAATCAACTTATGGCGATGTAAAAGAAATTTGTCAGGATATTAAAGAGCAGGTTGGTTTTGAGCCAGTTATCTATTCAACAACTGATAAATATTGTGCTTATTCAAAATTAAATACTCCCGGCCGATATTATTGTGTAGATAGTAGTTTTACGGCAATAAGTACTTATATTAATCCTGGCCAAACTGGTTATTGCACCGGCAAAACTTTTGTTTGTCCAAAAACCTTAGGAACACCTCCATTAGAAGGAATTACTTTGCCAGAAATGGTTAGTTTTTTAAAAGAAACAATCGATGGATTTGAGATTTATTCTTTACCTATTTTTGACAATTTTGGTTTGAATTTTTCAATAAAAGATAAAAAATTGATTTTCGCTTTCTCAAAAGATATCTTAGTTGAGATTTTGAAAAATTTGAGCAATCAAAAATTAAAAGATTCGAAAATTTTCTCTGAACAATTTAAAGAAATTCCAAAAGAAGTTAGCGAAATTTCTTTCACCTATCCCTACGGATTTTTAGGAGCAATTAAGAATCTAACAAAATCTTACATCAATTTTATAAGTGCCATTATGGGAGAAACCCCATCTGAATCTGAAAAAATGGAGATGGAAAAATACACTTTGGCAATCGAGGAACTTTTAGATAAAGGAATAGCCCCTTATTTGAAATTATTGAAATCTTCGAGTTCTTATTCCTATTCTCCAGAAAAGGGATTAACAGTTGCCAAAGGAAGAATATCAATTGGCCAATTGTCTGAAAAAGAGAAAAGAGAAACAGAAGCCTTCTGGACAAATTTTAGATTGTGGCTAGAGGAAAAATTCGAACCCATCTATCCCACTTATTAAAATGCCAAATGGCGAAATAAAATCTACCCCTGCTTATTATCCGCCTACTCCCTCGAGAAAAAAGAGCAATGTTTTTTTAATTGGAATTTTGGTGATAGTTTTAGCAATACTTGGAGTAGGAATTACCTTGGCTACTCACCTTTGGGATCCTCTTTGGAATCCTTTCAGACCAGAACCGGAAGAGGTGATAGAAAAAATGAGCACTGAGATGGGCGGTTTAAAAACTATTCATTCCAGAACAAAAATTGATATGAGCAGCAAAGAAGAGGCAAAAGAAGTTTTTAAACTTTCCTTAGATTTTACTAATGATTTAGATAAAACCGATTCTCAAAATCCAAAGTCAGCCGGTGAATTTTATCTCAATTTTGAGGCTGAAGAAATAGGAATTGCTTTCGGTGGCGAGGGTAAGACAATTGGCAAAGATTTTTATCTTAAATTAACTATTGTTCCTTCTATTCCTGAGTCCCCAATTAATGTCAATCAATTAAAAGATCAATGGATTAAAATCGATGAGGAAAGTATAAGAAATCTTTTAGAGAGTTCTGGAGCACCAATCGATACTTCGGAAATTGAAAAAGCAAAGGAAAAACAAAAAGAAATATTGCAGAGATTTCAGACCCTAATAAAGGGTAAAAAATTATACATTGTTAAGAAAGAATTTCCTGATGAAAAAATCGGTAATCTAAAAACCTATCATTATTTAGTGGCTTTAAATAAAGAAGAGATTAAAAAATTAATTCCCGAATTATTAAAGGAATTAATTAAAACCGGAATATTTCCTCAACCTCCAACCGAAACCGAATGGCAAGAATTTGAAAAAGAATTTCCTAAAAAATTTGATGAATTTTTTGCCAAAATAGGAGATATCGAAGGAGAAATTTGGATTGGCAAAAAAGATTTATATCTTTATGAAATTAAAGGAGAAAAAGAGATTGATTTGAGTAAGTTTGAAGAGGGAGCTAAAGGAAAAATCACGGCTAAATTAGATACGGACTTTTCGAATTTCAATCAGCCATTAAAAATTGAAACGCCAACTGAGTTTAAAACTTTGGAGGAGATTTTCGTACTGAGCAGAATAATTTCAGAAAGTCTTTTGGAGAGTCAGTCTAAAGCTAAAGATGCCAGAATAATGGCTGATATATCTCAAGCAAGAACAATAGCAGAGATGATATACGACGATAATAATTCTTATGAAGATTTATGTAGTGAGCCACCGGTTTCTGTTTTTAATAAAAAAGCTCCTAATTATGGAACAATACTAAAGACAATCGAAGAAGATATTAAGATCCAACAGGGAGGATTTGTTCTCCTTGATTGTTTAGATTCAACCACTTCTTATTGTATTCAAGTAAGATTAAATTCACCTGATAAAGAAGAATATTGCATTGATTCGGCTGGAATTGCAAAATTCATTGATAAAAATCAAAAATGTATAGGGGCTGGTACTTCGAAAAATCCTTATAGATGTCCTTAATTTCACTAATTTAAATTGTCGATAAAAAGGTTTTTTAACTGCCTGTATTTCAGGCGGTTTTTGTTTTGCTCGCACCGTAAATATCTTTCTCGAATTTTACTGGTGGGGAAAAACTGTGGAAAAAATTAAAATTTGGCTTTATTTTGAGTCTATTTTATTTTGGTTTGACCTGATGGTATGGTGTGGGGTATAAAGAAATATGAGTGGGGGATTGTGGATAACTATGGGATAAGTATGGTTTTCTGTGGAAAATCCTTCTACGAAATACGAAAAGATACGAATATACGAAACCTTTTCGTACTTTTGTAAAAATTTCGTAATTTCGTAGAGATCTCATGTTCATAGGAGAATACACCTATTCAATCGATGAAAAAAAGAGATTGGCTATTCCGGCAAAATTTAGACTGGCCTTAGGAAAGAAGGCAGTTTTGACTCGAGGAATTGACAATTGCCTTGTCATTTATCCTTTAGAAGAATGGATTAAGTTGGCAAAAAAATTGGAAAGTTTACCAGCCAGTCAAACCGATGCTCGGGCCTTTGCCAGAATAATGTTGGCCGGTGCAGTCGATGTTGGTTTGGATAAATTGGGTCGAATTTTGATTCCCGATTATTTAAAAAATTATGCTCTTTTAAAAAAGAATGTCACCATCATTGGTTTATCAAACCGAATTGAAATCTGGGATGAAAAAAGATGGTTAGAATACAAAGAAAAAACTGAAAGGGAAATCGGGGATATGGCCCAGAGATTGAAGGAATTAGGGATTTAAATCGCTCGGCAAGTGAGTTGTACAATCGCTCGGCAGGCTGTTCAGGGAGCACGCAATCGGCTCAATCAGTAAAACAAAATTTATTTCCGCCGTTGCTATTTCTCGCCGAGCCTCAATGATCCTTAAAGGAAAATTCAAATTCCCTTTGGGGCTCGGCTGCGAAATGCTCCCCTCACAGCCCGCCTTCGCTTAATTTATTCGTATATTCGTAAATATTCGTAATTCGTAGGGATATGCACATTCCGGTTTTGCAAAAAGAGGTTTTGGAAATTTTTGACCCAAAGCCGAATCAGAATTTCATTGATTGCACAATTGGTGAAGGTGGGCATTCCTTGGCGATTTTGGAAAAAACAGCCCCGGAGGGAAAAATTTTAGGCATCGATTGGGATCAAGAAATGATAAAAAGTTTAATGTCTAAAGTTGAAAGTTTAAAGTTGAGACGAAGGCTTATTCTGGTAAATGATTCCTTTGTCAATTTAAAAGAGATCGTTAAAAAAGAAAGTTTTAAAGATGTTAAGGGAATTTTGTTGGATCTGGGAATATCCAGTTGGCATTTGGAAAAATCGGGTAGGGGATTCAGTTTCCAACAAGACGAACCTCTGGATATGCGTTACAATCAAAATTCCAAATTAACGGCGGAAAAAATTTTAAATGAGTGGTCAGAAAAAGAAATTGAGAAAATTTTGAAAGAATATGGCGAGGAAAGATTTGCCAAAAGAATTTCGAAAAAGATTGTTGAGGAACGGAAAATAAAACCGATAAGAACAACATTTCAATTGGTGGAAATTATAAAAAAAGCAATACCTTCTTGGTATCACACCCGCTTTAGCGGGTACCCGAAAATTCATTTCGCCACCAGAACTTTTCAGGCCTTGAGAATCGCTGTCAACGATGAGTTAGAAAATTTAAAAAAGGTTTTGCCCCAAGCCCTAGAAATTTTGGAAAGAAATGGAAAATTGGTTGTTATTTCCTTTCACTCACTCGAAGACAGAATTGTTAAAAATTTTTTCAAAGATTATTCGCATGGGCGCATTCGCATACCCGAGCGTAGCGAGGTTGCGCCGTTCGCATGCAAAATAATAACAAAAAAGCCAATTAGGCCCTCGGCCGAGGAAATGAAATCAAACCCTCGCTCAAGGTCGGCCAGGTTGCGCTCAGCGTTAAAATTATGAACCAAATTTCGGCCTTAAATTTTCCTATCTTAATTAATCGTAGTTTTCCTTTTAAACTGAAATTTAATTTAAAATTTTTATTGATTTTTTCTTTTCTTTTAATAATTTCACTCTTCGCTTTTTATATACTTCAATTTAATTATTTGACATCGGAGAATTATCAAATCAAAAGATCTCAAGAAAAAATTGAGGAACTTTCGGCTGAAAATGAGAATTTGGAAATTCAGTTAACGAAGTTAAACTCCTTGAGCAGCCTGGAAAATTTGATTTCCGGTCAAAATTTTGAGAAAATAGAGAAAATTCATTATATTCAGATTTTAGATAGCCAAATGGTCAAGCAATAATGTCAGCGAATTTCCGAAAAAATCTAATTTTATTTATCTTTGTTTTGTTTGGAGCGGCTATTATTAGTCGCTTATTTTATCTTCAAATTTTAAATTATAAATTTTATAAAGCCCTGGCCCAGGGGCAACAAAACCTTTTAATCGAAGTTCAGGAGAAAAGGGGTGAAATTTTTTTAAAAAATGGGGAAAATTTACTACCCTTAGCCACAAATAAAGCATCTCAATTTTGTTATTTAGAACCGAAGGAAGTTGAAGACCAAGAAATGACAGCCGAGAAATTAGCTGAAATTTTGGCTCTAGAAAAAGAAGAAATTTTAGAAAAAATCAAAGAAGAGAATCTTTTTGTCAAAATTAAATCAAAACTTAGTGAAGAAGAAGTAGAAGGATTAAAAAAATTGAATCTCAAAGGGGTCTATTTGGGCCAAGAGAACCTGAGATATTATCCCCAGGAATCCTTTCTTTCCCAGGTCATTGGATTTGTCGGCGGAGAAGGAAATGGTCAATATGGAATTGAGGGCTTTTACGACAGTTTTTTGAGAATGAACAGCCAGTTTTTGGAAGGCAAAAGAGGATTGGGTGGCAGTTTGATTTTCCTGAATTCAAAAGATTTACTGGAAAACCAGGGAGAAAAAAATCTAATCTTGACCATCGATTACAATATTCAATTTAAGGTCGAAAAATTATTGGCTGAAGAAAAAGAAAAATTGGAATTCGAAAGGGGACAAATTATTGTTATCGACCCAAAAACCGGAAAAATTTTAGCCATGGCTAATTTTCCAAATTTTGACCCCAATACTTATTTCGAAGTTGAAGAAAAAGATTGGCAAATTTTTCAAAATCCGACCATTCAAGAGCTATTTGAACCGGGCTCGGTTTTCAAGCCCATTGTTATGGCGGCTGGGCTCAACGAAGAGAAAATTACTCCCCAGACCACTTATCAAGACCCGGGGATTATAAAAATTGGCGGTAGTACAATTTTCAATTATGGAAAAAAGAAATATCCCGGCGACATTACAATGACCGAGGTTTTGGAGAAATCAATCAACACCGGAGCGGTTTTTGCCGAAAGCCAGGTTGGGCATGATACCTTCTTAAAATACATTGAAAAATTTGGCTTTTTTGAAAGAACCGGCATTGATTTGCAAGAGGAAGTTTTCTCTCAAAATGAGGAACTGAAAAAGGGTTATGAGATAAATTTCGCCACCGCCTCTTTTGGTCAGGGAATTGCCATCACTCCCATTCAGTTAGTTAGGGCTTTCTCAGCTATTGCCAACGGGGGAAAATTAGTTAGGCCATATATTGTTGAAAATTCGCCAAATAAAATTGATGAGGGAGAAAATTTTGTCATTTCTCGAAAAACTGCTTCCCAATTAACAACGATGTTAGTGAGCGTGGTTGATGTCGAAAACGGGTTTGCTAAAAGAGCAAAAGTTCCTGGTTATTATATAGCCGGGAAAACTGGAACTGCCCAAATTCCCTGGTCAGCTTTAGGAGTTGAAAAAAAAGGTTATTCTGAAAAAACAATTCAAACTTTTGTCGGTTTTGCCCCGGCTTTTGATCCGAAATTTTTAATTTTAATAAAATTGGATAACCCAAAAACCAAAACGGCCGAATATTCAGCCGTTCCAATGTTTGGCGAATTAGCTAAATACATCATCACCCTCTGGCAAATCCCCCCCGACTACGAGTGAGATTAAAAAGAGATATTTTCATTTACAAAATTTTAATTTTTTGGTAAATTTAAATAAGCCGCCTTCGTTTAGTTTGGTTTAGGACGTCGGGTTTTACCCGCCGAAATTTGGCCCCATCGTCTAGAGGCCTAGGACGCAAGGTTCTCATCCTTGAAACTCGGGTTCGACTCCCGATAGGGCCACCAAAAATTAGGCGGGCGAGCCCCGAAAATCATGGGTTCAAATCCCGTAGGCGGCACCAAAATCCATAGAATCTATTAAAGAATCTATTCAATTAATTATTCTCTTAATTCGCACGATCGTACGAATTAGTGGAATAATGATGAAATAGTATGAGGAGGGTTAAAAGAGAGGGAATAACCGAAAAAATTTTAACCTCTTTAGCTGAAAAATTAAAAGATTTGTTTGAATTGGGAATGACAATTATTTTTGATCCCCATAGTTTATTTAAAGGTTTTTCTTTGTATCAATCCCCAGGTCTTTCTCCTTCTCAGGCTCAAAAATTAATTCAAAAGAGAATTTATTCTTTAAAAACAAAGGGGTATATTAAAGAAATAAAAACGGGTTGGAAGTTGACTCCCAAAGGAAGAATTGAAATTATTAAAATTATTCTCTGGAAAAAACTTCAAAATAAAAAATGGGACGGAAAATGGAGAGTGATAATTTTTGATATCCCGGAAATGAGCCGTCGAGATAGAGATTTTTTAAGAAGGGAATTAAAATGGATTGGATTTATCGAACTTCAAAAGAGCGTCTGGATTTTCCCTTATGATATGGAGAGAGAATTAATGGCTTTATTAAAACTCTGGAAATTAGAATTTAAAGGCGATATAAGATTTCTAACAGTAGAAAAGATAACCGAAGAGGAGAAATTAAAAGAGCATTTTAATTTTTTTTAATTTTGTCATAAAGCGTACGATCGTGCGGATTGTGACAAAAAGTGGGGGATTTAAACTGGTTTCTTTATTAAATTTTCTAAAAAATGTAAAATTAATTAATGTCGAAAAGGTTTTTCCGAAAGGTAGTTCTGGGTGTTTTTATAATTTTTGGACCGCTATTATTAGGAACTTTTTTAGTTTCAAAACAAAATCAGATGCCAGAAATTCCTCAAAATTTTCAAGCCCAAGAATTTCAAACAGAAAAAAATGAAATCCAAATTGGAATAATTTCTGATACCCATATTCCGAGTAGAGCAAAAAAATTGCCAAAAGAGATCTTTGAAGATTTTAAAAATGTTGACTTAATTATTCACGCCGGTGATATTGAAAATTTAGAGACCTTAAAAGAATTAGAAAAGATTGCCCCAGTTTTTTCTGTTGAAGGAAATATGGACCAAAAAGAAACAAAAGAAAAATTGCCAGAGGGAATTTCGCTCAAAATTTATAACTGGAAAATTGGTATCATCCATAGCCCCTTTTCTTTTTGGCTTGGTTCTCATTTCAATTTCGTTCAAGAAATAGCGGCTCGGAAATTGGCAGAAAAAGAAAATTTTGACATTTTGATTTTTGGCCACACCCATCGGCCATTTTTGAAAGAACTCAATTTAAAGGGGAAAAAAATTTTATTAATAAATCCTGGCTCAGCCACTATTCCATTTTTTACTGAATCATCGGTTGCCATTTTGAAAATAACTAAAGATTCTTTTGAAAGAGAGATCATCAACTTTAAATCATTCCACTAATTCGTACGATCGTGCGAATTAAGAGAATAAATGTTAAAAATGGAGCAAAAGATTTTTTGGCACAATTTGAAAATTGAAGGGGTGGAAAAAATTTTGAGAACCAATATCAAAAATGGTTTAACCGAAAGGGAGGTTGAAATTAGGCAAAGAGAGTTTGGCAAAAATTTGCTTCCCGAAGAAAAACCCTTATCTACTTTTCGGTTATTTCTTGAACAATTCAAAAGCCCTCTAATTTATATTTTAGTCATTGCCGGCATTATTTCTTTGTTTTTTCCGGAAGAGGAAATGAAAAGCATTTTGGGGAGGTATTCAAACTCCATTATCATTTTTGGAGCAGTTTTTTTAAATACAATCATTGGTTTTTTTCAAGAAAATAAAACTTCAAAGATTTTAACCGAACTCAAAAAAATAGTTAAAATCAAAGCCTATGTAATCAGAGAAGGAAATGAAAAAGAAATTGATGCCGCTGAATTGGTACCGGGCGATATTCTCCTTTTGAGAGCCGGTAATAAAGTGCCAGCCGATGGAAGATTGATCAAGACCCACAATTTAAAAATTAATGAATCGGTCCTGACCGGCGAATGGTTCTGGGCTGAAAAAGAAACCGAAATTTTACCTGAAAAAACTCCTTTGGCTGATCGAGATAATATGGTTTATATGGGTTGCATTGTTGAAGATGGAAGAGGAAAAGCACTCGTTACTGAAACCGGTTCCAAAACCGAGTTGGGCAAAATTAGCCAAATGGTAAGGGAAACAAAACCAGAAAAAACACAATATCAAAAAAGATTGGCTTTCCTTTCAAAAATTATCGGAATCGTTGTCACTCTCATTTGTATTTTTGTTTTCATTCTCGGTCTGGTTAGCGATTACAAAACAGAGGGAAAAATTTCCAAAGAAAAATTTAGAGAAATGTTTACAACTTCGGTGGCGGTGGCGGTGGCTTCTATTCCTGAAGGATTGCCGGTGGCGATCACAGTCATTTTGGCTTTGGGAATGCAAAGGATTTTAAAAAGACAGGGATTGGTGAGAAAAATGATGGCAGCTGAAACTTTGGGCTCAACTTCAGTTATTTGCACCGATAAAACTGGAACTTTGACCCAGGCCAAAATGAAAGTTTCGGAAGTTTATCCTTTTCAGACAAAAAAATTAGCTCTCAAAGTGGCTATCTTGGCAAGCGAGACCTTTATTGAAAATCCTGATGAACCAAAAGAAAAATGGATTATTCGTGGCCGACCGACGGAAAGAGCCTTATTGATGGAAGGAATAGAAAATGGTTTAAACAAAAAAGAGTTAGAAAAGAAAGAATTGGAGATCGAGAGACTGCCATTTGATCCGGTTTATAAATATTCAGCGGTTTTAAGAAAAATTTCGGGAAGCGAAAATTACTTTTTTTATATCTTGGGAGCACCAGAGAAAATTTTGGAAATGTCAAGATTTTTTGATATTAATGGTAAAAGAGAAATTTTATCTGAAGGGAAAATTTCTGAAATCAAAAATAAATTTGAAGAATTAGCGGAAAAAGGAGAAAGAATTTTGGCTACAGCTTATAGAGAGTATGAAGTAGGGGGTATGAGGCCTGAAAAATTAGAAGATTTGTGTAAGGATTTAGTTTTTGCGGGTTTAATTTCTTTAAAAGATCCCCTGAGAAAAGAAGTTAAAGAGGCAATAAAAATTTGCCAGCAGGCAGGAATGAGACCGCTGATTGTTACTGGCGACTATAAATTAACTGCCCTGGCTATTGCCAAAGAAATTGGTCTGCCGGCAGATGAAAAAAACCTCATTGAAGGAAAAGATTTGGAAAAATTATCAGAAAGAGATCTTCAAAAAAGATTAAAGGACATCGTAATTTATGCCCGAGTGGACCCAGCCCAAAAATTGAAAATTATTAGGGCTTGGCAAGAAAAAGGCGAGGTGGTGGCAATGACCGGTGATGGTATTAACGATGCCCCGGCTTTAAAGCGAGCCAATATCGGGGTAGCTCTTGGTTCGAGTTGCGATGTTGCTAAAGAAGCATCCGATTTAGTTTTGCTCAATGACAGTTTTTCAACGATCGTGGCAGCGATCGAAGAAGGAAGACAAATTTTAGACAATGTTCGAAAGGTGATAACTTATTTATTATCCGATAGTTTAACTGAGGTAATTTTAATTGCCTTTTCTGTCATATCTCGTTTTCCATTTTTGCCGGTTTTGGCTGGTCAAATTTTATGGGTCAATCTCATTGA
>Ga0315280_10004018_pt1 | contig 22063 bp, 19 predicted proteins | sample YL17G06_40_MG_FD_203697 | JGI IMG/M metagenome (GOLD analysis project Ga0315280, IMG submission 203697) | Sediment microbial communities from Yellowstone Lake, YNP, Wyoming, USA - YL17G06_40 | ecosystem: Environmental > Aquatic > Freshwater > Lake > Sediment | place: USA: Wyoming | collected...
CGGCGGCCACGTCCTTGTGCGGAAACACCCGGATGTCGGCGCGCGACAGCCGGCAGCCGTCGATGATGCTGGCGTGGTTCAGCTCGTCGGAGATAATAATGTCGCCCTTCTTCAGGATGGCCGCCACCGTTCCGGCGTTGGCCGCGAAGCCGGACTGGAAGACCACGCAGGCTTCCGTGTTCTTGAAGCGCGCGATCTTCTCCTCCAGCTCCATGTGAATGCGCATGGTTCCGGCGATGGTCCGAACGGCGCCGGAGCCAACGCCCAGCCTGCGGGTGGCCTCCAGCGCCGCTTCCCTCAGCCGGGGGTGGGTGTTCAACCCTAAGTAGTTGTTAGAAGAGAGGTTAATCACCTTCTTGCCATCGAACGTGGCCACCGGCAACTGCTCGCCGTCCAGCACCCGCAGCTTCTGGTACAGGCCCTGTTCGCGCAGCGTCTTCAATTCATCGGAGAGGTATTGCAGGCTCATAGTCGGTACCAAGCTATCGGAAATCGATTCTACCATACGGGAATTGGGACCGGCCCGGCTCGTTTTCTACGTATTCCTGTAGGTAACTGGGCCGTTACCGAGCCCCCTTCCTTAATTTTCAATGGATTAGCGGCCAAGGCGACTGGCAATGGACTTGCACCTTGTCTTAGGCGGCGAGGATAAGCGAGTTTTCTTCTCCCGCTTGGTGGGGCCCCGTTAGGTGGGGTCGGTCGTCTCCTTCGGTTGGTGACTCTCCGGGTACGGAGGGCAGTAACGACAAAGAGTGGCTCCGGGACGAGGTTCCCGGGGCCTTCTTTTTTGCGTCGCCTCCAGCCTCCAGCCTCATTTCAGCAAGCTCGACCAGCCGCGCATTGCCTTTTCGATGTCGCGCGCCTCGCGAGCGAGACCCGCGGTCAGCACCCGCGCTCCGGTTTCCGTCACCAGCACCACGTCTTCGATGCGGATGCCGAGGTTCTCTTCCGGAATATAAAGCCCCGGCTCGACGGTGATGACCATGCCCGGTTCCAGCGGCCGCGACACGCTGCCGGCGTCGTGCACGTTGAGGCCGAGATGGTGGCTGATGCCGTGGATGAAGTACTTCCCGAGCGGCTGGCCCTGGCGGTCCTTGCCGTGCGCATTGAAGTAGTCGACGGCCACTTTGTTCAGGTTTTCCGGGGCCGTTCGACTGAGCATGGCGCCCGGCCTGATGGCCGCGATCACCGCCTTCTGCGCGCCGAGCACGATGTCATAGATTTCGCGCTGGCGGGGAGTGAACCTACCCGTGACGGGCAGCGTGCGGGTGATATCGGCGGCGTAACCGCCATACTCGCCGCCCACGTCCAGCACCAGCACGTCGCCGGCCTGCATCTGCCGCGCGTTGGCACTGTAATGCAGCACCGTGGAATTGAAGCCGGAGCCGGCGATGGGCGCGTATGCCGGCCGCTCGCAGCCGGCGCGCTCGAACACGTACTTCATCAGCGCGGCCACCTGATACTCGAACAGGCCGGGCCGCACCGCCTTCATGGCCTCACGGTGTGCGTCCATGGTGGCCCGCAGCGCCTTCTCCATCAGGGCCAGTTCGGTGGGCGACTTCACCTGCCGCAGCACCGCGACGGCCGCGCCCGCATCCTTGATCTCCGGCCCCGCCGCCTGCCCGCTGCCCTGCCCCTCGCCGGCCAGCTTCTTCAGCCGCTCGACCGTTTCGTTTTCCGGACCATGTCGCTGCTGGCCGGACGGAAGAATGGTATAGAGCTGGCCGTAGGCGGGAAGAATCCGCTGGAGCTGTTTGTCAAAATCGGCGGCGCCGGCCACGGTGTTGAAGCCGGTCAACCGCACCGCATCGGCATCCTGGGGGCCGAGCTTGGGCCCCGTCCAGCGCTCCTGCAGCGGGTTGCGCGGCGGCAGGAAGAGGATCTCGAGTGGTGACGGGCTGCCGGCCTGTCCGTCCCCGCGCGGGGCCAGCAGCAGGATGGCGCCCGGCTCGTTCACCCCGGAAAGGTAATAGAAGTTGTCGTTCTGCCGGAAGCCGGTCAGGGCGTCGGCGGTGTCCGGCTCGCGGTAGGCGAAGACCACCGTGATTCCGTCGTTCAGCTTGGCCGCCAGCGCCGCCCGCCGCGCCCGGTAGCTCTCGACCGGTTCCCTTTCCAGCGCCGCCAGCGACGCCGCTGCCAGCAACACCCAAACCGCAACACCAGCCAATCGCCGCATGCTGGCAGTTTATACGCAAATAAAAAAAGCTGCAGCCGGTCAAGTCGCCGACTCCCCCCGAAATCGGCTTGCCGACCGGCTGCAGCTTCTATCTAAGTTCGAATCCACTGTAACGGCTGCGCCGGACCGCGCCAATGAAGCGAAGGTTACATTTTGAACTGGTACCGCTGGTTGGCTCCTGGTAGTCCATCGGTACTGCCGGATGCGGCCTGGTCCGCCGGGTGCGCGACATGGATGTGAGAATATCAATGGAATCGTCGCCGCTTGAGCCCGCGAAGCGGGCGATAGTTTGATAGCCCACAGCGCAAGCTGTGGGTAGCAAAGGAGGGGAGAACAAGCCCGCGAAGCGGGCGACAGAAAACGCCGCGAGATTTCTGTCGCCCGCTTCGCGGGCTTGTTCCGCCTGCCGCGAATCTTTCCCACGGCTGACGCCGTGGGCTAGCAAACTGTCGCCCGCTTCGCGGGCTCATGCCGGCCCGCTTCGCGGGCTCTCGGGCCAGTCTGTGCGTATCTGCTACGTTAAGATTCGGGTGAAGGACAAGAAAACGATGTTTCCAGTCACATTCTTGTCGCACACCCTGGTCCGCGGCCTCGGTGGGCACCCGCTGCTGCTGTGCTATACTGCTGAAGTCAACGCGTGGGCGTGTAGCTCAGTTGGGAGAGCGCGGCGTTCGCAACGCTGAGGCCAGGGGTTCAAGTCCCCTCACGTCCACCAAACCTTTCAAAGACTTGCGGGCCACTAAATCCCACCACTTGCACTAGAACAGGGTGCCGGGTTCGAGTGATGCCGTCCAAGCGCCATCGGCCGCCTGCGTGGCGGCAAGCGGGTTGTCGTTCGGCATGGTGATGAAGCCGGTCAGCAGGGCGGCCACTTTTTGCTTCACCACCGTGGCGCGGTTGAAATCACCCAGATCACGCAACGAGAGCAGGACCGGCGCCAGCCAGGAAACACCGCGCACTTGTCCCGCGACCTGCTGCTCGAAGCGGAAGGCGAGAGCCTGGAGACCATAGGCGTCGTGGTGGCGGTCGTAATCGGCCTGATCCGCCCATCGATTCCACGCATCACCAGCACGCCCCGCTTCGCCAGCTTGCTGATGTGCTGGCGGGACACGGAGCAGTGCTCGGCGTACTGCGCCTGCGTCATCAGAACTGCGCTCGATTGGTCTGCCATCTCTCCCTTTCCAGTCCACCTCTGTAGCGTTCGCCAGAAAAACCTCGCTTCTACTCGCCTGCTGTGGAGTAAAATTTTGCGGGAGGGAGGCTAGACGTGGTGGATCGACTTGCGACGCTTGATTCCCACCGCGTCTCGTTTGCCTGAATGCGAAAGCTAGTAAGCGTGTTGGTCCTCTTGCTCCTGGGTTGCTGCGCGTTGGCCATGCAGGACGTATACTGCGAACTGGCCGCGCTCAGCCCACGTGATCGTGCCGCAAAAAACTTCGAAAGAGCGACCGTGGTTTTTGAAGGGACCGTGGTATCGAAAAGCATTGTCAACAAATCAGCGATTTCGACCTCAACAGACGGTGGCAAGAGCTTCTCGATACAGCTTCCTGAAACCCGCTATTTGTTTCGTGCTGATCGGGTGTACAAGGGGCCTGCCCTCTCGACGTTCACTGTCTACGGTTCACCGGGTTTCCGCATCGGGAAGCAATACTTGGTGTATGCCTTCGGCGATCCTAACGAGCTAAGGATTCCACTGCACGATTTCACGGGCTTATCCGTCCACGCGGCGCCTGAACTCCGTTCTTTGCGCGGAGAACCACCGACACCCAAGGACTTGCTTCGGCCTTCACAGCCAATGTCTCTTACGCCAGACAGTGGCGGCGTTGTTTGTGGGCACGTTCGCAGGGGCAGCGGCGAACCGGCGGCACGGGCAAGCGTGACCCTCTGGGACGCAGACGAAAAGACATACGTGAAGCGGGTCGATGCTGACACCGGTGGCCACTTCGTGATCCCGTTGGTCGAACCTGGGAGCTATCTCGTCAGCGCGATGACGAATTTCGGCGCCGGTGATCACGTCCCACCCGGGATCGGTTTCTACGGTGGTGGCATCACCTTTGGCGATGCGGCGCCGCTTGAACTGAAGGCCGGCGACGCGTCTTGCGTGACTGATATTGACTTGCGAACCCAGCCGGGGTTCACGGTAGCCGGTTCTATTCATGTCGCAGGCAGTGATGTGTTGACAGACGAGGTCACCGTCAAACTCGCCAATATAGCCTCAGATGAACCGTTCGGGATAGACCGACGCGCGCACACTCGCGACAGATTCACCTTTCACGGTGTGCCGCCCGGACGCTACATTGTTCAAGGTCTAATCCCTCTCAGGTGGTCATCAGAAGAGTCGGAACTCGACGTCCAAGGCGACCGGTTCGTTAAGATCACTATGGAAAAGGGCGACCGACGCTTTCATATACAGTGGGGCGGATGTCCAACCCCGAAATCGACGACCAGCACACCGAAGTGAACCGTCAACCACTTTTCAGGCCTGCCGCTGGTCACGGCATGCCATCGTGCTACCGTCGGCCGGAATCGCCCAGAAGCGTCGGGGCCCGGCGGCTGGGTTTCTTCGGCCACACCGGCAGCACGCCGGCCTTTGCCAGCTTGCTGATGTACTGCGGGCTTTGGTTGCGGGGCCGGGCATACTGCGTCTGCGTCATCAATATCGGATCGGTTCGTGAATTCATCTCGTCTGCCTTTTTTCGCGACAGGTTTAGTGGCATGATGGGGACATGCACAAGGCCCCCACCAACGGGTTCTCATTGGCCATCGAGTATCACCGCGAGGTCGATGGCCGCTGGCTCGCGGACATCCCGGCCCTTCCCGGCGTCACGGCATACGGGCGCACGAGAAAACAGGCGACCGCGGCGGTGCAGGCTCTGGCGTTGCGCCTAATTGCCGACCGCTTGGAACAGGGCGAAGCGGTTCCCGGTCCCATGAACGTGTCGTTCAGTGCCGCCTAAGAAACCATCGCAGAACTGGCCATCTGTCAAAGCCCCCAAAGCTCTCGCCGCATTGCTGCGTATTGGCTGGAGAATCAGGCGCCAGCAGGGTTCGCACAGAATCCTGGAGCGGCCGGGATGGCCTGACGTGCTGTTTGCCTACCATGACAGAGTGACGCTCGGTCCGGTGGCACTCAAGGTCCTGGCCAAGAAGACTGGACTCACACCAGACGACGTGTAGCGGGCAAGGCGGCGCTACAGCTTGCCGGCGGACCACAGGATGGCGTTGTGCACCAGCTTGCGGTAGCTGGGGTGGCGGTGGGCGCTGGGGCCGTGGCCCAACTGGACATAGATCACCCGCAGCTTCTCGTTCGGCCCGATGTAAACCACGGGGCGGTCGTTCAACGGGCTGTCGGTTTCCATCAGGACCTTGATGCGCGGCGAGTGCCACATGCCCTTGTAGGCCTCATCCTCGATGACGATCTCGCCCAGGCCGCGCACGACGGGGTGGTTGGCCATGCCCTGCGCCGGCCGCACCACCATCGGCACATCGTCCTTGAACTGTGAAGCGCCGTGCTCGCCGAGCGGCTTCACGAAGTACTTGCCGCCGACCACTTCCTGCCACCACCACGGCCACTCGGTGTAATCGACGATGGCGTGGTGCAGGGACACAACGCCCTTGCCCGATTTAACAAAGGCCTCGAGCGTTTTCTTTTCGACGTCGGCCAGGTCATTGGCCATGTCGTAGAGCACCAGCACGTCGAAGCGCTCCAGGAACTTGGGGCGGAAGGCGTCCTTTTGGGAGGCGGCGTGGGTCCACACCATGTCGTTATGGCCTTCGAAGACGGTGTAAAACGAAGGCTCGTAGGCGTGGCCGCCGGTCACCACCAGCACGCGAACCGCATCCTTGGGCGCGGCCGCTTGACCGGCGCGCGGGCCGAGCGTCACCTCGCCCGTGGCCGCCCATTCCGTGGCCCGCAGAAACAGCGTCAGGAACTCCGGCTGGTACATGGCGCCGGTGTCGTGGCCCAGCGTGCAGTGGAACACGCGGCCCTTACCGAAGGCCACGGTCCAGGCGATGGGCTCGTCCTTGCCCGTGCCGCCCTTGGCGGGGTTGTCGAACGCGGCGGCCAGCACGCGGATGCCGGGGCGATGGCTCATCTTGTGGTACAGCTCGTCGTTGACGGTGAACTCCGGCTCCATGCCGCGTGCGATGGGGTGGTCGCGATCGACCAGTTTCACCGGGAAGGCGTGGCGTGCGGCGTGGCCGATGTTGGCCGGCTCCCAATCGACGCCCAGCATGGCTTTGTACGCCGGCCACTCGGCGCCCTTCTTTTCCGAGCGCGCCCAGCGTCCGTTCGGCCCCTTCTCCATGCCCATCAGCGGGCCGTAGGAGACGCCGTGCAGGGCCACCATGCCCCCGCCGGAGCGGATGAAAATTTCGAGCGCCTTCTCAGCCAGAGCGCCCCAGCGAGGGCCGTTGTAGTTGAGCAGCACGGCGTCGTAGCCGGCGAGCGCGTCGGGGGTCAGCCCGCGCGGCTCTTCCGCCACGCGCACGTCAAAGCGCCCCGACGCCATCAGCGCGTTCTGGAGGAACGGGGTGGTCGCGCGCCAGTCGTGGTTGGGGTAATCGCTGTCGCCGGTGATGATGAGGATGCGCAGCGGCGCCGCCGCCGAGATTGCCGCGAACAGCAGTACAGCCGTCAAAAGCCTGAGAGCCATGCGCATAAAATCAACCACGAAGACACAAAGAGCACAAAGTTTCACCAAGTTTTTCTTTGTGGTTCTTGGTGTTCTTTGTGCCTTTGTGGTGAACCTCCCCGCTCAGATTTCCTTGACCACTTCGAAGCCCATCAGGCGCCCCATGCGCTCGATGGCCGCCACATGGTCGCCGTAGAAGATGACGCGGTGCAGGCCGGAGCTGTAGTTCCCGATCCACTTCTCCGCATCGGTGACGCGGGTGCGGATCTTGCTGCGGCAGCCGCGCTCGGCGTCCGGCGACCCGGTCACTTCCGCCGTGGTCCCCGTAACCTCGGCCGTGGAGACCAGGAACTTGGCGGGGTCGGCGAACTCGCCGACGGTGATCGTCCGGCCGACCGGCATCAGCACCTGCAATACCGCTCCCTCGGCCGTTTCCAGGTGGTGGCGGATCAGGTACGGCGAGCTGGGGCCGTTCAGGCCGCCCATTTTGGTTGCCGCCACGCAATGCGCGTGCACCACCTCGTTCCGGCTGAGGTCGAAGACCGGGTCGGAAACGAATCCCGGCATGCCGGTGGCCGAGGTGATCAGCAACTGTGTCATGGTGGAGCGCACGTCGCCCTCGCACACCCCGTAGCGCCCCTGGTCGTTCAGCTTCGACCAGGAGATGCAGGGATAAGCCGGCAGTTTCTTACCCAGCAGGCCGGGGAAGCAATCCACGGTGATGGCGTTGGCTTTCTCGCGCTCGAGCAGGTCCTCGACCATCAGGTAGAAGCGGAAGGCGTCGTGGATTTCTTTCGGTGTCGGCTCGACCACCTTCAGCGCGCCGCGCGTAAACTCCTCGGCCGCCCGCTTGGCCTTCTGCGCGTCGGCCTTCGGGAACGCGGCATTCAAATCGTCATAGGTCAGAAAGCGGAACGTCGTGCCGAACTGCTTGTTGAAGCCGTCGGCAAGATTCTGGCGGCCGGCGGGCGATTGCGCCACCACCAGCACCTTGCTGTGGTGCAGGTGGTGGATGGCGCGCCATATCGGCACGTAAGCGTCCAGGCCGCCGTAGCTGCTGGTGGCCAGGACATCGACCCGGCGCCCGCCCTTGCGCAGCGTGGCAACGCCCGACCACTGGTGGCCGGCGTAGGGCCGCGAGAAGCACAGCGTGGGAAGCTTGGCGGCATCGACGATCGCCGCCACCGGCACGCTGGGCTGGCTGGCCGGGATGGCCAGCACGGCGTCGGCACCGCCCAAGCTTTTGGCCCAGGCTTCCACCTGGTCCGCGCCGGTCAGCAACTGGCCGCCGGTAAAGCGCAGCTTTGTTGCCTGCTTGCGCGCGACCTCGGCCAACCGCGCCTCGATCTCCGCCACTTCCTTCTTGACGTCCAGCCCGACATAGGGCCAATGGACCGTAGGAGCGGAAAGGTACACCTTGGCCACCACCGCCGGCTGGTCCCAGGGCTGTGGGCCGGCTGTGGCGGCGGCCTTCAGACTGCTGCCGCAGTAGCGGGACGCGAGCCAGGCGCCGCACATGGTGCAGGCGAACTGGCGGCGCGTGACGCCAGCAGGTTTGTCCATAATTGCCTCGCTCTCCCGCGTCTTGGCGGATGATTCGACGTTCCGGGAAACACCGAAGGCCGGCCCTCCTCCAGCCTCCGGCCTCCAGCCTCTTCAGGCTTTGCCCATCGCCTGCAGGGCCTTGAGGCTCTTGTCGATGCCATCCAGGCCCTGGAAGGCGTTGCTCTCTTCCTCCACGATGTACCACTCGGTGCCGCCGACGGTTTCGCAGGCCTGGAACACTTCCGGCCACTTCACCTCGCCCTCGCCCACCACCGCGTCCTTCTTGGTCGAGGACCATTCCTTGACGTGCACGGTGATGGCGCGGCCGGCGTAGCGCTTCAGCACTTCGACCGGGTCGGAGCCGCCGTGCAGGGCATGGCCGATGTCCAGTTGCATGATCACGGCTTTGTCGGTGTTGCCGAAGAACAGGTCGAACGGGACCGCGTCCTCCAGCGGTTTGAACTCCTCCGAATGGTTGTGGTAGCCGACCAGGATGCCCTGTTCGCCGGCCCGTGCCGCCGCTTCATTGAACAGCTTGGCGGTTTCCAGCCAGGCGTCCTTCGAACTGCGAGATTTGGCCGGCAGGCTGGGCACGATCAAGTACTTGTTCCCGATCTCCTTGTTGAAATCGATGGTGGCCTTCAGTTTGTCGCCCAGGATGGTGTCGAGCCCGGTGTGCGTGCCGCAGCACTTCAGGCCGTCGTCATCCAGCATCTTGCGCAGATCGGCGGCCGAGCGTTCGTAGTAGCCGGCGAACTCCACGCCCTTGTAGCCGACCTTGGCCACGCCGGCCAGCGTGCCCGGCAGGTCGCGCTTGCACTCCGCGCGAACCGAGTAAAGCTGGACGCCAATCGGCACCTTACCCGCGGCGGCCGCTTTCTTGCGGCCCTTTTTGGCCTGGGCGAGCAGGTCGAAGGCCGCCGGCCCGCAGGCCGCCGCCAGTCCCGCCAGCCCGAATTGCCGCCGGGAAACCCGTGTCGCATCGCATGACTTCATATGATCTCTCCTCTGTCATTCCAGAACTGCTATTCCACCGGCGTAACTATACACCTTTGCGCCGGATTCTGTAACCGCGCATAGAAACACCCCTGTGGCAGCGCCCTTCAGGACGGCATGTCCCGCCGGAGGCCTCCCGCCGGCAACCGCAACGGCCTGCTGCTCCCGCGCGATGCCAGCGAGACGCCGACGGTACAACGTTGCCTCGCGCCCGTGCGTTGCGGCTTGGGCCGTCAGGCGCATCGTCCAATCGGCACGGAACAGCCACCCGGTCCTACTCGGCGATGACTCTCGTCTGCCAGGTTCTTGGATCGCGATGCTGATGGAGTACTGCGATGATGTCCACCGTTTCATGGCTCACGCGGAAGTACACGGAATAAGGAAACCTGCGGAGCAGCGCCCGTCGAACCTCATCCCTGATTTGCGGAAACTGAAATGGACTGTGGACCACTCGCTCCATCACCGACTCGATTTCATCGAGAAGCTGGTTGCCGAGTCCGGCCCCTTGGTCCTCGTACCACGCAACCGCATCGGCCACGTCGATTTCGGCCTGTGGCCGGACAACGAGGCGTCTTGTCATGCACTCGGCCTGCGCTTGCGGAGCTCCGCGCGCAGCTCTTCGCGAAGTTCGTCCCAAGACCTGCCGGCGCGGGGCCTGCCCCGATTCTCAGCAAGGCGCTCGTCGATCACTTTCAGATGCCAATCCGGCACGGCGACAGTTTCTGGCTTTGCGGCGATGCGGTCCCAAAGAGACTGAACGTAGTCGAGTTTCTCTTCAGCAGATAGTTCGTCAAAACCGGGCGGCGGATTCGGAATCGCCTGTGTCATACCGTTACCAGCGTATATCTCCGGGTCAGAATTGGCAAGGCAGCGAAACGGCGGGCATGGAGGCGGTGCCCGCCGGGCCGCCGGTGCTATGGCCCCGCGCTGACGCCGTATGGTATAGTAGTTATACCATACGAACGATGCGCTTCCGATTCAGTGAAACCAAGAGGCGGTTATATGAAGCGAACGCGTAGCGTCAAACGAGTCCCGTCGGCCGAGTCGATTGCCCGGCTGGCAGACCAGGGCAAGGATGTGTCGCGGCATTTCACGAATCGCGGCACGATGATGCAGCCCATCCAGCGGGTCAACGTGGATTTCACCGGGGACATGCTGCAGGAGTTGGATCGGGCCGCCTCGGACCTGAACGTGAGCCGGCAAGCGGTCATCAAGGTGTTCCTTCGCCAGGCGCTCAATCAGCACCACCTGGCGCAGCAGGCGCGGCGAACGGGGTAGCAAGAGAAGCAGAACGCCGAAGCTGCCGACAGTTGGCTGGAAAGGTGGTGCGGAGAGGGGCACTCGAACCACACGGTGTTACCCACCAGCACCTCAAGCTGGCGCGTCTGCCAATTCCGCCATCTCCGCGATTGGCAAGCTGCCTGGAGAGGCGATCCGATTATGCCACCGTGGAGGATGGAAGAACCGCGGACGCGCGCTGTACGGGACACGCTCCCTTACGGTCGCGCCTCTGATGGCCAGTGGAAATCTTCGCGGAACCGCGCCAGGCACGTCGTGCGCAACTCGCCCATCGCGGCGCGGGCGGTGCAATCGCTGGCGGGCAACACGGTCGGGTGTGGCGTCAAGCTGCTTCTGCGGCTCGTCAACCAGCCGTCTAGCCGGGCCAGCCGACGCGTCGCGTACTGGTTGTTCGACTCGCGCCATGGCCTGGATTCAGAATGGCAGAATAGCCTTTAGCTCGAACACGACTTGCTTCTTGTCATTTTCCGAGAGCCGGCCGATTTGCCTGATGATCAGGCGGTTGTCAAGGGTAAAGAGCTTGAGACGTACCACGCACGGTGCAGACAGGCCGGCCGAATCCAGATCCTTCAGGACGGAATCCCCCGGCCAAGGGCGGCTGGACGAAGTGATCATCGCCATGAGGCTGTGGCCGTGCCGGTTGAATCTCTTTTGACTGACCACCAGGGCGGGTCGCCTCTTCTGCGCCGGCCTATCCGTAAAGGGGAACGGAACCGCGACAACATCCCAAGCTTCACAGATCACGGAACGCTTCCTCGTCTTCTGGCGACGACCACTCGGTGAGGGTATCGGAAAGTGCGGCATGGAAGGCGCGATCGAAAGGCTCCGCCCGCCGCACCACGACCGCGTTGCCTCGAAGCTCGTACTCGATTAAATCGCCCGGACCCGCACGCAGCGATTCCCGCACCCTTTTGGGAATCGTGACTTGCCCTTTGCTTGAAAGCTTGCTGACAAGCACCTTGGCTCCTCCTACGGTAAAGATAGCATTACTTCTTTACTTTCGCTACGGCTGTGGCGGCGCGCGCCTCGCCGCGCAACGCTCGTTCCACCTGCGCCGCACGAAAAGACTGCGCCCACACTCGGTTGAAAAAAGAGTCAACTGGTGCAGAAAAGGGGGACTCGAACCCCGATGACCAGTGAAAATCTTCGCAGAACCGCGCCAGGCACTCCTGCCTTGCGCCGGGGAGCAGGTACAGCTTCCCGCGCACCGTTTTCGATTGCTTGGGCTTTAGCGGGCCGACCCGGATACAGGCGTGCATGCAACTCCAGGGATTGTGGCCCTGCACGGAAAGGTAATCGTCCCAGGCGATGCCGGTCACCCAGCGGCCGTCTTCGGATTCGCGCACGAGCAAACCGGCGGCGGCATTCACGGCGGATGTGGGCCACTTGTTGGAGAAGACAAAGCTGCCGCGGTCGGAGGCACGGTCGATCGCGCCCCGCAGGCTGTCGTTGAAGTGAATCTCGCGGGAAGAGAGCGGCGTCAGGCCGGCGGCCGAGAGGAAGAACGTCTTGCCGCGCCCGGGATCGGAGAAATTGCGGTTCAAGGCGGCCGGGTTGGACGGGTCGGTTCCTTCCACCCTTCCGGGGTTCCAGCAGGGAATGATGCCGGCGATCTCCGGCCAGTCGTGCGCGGTCAGGTTCGTGACGCGCAGCAGAAGCTCCGCGCCGCCGGGGACGGCCCTGACTGTCAGGCGCAAGGCGGGCGAACTGATGACGGCGTCGGCGCCCTCCGGGTTCACGCTTCTTTCCAGCTTGAAGGCGCCGTGGGTGTGTTGCCCGGGCTCCATGGCCTCAAACATGTTCCACTCATAGAACCAGAGGTACATGGCTGAGGCCGGCTCCTTGGGAAGACGAAGCGCGATTCCGCGCTCCCATTCGAACAGAGTGGGTTGAGGAGGCGCGGCGCCGGCCGGTTCACCTCCGGCAGCCGCCAGCGCAAGCGCCAGGCAGAGAGCGGCCAGCAGCAGCGGCAACGAGCGCTTGTACCGCAGCATCGTTTCACCTCCGTTAACGTCTGGGCGCCGCCGCCGGAAACAGCTTCTCGAAGGAAGTTGTCCGGTCGCCCTTCAGCCACTTGTTGAACCACTCCAGGTTGCGCCGCAGAACGCGCCGGTGCAGCAGCGGGCCCGTGATTCCGTGCCCTTCCTTGGGATAGATCTCCAGCACCGCCGGCACACCGTAGAACTTGAGCGCCTTATAGAAAAGGATAGCGCCGCCGACCGGGCAGCGCGGATCGTCTTCGCCGTGCTCGATCAGGGTGGGCGTCCTGACGTTCTTCGCCCAGTACAGCGGCGAGCTGCGGACGTGCATCTGCGGGTCTTCCCAGGGCCGGGGGCCGTAGTTCTCGTGCACCATGAACTCGACGGTGGAAAGCCGCGAATACATGGCCTCGAAGCTGGGCATGCCGGCGCCGAACTGGGCGGCCTTGAAGCGGGTGGTCTGGCCGATGATGGCGGGGGTGAGGAAGCCGCCATAGCTCCATCCCGTGACTCCCATGGCGTTCTCATCGATAAAGCCCCGGCCGATCAAGTAGTCCACGGCGGCCATGGCATCGCGCGAGTCGCCCCCGCCCAGGTCGGCGTAGTTCGCCCGGCGAAACTCCAGCCCGTAGTCGGCGCTGCCGCGCACGTTGGGAAACACCAGGCAGTAGCCGGCGGCCGCGTAGGCCTGAATGGGATGGAACTCCCATTCATGGCACCAATCGTTCTTCTTGTACCAGGTGGGGCCGCCGTGCACCACCAGCAGCAGCGGGTACTTTTTTGCCTTATCGAAATCCGGCGGCTTGATCAGCAGCGCTTCGATTTCCCTTCCCTCGCTCGCATACTTGATGATCTCGGCCGGACCATGGGCGAACCTGCCGACCTGCGGGTTGATGTCGGTAATCTTCGCCGGCGACCATCCCGGCAGCCTGGCCAGGTGGATATCGGGCTTGGTATTGGCATTCTCCCGGACGAATGCGGCCGCGGAAAAATCGGCGCTGTAGCTGACGGAGCTGATGGTGTCCTGCCCCGAGGTCACGTGGCGAAGCTTGCCGGTGGCCACGTCGGCGGCGAAGACGTTGTATCCCATGCGCTCGCCGTTCAAGAACCAAAGTTCCTCGTTGCCCCGCGACCAGGCGAGGCCGATGCCGCCGCGCAGAAAATCGAAGCCCGGCGCCAGCGTCCGGACTGTTCCGTCGGCCACGGAGGCCACGTGCAGCACGTCCAGCGTTGACGCATCATTCTTGACACCCGGCGGCTTGGATAGGAAAGCCAGCTTTTGGCCGTCGCGCGACCACAGCACCGTGGAAAGCCCCGGGTACTCATCGCTGAGCAGGAATCGAGACCGGCCGGAAGCCGGATCGAGCAGCCAGACGCGGCTCAGCGCGAAGTAGATCTGCCTCTTGAAGTAATTCACGTAAGCCGCTGGTTCCTCATGGCTTAGCACGCAGCCGATGGTCTTCCCGTCCGGGGACCAGGCGAAGGAATGCACCAGGGCACCGGGCGGGCTGGCCAAGCGAGGCGGCGCGGAGCCGTCCGCTGGTGCGATGTAAAGTGCCGCCGGTTGCCGCTCCCCCGCGCTCGACAGGAAGGCTACGAAGCGGCCGTCGGGCGACCATTGCGGCGAGTCCGGCAGCAGAATGCCGGCCGCCACCCGGCGCTGCTTCTTCGACTTCAGTTCCAGCAGCCACAGGCCGGCGCGTGCGCTCCATTCTTCCTCTGGGGAGATGACCACGCCCCATTCCTTCTCGCGAGCGAGTTGTTCGGAAGGTTTCGGCTCCGAGGCCGCGTAAAGCAGGCACGAGCTGTCCGGCGACCACAGAAACGCGACCACGCCGTGCTCGCTGGCCGTCGATTGCACCGGCTTTCCACCCGTCACCGGAGTAACCCAGACCTGGTTCTTTCCGCGGCGATCCGCGGCCAGATAAGCGATCCGCGCGGAGTCGGGCGCCCATTGCGGCGAGGTTTTGAGAGCGCCGTCCTGCGTCAGGCGGTGGGTGGCGCGGCCGTCGGCCGTCACCACATGCAAATCCGAATAGCGCCGGTTCTCCGCCGCCGCCGAGCCGCTGAGCAAATAGAGGACGTGGCGGCCATCGGGCGAAATCGCGGGGCTTTCGATCTGCTTCAGGTTCATGATCTCGTCGATGGTCCATTTCTCCGTCCCCGCCAAGAGGACCTGGCCGGCGAGGACCGCCCATGCGGTTAGGAATATCATTCGTTTCATAGGCGTTCTTAGTGTGCCTTGGTGTTCTTTGCGTCTCTGTGGTTCAACGTCAGGTAAAACTCACGGGCCAGGCGCAGTTGCGATTGAATGGCGGCCGCGCTCTGGCGCAATGCGGCGGCCGATTCCCTGCCCCCCGGGCCGCCCCGCTCCATTGAGCGCCCGCCGTCGCACAGCCATTGTTCAACTGCATCGAGCGATTGCATCCGCCGCTCGACCAATGCGGGCAGGTTCTCGGAATCGATCGCCGGCCGGCCATCGACCTCGACATAGACCGGCGTGGCGATGGCCCCGGAGAAGTACCCGGGCTGGTCCATCAACTGCCCTTCATTGGTCTGGCAACGCGCCGTAATCCAAAAGCTGTGGCCCGCCTCCAGGGTCATGCCGGCCTCCAGCCGCTTCTGTCCCTGGGCTGCCGTAACGGCCTTCAGCGGTCTGCCGAAAGAGATCAGCTCCAGCACCAGCGGCGTGGCGCCGGGCGGGCCGCCCCAGGCTTCGGCGCGCACGTGAATGGTCTCGCCTTTTTTCACCCCCAACACGCTGCCCGGAGGTTGTCCGTTGACCGTCAGATCGAGCATAGGTCCGGTGGTAACAAAGGTGCGGCCACGTCGCGCCGCTTCCACCCAGGCGCTTGTGGAAAAGCGACCGGGTCCGATGTGGGCGTAGACGCGCGGCCCGCCGATGGTTCCGCCCCAGGGCACGTCGCTTCCGGCCATGGCGGTGAGCCGGAAGCCGAGATTCAGAAACTCGTACCAGAGATCCACGCCGATATAGCCCATCTGCGCGATCTCGGCGAAATCGACCAGGCCGGCCGGGGCCAGCAGCGACAGGCCGCGCTCGGCGTTGAACGACCAGCGCCGGCGCCCGACGTGAGCGAACCCCGATAACCCGCCGCTGTTGCGAGCGCGCTCGAAAACGCCCGAGTAGTCGTAGTACCGCGCCGCGTCGCGAACCAGGGCCGGCAGGTTGAGGTGCAGCGTGTGCCCGAGGTATTGGGTTCGCGGGTCCTCCTGCCCCGGAAGGAGCACGGTGTCTCCGCGGGCCGCCACGCCGGCGCCTCCGAACGCATACTGAGAATAGTAGGTTTCCTCGGCATCGCCCATGGCCAGGACATTCACCAGGTGGATGTCTTCGGCCGCGGCCCAATCCAGCGGGATGCGGCTGCCATCGGCCGACGCGCGCTGGGCGTGCACGTGGCCGTCACCCGAATACCAGCCGCGGGAGGCCATGTCCACCCAGCGGGACAGGCGCACGGTCTCCTGCCGCGCGGCGCCTTCCATCGCAATGGTCCGCTCCACCGGCAGATATTCCATGCCCCTTTCAACAGTGAGGCGATAGCGCCCCGCGGTCAGCTCGATTTCGAAAAGGCCGGAAACAAAAAAGCAGGCGGTCATGCCCGGGTGCGCCTGCCGAAAATAGGAAGAGCCGAAATGCGGATCGCGGGAACGCACGCGCGGCGAGGTCCAGTCGGCGTAGTGGATCAGCGCGCCGGGCTCATAGAGGTATCCAAGGCCGCGCAGATCGAGGGCGTTATCCGGAATCAGCAGGTGTTGCTCGCTGTCGTAGAGCCGGACAGCGGCGGGTATCGGCTTTCCAGTTGCGGCATCGACGATCGCGACGGAGAGCTTCCCGCCGGAGCAGAGATTGGGACACAGATAAACACAGATCAACACGGATAAGACAACGATGACTCTTGATCTGTGCTGGTCTGTGTTCATCTGTGTCCCATTGCTGTGTCCTTGATCTGCACCCGGAGCGGATGCTGGACGGCCCGGTAGAGCCGCGCCAGAGTCCCGCCCGCCGTGGCCGGATCGGCCCGGAAATAGTAGAACCAGTAGCGCGTTGAATACCGTGTCCCCGCCGGAATGGAAACCAGCGGGCCTTCCTGGCCGCGGTTGATCAGTGTCCTGTAGAAGTAGTGCGACGGGTCGCCGCCGAAGTGCGCTTCGGGATTGAGCAATAACCCAGGCTGGCCGGCGGCGTCGGAGGCCGAGAATCGCTCGACGAGCGATGCCATGCCGAACTTCTCGCGCTCATTCACGAAGCCCATCCAGCGGGAATCCGCGGGCAGACTCTTTTCCTTCCCACGGGCCTCGACGAAAACGCGGCCGGCTGCATCTTCCCAACAGATGTGTGTGAAGGGCGTCTCCGGGTCTTGGGCGAAACTGATCTCGTTCATCCGCAGCAGGCTCACCCGAGCTTCCTGCCGGGCCTCGATCGACTCGGTTACGGCGATGGCCGGCGTCGCCGCAAAGAACTCGTAGAGCACTTTGACCTGGAGGCCCGGAACAGCAGGCATCTGGCCTTCGCGCTCGATGGAGGCGGTGAGCGGGCCGCGGCGGCACGCCCACTTCGCGGGCGGATCCCAGCGGTTCACTCCGTTCCAGCCCCCGCCTACCGCGGCGTTGGGGGACAGGTGCAAGGTGGAGGTGGGGCGCGCCCGCGTCAGCAGCACCGCCGGTTCCTTGAGCAGGATAGTGTCGATCTGGCCGCTGCGGCCGGTGCCCGGATTCTTCTCGAGATTGATGGTCATGTGGCGCGTTTCGACCTTCCAGGCCAGGTCTTCGCCGCTGACGCGAATCAACTCGCGCGGGCGGTCTGCGCCATCGGTTCCGCCGTAATAAAGGCGGTAGTCAACCCGGGAGTTCGCGGCCTGCGTCGAAAAGAACAGAATTTCCGCGGTCCGGGAATCAGCCGTGACTGCCGCCTGCACGGGTTCGTCGCGGTGGGTGGATTGGTTCAAGAGCCGCGCCGGGCCGAGGGCGGAAACGCGCGAGTCGAGCGGGAAACGCAGGCGCACGGGTTCGCCGGTCCTGGCCACCCCTTCGCTTTCGATGACCGCGAAGTCGAGAAAGAACGGGAAGGATGCCGGCTGGCTGCCCAAAGGAAGCGCCGCGATGACCAGCGCCAGGAACCCCACTGAGAAGCATTTTTGCAGCGATGGCATGCGCGCCCACCACGGGCGGGCCGGAATCATACCACTGGTGGCCGGCCCAAGGCTCTTTTTTGCGCCTGCCCGGGTCGAGGCATATCCTATCACTTACGCAATGATCTGTGCGGGCCGGCGTTACATTTGCGTCTACTTAATATCGAATTCGTAACTTTCTTCTTGACAGCCGCTTCCCGCCGCACGTAGGATTCCAGCGCGGTCCGATGAAACACGTTTCGTCGCAGAAGGCCCGTGACAGCGCCGTGGTGGTGGACGTGGTCCGCCGGTTCGGCCCGCTGTCCCGCGTCGATATCCACCACCTGACCAACCTGCGCCCCGGCACCATTTCTCAACTAGTGCGCGAATTGTTGAAGGAAGGGCGGCTGCAGGAAGCCGGCCCCTCGGACAACCCCATGGGCCGCAAGCAGATTCGTCTTCGGTTCAACGAGGATTGCGGCTCGATCCTGGGGATTGAATTCGACGCGGAGATGGTGACGGCGGCGGTCATGGACCTGCATCCGCGCATCAGGACGCTGGTCAAGGAGGACACGCGGCTGGACGGCGGCATCGACGGCCTGGTCAGGCAACTGATCGCCTGCACCCGCAAAGTGATCAGGCAATCCCGCGTGCGGACCGATTCGTTGCGGGGCATCGTGCTGGCCGACCCCGGGTTGGTGGACAGCCGCCAGGGGGTCTCGGTCATTTCCTCGACCATTGAGTTCTGGAGGGCGGTCCCCCTCAAAAAGATCTTCGAGAACGAATTCGGTGTGCCGTTCGTTCTGGAGAGCAACACGCGGGCGCGCACCGTGGCGGAGCGGACGCTGGGCGCCGGCGAGATGGCCGACGACATGATCTACATCGATTACGGCACCGGCATCGGCTTGGGCGTCTACGCCGAAGGGAAGCTGTTCCGGGGCCGCAAGGAATGCGCCTGTGAATTCGGGCACACGCGGGTGGTGGAGAACGGCCCGGCCTGCAAATGCGGGAGCTTCGGCTGCCTGGAAGCGGTGGCCGGCGCGCCGGCCATCGGCACCCGCGTCCGCAAGGCGGTGATGGAGGGGGCGCACTCCGGCGTGCTGGAGTCGGTGGGCGGCGACCCGGCCAACATCACCGGGTGGTCGGTCTTCGAGGCCGCCCGGCTCGGGGACCGCCTGTGCAGCGCCACCGTGGAAGACGCCGCCAACCACCTGGGCTTGGGTCTGGCCAACCTGGTGAACCTGTTCAACCCGTCCCTCATCGTGCTGGACCAGCGGCTGCAGTCGGCCGGACAGGGCTTTCTGGACCAGGTGATGCGCATCGTCCGGCGCCAGGCCTTGCAGCGCTCCAGCGAGGACCTGGAATTTCGTTTTTCCAGGCTGGGCAGCGAGGCCGGCGTGCTGGGCGTGGCCATCTTGCTGTTGGAGCGGTTCTTCGAGATTCCCGTGTTGAAGCCCCCGAGGTTTATGATCGAGCCCCCGGCAGGCAAGTATTCGCCGGCCAGCAGGAAGGCAGTCAGCGCGGACTAACGGATGATTCACCACGGATGAACACGGATGAACACGGATAAGGAAACCGAAGTGCGCGGGACCAGGCTTGAGCGTCATGCAATCGGCGCGTGGCTGGGGTGGCCAGGGCCGCGTGCAACTGCGCTGCTGGTCGCAGTGCTGTGCGCCTGTCCTGCCCTGGCACAGAACGTCCGGTCCACTGACTCTTCCTCTTCTCCGCAACGCGGCTCTGTTCCCTTCCGCATTGCGGCCGGCGGGCAGCCCAAAGCCGTCATCGTGATGCCGGAGAATGCCGGCCCCGCCGTCGAGTTCGTCGCCAACGAACTGAGAGATTACCTCGGCAAAATCACGGGAGCGAAGTTCGAGACCCGCGGCGACCGGGCCGCGCTGCCCGCCGGCATGAACGTGATCGACGTGGGCCGCACGCGCTTCGCCGCCGAAAGCGGCGTTACCGCCGACGGCCTCGAAAAAGAGGGCTTTCGCATCACCACGCGCGGCAGCCACCTGTTTCTGCTGGGGCGGGATGATGACGGGACCCAGTTCGCCGTCTACGAGTTCCTGGAGAAGTATTGCGGCGTGCGCTGGTTCTTCCCCGGCGAATTCGGCCAGGAAGTTCCGCGCAACCCGAATCTCGCCGTGAAGGCCGTGGACGAGCGCGAGGCCCCTTATTTCCTCCGCCGCACGATGTACCTGGCATGGTCCAAGGGCGACGAGCCGGTGGAGGTGGACTACCAGCGGTTCGGGCGGAAGTGGAAGGTGGGCTCCAGCGTCAAGACGGTCGGCGTGCACACCTGGGGAAAGATCATTCCCCCGGCCGAGCTTGGCCCGGCGCATCCCGAATACTTCGCGCTGGTGAACGGCACGCGCCAGCGCGATTGGAGCAAGTTCGACGGCTCCCACGAATACCAGCTTTGCACCGGCAACCCGGAGGTGGTGCGCCGCTCGATCGACTGGGTGCGCCGCTATTTCACCGAGCACCCGGATGCCGACGTGCTTTCCATCAGCCCCAATGACGGGCTGGGGTTCTGCGAATGCGAGCGCTGCCGCGCGCTGGATAGCGGCGAGACGCTGGAGATGTACGGCAAGAAGCACCCCGAGCTGGCCGACCGCATCATCACTTACGCCAACGCGGTGGCCGAGGGCCTGACGGCCACTCACCCCGACAAGCGACTCCTGATTTTGGCTTACACGGTTTACCGCCGGCCGCCGGTGCGGGTGCGCCCGCATAAAAACCTGGTGGTCCAGTACGCCGACAACGCCGAATTCCACTATGATGCGGCCCGGAAAGCGGAACGGGTCGGCGGGCTGGAAAGCTGGGCGCGCCTGACGCCCAACCTGATGATCTACGAGTATTACGTCTGGGGCGGGTACGTGCCGGCGCGCGGCCTGACCCCCATGATCGTCGAGTCCATCCAGCGCTTCCAGCGCCTGGGCATCCGCTTGTTCCGCACCCAGTCGCGCGCCGACTACGGACTGAGCGGCCTCAACTATTACCTGGCCGCCAAACTGTTGTGGAACCCCCGGCTCGACCCCAACCTGGTCCTGGACGATTATTTCCGGACCTGCTTCGGCCGCGCGGCGCAGCCCATGAAGGAGTACTTCCGGCTGCTGGACGAGCGCTGGAAAGCGGCCGTGCTGGAGGTCGGCACCACGGACCTCACGCCGCAGACCGCGCTCTACTTCCTGGTGTCTTTCAACCCGGCGGCGCGCGCCCGGCTGCGCGCGCTTCTGGATCAAGCCGCCAAAGCGGCCGACACGCCGGGCCACCAGGCCCGAGTCCGGTTCTTCGCCCAGGCCTACCGCTATTCCGAGCTCACCGTGGAAGGGGCTGAGCAGATGCTGGAATTGGAGCGCGCCGGCGTGGTGACCGTTGACAAGAAGTTCCCCACGCGAGTCACGGCCTTCAAGAAGCCGGGCGAGTTGGCCCCGGCAGAGCGCGCCCGGGCCGTGGAATCGCTGCGCCAGGCCGTCGCCACGTGGGAGGCGCGGGGCAAGTTCATGGACGAGATCAAAGGGCGCTACGTGATCGACGACGCTTACGCCCGGGCCTGTGATACGCATTACGAGTTCAATCCCCTGGAGAAGTTACTGGAAATCGCGAAGCTCTACTGATTGCGGATTAGATGTTGTACCGCTGGCGTCTCGCCGGCCGGCCCCGGGCAGTTCACTTCGGTCTACCGGCACGACATGCGGGGCCGGCCGGCGAGACGCCAGCGGTACAAAAGGAGGGACACAAGATGCAGGCAGCATACAGGATCCTTTGGCTGGCCGTGGTCTGCGCGTTGGCCGCCGCACCGGCCCTGGCCCAGACGACGCTCGCCACCATCACCGGCGTGGTGACGGATCCCAGCGGCGCGGCCATTCCGCGGGCCGCCGTCACGGCCACGCATGTCCAGAGCAATTACCGCTACAGCGCCGAATCGAACGAGGCCGGCATGTACACGCTGGCCCAGTTGCGCGAAGGCGAGTACACGCTGGAGGTGCAGGTCACCGGTTTCAGCCAGTACGTGGCCCGGAACATCCTGCTGGTGGCGCGCGATCTGCGGCGCATCGACGTCGCTATGCAGGTCGGCAGTGTGGAGACCAAGGTCGAGGTATCGGCCGGGGCCACGCTGATCGAAACGGAAAGCGCCCGCATCAGCGACACCAAAACCGCCGACATGCTGAAATCGCTGCCGCTGAATACCCGCTCCCTGATCGACTTCCTGGCGCTGACCGCCGGGGTGCTGCAAGAGTCCAGCACCGGCGCCCAGCGCCGTTACGCCGGCAGCCGCATCAACCAATCCGACGCCTCCAT